>Ga0207682_10001441_pt1 | contig 10974 bp, 10 predicted proteins | sample KBSM63metaG_FD_184332 | JGI IMG/M metagenome (GOLD analysis project Ga0207682, IMG submission 184332) | Miscanthus rhizosphere microbial communities from Kellogg Biological Station, Michigan, USA - KBS M6-3 metaG (SPAdes) (version 2) | ecosystem: Host-associated > Plants > Roots > Rhizosphere >... | reverse complement strand
CATCATCACGTCGAGCTTGTTGCCGGCCTTGGCCACGATCTCGTGGATGTCGTTCAGCGCCCAGGGTGAGTTGAGCGCGTTGATGCGAGTCCACAGGCCGGTCTGGCCGTAGTCGAGCTGGGCCATCTCGATGAAGCCTGCGCGCGCTGCCTCCTTGGCGTCGGCGGGGATTGCGTCTTCCAGGTTACCGAGCACAACGTCGACATCGTGGATCAGCTCCGGCACCTTGGCGCGGATCTTCTCCATGTGGGGGGGCACGAAGTGAATCATGCGCTCCAGGCGTATGGGAAGCTCGCGCAGCGGCGCGGGCGTGCCGATCGCGAGCGGTTTGAAGAAATTGCGCGGAAGCTTCATGCGAGGATGGTCCTGATCAGCGGATCAGCGCAATGCTCTAACAAAATCTTCGGGCATTATACGAGCTTCCATGCGACCGCGTCGGCCGCGTAAGCTGTTCGCCCTAACAAGCGATTGGAGCCATGCAGCCGCTCTCGGGCATTCTGGTTCTCGATTTCACGACCCTGCTGCCGGGCCCGCTTGCCACCTTGATGCTGGCGGAAGCCGGCGCCGAGGTGATCAAGATCGAGCGCCCGGGCGGCGAGGACATGCGCGTGATGCCGCCGCCTTTCGACGGCGATGCGGCGGTGTTCGCGCTGCTCAACCGGGGCAAGAAGAGCCTTGTTCTTGACCTCAAGAATGCAAGCGATCGCAGCCGCTTGCGTCCGCTTCTTGAAAAGGCGGATGTGGTGGTCGAGCAATTCCGCCCGGGCGTGATGGAGCGGCTCGATCTCGGTTACGAACAGGTCCGCAAGATCAATCCGCGCATCGTCTATTGCTCGATCTCGGGCTACGGCCAGCAGGGCGCGCGCGCGGGCGAAGCCGGCCACGACATCAACTACATGAGCCTCACGGGTTTGCTCGCGCTGCAGCCCGGCCCGATCGAGAAGCCGGTGATTCCGCCCGCGCTGGTCGCCGACATCGGCGGCGGCACCATGCCGGCGGTGATCAATATTTTGCTCGGGCTGCGCCAGCGCGATGCCACGGGGACAAGCGTCTATCTCGACGTCGCGATGACCGACGCGATGTTCACCTTCGCCTGGTACGCCTACGCGACCGGTCACGCGACCGGCAAGTTCCCCGCGCCGGGCGAAATACGCCTGGTCGGCGCGTCGCCGCGCTATCAGCTTTACCCGACGCGTGACGGCAGGATCGTCGCCTGCGGCGCGCTGGAGCAGAAGTTCTGGCTCGCCTTCTGCAACACGATCGGCTTGGCGGCGCCGCTGATGAACGACCTCGCCGATCCGGAAGCGACGAAGACCGCGATCGCGGAAATCATCGCGCGCGAAACCGCCGAGCACTGGCGGCCGAAATTCGCCGCCGCCGATTGCTGCGCGACCATCATGGCGTCGCTGGAAGACGCGCTGCACGATCCGCATTTCGTCGAGCGCGGGCTCTTTGCTCATCGTGTTTCGGGAGCATCCGGCGCGACCATGCCGGCGCTGCCGATGCCGATCGCCGAAACGCTGCGCGAGAAGCCAAGCGTGAAGCCGTCCCCGAGGCTCGGCGCGGATAACGGGCTGCTCGGCTAGAGCAATACCCGCTCGTCGTAGTCGTAGGGCGCAATAGCGAAGCGTATTGCGCCGACGTTGATCTTGGAATGGCGGATTACGCTTCGCTAATCCGCCCTACGGGCTACATCCTCACCGAGCTCCCAAGCCGGCCGGATTCCGCTGGACTTTTGAATCGGGCGGATTTCTCCTTCATCCTGCCTTTGGGCGAAAAGGATGATCGGCAGACGTTGACGCGCCTTTTCCCTGATATTGCCCTGTTCCACCCTGATATCTTGCGAGACGACTGGATCATCGTCCGTCATGTGTTTGGTGGGATTGGATAATCGCTATCAGCGCGACGGCGCGTCCCTGTATTTTTCCTGTTATTTACAGGGAACGTGCGCCCGCTACAGCGCTTCCCCGCGCATCAGGCGCGGCTGGGCGGCCGGCTCGACGCCCTCGCGCATCAGCGCGCGGCGCAGCGGCACGATGCGGTCGATGAGATACAGCCCGAGGCCACGCGAGGCCTGCACCGGGAGAAAGTCCGAAAGCAGACTGCGGTTGAGCATGTCGACCGCGACGGTGCGGCCAGTCACATCGGCGTGGCGCATCCGGTCGTAGCGCGCGAGCAGATCGTCGCCGCCGGCATCGCGGCCGTCGCGCTTCGCCTCGACCACGAGCTCGCTGATGGTCGCAACATCGCGCAGGCCGAGGTTGAGCCCCTGCGCGCCGATCGGCGGGATCACGTGCGCGGCCTCGCCCGTCAGCGCGATGCGGCGCGCCGCGAACGAACGTGCGGTCTCGACGCCGAGCGGAAACAGGCCGCGGCCGTCTTCGACCTCCATCTTGCCCAGGATCGAGTGCGCGCGCCGCTCGATTTCAGCCGACAGCGCGACGGCTTCGAGCGCCGCGAGTTGTTCAGCCTCGTCCGGTTCGGTCACGCACACGAGGCTGGAGCGCAGGCCGGGCAGGGGCACCAGGGTGAACGGGCCTGACTCGGTGTGGAATTCGGTCGAGATGCCGTTGTGCGGCCGCGCATGCGCGAGGTTCAGCGTCAGCGCGGACTGCGGGTAGTCGCGCCGATCGGTCGCGATCCCGGCGGCTTGCCGGCAGAGCGACTTGCGCCCGTCGGCGCCGACGACGAGGCGCGCTTCGATGGCCGCGCCGTTGTCGAGCCGGATCGTGACGCCGGTGTCGTGCGGTTCCACCGCTGTGACGGCGGCCTCGATGCGCCTGAGCGAGGGCAGTCCGGCGGCACGTTGGTCGAGCGCCGCGATCAGATGCCGGTTCGCAATGTTGTGCCCGAACGCCGCGAGCCCGATCTCGCTCGCCTCGAAGGTCACTTCCGGTGCACGGATCAGCCGCCGTGTGTCGTCGATCAGGCGGATCGCGGTGAGCGGGGCGGAGTTGTCGCGGCACAGCGGCCACACCTCCAGCGCTTCCATGGCGGCGACCGAAGCAGACCACAGCGCCGTGGTGCGATTATCCGGCGGCGGCGTTTTGGAGATCAGCGCCGTCTCGACACCGGCGGCGGCCAGCGCCACGGCCGCGGTCAGGCCGGCCGGTCCGCCGCCGACCACCGCGACTTCGACGCTGTGCGCTTCGCCGTCCATCGTCAGTTACCTAACCCCTCCCGCCGCCGAAAACGACCCCGGTTTCGTCCGCCCGGCGGTTTGCGCTACACCGAGGCGATGTCGATGCATGCCGCAAGCGACCCATTGGCCCGCTCACCACTGCTGCGCGCGCTGGCGCGTCCGAAGGCAATCGCGCTCGGCTGTATCGGCGCGCTCGCCGCGTGCGGCTGGATCTATCTCGGCCTGGTCCTGTCCGGACAGAACTCGACCGGCCTGCTGCGCGCGCTGTGCGCGCCGCTCACCGGCACCGGATCGCCCGGCTCCACGGCGCTCACCCTCGCGATGTGGTGCGCGATGGTGCTCGCGATGATGCTTCCGACCGCCGCGCCGATGGTGATGACCTATGCGGACCTCGCCGAGGCGGCCGCCGCCAAAGGGGAAGCGGCCGTATCGCCGATGGTGCTGGTAGGCGGATACATCGCAGTGTGGCTCGGCGCTGCGCTCGTTCTCACCGCTTTGCAAATCTTGCTCGCGCGTATCGGCGTGCTCGACTCATACATGGGCGTGGCCAATCCATTCATCGCGGGCGCGATGTTCCTCGCTGCCGGGCTCTATCAGTTCTCGGCGCTGAAGCATGCCTGCGTCTCGCAGTGCCAGCATCCGTTCCGTTTCTTCTTCGGCCACTGGACGTCCGACCCGCGCGGCGTATTCCGCATCGGTCTGCGCCAGGGGCTGTATTGCCTCGGCTGCTGCTGGGCGATGATGCTGCTGATGTTCGCGGTCGGGCTCATGAACGTCGTCTGGATGGCGATCCTCGGCGTCGTCATGGCAATCGAGAAGCTCGGCACGACCGCGCGCTTCAGCCGCATCGCCGGGGTCGCGTTCATCGCCATCGGACTGATCATCATTATCGAAACGTCGGTCACCGGCTGGCCAAAGCCGGGATGAGAAGACCGGGATGAGGGAGTGACGCGTGCCGGAAAACTGGAAGCTGAAGGGCGATTTCGTCATGTCGTGCAACTGCACGGTCTTTTGCCCGTGCGTCATTTCATTGGGCCAGCACGAGCCGACCGAGGGCTACTGCCAGACCTGGGCCGGCATCCGCATCGAGGAAGGCCATCACGAGGAGACCGACCTTGCCGGCATCAATGTCGGGCTGCTGCTCGACATTCCGGGGCGGCTGGCGCGCGGCAACTGGACCGCGGCGCTCTACGTCGACGAGCGCGCCTCGATCTACGCCGTGAAGGCGCTGACCCGCATCTTCAGCGGCAAGGCCGGCGGCTCGACCGGACTCCTGAAGATTCTGGTGAGCAATTTTCTCGGCGTGCGCACCGAAAAGATCATCTACGAGATCAAGGACGGCACGCACATCTTCCAGATCCCGAAGATCATCGAAGGCGTGGTGAAGCCGATCAAGGGCAAGATCAGGGACGAGCCGGTCGTCGTCAGCAACACCGGCTACTGGATCGGCAAGGACGTGACCATCGCGCGCGCCGAGACCTCGCGCGTGCGCGCCTTCGGCCGCAACTGGAATTTCGAGGGACGCTCGGCCGAGCTCGTGCGGCTCGATTGGGGCAGCGATGCCCGCTGACGGGCCGCCATCGCAGCCGCCCGCCGCGCTTGCCTTCGCGGTTCACGTCTTCACGGCATCCGGTGCGGCGCTCGGGCTGCTGGCACTGCTCGCCGCCGCAGCGTCGAACTGGCCGCTGATGTTCGCCTGGCTCGGGATCGCGCTGTTTGTGGACGGCATCGACGGGGCGCTCGCGCGGCACGTCGATGTCGCAAACCGACTGCCGCGCTGGTCCGGCGACACGCTCGATCTGGTGGTCGATTTCACCACCTACGTGTTCGTGCCCGCCTATGCGGTCGCGGCCGGCGGGCTGGTGCCGCCGCTCGCCGCCATTCCGCTCGCCATCGTCATCGTCGTCTCCGGCGCGCTCTATTTCGCCGACCGCCGCATGAAGACGGCCGACAATTATTTCCGCGGCTTCCCGGCGGTGTGGAACGCGCCGGTGTTCTATTTGTTTCTGCTGCGGCCCGATCCGTGGATTGCCGCGGCGGCAATCGTTCTGCTTGCGGTGCTCACTTTCGTCCCGGTTCCCTTCCTGCATCCATTCCGGGTGCGCCGCTTCCGCACATTCAGCGCGCTGCTGATTGTCGCATGGGCGGCCCTTGCGGTGGTCGCGCTCCTCCGCGATATGTCGCCGGGGTCCTGGGTGACCGGCGCGCTGTGCGCCATCGCCCTTTATTTTCTCGGTGCCGGCCTGCTGCGGCGCGCGGAGGCGGAGTGACATGTTCGAACTGCTCTACGACCCCAATGCCTGGGCGGCGCTGGTCACCCTGACGGCGCTCGAAATCATCCTCGGCATCGACAATATCGTCTTCATCTCGGTGCTCGTCTCGCGCTGCTCGCCCGAAGACGCGAAGCGCGCGCGCCAGATCGGCCTCGCGCTCGCGCTCGTGTTCCGCATCATCCTCCTGTTCGGCCTGACCTGGCTGATGAAGTTGACCTATCCGGTCATCACCACGCTTGGGCGCGGTTTCTCCTGGCACGACATCATCCTGATCGCCGGCGGTATGTTCCTGATCGCCAAGGCGACCCACGAGATCCATGCCGAGGTCGAGGCCGACGAGCCCGAAGACGCCGGCGCCAAGGTCCATGCGGCATTTTCGATGATCGTCCTGCAGATCGTCGCGGTCGATCTGATCTTCTCGGTCGACTCGATCGTCACCGCGATCGGGCTGGCACAGGATATCGAGATCATGGTCGTCGCGGTGGTGCTGGCGATGATCGTGATGTACGTCGCCTCCGGCCCGGTCGCGCACTTCGTCGCGCACAATCCGACCACCAAGATACTCGCGCTCGCCTTCCTGGTGATGATCGGTGTAGCGCTGGTGGCCGACGGATTCGAGTTCCATATTCCGCGCGGCTATATCTATTCCTCGATGGCGTTCGCCGGTGCGGTCGAGTTCTTCAATGTGATGGCCGGGCGCAACCGCGCGCGTGCACGCACCAAGCGTCAGGGCATGAGGGAGCGCCATCAGTGAGCAAGATTCTTCTGATCACCGGTGCCGGTCGCGGCATCGGGGCGGCGACCGCGCGGCTTGCCGCCGCACGCGGCTATGACGTCGCGGTCAATTATCTGCGCGACGAAAAGGCCGCCAACGGCGTCGTCAGCGCGGTGAAAGTCGCCGGGCAGCGCGCCGTCGCGATCCAGGGCGATGTGGCGATCGAAGCGGACGTCGCGCGCACCTTCGCAACCATCGACAAGGAGCTCGGGCGCCTCACGCATCTCGTCTACAACGCCGGCTCGACCGGCGGGAACTCGCGCCTCGAAGCCGCCGACACCGCGATGATCCGTTCGGTGATCGAGCTCAACGTGCTCGGCGCGCTGATGTGCGCGAAGGCCGCGATCCCGCGCATGTCGGCCAAGCATGGCGGGACGGGCGGCGCGATCGTGATGCTCTCGTCCGTCGCCGCGACGCTCGGCAGCGCCGGCGAATATGTCTGGTACGCGGCTTCCAAGGGCGCGGTCGACTCGATGACCATCGGCCTCGCCAGAGAACTTGCCGGCGACGGCATCCGCGTCAACGCGGTCGCGCCCGGCATCATCGCGACCGAAATCCACCCGCCGGGGCGGCTTGAACGGCTCGCGCCGCTGACGCCGATCGGGCGCGCCGGAACGCCGGACGAGATCGCCGAATCCGTGCTGTTCCTGCTCTCCGATGCGTCGTCCTACACCACCGGGACGGTGCTGCGCGTCTCGGGTGGGCGCTGATCTGCCCACCGCATTCACGCCTTGCACATTGGCTGCCGAAACCTATGATCCGCGCGCGGCGGACGATCCGCCGTTCAATCTGAATCAAGAAACGGGAGAGCGTCATGGTTGCGGCAGTGCGGGTGCATAAGGCGGGCGGGCCGGAAGTTCTCACCTTTGAAGACGTCGATCTTCCGGCGCCCGGACCGGGCCAGATCCGCATCAAGCAGGGCGCGATCGGCATCAACTACATCGACACTTACTTTCGTCAGGGCGCCTATCCGCCGCCGAACGGCTATCCGTTCATCGCCGGCAATGAAGGCTCGGGCGACGTGGTCGCGGTCGGCTCCGGCGTGACCGACATCAAGGTCGGCGATCGCGTCGCGGCGGTTGCGCCGCTCGGCGGCTACGCGGCCGAGCGCATCCTGCCCGCGGACCGCGCCGTGAAGGTGCCGTCGAATATCAGCCATGAGCAGGCCGCCGGCATGATGCTCAAGGGCATGACGGCGCAATATCTGCTGCGCCGCACCTTCAAGGTCGAGAAGGGTCAGACCATTCTGATCCACGCGGCGGCGGGTGGCGTCGGCCTGATCCTGTGCCAGTGGGCCAAGCATCTCGGCGCGACCGTCATCGGCACCGTCGGCTCGAAGGACAAGGCGGACCTCGCCAAGCAGAACGGCGCCGACCACACTATTCTCTACAAGGACGAGGACTTCGCCGCGAAGGTGAAGGAGATCACCGGCGGCAAGCTGTGCGATGTCGTCTATGACGGCGTCGGCAAGACCACGTTCCCGGGCTCGCTCGACTGCATTCGCCCGCTCGGCATGTTCGTGAGCTACGGCTCGGCGTCCGGCCAGATCGACGCGTTCAACATCAACATCCTGCAGTTCAAGGGCTCGCTGTTCGCGACCCGTCCGACGCTCAATCACTATGCGGCCAAGCGCGAAGACCTGGTGGCGATCGCCAAGGACCTGTTCGACGTGGTCGGCTCGGGTGCGGTGAAGATCGGCGTCAGCAACAAGTACGCGCTGAAGGACGCCCGCAAGGCGCACGAGGACCTCGAAGGCCGCAAGACGACCGGTTCGCTGATCCTGACGCCGTAGCGCTTTCTTTCCTTCTCCCCGCAAGCGGGGAGAAGCAAGAAAGAGGAACCTGCCGCATTTCACCGCAGCGGCTGCCGGAAATTGACGCCTTTTGTCCGGCGCCGATTTGTTGGAACATGCGCGCGGGCCGGCGAGATACCGGCGAAGGGTCGCGTATGGGCCGGATCACGACGCATGTGCTTGATACCGCGGCAGGAAAGCCGGCCGCAGGACTGAAGGTCGTGCTCACCCGGCTGGGCGGGACGCCGGAGGTGATCGCGACCGCCGTAACCAACAGCGACGGCCGCCTCGACAAGCCATTGCTCGACGGCGCGGCGTTTGCGAAGGGCACTTACGAGATCGTGTTCCACGTCGGCGACTACTTTCGCGGGTCGGGCGTCGCGCTGCCTGATCCGCCGTTCCTCGATGTGGTGCCGCTGCGCTTCGGCGTCGCCGAGGACGCGCACTATCACGTGCCGCTGCTGGTCTCGCCGTTCGCCTACTCGACCTACCGGGGAAGCTGATGCGCGCAGAGGTGCGTTTCATCCGGCGCGGCAAAGTGGTGAAACTGCCGAACGTTTCGCCGACGCTCACCTTGCTCGACCATCTGCGCCTGACCGAACGCACGACCGGCACCAAGGAAGGCTGCGCCGAGGGCGATTGCGGCGCCTGCACCGTGGTGCTGCGCCGCCTGCGTGGCGAGAAACTGACCTATGAGCCGGTGAACGCCTGCATCCTGTTCGCCGCGCAGGTCGACGGATGCGAAGTCATCACGGTGGAAGATCTCGCGCGCGGGGACCAATTGCATCCGGTGCAGCAGGCGCTGGTCGATCATCACGGCTCGCAGTGCGGCTTCTGCACGCCGGGCTTCGTGATGGCGCTGTTCGCGTTGCATCACCGCGCCGACGGCAAGCCGGCGGACCGCAATCAAGTGAACGACTGGATCGCCGGCAATCTCTGCCGCTGCACCGGCTACCGCCCGATCGTCGACGCCGGTATCGCGGCCTGCGTCGCGCCCGCCAATGACGCCTTCTCGGCTGAGGAGCCGGCCGCACGCCGCGCGCTCGCCGAACTGAAAGACACCGACGACATCTTCATCGGCACCAGGGAGCGCTTCTTCGCGGCGCCCGCCGGCCTCACATCGCTGGCAAAGCTCTACGTCGCCAATCCCGACGCCACCCTGGTCGCGGGCGCGACCGATGTCGGGCTGTGGGTGACCAAGCAGCTGCGCGATCTGCCGAAAGTGATCTGGCTCGGCCGCGTCAAAGGCTTCGACGAGATCGAAGACCGGCGCGACGCGGTGAGCTTCGGTGCGATGGTGACGCTGTCCGAGGCGATGCCGTATCTTGCGGCGATCGACCGCGACCTCGGCGAGATGATGCGCCGCTTCGCCGGCAATCAAATCCGCACCGCCGGCACGGTCGGCGGCAATATCGCCAACGGCTCGCCGATCGGCGATATGCCGCCCGCGCTGATCGCGCTCGGAGCTACGCTCGCGCTCCAGCACGGCGACCGGCCGCGCACCTTGCCGCTGGAGAACTACTTCATCGACTACGGCAAGCAGGACCGCCGCCCGGGCGAGTTCGTGCGCCTGGTGCGTGTCCCGAAGCTTTTGGTCGAGGATCGCTTCCGCTGTTACAAGATCTCCAAGCGCTTCGACTCCGACATCTCTGCCGTGATGGGCGCATTCAAGCTGCGCGTCGACGGCACGCGCATCGCGGGCGCGCGCATCGCCTTCGGCGGCATGGCGGCAACCCCGAAGCGCGCCAGCCGGGCCGAAAAGGCGCTGATCGAAAAATATCTCGACCGCCCGCACGACTGGGATGAGGCGATCGCGTTGCTCGCCGAAGACTTCAAGCCGATCGACGATCTGCGCGCGAGCGCGGCGTATCGCCTCGATGTCGCGCGTGCTCTGCTGCGCAAGGCGCTGACCGAGATCGGCGGCGCCTCGACGCGGGCAACCCGCATCACCGGCTTCAGGGAGGCCGCCGATGTCGGCGCTGCCTGACCGCCGCGCCGAGGAACTGCGGCTGCGCGTCGTGCGCCGCTCGATGCGCCATGACTCCTCGCCGAAGCATGTCGCGGGCAGTGCGACGTTCATCGACGACATCCGCGAGCCGGAAGGCCTGCTGCATATCGCGGTCGGCGGCGCGCCGGTCGCGAGCGGACAGTTGCTTGGCGCCGATCTCGACGCGGTGCGCGCTGCGCCGGGCGTGGTCGCGGTGCTGACCGCAGCCGACATTCCGGGCAAGAACGACGTGAGCGCCATCGCCGGCGACGATCCGGTGTTCGTCTCGGGACAGATCGAGTTCTACGGCCAGGTCGTGTTCGCCGTCGTGGCGCGCACCCGCGACGAAGCACGCCGCGCGGCGAAACTCGGCAAGGTCGAGGCCGCCGTCGGCACGCCGTACATTTCGGTCGACGACGCGCTCGGTGCCGGCATTCATATCCTGCCCGACTACACCTTCCGCAAGGACGACAGCGCCGCCGCGCTCGACGCGAGCCCGAAGCGTCTCAAGGGCAGACTGCGCATCGGAGGCCAGGAGCACTTCTATCTCGAAGGACAGGTCTCGCTCGCCATTCCGGGCGAGGATGGCGACATGCTGGTCTATTGCTCGACGCAGCATCCGAGCGAATGCCAGCACCTGATCGCCAAGGTGCTCAACATTCCCGATGCCGCGATCACGGTCGAAGTGCGCCGCATGGGCGGCGCGTTCGGCGGCAAGGAAACGCAGGCGGCGCAGTGGGCCGCAATCGCGGCGCTCGGCGCGCGCGTCACCGGGCAGGCGTGCAAGATCCGGCTCGATCGCGACGACGACATGTGCCTGACCGGCAAGCGGCACGATTTCCTCGCCGACTACGAGATCGGCTTCGACGATGAAGGCGGCATCCGCGCGCTCGAAACCGTGATGGCATCGCGCTGCGGCTATTCGGCCGACGTGTCGGGCGCAATCAACGACCGCGCCATGTTCCACGCCGATAATGCCTACTACCTGCCGGCCGCCACGATCAC
>Ga0207682_10001440_pt1 | contig 10979 bp, 8 predicted proteins | sample KBSM63metaG_FD_184332 | JGI IMG/M metagenome (GOLD analysis project Ga0207682, IMG submission 184332) | Miscanthus rhizosphere microbial communities from Kellogg Biological Station, Michigan, USA - KBS M6-3 metaG (SPAdes) (version 2) | ecosystem: Host-associated > Plants > Roots > Rhizosphere >... | reverse complement strand
TCAGCTCGCTCGTGCGCGCACGCAGGCGGGCGAAGAGATGCGCCTCTTCCTTGGGATGGTGCAGGGCGATCGGAAACGCCCGCACGTAGCGCACGATCGCCTGCATCAGCGCCGGGTCGGCGCCGCGCCCTTCTTCGCGGGCCCGCGCCAGCGCGTGCGCCCACGCATGCAGGACGGCGGCGAGCGAACGGTGCTCGTCGCGAATGATGCCGATCGCATGCGCCGGCTTCGAGAGCTCGTGCGCCGCCGAGACGAGCACCGGCAGGCCGGCGTTCATCAGCACGCCGAGCGTCTCGGACGCGAACGCCATGCCGAGGCGGCCGCGGCCGCCGTGCGACGCCATGAAGATCAGGTCGCACGCGGCGTCACGCGCCGCCTCGACGATCGCCTGGGCCGGCCGGTCGTGCACGACCTGCCGCGATTCGCAGGGGACCCCGAACGCGCGCGCGGCGGCCTCGGCCTTGGCGAGCAGCTCGCGGGCGCGGCCGACGACGGCGTAGTCGTAATCGCGCGGCGAGGCGAGGCGTACCGCGTCGGCCTCGCCACGGAGCGAGCCGGCGTGGTCCTCGACGGCGTGGAAGAAGGTGATCCGCGCGCCGAGCGCGCGGGCGAGGGCGACGGCGTTGCCGACGACCTCGACCGACAGGTCGGTGTCGTCGATGGGAACGAGCAGATGGCGATACAAGGCGGTTCTCCGGTGCGCGGCGATCTTCGGCGACGCCCCGCGCCGATGACCTACCCGGCCCGGGGGGGCGCGACGCGCTGGCCGCCGAGCGGTACCATGGCCGGCGCCCGCTGCAGCGTACGGAGCTCGAGCGGACGCTTGCCGCACACCACTTGGCCACTCCAGACGCAGAGGACGCGGGCCCCGCCCACGACCTCCTCCTCAAGGTCACGGCGCCGCGGGTTCCGCGCCACCAGCTGGCGCGGCAGCGCCTCCAGGCGGCGCGCGAGCCCTTCCGCGACCGGCCCGTCGTCCTCGTCCAGGCGCCCGCGGGCTACGGCAAGACGTCGCTGCTCGCCCAATGGCGGCGCGAGCACCTGGCGCGCGGCGCCGTCGTCGCCTGGCTGACGGCGCAGGCCGACGACGATCCGCGCCGCCTCGTCCAGGGGCTGGTGCTCGCGGTGCGCAGCGGCGCCGGGCGTCCCGGTTTCGGCCACGCCCTGTTCCGCACGGCGAGCGGCGAGGGCTTCGAAGGCGTCACGACCTGGCTCGCCGAGGTCGCGCAGATGGCGCTCGACGCGGTGCTGATCGTCGACGAGGCGGACCGCCTGCTGCCGCCGGCGCGCGCGGCGCTCGCCTACCTGCTGCACAACGCGCCGTCGAACCTGCGCGTGCTGGTGGCGGCGCGCCCCGACGTCGGATTCGACATCGACGACCTGATCTCGTACGGCGAATGCACCGTGGTCGGCCCGACGCCGCTGCGCTTCCAGCTCGAGGAGACGCTCGAGCTGGTGCAGGCCCGCTTCGGCGCGCAGGTCGATCGCGACGCCGTCGCCCGCCTGCACGAGCTCACCGAGGGCTGGCCGCTCGGCCTGCAGCTCGCCATCTCGGTGATGGCCACGGGCGGCGATCCGCAGGCCGAGGCGACGGCCCTTGTTACCCGCGGCGGCGCGCAGCGCGGCCAGCTCGTCTCGCTGCTGCTCGCCAACCTCGACCCGATCGATGCGGCGCTGCTGACCAAGGTGGCGATCCTCGACGACCTGCATCCGGACCTGTGCCGCACGCTCGCCGGCGCCGACGACGCGCCGGAGCGGCTGCAGCGGCTCGCCCGCGACACGCCGATCTTCGTCGCCGGCGAGGCGAGCGAGTGGTTGCGCATGCACGCGCTGGCCCGCGAGGAGCTGCGCCGCCGCTTCGCCGCTTTGCCCGCCGCCGAGCAGACCGCCCTCCACGCGCATGCCGCCGACTGGCTCGCGGCGCACGGCTTCGCCGTCGCCGCCGCCGGCCACGCGCTCGCCGCCGGCGAGCACGACAAGGCCTACGGCCTCGCCGAGCGCAGCCTCTACGAGGCGTTCGTGGCTCGCGGCCAGCAGGGCGCCGTGCTCGACTGGGTGGCGCACCTGCCGGCCGAGGAGCTCGACCGGCGGCCCCGCCTGCTGCTCGCCGCCGCCTGGGCGCTCGCCCTCAGCGAGCGTCACCAGGAGGCGAGCCGGCGGGTCGAGCGGATCCTGGCGGGCCACGAAGTCGACGACGCGGTCCGCTGCGAGTGCGCGCTGATCATGAGCGGCGCGGCGGTCTTCGCCGACGACCTCGACCGGTTCGCCGCGCTGCACGATCCCTGGGTCGTCGACCCGCCGCTGCGCGACCCCCGGCTCTGGCGCGTCCATGCCAACCGCTCGGCGTTCCGCGCCCTGATCGAGGGCGAGCCCGCGCAGGCGCGGCTGCGCCGGCAGCAGGCGGTGCACGTCGACGCCGGCGACTCGCCGGGCTACCTCGACCTGTGGCGCGACTTCATCTTCGGCCTCAGCTACCTCTGGGAGGGCCAGGCGCTGCTCGCCGAGAAGGTGCTGCGGCCGGCGCTGGCGCGCGCCGAGGCCGACCTCGGCCGGCGCAGCGCGTTCAGCTGCGGCGTCGCGGCGGCGCTCGCCGCCACGCTGTGGGACCGCGACCAGCCCGGCGAGGCCGGCGCCCTGCTCGCCAACCGGCTCGACGTGCTCGAGAAGAGCGGCCTGCCCGAGTCGGTGCTGCTGGGCTTCGTGACGATGGCGCGGATCGCCGATCTCGAAGGCGCCGAGCATCGCGCCCTCGAGCTGCTCGCCGGCCTCGAGGCGGTCGGCGTCGCTCGCCGCCTGCCGCGCCTTCGCCTGGCCGCCCTCGCCGAGCTCTCGCGCCTGCACGCGCGGCGCTTCCGCGCCGAGACGTGCCGCGACCTCTCCATGCGGATCGATGCGCTGCTCGCCGACCCGGCGCTGCCGCAGGGGCGCCTCTGGCAGCGCGGCGCCGACCTCCTCCAGGCGGTCGCCGCGGGCCACGCCGCCCTCGCCGCGCGCGAGTGGCGGCGCGCCGTCGAGCCGCTCGCCCGCGCCGACGCGATCGCCCAGGCTCTCAAGCTCGGCCGGCTGCACATCGAGCTGCTCGGCCTGCGCGCGTTCACGCTCGACCGCTGCGGCGAGAAATCGACCGGCCTGCTGCGCGAGGCCGCCGACCTCGCACGCACGCTCGGCCTGCAGCGGGTGTTTGCCGATGCCCATCCCTCGCTCGACGCCTGGCATCGCCAGGTGCTGAGCGACGACGCCTCGGCCGGCGGCGGGCCGGGACCGCTGGCGGCGCCGATGGGCGTGCCGCCGGCCGCCCCCGAAGCGCAGCGCGCCCGTTCGACGCCCAGCCTGGCCCTCACGCCGAAGGAGCGTGAGGTGCTCGAGCTGCTCGCCCGCAACCTCTCGAACAAGGAGATCGGGCGGGCGATGCAGGTCGGCGAAGAAACGGTCAAGTGGCACGTGAAGAACCTGTTCGCCAAGCTCGACGCCGGCACGCGCAAGCAGGTGGTCTCCCGCGCCCGGCTCCTCGGCCTGCTCGAAGGCGCCTAGGCCCCCGCCGCGGGCGCCCGCACCGGGCCCGGCCCCCTCTGCGAAGGGGGGGTCGAACGGCGACCCCTTGCCTACTCTTCACGGCATCGAAGGCTGCCTCGCGGCCTCGTGAAATCCAGGAGAACCGGACCCGTGGTCGCTGCCATCCCTGCCGTCCCCGCTGCCCCCGCCGTCGTGCGCGCCGAGAACCTCGGCAACGCGATCCGGGTCGAGCCGCTGTCGTGCGCCCTCGGCGCCGAGCTGTCGAACGTGAACCTCGGCGTCGCCTCGCGCGATACCGGCCTCGTCGACGAGATCCGCGCCCTGCTGCTGAAGCATCGGGTGCTCTTCTTCCGCGACCAGGACTTGAGCCGCGCCGAGCACGTCGCCTTCGCGCGCCGCTTCGGCGAGCTCGAGGACCACCCGGTCGCCGGCAGCGACCCCGAGCATCCGGGCCTCGTGCGCATCTACAAGACGCCCGAGCTGCCGAACGACCGCTACGAGAACGCCTGGCATACCGACGCCACCTGGCGCGAGAAACCGCCGTTCGGCTGCGTCCTGCGCTGCGTCGAATGCCCGCCCGTCGGCGGCGACACGATGTGGGCGAACATGGTGCTCGCCTACGAGAAGCTGCCCGAGACGGTGAAGGCGCAGATCGCGGGCCTGCGCGCCCGGCACAGCATCGAGGCCAGCTTCGGCGCAGCGATGCCGGCGGAGAAGCGCCTCGCCCTGCACGCCCAGTTCCCGGACGCCGAGCACCCGGTCGTGCGCACGCACCCCGAGACCGGCGAGAAGGTGCTGTTCGTCAATGCCTTCACCACCCACTTCACCAACTTCCACACCGCGGCCAACGTGCGCGTCGGCCAGGACTACACGAACGGCGCGCCGCAGCTCCTGCAGTACCTGATCAGCCAGGCGCAGATCCCCGAGTACCAGGTGCGCTTCCGCTGGAAGCCGAACAGCGTCGCGATGTGGGACAACCGCTCGACCCAGCACTACGCGGTGATGGACTACCCGCCGTGCCACCGGAAGATGGAGCGCGCCGGCATCGTCGGCGACCTGCCGTACTGACCGTTCGTCCACCCCCGAACCCCGAACACTCCTCAAGGACCCTCATGAACTTCCTCGACGGCTCGCTCTTCCCCGAGAACCAGGACAAGCTCGTCATCACCGCCGCGCCCTACGGCCCGGAATGGATTCCTTCCGACTTCGCCGAGGACATCCCGGTCACGATGGAAGAGCAGGTGCAGAAGGCGGTCGACTGCTACAACGCCGGAGCCAGCGTGCTGCACCTGCACGTACGCGAGCTCGACGGCAAGGGCTCGAAGCGCTTGTCCAAGTTCAACGAGCTGATCGCCGGCGTGCGCAAGGCCGTGCCCGACATGGTGATCCAGGTCGGCGGCTCGATCTCGTTCGCGCCCGAGTCCGACGGCGCGGCGGCGAAGTGGCTGTCCGACGACACCCGCCACATGCTGGCCGAGCTCGATCCCAAGCCGGACCAGGTCACGGTCACCGTCAACACCACGCAGATGAACGTCGTGGAGCAGATGGAGATCGCCGACCTCGCCGGCACCTCGCTGGCCGAGCCGGCGAACTACCAGGCCTACCGCGAGATGACCGTCCCCTCCAGCCCGAGCTGGGTCGAGGAGCATGTTCGCCGCCTGAGCGCCGCGGGCATCCAGAGCGCCTTCCAGTTCTACAACATCAACAGCTTCGAGACGGTCGAGCGGCTGATCCGCCGCGGGGTCTACAAGGGCCCGCTGGTCTGCAACTGGGTCGCGATCGGCGGCGGCATGGACCAGCCGAACGTCTACAGCCTCGCCCACTTCCTGCGCGCCATTCCCGACGGCGCGATGCTGACCGTCGAGAGCAGCATGCGCAACGTGCTGCCCATCAACATGATGGGCCTCGCAATGGGCCTGCACGTGCGCTGCGGCATCGAGGACAACCTCTGGAACCAGTCGCGCACCGAGAAGATGACGACGGTGCAGCAGATCGAGCAGCTCGTGCGCATCTCGCGCGAGTTCGGCCGCGAGGTCGCGAACGGCAAGGAGGCGCGCGAGATCTGCAAGATCGGCGTCTTCTACGACTCCGTCGAGGAGACGCTGGCCGCGAACGGCTTCGCCCCCAACGCCAAGGGGCGCCAGCAGGGCCACCTGCGCAAGGCCGCCTGACGATGTCCGTCACCGAACCGACGATCCTGATCGTCCCCGGGCTGCGCGATGCCGTGGCCCAGCACTGGCAGACCCTGCTCGAGGCGCGCCTGCGCGCCGCCGGGCGGCCGGTCGCCGGCGTGCCGCCGATGGGCCGCGAAGACCTGGACTGCGCCGCGCGGGTCGGTGCGATCGAGCGCGCCGCGCGATCGGTCGAAGGCCCGCTCGTCGTCGTCGCGCACAGCGGCGGCTGCATCATGGTCGCGCACTGGGCGAAGAAGACGCGGCGCGCCGTGCGCGGCGCGCTGCTCGCGACCCCGCCCGACTTCGAGAAGCCGATGCCGGCGGGCTATCCGACGATCGAGGCGCTGCGCGCCGGCGGCTGGCTGCCGGTGCCGCGCGAGCGGTTGAAGTTCCGCACCATCGTCGGCGCCAGCCGCGACGATCCGCTGGCGAGCTTCGCCCGCGTCGTCGGCCTCGCCAACGAGTGGGGCGCCGAGGTCGAGGACCTCGGCTGGGTCGGCCACCTGAATCCCGCTTCCGGCTACGGCGAATGGTCCGGCGCCGATCCCCTCGTCGCGCGGCTCTCGGCCGCGCTCTGATCGCATTGAGACGGGCGCCCGCCCGCACAGGAGACTTTCCATGGCCCGCGCCATCCGCTTCCGCCAGACCGGCGGCCCCGAAGTGCTCGCGCTCGAGCAGGTCGATGTCGGCGATCCCGGCCCCGGCCAGGCGCGCGTGCGTCACACCTACGTCGCCGTCAACTTCATCGACATCTATTTCCGCACCGGGCGCTATCCGCTCGCCCTGCCGAACGGGCTCGGCAGCGACGCCGTCGGCGTGGTCGAGGCGGTGGGCGAGGGCGTCGTCGACGTCCGCGTCGGCGACCGCGTCGGCTACCTGATCGGCCCGCAGGGCGCGTACTCGGACGTGCGCCTCCTGCCCGCCGACGTGCTGATCCCGCTGCCCGAGGGCGTGAGCGACCGCGTCGCCTCGGCGTTGATGATGAAGGGCCTGACGGCGCAGTACCTGTTCCGCCAGGTCTATCCGCTGCACGGCGGCGAGACGATCCTCTTCCACGCCGCCGCCGGCGGCGTCGGCCTGATCGCCTGCCAGTGGGCGTTCGCCCTCGGCGTGAAGATGATCGGCATCGTCAGCAGCGACGAGAAGGCCGAGGTCGCCCGGGCGCACGGCTGCACCCACACCATCGTCACCGGCCGCGAGGACATCGCCAAGCGGGTGCGCGAGCTGACCGACGGCAAGGGCGTGCCGGTCGTCTACGACTCGGTCGGCAAGGACACGCTCGCCGCCTCGCTCGACAGCCTGCAGCCGCGCGGCACGCTGGTGAGCAACGGCACGACGTCGGGGCCGGTCGTCATCGACTCGATGCAGCTCGCGGCGAAGGGGTCGCTGTGGTTCACGCGGCCGGCGATGATGCATTACATCCAGCCGCGCTCGCACATGCTGGCGATGGCCGACGAGCTGTTCGGCCACGTGCTCTCGGGCCGCATCTCCGCGGAGCCGAAGCAGGAGTTCGCGCTCGCCGACGCCGCCGAGGCGCATCGCGCCCTCGAGTCGCGCAAGACCGTCGGCGCCACGGTGCTGGTGCCCTGACGGGCCTTCGGAGAAACGCATGGACCTGCAAGCAATCGAGCGCGCGCCGCGCGACAACGGCTACCTCGTGGGGCGCGGACCGGCCTGGTTCGCCTTCGGGATGACGCTGGCGCTGATGATCTTCGACTACGTCGATCGGCAGGTCATCGTCTCGCTGTTCCCGTACCTCAAGGCCGAGTGGAGCCTCAGCGACAAGCAGCTCGGCGGCCTCGTCTCGGTGATCTCGGTCACCGTCGCGCTCGGCGCGCTGCCGGTCGCGCTCTACGCCGATCGGGTGAGCCGGGTCCGCAGCATCGTCGCGATGGCCGCCATCTGGAGCCTCGCCACGATCTCCTGCATGTGGGCGCGCTCCTATCCGCACCTGCTCGCCGCGCGCGCGGTCGTCGGCCTCGGCGAGGCGGGCTACGGCTCGGTCGGCGCGGCGCTGATCGCCAGCCACTTCCCCGACCGGATGCGCGGCGCGCTGCTGGCGGGTTTCTTCGCCTCGGCATCGATCGGCTCGGTGCTCGGCGTGATGCTCGGCGGCGTGATCGCGGCGAAGTGGGGCTGGCAGGCGGCGTTCGGCGTCGTCGGCGTGCCCGGCCTCGTGCTCGCCCTGCTGTACCTCAAGGTGCGCGACTACGAGACGGTGAAGCTCGCCCCGGCGCTCGACGCCAAGCGGCAGTCGCTCGGCGAGGCGATCCGTCACATCGTCAAGGTGCTGGCACGCTCGCGCACCATGCTCTGGGTCTGCATCGGCGGGGCGGCGCAGCTCGTCGTCGTCTCGGCGCTCTGGTCGTGGCTGCCGAGCTTCCTGAATCGCGTTCACGGCGTGGCGCCGGCGGCAGCGGGCGTCAAGGCGGCGCTCGTCGTCCTCGCCGGCGCGGCGGGCGCGGTGCTGTGGGGCGCGGTCATCGACCGTGCCGGCATCGCCCAGCCGCGGCGCCGGCTGCACGCGATGGCGCTGCTCTGCCTGGCCTCGATGGTGGTGCTCGTCCTGGCGTTCGGCCTCGACCTCGCGCCGGCGCCGCAGTTCGCGCTGATCGCGGTCGGCGGCTTCCTCGCCACCTGCACCGTCGGCCCGGTCTCGGCGATCGTGATCGACGTCATCCATCCCGGCGTGCGTGCCACCGGCTCGTCGGTGCTGGCGCTGTTCCAGAACCTGTTCGGCCTCGCCGCCGGGCCGTTCATCGCGGGCGTGCTCTCCGACGCGTGGGGCCTCGTGCCGGCGCTGGTGACGACGCCGCTGTTCGCGCTCGCCGCCGCGGCGGCGTTCCTGCTCGCCGCGCGCAGCTACGCCAGCGACAAGGCGCGCGCCGCCGAGCCGCTCGAGCCCGTCGCCGCGCCGCTCGAGCCCGCCACCGGGCTGGCGGAGCCGCTGCGCGACCAGCGCCTGCCGACCGCCTGACCATGATCGCCGCCCTCGCCCGCGGCGCCAGCCCGGATCGCCTGCGCGTCCTCTTCCCGGGCGTCATGGCGTGCGCCGTCGTCGCCTCGGCGGCGGGCTTCCTGAGCCAGCACTACGGCGCGCCGGTGCTGCTGTTCGCGCTGCTGCTCGGGCTGGCGATGAACTTCCTCTCCGCCGATGGGCCGTGCGGGCCAGGCATCGAGCTCTGCGCCCGCGGACTGCTGCGCGTCGGCGTGGCGCTGCTCGGCCTGCGCATCACCCTCGAGCAGGTGGTCGCGCTCGGCTGGGGCCCGCTCGCCGTCGTCGTCGCCTGCGTCGCGGCGACGATCGCGGTCTCGATGCTCGCCGCGCGCAGCCTCGGCTTCCAGGGCCTGTTCGGTCTCCTCACCGGCGGCGCGACGGCGATCTGCGGCGCCTCCGCTGCGCTCGCGCTCTCGGCGGCGCTGCCGGCGCATCCGGGCAAGGAGCGCGCGACCCTCTTCACCGTGATCGGCGTCTCGGCGCTCTCGACGTTCGCGATGGTCGCCTACCCGATGCTCGCCCAGGCGCTCGGCATGGACGCGCGCCACGCCGGCATCTTCCTCGGCGCGACGATCCACGACGTCGCCCAGGTCGTCGGCGCCGGCTACAGCCTTTCCAACGAGAGCGGCGACGTGGCGACGCTCGTCAAGCTGCTGCGCGTCGCGATGCTGCTGCCGGTGATCGTGCTCGCGTCGTCGATCACGCGCGCCCGGCTCGCCGCCGACGGCACCGCGGCCGCCGGCAAGCGTCCGCCGCTCCTGCCCGCGTTCGCCGTCGCCTTCGCGGCGCTGATCGCGCTCAACAGCACCGGCTGCGTGCCGCATGCGATCCAGGCCGGCGGCAGCGAGGCGTCGCGCTGGTTCCTGGTGGCGGCGATCGCCGGCATCGGCATGAAGACGCAGCTCAAGGACCTGGTCACCGTCGGCTTCAAGCCGGTGGCCCTCATGATCGGCGAGACTGCGTTTCTCGCCGCCCTGGCGCTGGGGCTCATGCGCTGGCTCACCTGATCCCGACCGGAGCCGAACGATGACGACCTTCCCCACTCCTTCCTTCGCCCTCGACCGGCGCCGCCTGCTCGCCGCCGCCGCGCTCGCTGCGCTCGGCACCCCCGCGGCGCGCGCCCAGGCCTTCCCGACGAAGCCCCTGCGGGTCGTGGCCGCCGGCCCGGCCGGCGCGAGCGCCGACCTGATCGCTCGCCTCGTCACCGACCCGATCGCGCGCGATCTCGGCCAGACCGCGATCGTCGATCCCAAGCCCGGCGCCGCCGGCGCGATCGCCGTCGCCGAGCTGCTGCAGGCGCCGCACGACGGTCACACGCTCCTCGTCGGCGTGAACTCGCTCGTCAGCGAGATCCCGCACATCGTCAAGCTGAAGATCGACATGGCGAAGTCGCTGAAGCCGGTCGCCGAGCTGGCGCGCGGCGGCCTGGTGCTCGTCGGCAACCCGTCGTTCCCGGCGAAGACGCTGCCCGAGCTCGTCGCCTACGTGAAGGCGCATCCCGCCACGGTCAGCGTCGCCTCGTACAGCACGGGCACGCTGAGCCACGTGCTCGGCCTCCTCCTCAACCAGGCGGCGGGCATCGACCTGCTGCACGTCGGCTACAAGGGCAGCTCGCCCGCGCTCGCCGACGTGATGGGCAACCACGTGCCGCTGATGTTCGACGGCATCGGCACCTCGCTGCCGCTGATCAAGGCGGGCAAGCTCAAGGCGTTCGCCGTGAGCACGCCGCGCCGCTCGCCGGTGCTGCCCGACGTGCCGACCTTCGCCGAGCTCGGCTATCCGCGCCTCGAGGCGCTCGCCTGGATGGGCCTGTGGTGCCCGCCCGACGTGCCGGCGCCGGTGCAGCAGCGGCTGCGCGACGCGGCGCTCAAGGCGCTGGCGCTGCCGGGCACGCGCGAGCGCCTGCTCGAGCTCGGTTTCGACGTCGGCGCGCCGCGCAGCGTCGCCGACATGGAAGCGGGGCTCGCCGCCGACTACGAGCGGGTGGGGGCGGTGCTGAAGAGCATCGGGTTCAAGCCGGAGTGACGGGCGGTCCGAGGCCGTCGGCGCACGCCGATGCTTCGGTTCTCAATCCGTACGACTCATCGGATTCGTGCGGGAACCCTGCCGCTCGAGCTGCTCGGCGAGCCCGATGAGGATGCCTTCGGGCCCGCGGATGTAGCAGAGCCGGTACATGTCACCGTACCGGACCACTTCGCCGACGAGCGTGGCGCCGCGCTTGCCGAGCCGTGCGAGCGTGTCGTCGAGGTCGTCGACGGCGAACATGACGCGCAGGTAGCCGAGCGCATTCACCG
>Ga0207682_10001436_pt1 | contig 10992 bp, 7 predicted proteins | sample KBSM63metaG_FD_184332 | JGI IMG/M metagenome (GOLD analysis project Ga0207682, IMG submission 184332) | Miscanthus rhizosphere microbial communities from Kellogg Biological Station, Michigan, USA - KBS M6-3 metaG (SPAdes) (version 2) | ecosystem: Host-associated > Plants > Roots > Rhizosphere >... | reverse complement strand
CCTCAATCCGCAGAGGCGCCGCGCGACAGGCACTGCCTGACTCCATAAATAGCGGAACGGAGCTCCGATGACCGACGAGGAAAAGGAAAGCCCGCCGGGCGCGCTGCGCCGCGCATTGTTCCAGGACGTGCCCTATATCCTGGATAGCCTGTGGCGCTGGGGTGAATTCCGCCTCAACCGTTTGGGCACGGTGCAGTTCGAGCGGGGACGGGCAAGGCAGGCGGCCGACGAGTTCACCGCCGCCAGCCGGCTGGCACCGGATCGCGGCCCGGTGTTCGCGCTCCTCGGCCTGGCCTTCGACGCGATGGGACGGCACGCCGACGCCGCCAAAGCGTTCGCGCGGGCTGCCACCCTGCCGCCGCGCAACGCCGTGGCCGCGTACGCCGCGGCGCAGCAGTGGCGTCTGTTGGGCAAGCCCGAGGCCGCCCTCGAGGGATTCCAGGCCTTTCGCCGCGCGGCAGAGCCGCGACTGCCGCCCGCGGCGGTGAGGGCGCAGCAGCCGTTCCCGCGTGCGGGATTGCTGCGGGAGTCGGCCGGGGTGGCGCCCGTCTGGCCGCCGGCGCGCTATGTACCAGGGTTCGATGCCTTGGCGCGCGGATCCTATCCCGAGGCCGTCGCGGCGTTCGACCGCGCCGTGACGCAAGACCCGCTCGTCGCGCCGCTACCGACCGGCGCCGTCGCGCCACTCGCGGCCGGCCGGACCGCACTACGCGCGGGGCACTTGCGCGCCGCGCTCGAACACGTGAAGGCAGCGGTAGCCGCCGCACCCGATGCCGCAGAGCCGCGCCGGCTGCTGGCGCTCGCGCTCGGTGCCGACGATCGTGCAGACGAGGCCATTGAGCAGCTGCAGCACGCCATCCGGCTCGATCCGACCGACGAGCGCGCGCGACTGGCGCTGGGACGAACGCTGGCGTCTGCCGGTCGAGCCGCGATGGCGGAACGAACTTTCCGGGACACCCTGGCCGACATTCCGATGTCGGCGCACTCGCACTTCGAACTCGGCCGCCTGTACGACACGGCGGGCCGCCACCGTGAGGCCGCCGATGCGTTTGCGGCCGCGGCCGCGGTACCGCCCATCCTCGGCGAGGAGCGCGTGCACGAACTGATGGGCCGCGCGCTCATCGCCGACACCGACTTCGACGGCGCGATCCAGGCCTTCACCCGGCGGGTCGAGGTGAGTCCCAACTACGCACCGGCGCATCGCGCGCTCGCAGAGACGTATCTGCAGCTCGGGCGGGACGACGAGGCGCTTGCCGAGCTGACCGCTGCCGCTCTCATCGAGCCGGCCGATGCCCTCGCGCACGCTGGGCGCGCGCAGTTGCACCTGCGCAACGGCCGCTACCAGGACGCCGCCGGCGCCGCGCGGGCGGCCCTGGCGCGCGACGGCACCAACCTCACGGCCCTGTACGCGCTCGGCACGGCACTCGTGCGGCTGGGGCGCGCCGGCGATGGGGAAGATGCGCTGGCGCGATTTCGCGCCGGTCAAGACGCCGCGCGGGCTCGCGACGAGCGCGGGTGGGAGCTCCGCCTGCTGCGCCAGACCGCGGCCGCCCATCTGGAACGCGGCGAGCTGACCGAGGCGGTGGAGCGTCTGCAGGCCGCGGTGGCACTGCAGCCGGACGCGGAAGCCTATTCGACCCTCGGGGCGGTGTTGAAGCGAGCGGGCCGCACCCAGGATGCGCTCGACGCGCTGGAGCAGGCGGTGGCGCACGGCGGCGGCCCGATGGTCCACGCGCTCATGGCCGATCTGCTGGCGGCGCTTGGCCGCATCGATGACAGCCGCCGGCATCTGGCGCTCGCTGCCCGCGCACGCGACGAGCGTCTCCGCGCCGGTGCCCCACGGTGACGGCTCGCGCAGCGACTGTCGTGCTGCTGGCGTGGGCTGCCGGCGCCACCACGCAATCGCGCACGGATGGCGGCTTGCCGGGCTCGCAGCCCGTTTTCGAGAACGTGGCCGCCGCGGTCGGCCTCGTGTTCCAGCACGTCAACGGCGCCTCCGCCGCCAGGCACGTTGCCGAAACGTTGAGCGGCGGCGGCGTACTGTTCGATGCCGACGGCGACGGCTGGCTGGACGTCCTGCTGGTAGACGGCGGTTCGCCGACCGAGCCCGCGGTGGCCGCGCGGGCGCGCCATCGGCTGTTTCACAACCGGGGCAACGGCACGTTCGAGGACGTGTCGGCCAGGGCGGGTCTGGTCGGCACCGGCTACGGCATGGGCGCCTGCGCGGCGGACTACGACAACGACGGCCGTGTCGACCTCTACCTGACGCAGCTCGGTCCCAACGCGCTCTTCCACAACAACGGCGATGGCACGTTCAGCGACCGTACGCGCGCCGCCGGTGGCGGTGCCGACACGTTCTCGACGAGCTGCGCCTTCAGCGACGTGGACGGGGATGGCGACCTCGATCTGTTCGTCGCCACCTACGTGGACGTGAGCGGGCCGCTCAAGACCTGCGGCTCCGCCCAGGTGCCGGCCTACTGCCGCCCAGATGTGTTCCGCGGCCTGCCCGAACTGCTGTTCGTCAACCAGGGCGACGGCACCTTCATCGAGGCCGGGCGACGGTCCGGCGTCGGCGCGCAGGCGGGCAAAGGGCTGGGCGTGGTAGCCGGCGACGTCGACGACGACGGCCGTGCCGACCTGTTCGTCGCCAACGACATGACCCCGAACCTGCTTCAGCGCAACCAGGGACAGGGCCTGTTCCGCGAGACGGCGCTTGCGGCGGGAGTGGCCGTGGCTGCCGACGGAAGGGTGCGCGGCGGCATGGGCACCGATCTGGCCGATTACGACGGCGACGGCCGACTGGATCTGGTCGTGACCAACTTCGAGTTCGAGGGAAACAACCTGTTTCGCAACCTCGGCGACGGGGTCTTTGCCGATGCCAGCTACCAGAGCGGGGTCGCGGTGGCCACGCTGCCGTTTGTCGGCTTTGGCGTGGCGTTTCTCGACTATGACAACGACACCGATCTCGACCTGGCAATCGCCAACGGCCACGTGCTGGACAACACAAGCGTGTTCCGCTCGTCCTCCCGCTACGAGCAGCGCAACCTGCTGCTCGTCAACGATGGCAAGGGCTTTTTCCGCGACGCTCGCGCCGCCGCGGGGACGGGGTTTGCGCTCGAGAAGGTGAGTCGAGGGCTCGTGGCCGGCGACATCGACAACGACGGCGACCTGGACCTGCTCATCACCAACAACGGCCAGACGGCGGACCTCCTGCGCAACGACGGCGGTCACCGCGGCGGCGCGTTGAGCGTCCGTCTGGTGGGGCGCCAGAGCAATCGCGACGGGATCGGGGCGCGCGTACGGGCGACGGTTGGCGCCCGTGTACAGGTGCGGGAGGTGAAAGCGGGGTCCAGCTACCTCGGCCAGGGCGATACCCGCGTCCACCTGGGACTCGGGGTCGCCGCCGGCGTCGACCGTCTGGAGGTTCGGTGGCCGACCGGTGTCACAGAGGTTATGCCCGCCGTGGCCGGAGGGCAGATCGTGACTGTGACGGAAGGCCTGGGCATCACCGCGCGGACGCCGTTTTCGGCCCGATAACCGTAAACGGTCTTCACGGATTCGACGCGCAGCTGAAAGCATGGCGAAACCGCCTGTCGAATTTGCATCAAGTTGTCGCGAGGGGGGATACGGGAGGGGGGGATTTCGGCTAAAGTCCGTTCAAGAGGACATTTATGGGCCTCGGCCGGTCGCTGCGAGCGTTGGTTTACTCGTTGTGGGGCGTGACTGTGATCCGATACAAGACGAAGGGTGCGTGCCTCCTCGCGGTGGTGTGGGCCGGCTCGGTCGGCCTAGTGGTTCCGCGCGCGGCCGAGCCGCAAGCCGCGCCCGCTGCCGTAACTGCAGCGTCTTCGCCCTCGATAGTGGCCGCGGCGGTCAAGGACTATTGCGCTGCCTGCCACAACGAGGGCACCAAGACCGGCGGCCTGGTGCTGACCAACCTCGATCCGGCGAACATTCCGGCCGATGCCGAGGTGTGGGAAAAGGTCATTCGCAAGGTTCGCACGGGGATGATGCCGCCGTTCGGCGTGCGCCACCCGGATCCGAAGACGCGCGCCACGTTCGTCTCGCAGCTATCGACCACGCTCGATCGCGCGGCTGCTGCCAAGCCCAATCCCGGACGTCCGGCGCTCTACCGCCTGAATCGCACCGAATACGCCAACGCGATCCGCGACCTGCTCGATCTCGAGGTGGATGCGGTCTCGCTGCTCCCGCCCGACGATTCAGCCTACGGTTTCGACAACGTCGCCGACGTGCTCGGCATCTCGTCCACGCTGATGCAGCAGTACGTGAACGCCGCCGGGAAGGTGGCTTCACTGGCGGCCGGTAGCCCCGACATCAGTCCTGGCTCGCAGGTGTTCAACCTGCGCCAGGACGCGTCGCAGGATCGCCACATCGAGGGTCTGCCGTTCGGCACGGTCGGCGGGTTGCTGGCCCGGCCGGTGATTCAGGTCGAGGGCGACTACACCCTGTCGGCGAAGTTCTTCCGCACCAATCTCGGCGTGATGCGCGGCCTCGAGTACGAGCACTACATGGAGTACTCGGTGGACGGCAAGCGCGTCCACGTGTTCAAGGTCGGAGGTGCCGACGACTGGGCGGCGAACCTGTTGAACAATACGGTGATTGGCGACCAGGTCGACGAGCGATCGCGCGTGAAGGTACGCCTGACGCCTGGCCCGCACGACATCACGGTGGGGTGGCTCGACCGGGGCGCGGTCACGGATCCCTATCGCGTGTCCCCTCCGATCCGCAGCTCGCACGATCCGCGCGATCCGCTTGGCATCCCGCACATGTTGACGTTCACTGTCACCGGCCCGTACAACCCCGGCGGCAGCGGCGACACGCCGAGCCGGCAGCGGATCTTCAGCTGTCGCCCGGCTGCGAACGCGACGCCGCAGGTTGAGGAGGCATGCGCCACGCGCATCCTCTCCGGGCTCGCCCGCCGCGCCTATCGTGGCCAGGCCACCGATGCGGATACGCAGCGGTTGATGACGTTCTACCGCGGGGCGCGCCAGCAAGGTGGATTCGAGGCCGGCGTCGAAGCCGGCGTCCAACGCATCCTGGCCAGTCCGAAGTTCGTCTTCCGAGTGGAGCGCGATCCTCAGACCGTGAAGGTCGGCGAGGCGTACGCGCTCACCGACTACGAGCTGGCCTCGCGGCTGGCCTTCTTCCTCTGGAGCAGCATTCCCGACGATCAACTGCTGCAGGTGGCGAGCCAGGGACGCCTGCGGGCGCCCGGCGTCCTCGAGCGCCAGGTCAGGCGGATGCTGGCTGACCCGAAGGCCGAGCGGCTGAGCACCAATTTTGCGGGCCAGTGGCTGTTCCTGCGCAACCTGAAGACGCAGCAGCCGAACTCGATGGAGTTCCCGGATTTCGACGACAACCTGCGCGCCGGCCTCGAGCACGAGGCGTGGATGTTCTTCGACAGCATCCGGCGCGAGGATCGCAATGTCATGGACCTGATGAACGCGGACTACACGTTCGTCAACGAGCGCGTGGCCAAACATTACGGCATCCCCAACGTCTACGGCAGCCGCTGGCGGAAGGTGACGCTGACCGACGAGACGCGGCGCGGTTTGCTGGGCAAGGCGGCGATTCTCACCGTGACCTCGAACGCCGACCGGACGTCGCCGGTGAAGCGCGGCAAGTGGGTGCTGGACAACATCCTCAACGCACCGCCCCCGCCGCCACCGCCGGTGGTACCGCCGTTCCCCGAGGACGCCACGCGCGGCGGCCGTGTGCTGCCGGTGCGTGAACGGCTCGAGGAACACCGCAAGAACCCGGTGTGCGCCAATTGCCACAAGCTGTTCGACCCGATTGGGCTGGCGCTCGAGAACTTCGACGCGACCGGTCAGTGGCGGTCGGTCGAGGGTGGCACCGGCGGTGCGCCGATCGACGCCTCGGGCGAGCTGTCGGACGGCACCAAGGTCGACGGCGTCGTCTCGTTGCGTCGCGCGCTCACCAAGGAGCCGCAGCTGTTCGTGTCCACCGTCGTTGAAAAGCTGATGACCTACGGACTCGGTCGCGGAGTCACGGCACACGACATGCCGACCGTGCGTGCCATCGTCCGGCAGACGGCGGCCTCGGACTACAAGTTCTCGTCGATTGTGATCGGCATCGTCAGAAGCCCGCAGTTCACCATGCGGCTGAAGGCGGCGCCGGCGGCCACCACCGTGGCGGCGCGCTAGGGCTACAGGTTCGGACCATCTCGGTGAGCGGAAGGCAAAGGAGCGAAAACGTCATGTTCATCACCAAGAAGGGCTTGAGTCGGCGGACGATTCTGCGGGGCATGGGGGCCGGTCTCGCCCTGCCGCTGCTCGATGCGATGGTACCTGCGCTCACGCCGATCGCGTTGTCGGCCGCCAATCCCACACGGCGTCTCGGCGTCGTGTTCACCCCTCTGGGCTGGCTGAACGGGCACTGGGTGCCTTCCACGACGGGTACCAACTTCGAGTACACCACTATCCTGAAGCCGCTCGAAAGCTTGCGCGAGCACGTGACGCTCGTGACGGGGCTCAACAATCCGTCCGACGGCCACGCCATCAGCGTGTCGGCGTGGTTGAGCGGTGCACTGCCCAAGAAGACCTTCGCCGAGGACGTATACAGCGGCGAGACGGTGGACCAGGTGGTCGCGAAGAAGATCGGGCAGGAGACGGCGCTGCCGTCGCTCGAGCTCGCCACCGAGGACTTCACCGGCTACATCGGCGGCTGCGACACCCAGTATGCCTGCGCCTACATGAACACGATCTCGTGGTCGTCGGCCACGACGCCGGTGCCGATGGAGATCAACCCGCGGGTCGTGTTCGAGCGCCTGTTCGGGCGGCCGGGCACCGTGGACCAGCGCAAACGCCGGATGCAGCGGGACAAGAGCATCCTCGACTCGCTGACCGAGGACGTCAGCGACCTGAAGCGCGACCTTGGCGGTAAGGACGCGACCCGCCTCGCGGAGTACCTGGACCACGTGCGCGAGGTCGAACGCCGCATCCAGGTGGCCGAGAAGCGCTCCGAGTCGTCGATCAGCTCGGACGCGCCGGTGGGCATCCCTGAGCAGTGGGAAGAGCACGCCCGGCTGCAGTACGAGCTGATGCTGCTGGCGTATGCGTCGGACGCCACCCGCGTCATCACCTTCATGAAGGCGAAGGACGCCAGCATGCTGTCGTACCTGAACCTGGGCATCGCCGAGCCGCACCACGGCATGACCCACAACCTCCAGGTGGAGGGGAACGCCGCCAACCTGGTGAAGATCAACACCTTCCACGTGAGCCTGTTCGCCGAGTTCCTGGAGCGGATGAAGAAGACGCCGGATGGCGACGGGTCGCTGCTGGATCACACGATGCTGCTCTACGGCAGCGGCATGAGCCACGCCCCCGACCATTCGCGGCTGAACCTTCCGACGCTCCTGGTCGGCGGCTCCACGTATGGCCTGAAGGGCAACCGCCACGTGGCGGCGCCGAAGGACACGCCGTTTGCCAACATGCTGTTGACGATTGCGAACAAGTTCGACTGCAATCTCAATTCCTTCGGCACGTTGAGCAAGGGCGAAGTCGAGATCGCGTAGCAAGGATGCGGGCGGTGTTTTTGATCGCCCGCGCGTGCGCGCGGCAGTTGTCGCGGCTGGGTGTGGAGGAGATGATGCGAACTCGTCGAATGGCTGGTGCGTGGCTCTGTGCCGCGGCCGTCGTCGCCCTGAGCAGCGGCACGGCACGGGGTGCCGGCGTGCGGATTATCGACGCCGTGAAGAGCGGCAGTACGCAGGCTGTCAGCGCCCTGCTGAAACAGAAGACCGACGTCAACGCCGCGGAGGCCGATGGCACGACGGCGTTGCATCACGCCGCCTACGCCAACAACCTCGAGCTGACGCGGATGTTGCTCCGGGCTGGGGCCAACGCCAACGCCGTGAACCGTTACGGCGTGGGGCCGTTGCGTCTGGCCGTCGAGACCGGCAACGCCGCGGTTGTTGAGGCCCTGCTGAAAGCCGGCGCCGACGCCAACGCGACGTTGCCGAAAGGCGAATCGGTCCTGATGACCGCGGCGCGCACCGGCGATCCCGCCACCGTTAGGCAGCTCCTCGTGGCGGGCGCCAAGGTCAACATCGCGGAGGAGACGCAGGGCCAGACGTCGTTGATGTACGCCGCGCTCGAGAACCACGCGGCGGCGGTGAAAGTACTGATTGAAGCCGGTGCCGACGTCAACGCCAAGTCGAAGCCGCTCGAGTGGCCGGAGTTCAAGTTCAACACCGGCGGCATGATCTACACGCTGCAGCCGGTCGGCGGCTGGACGGCCGCGATGTATGCCGCGCGCGAGGGCTCCATCGATGCTGTGCGTGCGCTGGCCGACGCCAAGGCGGATCTGAATCTGGCCGATCCCGATGGCACCACGCCGCTCATCCTGGCGATCGTCAACGCCAAGTTCGATACGGCGGTCGCGCTGCTCGACAAAGGCGCCAACCCGAACGCGGTCGATCAAAACGGCATGTCTGCGCTGTACGCCGCCGTGGACATGCACACGCTGTCGCCGATGATGGGCCGCCCGGCGCCGCCGATGCGCGACTCGATTGGTGCAGTAGAAATGGCGCAGACACTCCTCCGCAAGGGTGCAAACCCCAACCTGCAGCTGAAGAAGCCGATCATCGGCCGCCACACCTCATTCCAGGGTGATGGCCAACTGGGTGAAGGGACCACACCGCTGGCGCGCGCGGCCAAGAGCGCAGATGCGGTGATGATCAAGCTGCTGCTCGATGGTGGCGCCGACCCGCGGCTGACGCAGAAGGACGGCACCACGGTGGCGATGATCGCCACCAACGCACGCGGCCAGCGGGTCTACGCCGCCGCCGCCTCGGTGGGGACGCCGGCCACGGAGGCCGACGCGCTCGGGGCGCTGACGCTGCTCCTCGACACGCCGGTCGACGTCAACGCCGCCAACGCCAACGGCCAGACCGCGCTGCACAACGCGGCTGGGCGTGGCTCCGATCCGATCGTCAAGCTGCTGATCGAAAAGGGCGCCAAGCTGGACGCCAAGGATCGACTGGGCCGGCTGCCCATCGACATGGCGCGCGGTGCGGCGGGCGGCGGGGGACGCGGACGCGCCAACGCCGGCGCCGGCCAGGTGCACGAGAGCACCACCGCGCTCCTGACCGAAGCGATGACGAGCCGCGGTATTGCCATACCGCCGCCGCCGGCCCGACAGGCCGCGCCGGAGCCTGAACCGGCGCAGCAATAGCGATGCGGCCCGCACTCGTGGGGCTCGCCTGCCTCTGGCTCACCGCCGGGGCAGGCACAGCCGCCTTGTCCGGGCGGCGGCCTGCACAGGCTTCGACAGCAACACCAACAATCTGGAGCGGTGTCTATAGCTCAGCGCAAGCCAAGCGCGGGCTGCTGGAGTACGCCCGTTCGTGTGAGCATTGTCACGGTTCGAACCTGACCGGCAACCCCACCGACGAAGTGCCGTCGCTCGTGGCCGACGGGTTCATGTTCCACTGGAAGGGGCGCACGGTCCAGGACCTCTACGCGCAACTCAGCAAGTCGATGCCGTCGGATGCGCCCGGCAGCCTGGACGCGGACACGTACCTGGATCTGCTCGCCTACCTGCTCGAAGCCAACGGGTTCCCGTCCGGGCAGCAGGATCTCGATCGCGATCGATTGAGCGCGTTGGTGATCGAGAAGTCCCCGCCTCGGCCATGAACCGGCACCTCCTCCTCCTCGCGTGCATGATCCTCGGAGCGGTCCTCGCAGGCCGATCTGCCGTCGGCGCGGCGGGGAAGACGGTGTGGGACGGCGTGTACGTCTCCGCGCAGGCGGAACGTGGCCAGGATCTCTACGCCCAGCACTGCAGCGCCTGTCACGGGGACTTCCTGGACGGGGACGGCGCCAGCGGGCGCGTGGTCGCGCTATCTGGCGTGGCGTTTGCCGACAACTGGGAATCGACGAGCCTGAACGATCTCTTCGCCAAGATCGCGAAGACGATGCCGCGCGGCGCCCCGGGGACGCTGAAAAGTGCCGAGACGCTGGACCTGATCGCGTTCGTGCTGCAGTTCAACGGCTATCCGTCCGGCACCACGGCGCTTGCAGAAACGCCCGACCTGGCGCTCGTCGACATCGTCGGCAAGGAAGGGCCCCGAGCCCTTCGCGTGGGATCCGGCGTGCGAACCGTCGGATGCCTGACCCCCGGTACGGGCGACGTGTGGACGCTCACGCGCGCCAGCGCGCCCGTGCGGACCAGGAACCCGACAGTGTCCACCGGGTCCGACGCCGATCGCGCGCGCGCGACGCCGCTGGGTTCAAAGACGATCCGGCTGACCAATGCGAAGCTGGATCCGCAGCAGAAGCCCGGCACGAGGGTCGAGGTAAAGGGCGCGCTGTCGGTGGTGGGGGCCGAGGACGGGATCACGGTGATGTCCCTGCAAGTCGTCGCTCCCGCGTGCGAGTGATGACCGGCACGGGCCGAGTCCTGGTGGCTGGTGCGATCGCCGCCCTTGCGGTAGCGGGCTGCGTTACCGAAGAGGCGCTACAGCCGCCACGCCGCTCGCTCGTCTTCTACATCCTGCCGGTCCAGGCTCCGGTGCTGACCGCCACCCTGGCGAAGGCGTTGTCGACCGTGCTGCCCGACGTGGACGTCCGCTTCGTCGATCGCGACCGTGGCGAGTTCGTGACGGCGCTGCAGCAGGGCGACGTCGACGTCACCATTCTTTTCGCGGACGTCGCCTACCTGGCGTTCGTCGGCCAACTGGGCGGCCAGCCATACGACCGGCTCCGCGGCATTGCCACGCTCAACCCCAACCCGCTGTACCTGGTCGTCCGGCGCGGGTCGGCTATCCGCAAGCTCGAGGATCTGCAGGGCCGGCGCGTGGGTATCGGCCGCGCTGGCGCCAGCACCGCCCTCACCGCGTCGGCCGTCCTCGAGACGCTGGACCTCCACGTGCAGGCTTCGCACGCAGCGGTCGGCGAGGCGCTGGTTGCGCTGTCCGCGGGCGAGCTGGACGCGCTCTTCGTTGGTGGG
>Ga0207682_10001430_pt1 | contig 11019 bp, 10 predicted proteins | sample KBSM63metaG_FD_184332 | JGI IMG/M metagenome (GOLD analysis project Ga0207682, IMG submission 184332) | Miscanthus rhizosphere microbial communities from Kellogg Biological Station, Michigan, USA - KBS M6-3 metaG (SPAdes) (version 2) | ecosystem: Host-associated > Plants > Roots > Rhizosphere >... | reverse complement strand
GCGCGCGCGATTGGCGGCCATCGTCGAATCCTCGCAGGACGCCATCCTGAGCCGCGATCTCGAGGGCAAGGTCCGGTCGTGGAATGCCGGCGCGGAACGCCTGTTCGGCTATACGGCCGCCGAAGTCATCGGCAAGGACCTGACGATGGTGCCGCCTGAGCGCCTGCATGAAATCGAAGAAAATCGCCGGCAACTCAGGTCGGGCGCGCAGGTATCCGACTATCAAACCATGCGGGTTGCCAAGGACGGCCGGCAAATCGACGTATCGCTCTCCGGCTCACCGATCATGGACGATAGCGGCAACATAATCGGCATGGCGTCGATATTGCGCGACATTACCCCCCTCAAAATGGCCGAGCAGGAGCTGCAACAGGCGCACGACGACCTGGAGCGGCGCGTTGCCGAGCGCACCGCGGAACTCTCGCGCATCAACGCGGAACTCGAAAAGTTCGCCTATATCGCCTCGCACGATCTGCAGGAACCGCTGCGCACCGTCATCAACTTCTCCGATCTGCTCGAGCGACGATACCGGGACAAACTCGACGCCGACGGGCGCGAATTTCTGGGCTTCATTGTGAGCGGGGTGCTGCGGATGCGGCGTCTCGTCGATGACCTGCTGGAGTTTTCGCGCACCGGCCACGAGCGCGTGGTGCGCAAACCCGTGGATTGCGAAGGCGTGCTCGAACGGGTGCTGGCCAGCCTGGGACAGAGCGTTGCCGAGTGCGGCGCGGTGGTGACCCACGACGCGCTGCCGACGGTGCTTGCCGACGCCGGGCAGCTTGAGCAGCTGCTGCAAAATCTCGTCGGCAACGCGTTGAAGTTCCGCGGCGACAAGCAACCCGTCGTGCACATCGGGATCGAAGCTCAGCCCGCGGACTGGCTGTTCTCGGTCGCTGACAACGGCATAGGACTCGATCCGCGGTTTGCCGGCCGCATTTTCGAAATGTTCCAGCGCCTGCACGGGGTCGGCAAGTACGTGGGTTCGGGGGTTGGGCTGGCCATCTGCAAAAAGATCGTAGAGCGGCATGCCGGACGCATCTGGGTTGAATCCACCGAAGGCCGCGGCGCGACGTTTTATTTCACATTGCCGCGGCAATAGCCGGCCGCCGGAGCCGCTCCGACAGCGGACTAGTCCGTGAGTTCACCTCAGTTTGATGGATATTTTGCGGCCGGCGTTAATTTTTTCCTGTACGTTCGAAACTTATTGGTGTCCAATCCATATGCACTGATTCGGGTGCGTGGCCAATGTCTTATGGAGGAGGGGTCCCCATGAAACACGGCTGGATGATGCACATGTCGCTTCACGTGGAGGGATTGCCATGCTAGCTCTGAATGTCGGGAAATTGTCGGAAACGCAGATTAGAATCGCTGCCGCCGGTGAGTGCGCACAATTCGGCACGGTTAAAAACATCCGTATTCTCCCGCCGGCGGCTCATCGCAACTACGCGATTGCCGCGGTTGAAATGTCCAATTCAAACGAAGCCGAACACTTGCGGGTCACGCTCGGCGACACGAAGATAGGCCCGGTTGTCCTGATCCGCCTCATGCCGGAGCAGGTCGACGAGCTCGATCTATCCGGCGACAACGACGACGAAACGCCGGCGCCTATCGATCGCGAGCCGGTGGAGATCCTGCTGGTCGAGGACGATCCGGCGGACGTGCGCATGACGCGCGAGGCGCTCAACGTTGCCGGGTTCGCCCACCGCCTGCATGTCGTGGCGGATGGAAATGAGGCGATCACCTTCCTGTCGCGCATGCGGGAATCCGACGACGCGCCGCGGCCGGATGTGGTGCTGATCGATCTTAATCTGCCTAAAATCAACGGGCACGAGGTACTGCTCGAAATCAAGAGCAACGACGACTTGCGCGACATTCCGGTGGTGGTGTTGACCTCGTCCAAGGCCCCGCGCGATATGCATCTCAGCTACCAGGCGGATGCGGACTGGTTCGTGACCAAGCCCACGGGTCTCGACGCCTACGCGGACACGATGAAGCGAATCGAGACGCTGATCACGCACTGACCGGCGGTGCGGCACCCGGCCGGCGCGCGCTCACGCGTTGAGCGGGCTGCCCATCCACTGCTCGCTTTGCCGGCGCGCGACATCGTTCAGAGACCCGAGTTTCTGATAGGCCTCGCGCAGCCAGGCGGCATCGCTCTTGGAGGCCTCGGCCTCGGCGCGCAGCGCGCTTAACGGCGCTTCCGTATCGAGCGTGCGCGCGTAAGGCCGCAATAATTCAAGCGTATCCAGGATGTCGCGTTGCAGCGTGCCCCGTTGCTGCGTCTGCGCATCGATGTACGCGCCGCCCACGCCGTAGCGGCAGGCCTGGAACCGGTTGTATTTATACACGAGATAGACGTCGTCCGACGTCGGCAACGGCTGCTGCATGAGTAGGTAATGCGCGAGCGTTTGCGCATAGGCCGCGAGCTGCGCGGCGCGCTCGACCGTCAGCGGCGTGTCGAGCACGCGAATCTCGACGGTGCCGAATTCCGGCTTGGGCCGCGTGTCCCAGTAGAAATCTTTCATGCTCTCGACGATGCCGAAGCGCTGCATCTTCTCGAAGTAAGCGACAAACTCGCTCCATGTATGCACCAGAGGCAGGGTGCCGGACAGCGGGAATGCGCTTACGGTGTTGAGGCGAGAAGATTGAAAATCCGTGTCCGTGCCCTGCTGAAACGGCGACGAGGCCGACAGCGCGATGAAATGCGGGATATAACGGGACAACGCGTGCGTGAGGTGGATCGCCGTGTCGCCGTCGGGCACTCCGACGTGGATGTGCTGGCCGAATACGGTGAACTGCTTCGCGAGATAGCCGTACACTGACAGCAGATGCTTGAACCGCTCGGTCGGGTAGATGCGCCGATCGCTCCATTTATGAAACGGGTGCGACCCGCCGCCGGCGATGCGCAGGTTCAGCTGCGCGGCAGCCTTGCTGACCGCATCGCGGATTTCCAGCAGCTCTGCGCGCAGGGTTGCAAATTTCATGTGCACCGACGTATTGACCTCGATCATGCTCTCGGTAATTTCGGGTTTGACCGCACCCGGATGCGGCGTGCGCTCGAGCAGCGCCAACAGGTCGCCCGCGTCGCGCGCGAGGTTGTAATCGCGCGAGTTCAGTATCTGCAGCTCGAGCTCGACGCCGATCGACAGCTCGCGCGATGGCTTGAACTCGAGCTCGGGATTCCACTTGGCAGGCACCTATTCCTCCCGTGCCTCGCCAGCGCGGCGCAGCGCGAACTGCACGGCGAGCGGCCCGATCAATTCGAGGATCAACGTGGCCGCCAGCACGATCACGCTCAATTTCGCGCTGAATCCCGGATACGAGGTGCCGGTACTCTGTGCGATGGCGAGCGCAATGCCCGACATCGGCAGCAGCGCGATACTAAGCAGGCCGCCGCTGCCGGCGCGGATGCCGCTTAAGTGCGCAAAGCACAGCACGCCGATCGACTTGCCGACGAACCGCGCGGCTATGTAGACCGCGGCGACCGCGCCGCCGGCGACAAGGTCTCCGATGTGCAGCAGGGCGCCGCTCGCAACGAACAGCACGACGAAGAAAATCTGGCTGAACCGGCCCACGTCCACCGGCATCAGCTTGTGCTCGCGGTCCATGTTCCCGATGAGCACGCCGAACGTGAGCAGCGACAGCAGGATCGACAGCTTGAGAGCTTCGGCCGCACCCACCAACAGGACGACGATCCCGAGCAGCAACGCCGCATGCAGCTCGATACGCTTGCCCAGCCAGCCCGCCAGCTTCAGCGCGAGCCAGCTCGCGGCGAGCCCGAGAAAACACGAGCCCGCGAGGATGTAAAGCGGATGCAGCAATATTACGAACCAGCCCGCCTGATATTCGCGGTGTATCCACGACAAAAGCATCGTGGTCAGCACGAAGGCGACGACGCTGTTGATCGCGACCAGATTCAGCGCGCGCTCGGTCACCTGGCCTTCGGCTCTCAATTCGCGCGCCACCAGCAGGACGATGGCCGGGGACGACGAGACGCCGATGGCAGCAGCGATGGCCGCATACAGCGGCTCGACGTCGAGCCAGCGCAGCGCACCGAACATGCACGCAAACGACAACATGCTTTCCGCGAGCGACATCGCGGCCAGCCAGCGGTCGCGCAGCAGCCAGGCGAAATTTATGCGGCGGCCGAGTTCGAACAACACGAGGCCCAGGCCGATGTCGAGAAACACGCGGGTATAGCCGAGCATGCGCGCGTCGAGCACGTCCAGCCCGCTCGCGCCCAACGTCAGCCCGATCAAAACGTAACCCGTGATGCGCGGCAAATTCAGCACGCGGCGGACGAGTTCGCCGGTCAACGCGCCGGACAGCAGCATGCCGCCGAACAGCGCCAGCGGATTGGCCGTGAGCGGAAACTGCGGCAGGAATTGGACTTCGGTCAAACGCACCCTCCACTTGTCACTGCGTGCGCCGCATGCGTGCCCCGCGCGCATGCCGCGATGAGCGAGGCGCAGAGCGTCGATACGTATTGTCACCTATGAGGCGGCCGTGACCGCGGAAAGTTCCAGTATGCGAGCGTCATGGCGAACGCCCGCCCCTGCGATGTCGGGTGATGGCGACAACGTAAGTACATGAACGGGAGAGAATTTTGGGGCGCCTGCCGATAGCCGTCGTGCCATCACGACAGTATGGCGGTGTAAAAAATACCGTTTCGAATGACAACTCACTGATTGTTATAAAGCAATTGTAGTGGCACGCGGCTTGCGCGTAGATGTCCATCGCTTTGCTTAGACCTCCCAGGAGCATTCGAAAATGAGCCCCGTAATGAGCAGTCCCGCCCTCATGCCAACCAGGACTCGCGACCGCGATGGCGGGGGTACGGGCGGCAAGATCTCGTTTCGAATGCTCGCGGCTTATTTCGTCGTGGCGGCCTTTTTCCTGCTGGCGGCGTTCTCCGCAGCGGCTGCCGATGCAGCCCCGGACGCACTCGTGAAGTCAACGGTGGATGAAGTGCTGACCGTGATCAAACAGAACAAGGACAAACGAGCCTTGCGTGAGCTCGCCGAGCAAAAAGTACTGCCGAACTTCGATTTCAAGCGCATGACGCAACTCGCGGTGGGAAGGGCATGGCGCGATGCAAAGCCGGAGCAGCAGGAAGCGCTTGAGAAGGGTTTCCGCACGCTGCTCGTCAACACTTACACCTCCGCCTTATCCACGTCGGCGACGGGCACCGAATCCGTCGAAGTAAAACCCGCGCCGCTCGCAGCGGGCCAGAACGAAGTCACGGTTAAAACGGTCGTTAAAGATTCGGGCAAGCAACCGATCGCCGTCGATTATCACCTTGAAAAATCGGGTGCCGGGTGGAAGGTGACCGACGTTGTCGTCGAAAACCTGAGCCTCGTCACCAACTACCGCAGCACTTTCGCGTCGGAAGTGTCGCGGTCCGGAATCGACGGATTGATCAAGGCGCTGGACGAGAAAAACCGGACCGTGGCCAAGAGCTAGTCATCAAGGCGGCCTGCGCCGCCGAAGAAAGGGGATCTGGATGGGAATCGAAGAAGGCCGCACCGAATGCGCATTGCTGCGCGCGCGCGAGGGCATGGCGGACAAGGATAGCGAGAACGGCGGCAACCGCATCACGCGGGTGGATCGCGCGCTTATTTCGCGCTATTTCGAAGTGCACTCCTCGCCAGCGAGCTTCGCGCAAATCGAACGGCCGCGTTGGCGCCGGCGGTGGATCGTCGGCGCGAGACTGCCGGCAACACTGCGCACCATCGCGCTGCCCCGCCCCCTTGAAAGCAAATTGAGTCGGCTCGACGCAGGGTTTGAACGGTTGCTGGCTGGGGGTGACGTACTCTGCATTGAAAGTGAGACGCTCAGGATTGCCGATGTGATGCATAACGCGGGGGCGCCGCCGCCGCAGGATACGGCGCACTTGCTGCTCGATACCGGGTCGGACGCGGGGGCGCCGGCCGCGGACGGTATTCCCTGAGGCACGCCGCGTCGACCACTACCGGAAAGGGGATGTCATGCATGCCTACACCAGAAAACTAGCGTTACGCGCTACGCTGGCGGGAATGGCGGCCGCGGGGTTAATGCTCGCCGCCTGCGGAAAGAACCTGAACATTGAGGGGGCGGCCGCCAAGCGCCATGCCGATCCGCCTTACGCTGCGGCTGCGATGTACGGCTGGACCAACCACTATGCGCGGCTCACCCTCGAGCAGAACCAGCCCAACAATGACGTGGCGCTGCTGATCAAGGTCAAAACCGCGCTCGTCAAAGACCCCGACCTCAAGACATTTCCGCTCGAAGTCGGCGTGCTGGGCGGCGTAGTCACGCTGTACGGGCAGGTCGATACTGCCGAGCGGCGCGCCGCAGCCGAACGGATTGCGCGGCGGGTGCACGGGGTTGCCGAGGTGAAAAGCAGTATTTCTGTCAACGCACCGGTGTAGCGGCTCACCCAATTGATACGGGCGCGCGTCCGCATATCGCGTACGCGCGCCGAGCTTTTGAAAAAAGTACAAAGTGCAGCATTAGCCGGGTTGTCGGCGTGCGGGAGGTGCCTGTAACCTTAGGCTGATGCGTTATCCACGATCGTTTCTCAAGCTGCTGCTGGTGGGGTTCTCGCTGGTGGCCCTGCCGCTGATTGTGGCGCTGATTACCAGCGCAATCGCGGTGGATCAGCTGGCTAATCGGAGCGAAACGGCGGTATACGAGGCGGTCAGGGCGACCCAGAGCAGCCGCCGGCTGGGCGAGCTGTTGACGACGATGGAGCGCAGCGCGCGCCAGATCGTGATTCTGAACGATCGCAGCCTCCTCGCCGCCTATGAAATCAGCCGCGCGCAATTCGAGGAAACCACGGCGCAATTCGGCCAGTTGCCGTTCGATGCCGACCAGCGCGCCGAGCTCGATGCCATTATCGCGACTGAGCGGCAGATTTTCGACACGCTTGCCAATGCCGAGCTGACCCCCGAGACCCTGCAGGCGCAGGTCGCCCGGTTTGGCGAACTGGCAGACCATGCGCAATCGATAGTCGCCAAGAGCGCGAGCCTGATCGATCACGAGGTCGACGAAATGCGCCGCACCGCGCTCGAAGCGCGGCGCATCATGCTGTGGCAGGCGCTGGCGCTGATCCCCGTGGTGGTTTTCCTGGTCTTCGGCTTTACGTCCGTTATATCGCGTCCAATCAGGCAGATCGATGCGGCCATCCGCGAGCTTGGCGAAGGTAAATTCGATACGCCGGTCAGCGTTTCCGGCCCGGCCGACCTCGAGTACCTCGGCAACCGGCTGGAATGGATGCGCCGCCAGCTCATCAACCTCGAGCAGCAGAAGAACCGTTTTCTGCAGCAGATTTCGCACGAGCTGAAAACGCCGCTGACCGCGCTGCGCGAAGGCGCGCAGCTCTTGTCCGACGATGTGCTCGGGAGCCTGACCGCCGAGCAGCGCGAGGTCGCGGAAATCCTGCGCCAGAACAGCATCAAGCTGCAAAAACAGATCGAGGACCTGCTCGACTACGGGGCGCTGCCGTTGCGCAAGCTCGAGCTGGCGGCGCTCGATCCCGGGCACTTGATGGCCGACGTCGCAAGCGACCACAAACTGCCTCTCCAGGCCAAGAACCTCAAGCTCGAACTGCACGACGGGGGCGTCGCCATGCAGGGCGATGCGGCCAAAATCCGCGTCGTTCTCGACAACCTTTTGTCGAACGCGATCAAATTCTCGCCCCCGGGGGGCGTCATTACGATGTCGGTACGGTCAGACAGCGGGGAATTGATCGTCGACGTGTCCGATCAGGGGCCGGGTATCAATGCCGACGACCGGCCGCACGTGTTCGAACCTTTCTACCAGGGCAGAGTCGAAAGCTTGGGTCCGGTGAAGGGCAGCGGCCTGGGCCTGTCGATCGTGAAGGAATATGTGATGGCGCACGGCGGCAGCGCCGAGATACTCGCCAAGGAGGGCGCGGCGGGTTCCCATTTTCGGGTGAGACTGCCGCTCAGGGCGGGGGCGGGAGCATGAAGGCGACTGCGCTGGCAGCCGCAAGCATGGCGATGCTGCTCGCCGGCTGCACCGCACCGCCCGTGCACGAGCCGGCACCCGCCAACGAGCCGGCACCCGCCAGCGAGCCGGAAATGATGGTGAGCGAACCGCCGGTCGTCACGGTCGAGCCGGAAATCAAGCCGCCAGTGCGCCCGCCGGTCAGCGACAGCGAAACGCTGCTCACATATGTCGATCATGTGCGCAAACTGCCGGCGGCCGAGTTTGCGAAGGAACTAGATACGGTGCGCAAGCTGTACGCGCGGGCGCGCACCGAGACGAACCGCATGCGCTACGCGATCCTGTTGAGCGCGCCGGCAGCGGGGGCGGGCGAAGACTCGCGCGCGATGGAATTGCTCGATCCGCTGCTCAAAAGCGCCGATGCGGGAGTCCGGGCGCTGGCGACGCTGTTGATCGCTCAAATACAGGAGCAGCGGCGGGCGCAGGGACTGCAGCAGAAACTGGACGCACTAATGTCGCTCGACAAGAGCATGATAGAAAGGGGAAGGTAGGAAGATGAGCGAGGCAGCACGCAGAATACTGGCGGTAGACGACGATCCTGATCTGCTGCGGCTGCTCACGATACGCCTGAAATCCGCGGGTTACGAGGTGACTGCCGTCGAGAGCGGCGAGAAGGCGATCGCGCAGCTGTCGGTGGCGCGGCCCGAACTGGTCGTCACCGATCTCAAGATGAGCGGCATGGACGGCATGACGCTGCTCGATACCATCCACCAGACTTATCCGACGCTACCGTCGATTATTCTGACCGCGCACGGCACCATACCGGACGCCGTCGCGGCGACCAAGCGCGGGGTGTTCGGCTACCTGACCAAGCCGTTCGACGCGCAGGAATTGCTCGGGGAAGTCGAGCGCGCGCTGGCGGTCGGCGGCGGCATGCAGCCGCCGGCGCAGGGCGACGAATGGCGCGCCGCGATCATTACGTGCAACCCGATCATGGAAGACATACTGGCCAAAGCGCGCATGGTGGCGGCGAGCGACGCGAGCGTGTTCATTTACGGCGAATCGGGCACCGGCAAGGAATTGCTCGCGCAGGCCATTCACAACGCGAGCGCGCGCCGCGACCACGAGTTCGTCGCGATCAACTGCGGGGCGATTCCGGAACAGCTGCTCGAGTCGGAGCTATTCGGTCACGTGAAAGGCGCGTTCACCGGCGCGGTGCGCGACAACAAGGGGCTCTTTCAAACCGCGGACCATGGCACGCTGTTTCTCGACGAAATCGGCGACCTCGCGCTGCCGCTGCAGGTAAAACTGTTGCGCGTGTTGCAGGAGCGGCAGGTGCGTCCGGTCGGCTCGACGCAGAGCTACGAAGTCGACGTGCGCGTCATTTCGGCCACCCACCGCACGATCGAAAGCGAGATGGCGGAGGGCCGCTTCCGCGAAGATCTGTATTACCGGCTCAACGTCGTGGCATTCAATCTGCCGTCGCTCGGCGAGCGGCGCGAAGATATCCCGCTGCTCGCGGGCCACTTTCTGGCAGCCCTTGCCAAGAAATACGGCAAAGCGATTACGCGCATCGCGCCGGACGCGCTGCAACTGCTCGTCGGCGCGAACTGGCCGGGGAATGTGCGCCAACTCTACAACGTGGTGGAGCGCTCGGTCGCGCTGTGCAACTCGTCGTTGATTCCGGCCTCTCTCGTGCAGCAGGCGATCCAACATCAGCAAAGCGAATTCGCCTCCTTTGAGCAGGCGCGCAAGCAGTTCGAGCGTGAATATCTCGTGCGCCTGCTAAAAATAACCAGCGGCAACGTGTCGCAGGCCGCGAAGCTTGCGCAGCGCAATCGGACTGAATTCTACAAATTGCTGCAGCGGCACGCGCTCGATCCCGCGTCTTTCAAAGCGGCCGTGTCCTGACGCCTGCGGCAATGCTTCGTCGCTGCATGACGACATAAAAATCCGAACGAATTCAACCCGCCGCGTGGCCCGTATCCACGGCTGTCGTCCGCTGGCGACGAACCGAATTCGTGCGCACTTACAGCGTGCCTCCCAAAGCAATGAAGCGTATGGGGAAATTACACTTGGCACGATGGTTGCTGGGGGGTACCTCGGGAATACCATAAATTTGGTCGCATCGACCATCGACTTAGCGGTGTCCGGAGGGTGGGCACTGCGGGGGAATTCATCATGCCGGCAGCGTTACTGACGTCGAAGACATCAAGCCAGAAAGGCTGGCTGTATCCGCTGCTGATTATTGCGGCGATCTCCGTGATCATTTTCAGCGTGCTCGGCGCAGCCGCCATCGCGGGCTGGCTGCCGCGCGCAGAATCGACGACCGGCCCGGCGCAGTATGCCGAGCGCAACGCGGACAGTCGCATCGACCATCGCGGTGATGGCCGCATCGCGGACAGTCGGCCTGGCGAAAGAAAACCCGTCGCGTGTGCCGAGTGCGGCGTCGTGGATTCCATCGCGCCGGTGGAAGTCAAAGGCGAGACTCACGGAGTCGGCATGATCGCCGGCGGCGTGACCGGCGCGCTGATCGGCAATCAGATCGGTCGCGGCAATGGCAATGCGGTCGCGACGATAGGCGGTGCGGCGGGCGGCGCCTATGCCGGCAACGAAATCGAGAAGCACGTGAAAAAAACCGTGCGCTACAAGGTCAGGGTCCGGATGCCCGATGGCACTTACCGCACGACTTACCAACCGGTCGCGCCCGGCTTCGCGGTCGGCGACAAGGTCAGGGTTTCCAACGGCCAGGTCGTTAAGCCGGGATAAACGTTGTCGATGGGCGGCTGTCGCGGGCCATTTCCGGCGCGCCCGCTGATTTGCCGGTAAAGTGACAGGCGTGACGGTCGGAAAATCCACCATGCGAATTCGCCTGCTAGCAGTCGGGGCCGCGCTCATCGCCGGATGCGCGGGCCAGCAGACCGGTCCGACCCAACCCGCCGAGACTCCACCGACCCCAAAGCCCCCGACAGCTGCCAAGCCCGGCATCAATCTGTCCGGCTATTCGCCGGCGTTTCGCGCGGGTTACGCCGACGGCTGCAACAGCGTCGATGCCGGCGCGCGCAAGCG
>Ga0207682_10001428_pt1 | contig 11026 bp, 9 predicted proteins | sample KBSM63metaG_FD_184332 | JGI IMG/M metagenome (GOLD analysis project Ga0207682, IMG submission 184332) | Miscanthus rhizosphere microbial communities from Kellogg Biological Station, Michigan, USA - KBS M6-3 metaG (SPAdes) (version 2) | ecosystem: Host-associated > Plants > Roots > Rhizosphere >... | reverse complement strand
CAGTTCGGCGGCGCCGGCGGGCCCAAGGAGCGGAATCAAACGCGTTTTGGCCGCACCCGGGACGGGGGCGCGCGCGAACACGACGATGCGGGTGTCACTCACGCCGGGTTTCAGTCACGTAGTTGACTGGCGTGATAACGCAAGGCGAGCCGGGCGGGATCCGCGCCCAGAAAATAGGCGAGCCGCAATTGCCACATGAGCACGATCGTGCGCAGCACGCCATGGCGTTCCCATCGCCGCGCCGAAGTGACGATGCGCTCACGTAGACACAACGGCGCGCCGGTGCGCTTCGCCAGCCGCGACAGCGCGATATCTTCCATCAGCGGCAACGCGGGAAAGCCGCCCAGGCGCGCGAACAGCGTGCGGCTAATAAATATGCCCTGATCGCCGGTCGCGATGCCGGTTAATCGCGATCGCAGGTTCATCGTGCACGCGACGACTCTTAGCAACGGATGGACGCCGTCGAGCGCTATGTCGAAGCGGCCCCATTGGTGTGCCCCGCCGGTGAGTCCCATGACGATCAGCTGGTCGGCGTTGGGCGGAAGCACGCAGTCGGCATGCAGGAATAACAGAATTTCGGCGCGGGCGAGGGCGGCACCCGCATTCATCTGCGCGGCGCGTCCGCGCGGCGCGTGAACCACCCGGTCGGCCAACGGGGCGGCGAGCACCGCGGTGTCGTCGCTGCTGCCGCCATCGGCCACGATAACCTCGGCCCCCCGGGCGCGCAGCGATTGCAGCGATTCAAGCATGTACACGATGCCGGCAGCCTCGTTCAGGCAAGGAATGATGATCGACAGCGTGGGGGCCATGCGTGACGCGTCTGCGGTCAGGGTTTAGCGTCCGGTGCGTACGCGCGGCGCTTGTCGCGCAGCAGCTCGGGCAATTTGCCCAATACGCTGCTCACGCCCGTATCGTCACGCATATACGCGTTGAATGTCGCCAGAAAATCGACCTGGCCCTGCGTGACTTGCGCGCGCTTCCAGGCGCCCGCCGCATACTTGGTGGCTTCGGCGAGCGTCGGATACGTATGGATGGTGCCGAGAATTTTATTGAGACCGAGCCCGTGCTTCATCGCGAGCACAAATTCGGCGAGCAGGTCGCCGGCATGCTCGCCGACGATGGTCGCGCCGAGTATTTTGTCGCTGCCCGGTGCGGTGAGCACCTTGACGATGCCGCGCGCCTCTTCATCCGCGATCGCGCGATCGAGTTCGGCGAGGTCGTATTTGACGACTTCATAAGCGATGCCTTTTTCACGCGCCTCCTGCTCGTTGAGGCCTACACGCGCGACTTCGGGCTCGGTGAAGGTCGCCCACGGCACGACCGAATAATCGACCTTGAATTTCTTGAAGCGGCCGAACAAGGCATTCACCGCCGCGTACCACGCCATGTGCGAGGCCGTGTGCGTGAACTGATAGGGGCCCGCGACGTCCCCCGCGGCGTAGATGTTCGGAAAGGCGGTCTGCAGATATTCGTTGAGCTCGACCGTGTGCGTCTTCGTCGTCGGGATGCCGAGCGCTTCGAGCCCATAACCGGCCGTATTGGCGGCACGGCCGACGGCACACAGCAGTTCATCGAAGGGGATGCGGCTTTCGCGGCCGTCGTTTTCGACCACCAGGATTTTCTCGCCGTTTTCAACTATCACGCGTTGCGCCTTGTGACCGGTCAGCACGGCCACACCCTCCGCGCGAAACTGCTGCATCACCATCGTCGAAATTTCCGCGTCCTCGCGCATGAGCAACCGCGGCAGCATTTCGACCTGCGTGACTTGCGAGCCGCAGCGCGCGAAGCATTGCGCGAGCTCGCAGCCGATCGGGCCGCCGCCGAGCACAACCAGCCGCGCCGGCAGCTTCCGCAAGCTCCAGACGGTGTCGGACGTCAGCGGTTTGATGTCGGTAATACCCGGAATTGGCGGAATGAACGGGCGAGCGCCCGCAGCGATCACGATATTCTTGGTCGTCAGCGTGCGCGTGCCGGTCGCGGTTGTGACCTCGACCGCCCACGGCGACACGATTTTTGCATCGCCAATGACGCAGTCGACACCCAGCTTCGTGTAGCGCTCGATCGAATCGTGCGGCTCGATGGCGGTAATGACGCGCTGCACGCGTTCCATCACCCGTGCGAAGTCGAATTGAACGTCGGCTGAAGTCATGCCGAGTTTGCGCGCGCGCCTGGCCTGCGCCAGAAATTTAGCCGAGCGGATCAGCGCTTTCGACGGCACGCAGCCGGTATAAAGGCAATCGCCGCCAAGCCGGCGCCGCTCGACAAGGGAGACCTTGGCTTTGACGGCCGCTGCGATGTAGGCAGTGACAAGGCCCGCCGAACCCGCACCGATGACGACGACGTTGCGATCGAACCGCGCGGGCCTTGGCCATCGCGCGTAAACCCGGCGCGACTTTATGCTTTCGACGAGCTGCTTAGCGATGAACGGGAATATACCGAGCAGCGTAAACGACACGAGCAGCGTCGGCGACAGGATGCCGCCCAATGAATCTATTTTTGCGATTTCGGTGCCGGCATTCACGTAAACGAGAGTGCCCGCCAGCATGCCGAGCTGGCTTACCCAATAAAACGCCCAGGTCCGGATCGGCGTCAGTCCCATCGCCAGGTTGATGACAAAGAACGGAAATACCGGCACCAGGCGCAGGGTGAACAAATAAAACGGGCCATCCTTGGCAATGCCCGCGTTGATCGCCGCCAGGCGGTCGCCAAATTTGCGTTGAATCCAGTCGCGCAGCACGTAGCGGGAGGCCAGAAATGCAAGCGTCGCCCCCAGCGACGACGCGAATGACACGATGATCGTCCCCCACCAGAGTCCGAATATCGCGCCGGCGACCAGCGTCATCACGGTGGCGCCGGGAAAAGACAGTGCCGTGACGATGACGTAGACGATGAAAAATATCGCCGCGGTCCTTAATGGCTGGGCGGCGTAGTAGGCCGCTATCGCTGCCTGCTGCGACTTGAAGTAGTCAAGCGTGAAATAGTGGCCGAGATCGAATGCGAAGAATGCGCCGATCAGCACGGCGACTACGGCAATGAGGAGTAGCTTACGCCGCTGCAAGCTATGGCCCGCGGGTAAGTTTCAGGCCGCCGCGGAGCGGCGCACCGTGGTGTCAGCGCCGATCAGGCGGGATGCATCGGTCAGCCGATATGCGGGGCCGTGCGCAATGCGCTGCGAATACGACACGTGCGCGGGCGAACCGGCGGGCCAGTTAGCTTCGAACTCGAAGCTCCAGCGTTGAGTGTCGTAGCGGACCGCCAGCGCGTCTATATGCAACTCGCGTGAACGCGTGCCGTATAAGGGCTGGAAGGGCGGCGCGGTCACGCCGATGCGGGTAATTACGCCGTGCTGGCTGTTCGCGAAGTTCGGCATGCCGGCGGCGCCATTGTTGATTACGATGCCCGCACCGTCGCGCGCGCCGAAGTCCATCATGATCGGCAGGCAGCTGTGACTGCTCGCGATCACGTCGGCCCGCGCCTCGTCGAACCAATTTTCCACGCGCCCGCGTTGCGCGGGCGCGGCCAAGGCTTCGCGCGACAGTCCCCAGCCGGCAAGCGATTCGCAATCGCCGTGCACGATGGCGATGCGCGCGTCGCCGACCGCCGCGGTGCAATACATCGGCAGCGCCGCGAGCTGGTTGCGGATCGCGGGATGTCCACGCGCGGTAGCGCGCAGCCGTACGATAATCTGATTCGAGCGCATGACTTCCACGTCGCCGACGAAAGCCGGGTAACCGCAGCCGCAGCCCGCGGCCGGATCGTCGCTCGCCAGCTCGGTTTCGACGTTGCCCCCTAGCGCGGTATGCCGGAGCACGCGCGAGTTGATCGCCGCGAAACCGCCGGCATCGACATTGAACCAATTGAAGTCGCCGTTGAATACGATGACGGGCGGCGCCGCTTCCTGCGCGGCCAGCGCGTCGATTGCGTCGAGCGCTGGCAGATTGCCATAGAGGCCGCCGACTACGTAAAGGCAGGCTGCTTCGACGTCGCGGGTGTGAGCGAGCGCGGCCGGCGCGTAACGATAATGGAGCGGGCAACTGCGGCCGGGAATCATCAACATGATGGTGCTCAGGACTGGGCGTTACGTACCGAGCGCGCCGCCGCAGCTCGAGCCCTGGCCGGCGGTGCAGCCGTAACAATGATCGGCGACCGTAATCGGGTTGTGGGCGAGGTCGACGCCGATCAGGTCGCGCAGATGAATGCGCGGACGTCCCTTATAAGCGAGCGGCAGGCCCAGCATCTGGTTGAAATCGCAGTCGTAGACGTAGCCGCGCCAGTCGACGCTGACCAGGCTGCGGCACATCACGCCGTCGAGGTTCGCCGCCTGGTAGGCGTTTTTCAGCAGATCCATGTAGTGCTCGAACTGGCCTTTCGAAATCAGCATGCTGCCGAAGCGCTGAATCGGCATATTGGTGATCACGTAAAGCGCGTTGAAGGCGATCGCATACTTTTCGCCGAGGTGGCGGCGGTAATCGACTTCGAGCGACTGCTGCGCGGGCGGCAGCACCGCGCCCTGGGGGTTGTATACGAGCGTCAGCTTGAGTCCGCTGCCCGCTTGGCCATAGCCCAGGCGGTTGAGCGCCTGCAGGCCGCGCACGCTCGCATCGAACACGCCTTTGCCGCGCTGGCGATCCACATTTTGCTCGAGGTAACAGGGCATCGATGCCACCACTTCAACGCGGTGCGCGGCGAGGAACCGCGCGAGATCCTCCTGTCCCGGCTGCTCGAGGATCGTCAGGTTGCAGCGGTCCATCACGTGGATATCGAGTTCGCGCGCAGCGCGTACGAGCTCGCGGAAATGCGGATTGAGTTCCGGTGCCCCGCCCGTCACGTCGAGCGCGGTGATGCCGGCCGCGCGCGCGAATGCAAGCACGTCGTCGACGATCTCGCGCGTCATCGATTCAATTCGCGTGGGCCCCGCGTTCACGTGGCAGTGCACGCATGCCTGGTTGCACTTGTAGCCGAGATTGACCTGCAGCGTTTCCAGCCGCTTGCGCCGGATCGCGGGAAAGTCCGAATCCCGCATGCGCGGGAGTGTGGCGTGCATTACAGTTTCTCCATCGAATTACGTATACGCTGATGCATCGCTGCATGCATCTTGGTTCAGCACTGTACTATCGTCGTGCAACGATGCGAAGCAGCGGTCCATTGTGCGGAAATTGCGCGGTGCTGTCACTAACGCAAAAACCTGCAGCTTTTATGACGAAACGCTGCTGTTTGCGCAACCGTGCGTGCGCGTAAGCGTGCCGTTGCCGTATGTTGCTGCCGCCGCAATTGCATGCTTCAGAGTCGCGCGAGCGGGTTTTTCCTTACAACTTGCGTTGACCGCAAGCCTCTGATTGCGCTATGTTTGCGGTTTCCCCCCGGCAGTTTGCGTCCGCGCATGCCCAAGACAACCAAACCAGAATCAACTCCCACGTTCGAAAGTGCGCTCGGCGAGCTCGAAAGCATCGTTGCGCGCATGGAAGATGGGCAGCTTTCTCTCGAGCAATCGCTGACGGCGTACAAGCGCGGCGCGGAACTCCTCAAGCTGTGCCAGGCGCAGCTGGCAGATGCTCAACAGCAGGTCAAGGTCCTCGAAGCCGGCGCCCTGAAGAATTTTGCCGGTGGCGACGACGACTGATTTCAAAGCCTGGGCAGCCGCGCACCAGCAACGCATCGAAACGCAGTTGCAGGCGGTATTGCCGAGCGCCGAAGTGGCGCCGCAACGCCTGCACCAGGCGATGCGCTATGCGGCCCTCGGCGGCGGCAAGCGCGTGCGCCCACTGCTCGCCTTTGCTGCGGGCGAAATGACCGGCGCCGATGAAGAACGCGTGGCCATCGCCGGCGCGGCGGTTGAGCTCATCCATGCTTATTCGCTCGTGCACGACGACCTGCCGTGCATGGATGACGACGTCCTGCGGCGCGGTAAACCGACGTGCCACGTCGAGTTCGACGAGGCGACGGCACTGTTGGTCGGCGACGCGCTGCAAAGCCTCGCGTTCCAGTTGCTGAGTGAGTACCGGCTGACGGAAGACGCGGCCGCGCAGCTCGAAATGGTCAAGCTGCTAGCCGCCGCATCGGGCTCGCGCGGCATGGCCGGCGGACAGGCGATCGATCTTGCAGCCGTCGGCGCAACATTGAGCATGCCCGAGCTCGAATTCATGCACATTCACAAGACGGGTGCGTTGATCAGGGCGGCGACGCTGCTCGGCGCGCTCTGCGGCAAGCGGCTCGACGAGCGCGCGCTGGCGAAGCTCGATCATTTTGCGAAATGTATAGGGCTCGCATTTCAGGTCGTGGACGACGTGCTCGACATCGAGGCGACGACGGCGACGCTGGGCAAAACTGCGGGCAAGGATGCGCAGCAGAACAAGCCGACTTACGTCAGCGTGCTGGGCATTGCCGAATCGCGCAAGCTCGCAACCGAGTTGCGCGAGGATGCGCTGGCGGCGCTGGATGCCTTCGGCGCCAGTGCGCGGCGGCTGCGCGAGCTTGCGGATTTCATCGTATTGAGAAAGTTCTGATGTACGTATTGAGAAAGTTCTGATGTACGACTTGCTGCTGACGATCAACGACCCCGCCGAATTGCGCAAGCTCGAGCGCAAGCAGTTGCCTCAGCTCGCGCGCGAACTGCGCCAGTTCCTGCTCGATTCGGTGAGCCAAACGGGCGGCCACCTGTCGTCCAACCTCGGCACCGTCGAGCTCACGATCGCATTGCATTATGTGTTCAACACGCCGCACGACCGCCTGGTGTGGGACGTCGGCCATCAGACTTATGGCCACAAGGTATTGACCGGCCGCCGCGCGGAAATGGAGAAACTGCGCATGTGGGAAGGTATTTCCGGTTTCCCGCGTCGCGAGGAAAGCGTGTACGACACGTTCGGCACCGCGCATTCGAGCACTTCGATCAGCGCGGCATTCGGCATGGCGGTCGCGAGCCGGCTCGCCGGCATCCCGCGCCATTGCGTCGCGATCATCGGCGACGGCGCGATGAGCGCCGGTATGGCGTTCGAAGCGCTCAACAACGCAGGCGACGCTGCCACCGACCTGCTGGTGATATTGAACGATAACGACATGTCGATCTCGCCGCCGGTGGGCGCGCTCAATAAATACCTCGCCAAGCTGATGTCGGGGCGCTTCTACACGGCCGCCAAACGCGCCGGCACCAAGGTGCTCGGCGAATTCGCGAAGCGCGCCGAGGAGCACATGAAGGGCATGGTCACGCCCGGCACGATGTTCGAGGAGTTCGGCTTTAATTACATCGGGCCGATCGACGGCCACGATCTTGACGCGCTCGTGCCGACGTTAAAAAACATCAGCGAACTCAAGGGTCCGCAGTTTCTGCACGTGGTCACGCGCAAAGGCCAGGGCTACAAGCTCGCGGAGGCCGACCCCGTGCTCTACCATGGCGTGTCGAAGTTCAAGCCCGACGACGGCATCATCGGCGGCAAAAGCGGCAAGCCGACTTACACCCAGGTCTTCGGCGACTGGCTCTGCGATATGGCGGCGCGCGACGAGCGGCTCGTCGCGATCACGCCCGCGATGCGCGAAGGCTCGGGGATGGTGCGTTATTCCGAGCTTTTTCCAGAGCGTTACTTTGACGTTGGCATCGCCGAACAGCATGCGCTGACCTTCGCGGCGGGGCTCGCGTGCGAGGGCCGCAAACCGGTCGTCGCGATCTACTCGACGTTCCTGCAGCGCGCGTACGACCAGCTCATCCACGACGTGACCATCCAGAACCTGCCGCTCGTGCTCGCGATCGATCGCGGCGGACTGGTCGGCGCGGACGGCGCCACGCACAACGGCAGCTTCGACATTTCCTATTTGCGCTGCCTGCCGAACATGACGGTGATGACGCCGTCGGATGAGAACGAGTGCCGGCAAATGCTCTTCACCGCGTTTCAACTGAATACGCCGGCGGCGGTGCGTTATCCGCGCGGCGCGGGTCCTGGCGCAGCAATTCAGCAGGAGATGCGGGCGCTGCCGGTAGGCAAGGGCGAGATTCGCCGCCGCGGCAAGAAGCTCGCGCTGTTGTCGAAGAAAATCGCGATCCTGGCCTTCGGCAGCATGGTCAAGCCGGCGCTCGACGCCGCGGAAGAACTCGATGCCACGGTCGCCAACATGCGCTTCGTCAAACCGCTTGACGAAGCACTGATAGCGGAACTCGCTGAAAGCCACGATCTTCTGGTCACGGTGGAGGAAAACGTGATCATGGGCGGCGCCGGCAGCGCGGTGCTCGAAGCATTGCAAAGACTGCGCATCAAGGCAGCAGTCTTGCAGCTCGGCTTGCCGGACCATTTCATCGATCATGGCGACCCGGCGCTGCAGCTTAAAAGCTGCGGGCTCGACAAGGCCGGCATCGTCGCGTCGGTCCGCGAGAAACTCGCCGAGTAGGCGGGTAGTATACTTAACTGATCCCACGACGAAATCCTGATTCTAATGGCAAAAAAACAGAAAATTCCGGCGCCTTTCGTCCCTCGCAACGGCGACGACGGCTACGCCAAGATCGATCAATACAATGCAGACACGGTCAAGCGCATCGCCAGCCGCTATCACGACGTGCTCACCGAGCTGGGCGAGGACCCGTCGCGCGAAGGCCTCGTCAAAACCCCGGAGCGGGTCGCCAAGGCGCTGCAATTTCTGACGCACGGCAACAATCTCGATCCGGCGGGGATCCTGCGCTCCGCGATGTTCAAGGAAGAGTACCAGCAGATGGTGATTGTGAAGGACATCGAGGTTTACTCGTTATGCGAGCACCATATACTGCCGTTTTTCGGCAAGGCGCATGTAGCCTACATTCCGAACGGGTACATCGTCGGGCTGTCGAAAATTCCGCGCGTGGTGGACGCATTCGCGCGCAGGTTGCAGGTGCAGGAGCGGCTCACGGTTGAAATCCGCAATTGCATCCAGGAAACGCTGAAGCCGCTGGGCGTCGCGGTCGTCATCGAAGCTCAGCATTTGTGCATGGTTATGCGCGGTATCCAGAAGCAGCATTCGATCGCGACGACGTCTGCGTTCACGGGCGAATTCCAGCAGGACCGCACGCGCGCGGAGTTTATCCGCCTGATATCCAAGCGCGGCGACTGAACGCTGTCGAAATAAGTCCGCAGGCATGACCCAGACCAGCGAATCCATCGTCGAGCAATTGCTGCCCGATGTGCGCAAGGGCCGCATGCTGATACTTGTCGACGACGAAGACCGCGAGAACGAGGGCGACCTGTTCGTGGCGGCCGAGCGCGCCGCGCCTGATGCGATCAATTTCATGGCGGCGCACGCGCGCGGCCTGGTGTCGCTCGCGTTGACCGAAGAGCGCATGCGCGAGCTCGGATTGACCCTGATCGCCGACGATTCCGGCAACCAGAGCAAGTTCGGCACGGCGTTTGCGACGCCGATCGATGCGCGGGAGGGCGTGGGTTCCGGCATGTCGGCCTACGATCGCGCGCGCACGATAGAAGTGGCGATTGCCGACGGCACCAAGCCGGGAGACCTGATCCGGCCGGGAAGGCTGCAGACCCTGCGCGCCCTTGAGGGCGGCGTGCTGGCGCGCCGCGGCCATACGGAGGCGGCGGTCGATCTTGCGCGGCTCGCGGGACTCAAGCCCGCCGGCGTCATCTGCGAAATCATGAACGAAGACGGCACGATGGCACGCATGCCCGAGCTCGAAAAGTTCGCCGCGCGGCATGCAATTAAAATTTTGCGCATTGCGGACCTGATCGAGTACCGCCGTCACGAGCGCCAGGTACGGCGAAAATCGGAGACCACTCTGCCGACGCGCAATGCGGGCACGTGGCAGCTGATGGTTTACAGCGACGACCTTGAGACCGTGCTGTACGTGGCGCTGGTCAAAGGCGCCATCAGCCCTGATACGCCCACGCTCGTGCGGCTGCATTCGCAATGTCTGACCGGTGACGTGTTCGGCTCCGAGCGCTGCGATTGCGGCGAGCAACTCGAAACCGCCATGACGATGATTGAAAAGGCCGGCAAGGGCGTCGTGGTTTACATGTTCGACGAGGGGCGCGGCATCGGGCTGCTGAATAAGATCCGCGCCTACGCGCTGCAGGACCAGGGCAAGGACACCGTTGAAGCCAACCATGCGTTGGGGTTCGCCGCCGACATGCGGGACTTCAAAGTCGGCGCGCATATTCTGTTCGACCTGGGTGCGCGCCAAGTGCGGCTGATGACCAACAATCCTGACAAGGTCAAGGCGCTCGAAGATTACGGGCTGAAAGTGACCGAACGCGTAGCGCTCGAAATTGCGCCGCGCTCAGCCAACCGCAATTATCTGCAGACTAAGCGCACCAAGTTCGGTCATTTGCTGTCGCTGGGAGAGAAGCAGGATTGAGGATTGAGCAAGAGCGCATCCTCAATCCTAGAACCTTTTCTTCAGCGTCATCGTTTCGCCGTCGCGCTTCATTTCCATGCGGTTCAGAAAGCTCATGCCGAGGAGCACCACCGGCATCGACGCTTCCGGCTGCACGATGCCGTCGACATTGTTGAGCGTCACGGTGCCGACGCGTACTTCGTCGAGCTTGACATGGTACGCGGCCACTACACCGTTGGCAGTCGACATCGCGACTCGCTGACCGCCAAGATAATTGATGCTCAGGCGCTTCGCGTCGCTCATGCCAAGCGTGATGAAGGAGGCGCCCGTGTCGACGATGAACTGCACGGTCTGCCCGTTGATTTGCCCTGCGGTAATAAAGTGGCCGTCACGGCTCGATTTGAGCACGACACTCTGGGTGCCGGCGCCGGATGGTGAGGAGCCTGCGCTCAGCCGGTCGCTCTGACCCATCTTGAGCGTCTGACGCTGCCCGCCGAGCTCGAACACCGCTGTGTCGCCCGCGACGCTGACGAGCTTGACGCCTTCAGGTGAGGATTCGCCGACTGCGAGCCAGCGCGGCTTGCCGCCGTCGATCGCGAGCAATGCTTTGTTGCCGACGATGCCGTTCAGGTTGACGTCCGCCGCGATTGCGACTCCCGCCGATAGGAAAAGTAAACCCGCTAAAGTATGATGGATGGCCCCAGACACTCTGCGCACGGTACGCTT
>Ga0207682_10001423_pt1 | contig 11057 bp, 11 predicted proteins | sample KBSM63metaG_FD_184332 | JGI IMG/M metagenome (GOLD analysis project Ga0207682, IMG submission 184332) | Miscanthus rhizosphere microbial communities from Kellogg Biological Station, Michigan, USA - KBS M6-3 metaG (SPAdes) (version 2) | ecosystem: Host-associated > Plants > Roots > Rhizosphere >... | reverse complement strand
TCGCGGAGTTTTGCCAAGCTGCTGTGCGAGTGCCGCGAGAGACGGGGCGAGGGCACCCGCTCCAAGTGCCATTAACAATCTCCGTCGCATTGAACGACCGGAGCCCGCTTGCGATGTTGCTACGGCGTCCGCTCGTATGAAGCGACGCAAACAGGCAGCTCGTTGTCCGGACTTGTTCATTATTCGATGACCTTGTCGGCGCTGACCATGATCGTTTGTGGAAAGGTGAGACCAAGCGCCTTGGCGGTCTTGCGATTGACCGTCAGGCGGTAGCGCGCGGGCTGTTCGATCGGCAATTCGCCGGGCTTCGTGCCCTTGAGGATTTTGTCGACATACGCGGCCGCGCGGCGGAAATTATCGACCAAGTCGGGCCCGTAGCTCATAACGCCGCCGAGCTCGGCGTAATCGATGAGCGAACTTATGGAGGGTATGCGGTGCTTGAGCGATTGCGCCGCGAACTCGCGTAACTGCTGAACAAAGAATGTATCGTTCAAAAGAATTACGGCGCCGACGCGTTGTTTGGCCAGCATGGCAAACTCGCGCCCAATGCCTGGGGCCGTATCTGCTTCCGCGAGGATGACCTGGATGTCGGACTTTTGCGCGACGGACATAATGTTTTTTAACTGCGGCGGATGAGCCGAGTTGTTGGGATGCACCATGACGGCTATGCGAGACAATTTTGGAATAACCGCCATGAGGAGTTCGAGCAGCTTCGGTCCTGCATCCGCCGCGGTGGACGTAAGCCCGGTGAAATGACCGCCAGGTCGCGCCATGCTGGCCGCCCAGCCCTCCCGCACGGGGTCCGAACCCACGGTGATGACCACGGGTATTGCGGTCGCCTGCTGCAACGCGCGGTAAGTTGGCGCGCCGGTCGCGACGATCACATCGATGTTCGCTTTAACTAATTCGGCGGCGAGCGCGGGTAGGCGGTCCGAATTCCCATCGGCGTAGCGCGATTCGATTGCCAGGTTTTTGCCTTCGACGTAGCCAAGGTCGCGCATGCCTTGCATGAACGCGTTGTACCGCCCCGTCTCGAGTGCGGATTGGCGCGATCCGAGATAGAAAAATCCGATGCGTGCCATCTTGCCTTGGGATCGCGCAAGATTGGCGAACGGCGCCGCGATTGCGCCCGCGCTGAAGGCCGTCAGCAGTTCGCGGCGCGTAATCACTGAATCACCTTGTCCGCGCGCAGCATCACGGTTTGCGGAATGGTCAGGCCGATCGCTTTGGCGGTCTTCAGATTGATGACCAGTTCGAATTTAGTAGGCTGCTCGACGGGGAGGTCGGCAGGCTTTGCGCCGCGCAGGATCTTATCGACGAGCCCGGCGACTTGTCGATATACCGCCGTGTTTCGAGGGCCGTAGCCGAGAAGGCCGCCCATCTCAGCGGTTTCAGGCCATTCGTAAATCGCTGGCAGCCGTGCGCGCGCGAACTCCGCGATCTGCTGTGCGCGAAATGCATTGAGATTGGCCGATGCCAGAACATTAACTGCGCCCACTTTTTCCCGGATGAGTGTCTTGATTGCATCGGCGATCTCAGCTTCCGTCTGACCCGCCGCTAGCGCGATTTCAATCCCGAGTCTTGGCGCAGCCGCCTTGATAGTGGGCATAGATCGGACAAGTCCCGGGTCGTACAAGACTCCCACGCGCCGGACCAACGGTGCCGCTTCATGGAGTATTTCAAGCCGTTTGGAATCGAGTTCCGTCGCGAGTATCGAAACGCCGGTCAAATTGCCGCCCGGGCGCGCCATCGATTTCACCAGCCCGCCGCCGGCCAGATCATCGGTCATAGCTACGATTGGGATCATCGTCGTCGCTTGCAGGGCGGCACGCGCGCCAAACGGGCCGAATACAACTATCATATCGACCTTGCGCGCCACCATATCGGCGATGAGAGGGGCGAGAGCGGCGTTGCGCCCGCCTGCCCATGAAAACATGAATTCCACATTGTCATGTTCGATCCAGCCGAGAGCCGCCATGTCGCGTCGAAACGGCTCGATGAACGTTTCATTCGTGTCGCGCGGGTTCACGCGCACGACGCCGATCACGGGCCGGCGCTTTCCGGTTTGTGCTGCCGCGGAAACGGGCGCCAATGTTCCGGCGCCTAGCGCAATCACTAATTTTCTGCGCGTGATCACTCGATTACCTTGTCGGCCTGCACGAGTATCGATTTGGGAATTTTCAGGCTCAGCAACTTGGCCGTCTTCATATTGATGACGAGTTCGAACTTCGTGGGTTGCTCGATCGGCAGATCGCCCGGCTTGGCGCCTTTGATGATCTTGTCGACGTACGCAGCCGAGCGGCGCCACAAGTCGGCGAAGCTGGTCCCGTAAGACATGAACAAACCGGCTTCCGCCCACTCCTTTACCGTGCCGATCGCGGGCAGCCGGTTTTCAATGGCAAATTTTGTTACTGCCGCGCGATCAATCGTGCCGTCAGGAATAATCATGAGGGCTCCGGGGCGGTCTGTGCCGAGTGCGGTGTATGCGCGTCTGATTTCATCGGGGGCTGGATCCTTGATCGGCATTGCCACGAGCGTCATGCCCAGTGCGCTCGCTGCTGTCTTGAGATCTTCGAACTGAGGCAGTGCATGCGGTGTCGCCGGATTCAAAATCACTGCGACCCTGGTTACCCCAGGCGCTACCTCCTTGAGCATTTGCAATCGTTTGCTCACCATGCCGGCGTGCAGATCCGAGAGTCCTGTCACGTTTCCGCCCGGCCGGGCCATTGATGCGACGAGCCCATTGCGGACCGGATCGACGCCCACTGTCATCACGACCGGGATTTTACTGTCGGCTTTTTGCGCGGCATGCACCGCGGTCGGGGCGCCATACACGACAAAAACATCGATCTTCAACTTGGCGAGTTCCCGCGCAAGTGGGAAAAGCCGCTCCGAATATCCCGCCGCATGCCGCACCTCGATTGCGATATTCCTGCCTTCGACATAGCCCAGGTCCTTCAGGCCCTGGCGGAACGCGTTTAGCCATTCCTTGTCGCGTTCGGGGGTGGCGACGGACAGATAGCCGACGCGCGGCATTTTCTTGTCGTGCAGCTGGGCGATAGAGGTGAATGGTGAGGTGAGCGTGCCGGCGCCGAGCGCAATCAGGAGTTCGCGGCGGGTAATCATTCGATCACCTTGTCTGCGCGAACGAGGATCGAATTCGGAAATCTAATGCCCAGGGTGGTGGCTGCTTTCATATTGACCACGAGCTCGAATTTCGTAGGCTGCTCGACGGGAAGATCGCCGGGCTTGGCTCCTTTGAGCAGCTTGTCTACGTAAGTGGCGGCTCGCCGGTACATCTCGGGCAGGTCAACGCCGTAAAACAACAGTCCGCCGGCGCTGACGAATTCATGCAATGGATACATGGCAGGCAAACGGGCGCGTGCGGCGCTCTGGACAATGAGTTTCTGTTGGGTCACGAACATCGGGTGCTGCAATACCATCAGCGCTTTCGCACGTTCACGCTCCAGCGTCGCGAACGCGCTTTCAATGCCGGCAGTATCGCGCGCTTCCAATACCGTCAATTTAATGCCAAGCGCTTTCGCGGAACTACGCACGCCGTCAAGGGAAGGTTTCGTGTCCGGCGACGTGTGATTAGCGAGCACCGCCATCTGCTTGATACCGGGGATGACTTCTGCAAACACTTCCAGCCGTTTGCCGCCGAGTTCCTGGGTCAGTGCGGTCACGCCGGTCACGTTGCTTCCCGGGTGTGCGAGACTTTTGACGAGTCCATTAGCCACCGGATCGCCGGTGGTCACGATTACGACGGGGATTTTTGAGGTCGCTTGCTTTACCGCAAGCGCGCCCGGCGTCGAGCCGGCAACGATCACATTGACACCGCTTTGCGCGAGTTCCTTTGCCAGCTCGGCATGCCGCTCTTCATGTCCGTCCGCGAAGCGATATTCCATCTGCAGGTTTTTCCCTTCGATCCAGCCCAGCTCTCGTAGTCCATCGATCAGTGCTTCGCGGTTGCGCTCGTCTGTGGCTTTCGATAGCGGCGAGAGGCGACCGACGCGCGCGACAGCCGGTTTGGCTTGCGCGAACACCGCCTCCGGCACTGAAAACGCCGCCGCGCCGAGAGCGAACATAAAATCGCGCCGATCAATCATTCGATCACCTTGTCTGCGCGCACCAGGATCGTCGATGGAACCGTCACGCCAAGTACCTTCGCCGTTTTCGCGTTGATCACGAATTCGAATTTCGTCGCTCTTTCGACTGGCAGATCGCCAGGTTTCGAACCTTTGAGGATTTTGTCCACGAATACCGCCGCGCGACGCCACAATTCGATCCGGTCGACTCCATAGCCGAAAAGACCGCCTGCTTCCGCGCATTCCCGGAACCCGCCCAGCGGTATGCGACGTGCTGCGGCGAGTTTTGCGAGTGCCGAAACATTGGCGTCGAGCATCGGATCTTCGCTTACTACAACCGCTTCAACAGCGCTCTTGCGGATTACCGCGAATGCGCCCTCAAAATCCCGCGGGTTGCGAACCCCGAATTCCTGCAATTCAACTTTAAGGGATTGCGCCGTCGTTCTCATTGCGTCGAGGCTCGCCTTCAGGCCGGCATTATCGAGGTTGGTCAATACGCCGATGTGCAGGGTGTGCGGAAGCTTTTCTTTGAGCAATTCAATGCGCTTCGCGCTCAATTCCGGCACGAAGAAGGACGATCCCGTTACATTGCCGCCCGGCCGCGCGAGACTCGCGACAAGTTTATTGGCGACCGGATCCGAGGTTGTCCCCATGACGATCGGGATTGTCGAAGTCGCCTGCATTGCTGCGCGAGTCGGGGGCGTCGCATGCGTCACGATGACGTCGACGTTCAGATGCACCAATTCGGCAGCAAGTGCGGGCAGCCGCTCGTATTTCTGCTGGGCCCAACGATATTCAAACACGAGATTGCGGCCTTCAACGTAGTCCAGTTCGCGTAAGCCGGCACGCAGCGCGTCCGTGTAGCTGGAGTAAGCTGCGGGCGAGAGCGCGCCAAGAAAGCCCACGCGATAGATTTTTGCAGGTTGCTGCGCTAAAGATGACAGTGACCCGGCAAGCGCGCTTGCGCCCAGAGCGGCGAGCAGAGTTCGCCGCGTTGAACTGTGGATGTTATCTGCTCCGACGTGGCGAAGAGCTCCGGCCTCGAGAATTTTGGGATCCGGACGGATTTCTGTATCCGCTGCAAGGCGGCAGTTGGATCTGGCGGGCCGCCGTCCGAAAATGTGCTTCATTCGATTACCTTGTCGGCGCTGACCAGCAGTGACTGCGGAATGGTCAAACCTAAACTGTGGGCGGTTTTTCGATTGATCACCAGCTCAAACTTAGTAGGCTGCTCGACGGGCAAGTCGCCTGGTTTGGTCCCCTTTAAAATCTTGTCGATGTACGTCGCAGCTCGTCGGAACTGGTCGACAAGGCTGGCCCCGTACGAAATCAGTCCTCCGGCCTCGACGTCCTCGCGGAATGGATAAATCACCGGCAACTTGTGCTTTGCAGCTTGATCGACGAAACCTTTGCGCAACGACGTGACTAGGGGATCGACCATTCTGATCGCGGCTACTGTCCGCGCTTTGGCGGCGGCCGCGAAAACGCTCGCGAGATCGTCCGCTTTATGCAGCGCGAGTACGGGACTTAATTGGATGCCCAGCAATTGCGCCGCCTCCTCCACGTTGGTCATCTGAATTCGCGCATTGGGATCGTCCGGATTGAAGATCACAGCCACACGAGACAGGCGCGGTACAATTTCCTTGAGAATCGCGAGCCGTTTTCCCGCGAGATCAGCCGAGATGTTCGTGAAACCGGTTATGTTTCCGCCCGGTCGAGCGAGATTGGAGACGAGTCCCGCGCCCACCGGGTCCGCGACACCGACCATGACGACGGGTATTTCCGTGATGGCGGCCTTGGCCGCCGCTACTGACGGCGTAGACTGCGCCAGCAGGACGTCTGGCTTGCGTTGGGCGAACTCGGCCGCAAGCGCTGGCAGCCGGTCGAATTTCCCATCGGCGAAACGATAGTCCAGCATTAAATTTTTGCCCTCGATGTACCCGAGTTCGCGCAACCCCGCTTCAAAACCGGCATATAGATATCGGGTGGTCTCGCGGCTGCCAGCGCTGAGTATGCCGACGCGTCGGATGGAAGAGGAGGTTTGTGCCTGCACACCGGGCAACCGCGACAGCAGCGGTACCGCGCAAACCGCAACGAGAAGACGGCGGCGTGTGCTCACTCGATCACCTTGTCCGCGCGTAACAGCAGTTCCTGCGGAATCTCGAGTCCGAGCGCCTTGGCGGTTTTGCTATTGATCGTGAGCGAGAACACTGCTGGCTGCTCGATCGGCAGGTTGCCTGGCTTTGCGCCTTTGAAAATCTTGTCAACGTAGGCGGCGGCGCGCCGGTAGTGGTCCGCGAGGTTTTGGCCATAACTCATTAGCCCGCCGGCCTCGACGTGTTCCTGCGCCGAGAACATCGACGGCAGATTGTTTTTCAGGGCGAGCTCGGCGATCTCCCGGCGTTGACTGATGAAAAATGCGTCTACTACGGCGATCACTGCCTCGGTGCGCTCCTGTTTCATGATGGAGAAATTACGTGTGAGCCCGTCAGCATTGCGGGCGTCCAGGATCCTCACTTTAATGCCCAGCCTTTGGGCGTTTGTCGTGATGCTCTTTGCGACTGCCGGATGCGCGGAGTTGCCGAGGTTGACCAGCACGCCGAGAGACGTAAGTTTGGGCACTATCAGCCTCAACAGTTCGACATGCTTCGGGCTCATGTCGGTTGTGGCGAGGGCGAGGCCGGTGATATTGCCACCCGGGTGGGTGAGACTCTTCGCAAAGCCATTGCCGACAGGGTCGGACATCGTTGCATTGACGATCGGAATTGTCGTAGTCGCTTTTTGCAGCGCGCTGTTCGCCGCGGTTCCGCCAGTCACCAGCACATCCACGTTCAGGCCGACGAGTTCCCCGGCGAGCGCGGGCAGGCGCTGATAATTGCCGTCCGCGAAGCGCCATTCGATTACGAAATTCTTGCCTTCGACATATCCCAGGTCCCGCAAGCCGCGTACGAACGCGCCCATATAGTGAGCGTCGATAGACGGCGGGCGCGCGGCCGCGACAAGAAAGCCGATACGCCGGATCTTATTGTTTTGCTGGGCAAGCGACGCGTACGGCGCAATTAACGCGCCCGAACCAAGTGCAATCAGAATTTGTCGTCGCCTACTCACTCGATCACCTTGTTCGCGCTGATCAGGAGTGACTGCGGAATGGTCAGTCCCAGCGCCTTAGCGGTTTTGGCGTTAACGATGAATTCGAACCGTGTCGGCTGCTCGAGCGGCAAATCCGCCGGTTTAGCGCCTTTGATGATTTTGTCCACATAGGTTGCGGAACGGCGGAACATTTCGGGGAAATTCGGCCCGTAAAAAACGAGGCCGCCGTCGTCCATAAATTCAGAGAATGGATACATCGCGGGCAGGCGGTTTTGCGCGGCGAATTCCACGATGCGCTGCCGATTGGATACGAGAAACGGCCGGTCGGCGAGGACGGCCATCGCGTCGGACTTCGATTTCGCGATCGCCGCGAATACTTTATCGAAATCGCCCACGGCGCTAACCTCATATACGTGGGTGGTAAGGTGTCGCGAATTGGTCGCGGCGAGCGCAGATTTCAACATGTGGGTGGTAAACGGATTCGCGGGATTGGCGAGTAGCGCAACGTTCTTCAGTTTCGGCACGAGTTCGTGCAGTATCTGAATACGCTTGCCTTCCAGTTGAGTGTACAAAGTCGAGAGCCCCGTAATGTTGCCGCCGGGCCGCGCGAGACTGGGCACAATGCCGCTGTCTACAGCATCTCCCACCGCCGCCATTACGATCGGCACCGTGGCAGTCGCTTTCTTCGCGGCCAGCGCCGCCGGTGTCCCGGCGGTGACAAGGACGTCGACTTTGAGCGCAATCAGCTCCGCAATCAGAGCAGGGAGGGCATTGATTTTTCCATTCGCCCAGCGGTATTGGATTTCTATAGTCTTGCCTTCGATATACCCACGTTCGCGCAGCCCGAGTCGGAAACCTTCGACGAGCGCCGTCTCCAGCGAGGGCGAAGCGTTGCCCACATAGCCTACTTGCGGGACTTTACGCGTCGGCTGCGCAAGGCTTACCCGCGCAGCGGTCGCGAGGCCGGCGGTTAATGCAATCATAAGCTTGCGACGGTTGATCATTCGATCACCCGGTCCGCGCGCTGCAGCAGCGATTGTGGAATCTTGATTCCCAGCGCCTTCGCAGTCTTCAGGTTGATGATGAGGTCAAATTTGGTTGCGCGCTCGATCGGCAGGTCGCCGGGTTTTGCGCCTTTGAGGATCTTGTCGACAAATACCGCCGAGCGTGCATACAGCAGAGGGCGATTCGCACCATAACCGAGCAGGCCGCCCGCGTCGGCGAAGGTGGTGAGGCCGCTCGCGGGGAGCCGGCTCGCCGCGGCTAGTGCAGCTATGTTGCCGAGGTTGGCATTTAGCATGGGATCTTCGCTAATCACGGCCGCCTCGAACCGCTTTTTTGTCATCGCCGAAAATGCGTCCGGAAAATCGGCAGTCGACTTGACCGGAATCTGCACGAGTTCGATTTGCATCGATTTCGCAGCTGCCTGCATTGCGTCGATAACGATGCCGATCCTGTCATTTAGCGCGCTTATCAGGACCGATACGCGTTTCACGCGTGGTATGACTTCCTTCAACAGTTCCAGGCGTTTGGCTGCGAGTTCAGTCTGGAACCCGGTCGAGCCGGTGATGTTGCCGCCGGGGCGAGCCAGGGAAGCTACGAAACCGAGTGCAACCGGGTCCGGCGCGTCCGCTATGATGATGGGAATCGTCTTCGTAGCATCCACCGCGGCACGTACGCCCAGAGTTGAATGGGTAATGATCGCATCGACTTTCAGTGCGACAAGCTCTGCCGCCATTTCTTTCAATCGCGCGGAATCGCTCTCAGCCCAGCGGTATTCAATGTGAATATTCCTGTTTTCCACATAGCCGAGCTTGCGCAGCTCTGTGCGGATCGCATCGATTTCCTTGACGTAGCCGGACGCCGACGCAGTGCCGAGAAATCCGACACGCCAGATTTTACTTTGTTGCTGGGCGAAGGCAGACAGCGGGGCAGCGAGCGCGCATGCGCTGACGGAGACGAGAAATTGACGGCGATGCGTCATTCGATAACCTTGTCTGCGCGAACGCGGATGGATTGCGGCAACGGCAATCCGACGCGCTTTAAAGCTCCGGCGTTGACGGTGAGTTCATGCTCGGTGACCTCCTCGATCGGCAAATCCCGCGGCGGCGTGCCTTTCAACACGCGGTCCACATAGCGTCCCGCGGCCATGCGCCCGACTTTGGAAAAATCATAGCTATAGGCGAACAACGCGCCTTGCTCGACGAGGTCTTTGCGATTGGCCACGACAAGCAGGCGATGCGCCAAGGCGAACGTAAGCCCGAGTTTCATGTGGCGGTGACGCAGTCCGGGCGAGGCGAACATCAGCGCCTCGGCCGAACCGGGCTTCAACTGATCGAATACCTGCGTAATTTCCTCGGCATTCGTGACGTCGCGCTCGATCAGCGTGAACTTGAGGCTTTTCGCGGCGATGCGCGCATCGGCGCGCCAGGCTGTCGAAGCAGGTTCGCGCGAATCGAATAGCAGCAGAATCCGGGTCAACTTCGGCACGATATCGCGCAGAAATTCAAGTTCCTTCGCCGGTAGTTCGGCGCGCCCGGCGAAACCGGTCATGTTGCCGCCGGGCCGCGCGAGACTTTGCGCAAATCCGGCCGCGATCGGGTTGCTTGCATTGATCATCACGATGGGCAGCGAAGACGTCGCTTTCCGTGCAGCGGCACATGCTTCATTGTCGAATGCAACGATCACGTCCGCGCGCGCCTGGATCAGTGCGCGAGCGAGTTGCAGCGCATCGGCATCATCCGCTGCATTTCGAAAATCGTAGTGGATATTGCGTCCATCCTCGTAACCCAGCTCACGCATGCCGGCCATCAATGGGCGGTAAGACGGCGGCTCGTGGTCGTAACCGACGTGCAGGAACCCCACGCGCCACACCTTCCCTTGTTGTTGGGCGAAGGCAAGGAGCGGGGCAGCGAGCGCGCCCGCGCCGAGAGCGATCAATATTTTTCGGCGTTCGCTCATTCGATCATTCGCGTCGCCTGCATTAGAGTCGCTTGAGAGCTGATCCTGAGGGCTGTGGCAGATTTCATGTCGTTTATAAATTTGAACCCGGTGGCTCGTTCAACGAGAGGATCGCCGGCCCCAGGCCCGCCCCCGGATATGCAGTCGACATAATAATCGGAGCGCCGATATTGTGCGAAATAATCGATACCGCGCCCCAGCAGATTGTTCGGCCTACATTCGAGCGGAAAATCACGGGCTGGGTGACGCGTCCGCGCATCCGCCCGCCGGGTCATTCGATGACCTTGTCCGCGCGAGCGAGAATCGAGTTCGGGACATTAAGCCCGAGCGCTTTCGCTGCGCCGAAATTCACCGTGAGCTTGATCGCGCTGACTTGCTCGATTGGGATGTTGTCGGCACTGCCGGCTTTGAGGACCTTGTCGACGTATGTCGCCATCAACTTGAAACTCTCAATGATGCTCGGGCCGTAGCTGATCAGCCCGCCGGCGTCCACGAATTCGGTCCACCCGTACATGCAGGGAATTTTCGCCTGAGCGGCGAAATCCGCGATTTCCTTGCGGCGCACGAGCGTAAGGGAATCGGGAAACACGATCATGGCGTCGGCGGGGCTCGCGCGGATCGCAGAAAATGCGGCGTTGAGTTCCTGCGGATTGCGCACGAGGTGGCGCGTAATCGTCGCACCGAGGCGCTTGGCGGCGTCTTCCGTGACGCGGTATTCGCCCAGCTCACCGGAGTGCTCCGGGTTGGATAGCAATGCAATGCGCGCGGCCTTCGGCACCAGCTCCTTGAGAACCTCCACGCGCTTGGCCGACAGCTCCATTGCCATGAACGTGATGCCGGTCATGTTGTGCCCCGGCCTGCGCAGGCTGTCGCCAAAGCCGGATTCGACTTGTTTGTTTAATGATACGACCACCACCG
>Ga0207682_10001416_pt1 | contig 11092 bp, 13 predicted proteins | sample KBSM63metaG_FD_184332 | JGI IMG/M metagenome (GOLD analysis project Ga0207682, IMG submission 184332) | Miscanthus rhizosphere microbial communities from Kellogg Biological Station, Michigan, USA - KBS M6-3 metaG (SPAdes) (version 2) | ecosystem: Host-associated > Plants > Roots > Rhizosphere >... | reverse complement strand
GCGCGGTACTCGCGCGCGATATCATGACCGTCGGCCAGCACCGTCCCGCTGCTCGGGTTGACGATCCCGCAGACGATGTTGATCAGCGTGGTCTTGCCGGCGCCGTTCGGCCCGAGCAGCGCGAAAATCTCGCCGCGGCGGATTTCCAGGTCGACGCTCTTGAGCGCCTGGAAGCCGGTCGCGTAGGTTTTGGAGAGATTCTTGACGGAAATGACGGGCTGCATCGGACCGGCAGATAGGGGTTGGCAGCGCGGTTTATAAGCCGAACCGGCTGCCGTAAACTTCAATGTTTCTGATGGTTGCTTTTGGGTGACAGGCGAATGGAAGACCTGCGCGGCGAGATCGCGAAGCTCGAGCAGCGGATCGAGCGGCTCTCCGAATCGCTCGAGCGCTGCCGCAAGGTCGCGGTCGCGGCGAAAATGGCCATCGGGCTCGGCGCGGTGCTACTGGCGGCGCTGATCTTCGGCCTCGTGCGGACGGACGTGCTGTTGCTGATGATCTCCGCGATCCTGCTGCTCGGCGGCATCGTGCTGTCGGGCTCGAATTCGCGCACCGCCGACGAGTTCGCCGCCGGCATCACCGAGGCCGAGCGCCTGCGCGCCGCGCTGATCGGCGAGATCGACCTTACGCTGGTGCCGGAGCCGACACGGCTCTTGCACTGATCGCGCGCATGAGCACGGCCGCAATCGCAATGGCGCAATAGGCGGCGACGCCAGCGAGCGAGTAGCCGGAGAGCTTCGTGCCGCCCGCGACGGTCTGCAGCGCGATCAGGAATACCGGACCGAGCGCGAGCAGCACGCGCACGGTGAGCGGGTTCGCGCGCTTCACGCCGATCTGGTTGAAATAGATCGGCACCGCCATGAACAAGAACGCGGCGGGCACGAGCGCGAGCCAGCTGGCGGGCGCGATGGCCGCGGCGCGGGCATCCGGCATGAACGACAGCGCAACAACGGCCGCGGCGAGTACGCCGAGGAAGCGCGTCGCCACCACCGCCGCGGCGCTGGCGCCATCATCGTGCAGGCGCTTGGCATAGAGCGTCGCGAGCGTGATCGTGACGCCCGAGCCTGCCGCAAACGTACAGCCGGTCAGCGCGACCGTGCCACCCTCGCCGGCCGACAGGCCGAGCAAGGCCACCGCGACCAGCCCGACCAGACAGAGCGCCATCGCGGCCTGACACGCCGTCTCGATCGCGGTCATCCGTCCGGCATCGACGATGCGCCAGCCGATCGCGCCCATCGCCATGATGGTGAGCGGGCCGAGGCCGGCATGCAGCACGTTGGCGATGGCCGGCTCGAGGAAGCGCAGCGACTGGAAGTACTGCAGCCACGCAACCGCCGTGAACAGGTTCATCAGCAGGAAGGCGCGCCAGTCGGTGAACACCACGCGCAGGGTGCGCTCGCGTTCGCACAGCGCGACCAGCAGGAACGCCGCCGTGCAGGTCGAGAACGCGATCAGCGCCACGGCGAAGAACGGCGCCGACCGCAGTGCGTCGGCGAAGAACACGTCGCGGAACGCCGAGAGCACGACGAAGGCGAGGACGAAGGCTGGACCGGTCATCGCGGCAGAGGACCGCGAGTCCCTGCGGCAAGCCACCCGATTCCCGGAACCCTAGGCACCCGCCCGCCGCGCCGCTATGGTGCGGCCAGATTCCATATTGAGAGACCGCAATGGCCGACCACGTCGTTCCGCATTTCCACAACGATCCGGGCGCTTCCGTCATCGAGATCGGCGCCAAGGAATTCATGTGCATCGGCGCGACGCCGCCTCACGATCATCCGCACGTGTTCTGCGACATGGGCGGCGACAACGAATTCATCTGCTCCTATTGCTCGACGCTCTACCGCTACAATCCGACGCTGCACGGCCATGAGGCGCGTCCGGCGGAGTGCGCCTGGAAGGTCGAGGCGCCCGCGCTCTAGCTTCTGTAAGCTGGGCCGGTCATGGCCCGTTCCCGCACCATCGTCATCGCAGGCGCCGGGATCGGCGGGCTGACCGCGGCGCTCGCGCTGACGCGCGCGGGCTTCCGCGCCGTGGTGCTGGAGCAGGCCGCACGGCTGGAAGAGACCGGCGCCGGCATCCAGCTTTCCCCCAACGCGACGCGCGTGCTGTTCGACCTCGGCCTCGGCGCACGGCTGCGCCCGCTCGCCGTCGCTCCCGAAGCGATCCGGGTCGTGAACGGCGCCTCGGGCCGCGACATCGTGCGCGTGCCGCTTGGGCTCACGGCCGCGCAGCGCTACGGCGCGCCCTACTGGGTGATCCACCGCGCCGACCTGCAGGCCGTGCTGGCGATCACGATAGCGGAAAGTCCGGACGTCACGCTGCGGCTGGGCACAGGCGTAGAGAACTTCGCGGTGCACCAGCACGGCGTCACCGTCGAGGCACGCGGCGCGCAGGGACTGCGTGACGAACAGGGCATCGCGCTGATCGGCGCCGACGGGCTGTGGTCGACGCTGCGCACGCGGCTCGGCGAGCGCCGCTCGCCGCATTTCGCCCACCGCACCGCCGGCACGACCGCGGGATTGACGGATGAGTTCCGCGAGAGCGTCACCGGTCTGTGGCTCGGGCGCGACGCGCATCTCGTGCACTATCCGGTGAAGGGCGGCCGCGAGATCAACATCGTGGCGATCGTGCGCGACGACTGGCACGAGCCGGGCTGGAGCGCGCCCGGCCAGCAGGGAGAGCTTGCCGCGCGCTTCGCGGGGTTCGCCCCGCAGGCGCGCGCGCTGATCGCCATGCCCGACCGCTGGCAGAAATGGGCGCTGTTCGATCGGCCGCCGGGCCGCCCGCGCACGAGGGACCCCGTCACGCTCATCGGCGATGCCGCCCATCCGATGCTGCCGTTCCTGGCGCAGGGCGGCGCGATGGCGATCGAGGACGCGGCGGTGCTCGCAAGCTGCCTCGGCCGCGACGAGGATGTTGTCCGCGCGCTACGCACGTACGAGCGCACCCGCCGCACCCGTGTGGCACGCGCCCAACGCGAGGCGCGGCGCAATTCGTGGCGCTATCACCTCGCCGGGCCACTCGGATTCGTCCGCAACGCCGCGCTCGGCGCGTTGGGCGGCGAAAACCTCTTGCGCCGCTACGATTGGCTGTATGGTTGGCGCCAAGAAAAATAGAGCATGATCCGAAAAGTGGATACCGGTTCTCGCAAAAGATCATGCTCAACGAAACGAATCGAGGAAACGCATGTTCGAGACGACCATCGCCGGCAGCCTGCCGAAGCCCTCCTGGCTCGCCGAGCCGAACAAGCTGTGGCCACAGTGGCGCGCCCAAGGGGATGAACTCGCCGCCGCCAAGGCCGATGCGACGCTGCTCGCGCTGAAGGAGCAGGAGGACGCCGGCATCGATGTCGTGACCGACGGCGAGATGTCGCGTCAACATTTCGTGCACGGCTTCCTCGAAATCGTCGACGGTATCGACTTCGCGCACAAGGTCGAGATGGGCATCCGCGCCGACCGCTACAAGGCGATGGTGCCGCAGGTGGTCGGCGAGTTGCGCCTGAACGGCCGCGTGCACGCGACCGAGGCGAGGCTCGCGCGCGCGCATACGAAAAAGAAACTGAAGATGACCATGCCGGGTCCGATGACCATCGTCGACACCATCGCGGACCGCCATTACGGCGACCGCGTGAAGATGGCGATGGCGTTTGCCGCGTTGCTGAATCAGGAAGCGCGCGCGCTGCAGGCCGACGGCGTCGACGTGATCCAGTTCGATGAACCGGCGTTCAACGTCTACATGGACGAGGTCGCGGGTTGGGGCATCGAGGCGCTGCATGCGGCGATCGAGGGCGTGACCTGCACCACCGCCGTGCACATCTGCTACGGCTACGGCATCAAGGCCAATGTCGACTGGAAGGCGACGCTCGGCAACGAGTGGCGTCAGTATGAGAAGATTTTTCCGGCGCTGGCGAAAAGCCGCCTCAGTCAGGTCTCGCTCGAGTGCCGCGACTCGAAAGTGCCGATGGATCTGCTCAAGCTGCTCGACGGAAAGGACGTGCAGGTCGGCGTGATCGACGTGGCAAGCAACGATGTCGAGAGCGCGGAGGATGTGGCGGCGGTGATCGGCGAGGCGATGAAATACGTCGCCAGGGACAAGATCATCCCGAGCACCAATTGCGGCATGGCGCCGATGCGGCGCGACATCGCGGTGGCCAAGCTGAAGGCGCTGGGCGATGGGGCGAGGCTGGCGCGGGAGAGGTTTGGTTAGCCGTCATCCCGGGGCCGGCCGCAGGCCGGAGCCCGGGATCCATAACCACGGCTGTGTCCGCAAGGCTCGGTCGTCGTGCAATTTCCCCGGTTCTGTGGTTATGGATTCCGGGCCCGCGGGCTGCGCCCGCGTCCCGGACTGACATCATGCTCGCCAACGCATCGTCCTCCCTCCCCTCGCCCTATTTCCGCGAGGAGCACGAGCAGCTGCGCGCGCAGATCCGCCGCTTCGTCGAGCAGGAGATCAAGCCGCACGGCGCGAAGTGGGAGGAGCAGGGCCACGTCCCGCGCGAGGTGCTGCGCCGCATGGGCGAGCTCGGCTTCCTCGGCATCCGCTATCCGGCCGAATACGGCGGCAGCGACATGGACACGCTCGGCTCGGTGGTGCTCGCCGAGGAGCTCGGCCGCTCGACATTCGGCGGCGCCGCGATCACCGTGCTGGTGCACACCGACATGGCGTCCGTCCACATGGCGAACGCGGGCTCGGCGGCGCAGAAGGCGCGCTGGATGCCGGAGATCATCGCCGGCCGCGCCATCACGGCGGTCGCCGTCACCGAGCCGGACGCCGGCTCCGACGTGAAGGGCATCCGCACCACGGCGCGGCGCGACGGCGACCACTACGTGCTCAACGGCACGAAAATGTTCATCACCAACGGCGTGCACGCGGACATCTATTTCGTCGCGGCGAAGACCTCGCCCGACGCGCGTCCCTCGCAACAGATCTCGATCTTCATGGTCGAGAAAGGCGCGCCCGGCTTTTCGGTCAGCCGTGCGCTCGACAAGCACGGCTGGCGCTCGTCCGACACCGCCGAGCTGTCATTCCAGGATTGCCGCGTCCCGGCCGACAACCTGCTCGGCAAGGAAGGGCGCGGATTCTACGCCATCATGCGAAACTTCCAGAACGAGCGCACCATCATCGGCGCGATGGCGATGGGCGAAGCGCAGGCCGCGCTCGAGCTGACCATCGACTATGTAACGACGCGAAAAGCGTTCGGCGGCACGCTGTACGAGAAGCAGGGCATTCGCCAGCGCCTCGCGATGCTCGCCGCGAGGGTCGAGGCCGGGCGGCAACTGGTCTATCACGCGGCATTCCTCGACGCGCAGGGTGTCGACTGCACGCGCGAAGTCTCGATGGCGAAAGCGTACTGCGGCGAGTTGGTCAACGAGGTCATGTATTCGTGCCTCCAGTTCCACGGCGGCATGGGCTACATGCGCGACTCGACCATCGAGCGCATGGCGCGCGACGCGCGCGTGCAGGCGATCGGCGGGGGTGCGACCGAGGTGATGCTGGAAGAGGTCGCGAAACGGCTCAAGCGCTGACGCTCAAATGATCGTGTGCGGGCTCTGCGGGGAAGCATGCGGCCTCCGGCGGTGCTAGAGTCGTTTGGGCGACACGCAGCCGGAGCCAGCCATGAGCAGAATTCTGATCGCCGCGATCGCGCTGTCTTTCAGCGTCGGCGCGGCGGACGCCGCCGCCAAGCACAAGCGGAAATACGTCCGCCATCACGCCCCGGTCGCCGCCTATGTGCCGGCCGTACCCTATGCGGTCTACCCGTCGCGTCCGCCCTGGGCCGCGCCGTGGCAGTGCTTCACCGACGAGGGCTACGGCCGCTTCCGGCCGTGCGACGCCGGGCCGTCGTCGATTCGATAAGTCTTCAAGAGAGAAGATCGCGCAGCACGGTGGCGTGGCTAAGCTCGATTTCTTTCGTGGCGGTGAGCAGCGTGACAGTGTGGCCCTTCACCGCGGCGCGCAGCTCGTCGAGGCCCTCGCCTTCCTGTTTCAGCTCGGCCGTGTAGCGCTTGCGGAACTCGGCGAACTTCTCCGGATCGTGCTGGTACCATTTGCGCAGTGCGTTGCTGGGCGAGAGATGCTTCGCCCATGAGTCGAGCCTGAGCCTCGCCTTCGGCATGCCGCGCGGCCAGAGCCGGTCGATCAGGATGCGCAGGCCGTCGTCCGGCCCCGGCGGATCGTAGGCGCGTTTGATCGTGATGACGGTGCGCTTGCGCGCGGCCGCCTTCTTGCGCGGCGCCGCCTTTAACTTTGCTCTCTTGGCTGCCTTTTTCACCATCAGCGATCTGCCCTGCCGAACACGTCCATCAACTCGGCGATCTTGCGCCGCTGCTGGCTCTTGTTGCCGGACGCGATCGCGCCCTCGACGCAATGGCCGACATGGTCGCGCAGCACTTCTTCCTCGACCTTGCGCAGCGCGGCGCGCACCGCGCCGATCTGCGTCACGACGTCGATGCAGTAGCGGTCCTGCTCCACCATGCGCGCGAGCCCGCGCACCTGGCCCTCGATCCGCTTCAGCCGTTTCAGCGCGGTGGTCTTGGCTTGCTCTCTCATGACCGCTATATACCCCTACGGGGTATAGGTTTCAAGCGAAAGCAGAATGGCACACAATCATCACGGGCACGATCACGGCCACGCCGCCGCAGTGGAGGGCGGCGTGCTCGATCCCGTGTGCGGCATGACGGTCGATCCGCACACTGCAAAATATCGCCATCAGCACAAGGGTCATGCCTATTACTTCTGCTCGGCCGGCTGCCGCACCAGGTTCGCGGCCGATCCGGAGAAGTATCTGAGCAAGGACGAACGCGCCGCCGAGCCGGTGCCGGAAGGCGCGATCTACACCTGCCCGATGCACCCCGAGATCCGCCAGCCTGGTCCCGGCTCCTGCCCGATCTGCGGCATGGCGCTGGAGCCCGAGATCGCAAGCGCCGATAGCGGCCCCAATCCCGAGCTTGCCGACATGAGCCGGCGCTTCTGGATCGGCCTCGTGCTCACGCTCCCGGTGTTCGCGCTCGACATGGGCGCGCATATCGTGGGCGGCCACGGCTTCATCGATCAGACGCTCTCCAACTGGATCCAGTTCGCGTTCGCGACGCCCGTGGTGTTGTGGGCCGGCTGGCCGTTCTTCGTGCGCGGCGCGCGGTCGGTCGTCACGCGCAATCTCAACATGTTCACGCTGATCGCGATGGGCACCGGCGTCGCCTGGCTCTACAGCGTGGTCGCGACCGTCGCGCCCGGCGTTTTTCCCGCCGCCTTCCGCGGCCATTCCGGCGCGGTCGCGGTTTATTTCGAGGCCGCCGCGGTGATCACGGTGCTGGTGCTGCTCGGCCAGGTGCTGGAGCTGCGCGCGCGCGAGGCGACCTCGGGCGCGATCCGCGCGCTGATCGATCTCGCGCCGAAAACCGCGCGGCGCATGCGCGACGGCGCCGAGGAGGACATCGCGCTCGACGAGGTCGCGGTGGGCGATATCCTGCGCGTGCGTCCCGGCGAGAAGGTGCCGGTGGACGGCATCGTCACCGAGGGACGCTCCTCGCTCGATGAATCGATGGTCACCGGCGAGTCGATGCCGGTCACCAAGGAACCTGGCGCGAAAGTCATCGCCGGCACGCTCAACGCCACCGGCAGCGTCCTGATGCGCGCCGAGAAGGTCGGCCGCGACACGATGCTGGCGCAGATCGTCCAGATGGTGGCGGCCGCACAGCGCTCGCGCGCGCCGATCCAGCGCCTCGCCGACAGGGTCTCGGCCTGGTTCGTGCCGCTGGTGATCGCGGCCGCGCTTCTTGCATTCGCCGCCTGGGCGGTGTTCGGGCCGGAGCCGCGCTTTGCCTATGCGCTGGTCGCCGCCGTCACGGTGCTGATCATCGCCTGCCCCTGCGCGCTCGGCCTCGCGACGCCGATGTCGATCATGGTCGGCGTCGGGCGTGGCGCGAGTGCCGGCGTGCTGATCCGCAACGCAGAAGCGCTCGAGCGCATGGAGCAGGTCGACACGCTGGTGGTCGACAAGACCGGCACGCTCACCGAAGGCAAGCCGAAGGTGGTCGGGATCGTCGCCGCCGAGGGCTTCGACGAAGGCGCCGTGCTGCGCCTCGCCGCGAGCGTGGAGCAGGCAAGCGAGCACCCGCTTGCCGCCGCGATCCTCGCCGCCGCAAAGGAACGCAACATCGCGCTCGCCCAGGTGACGGGCTTCGACTCACCCGTCGGCAAAGGCGTCATCGGCATGATCGAGCGCAGGCGCGTCGCGCTCGGCAACGCAAAATTCCTTGCCGGGTTGAACATCGCGACCGCGCCGCTCGATGCGCGCGCCGAGGAGCTGCGGCGCGACGGCGCGACCGCAATCTTCGTCGCGATCGACGGTCAAGCGGCGGGCGTGATCGCGATCGCCGACCCGATCAAGCCGAGTACGGCCGAGGCATTGACGGCGCTGCGCGACGACGGCGTGCGCGTCGTGATGCTGACCGGCGACAACCGCACGACCGCGCAGGCGGTCGCGCGCAAGCTCGGCATCACGCAGATCGAGGCCGAGGTGCTCCCCGAGCAGAAGAGCGCCGTGATCGAGAAACTGCGCCGCGAGGGCCGCGTGGTCGCGATGGCGGGCGACGGCGTCAACGACGCGCCTGCGCTGGCCGCTGCCGACGTCGGCATCGCGATGGGGACCGGCACGGATGTCGCGATCGAAAGCGCCGGCATCACGCTGCTCAAGGGCGATCTCACCGGCATCGTGCGCGCGCGCAAGCTGTCGCAGGCGGTGATGCGTAACATCCGCCAGAACCTCGTGCTCGCCTTCGTCTACAACGCCGCCGGCGTGCCGATCGCGGCCGGCGCGCTCTATCCGGTGTTCGGCATCCTGCTCTCGCCGATCGTCGGCGCCGCCGCGATGGCGCTGTCGTCGGTCAGCGTGATCGGCAATGCGCTGCGGTTGCGGGCGGTGAAGCTATGACTTCTGCGCGGTGAACCGCGCGCCGCCGAGCTCCCCCGAGGACCAGTTCGACGAACCGCACATAAGATTGGTGGAACGCGTCATCGCCCGGCGGCGTGCCGGCGCGCTCGGCCTCCGCGCGCAACGTGCGGTACATCGCGAGGCGCTCGGCGAGAATGACGCCCCACCCGCGCGTCAGGTCGTCGACGGAGACGACGCGAAAGCCGGCGTCCTCCAGCAGGGAGCGATAGCGCGCGATGCTCCGCAGATTTTGCGCCGCCATGCCGCGCCACATCAGGTCGGCGTCCGCCGACGAGAGCGGCGCGGCCGGCGTCCAGTCGGTGAATGCGAGCCGGCCGCCGGGTTTGAGAATGCGGAACGCTTCGGCGAGCGCCCTGCCCTTGTCCGGCACGTGCAGGAAAGCTTCCTGGCTCACCACCGCATCCATGCCGGCGTCGGGCAGCGGCACGTCCATGACGTTGCCTTCGCGCACACGCACACGATCCTGCAGCCCGACGAGTTCGGTCAACTCCGCGGCGCCCGCGACCCGGGCCGGCGTCAACTCGATGCCGGTGACTTCCGCGCCGTAGCGATGGGCAAGGTAGCGCGCCGGGCCGCCGAGGCCGGCGCAGAAATCCGCGACGCGCGAGCCTGTCCCGACGCGCGCCACGGCCGCCAGCGCATCGTTCGCGGCGAGACCGCCATAGTGATCCTGATCGTGCGCGGAAAGCTCGTCCGGCCGCACATCATCGAGATGGCCGCGCGCTTCGCGCAGCTTGGTGAGAATGATCGCGGCGGAAATCGGATGGCGCGTGTAGAAATAGATCGCCTGCTCGCTCATGCATGCTGCGTAGCACGAACAAGCTCGATGTTCTGCGTCGGCATCGGATCGGCGCCAGGGCGCCATTCGGCGTCGCCGGTGACCGGTCCCGGCGGGTCGCTGTAAGGCGGCGGGTCAGGATCGTGCAGCGGCTTGTTCGGCGGATCGTTCGGCTGCGGCGGCGTCGGATCGCGATAGGGCGCGCCCGGCGGGTCGCGCATCGGCGGCACCGTCGGATCGGTCAGCGGCTGCGGCGGGCTCTGCTCAGGCGTCGGCTTGGCGGGATCGGGCATGGGACCTCCGCCCCATTAACGGGCGGAAGCCGCGCCATGTTCCGGCGTCAGAACACCGCGATGTATTTCAACAGCGACAGCACGCCGATGACGATGACGATGATGCGCACGATCTGCTTCGCGCGGCCGTCGATCGGCAGCAGATTGATGAGGTAAAGGATCAGAATGATGACGAGGAACGTCACCAGAATGCTGATCAACACTGAACCCGTCATGGTCGGCCCCCTTTTGAGTGGTATCGTCCGCGGCAACGCGTCGCCGCCGCGAAAGTTCCAATGCGGGAACTCGGGGTGCTACGCTGTCCTGTCGGAGGTGCTCATGATCCGCATCGCTCTGGTCGCGCTCGCTTTTGCGGCATCGTCTGCGTCCGCGAACGACCTCGCCAGGGACCTGGCGCCGACCGGCTCGCTGCGGGCGACGTACATTTCCACCAATCCGGTGCAGGCCTCGGTCGATCCGGCGACGAAGGAGGTGCGCGGGCCGGCCGCCACGATCGCCGCGGAACTTGCGAAGCGCGCGGGCGTGCCGGTCACCATCACCGGCGCGCAGGGCGTGCAGGGCGTGATCGACAGCGTGAAGAACGGCACTGCCGACCTCGGCTTCGTGGCGTTCGATCCGGTGCGCGCCGAGCAGGTCGATTTCTCGCAGAACTATGCGCTGGCGCAGAACACCTACATCGTCGCCGAAAATTCACCGATTAAAACCGTCGCCGATGCGGACCGCGCGGGCGTGCGCATCGGCGTCGGCGCGCGCGATGCGGGCGATTATTTCCTCACCCGCACGCTGAAGTCCGCGACCCTGGTGCGCAACGACGGCGGCATCGGCGATGCGATCGTGAAGGCGCTGCTCGCGGGCGAGCTCGAGGCTTATGCCGGCAACCGCATGCGGCTGCATGCCGCCGCGCAGAAAATACCCGGCCTGCGGCTGGTGCAGGATAATTTCTACGGCGTCGAGCAGGCGGTGATCGTGCCGAAGGGCAATAGTGCGCGGCTTGCGATCGTGGAGAAATTCATCGACGAGGCGCGTGGCTCCGGCCTGATCGCCGATGCGATTGCGCGCGCGGGCCTC
>Ga0207682_10001415_pt1 | contig 11092 bp, 10 predicted proteins | sample KBSM63metaG_FD_184332 | JGI IMG/M metagenome (GOLD analysis project Ga0207682, IMG submission 184332) | Miscanthus rhizosphere microbial communities from Kellogg Biological Station, Michigan, USA - KBS M6-3 metaG (SPAdes) (version 2) | ecosystem: Host-associated > Plants > Roots > Rhizosphere >... | reverse complement strand
TGCCGCAGCGGAATTCATCGCGAGCACGACGCCGATCGCTGAGGCCGACAACCCTACGCCATGCGCATAGACGGGCAGGTAGAACTGGAACAAATCCTGACCGGTTTGCAGGAGGCTGCTGGTGGCGAGCGTGCGGCTCACGCCTTTTGAGGCGAGCATGTCGCGGATGCCGCCGCCCTCGTCCTTCACGCGGCCGCGGCCGCGCGGCAGGCGGCCGCCCCAGATCGCCAGCATGCACAAGGGCATCAGCGCGACCAGCGCGAGCGGAATGCACGAATTCTGATGACCGAGGTGCTCGATCGAAAAACCGGCAATCAGCGGGCCGGCCAGCGCGCCGACCGAATTCGTGAGGCTGTAATTGCTGAAACTCTGCGTGCGGTTCTGCGGCGTCGAGAGCAAGCCGACCACGTTCTGCAGCGAGACGTTGTAAATCGAGAGCGACACGCCGTTGGCCGCCGCGGCGATGAAGATCGCCGTCATGCCCGGCCAGAAGAATGGAATCAGGATCCCCAGCCCGCCGCCGACCGCGCCTATCACGAGCAGCCAGCGCGAGCCGAACCGGTCGGCCAGCTTGCCCGCGTGCCACGAGAGCAGCGCCGGGAATGCCGAAAACGTCGCCGCCAGTAATCCGACCGTGGCGGGCGCCGCACCGAGCTGCAGCGCGTACAGCACGAGCAGCACGCGGCCCGCGCGCATGCTGCTCATGTTCAGCAGCGCGAGCGCCAGGGCGAAATTGAGGGACATCGCGTGAGTCTAACGAATAAACGAAACCGGCGTGAAAGCCGGGGCGACCGCGAGGAATATAAGGGATGAGTCGACGTAGCGGAATTACGCACGACCCGTACGACAACGAGCAGGTCCGCCTCACGACGGACCTGCTCTACTGTCCTCCTCCTTCCGGCGCCGTGCAAACGGTCGCCGTGCCTCTTTTATCGATCGCGGATCACGCGTACGCGCGGGATAGCCGGTTTCTGCCCAGATGTTCGTCCACCAGCGTCACGATGTCGTGCAACGCGTCCAGTTGCATTCCACGCAGGCTCGCGATACGTCGGACAAGGCTGTCGACGCGCTCGATGTGCTCGGCGCCGGCCGCCAGTGCGCGCGCCGCGGATGAGGGTTTGCCGAGACTCTCGGCAGCCTTCGCGTATTTCTCGAATGGCACCAGGTCGGCGGATTCGGCGCCGAGCTCCGTGCACAAATTCGACACCCAGTCGTAAATTTCGCGCGCCTCGCCGACGTTGCCGTGCACGGCCTCCTTGATCGGAATCATCGTATCCGGCCGGATGCACCGATAGTTGCCGGCGATCAGCATCGGCCATTTGGCGAGCGGCACGAATATCGACTCATGCACTTTGAGCTTGACCGGAATTTCCAGCGCACCGTCCCCGATCCCCAGCCGCGCCTGCTCGATGTCGGCCTCGAGTTGGCGCAGCAGCGCGGTCGGCTCTGCGGCATCGAAGCGCGCCGCCTTGAAATTAGTGGGCAGGCCGACCTGCAGCACATTCTTGGGCTGATCGGGCGGGCGAAACGCCTGCGGATCGGGACTTGCGAGCGTGGTCAGCGCGGGATCGAAGTCGTCCCATACGCCCGGGTTCACATAACAATGCTCAAGCGCTTCCGTGGCGAGGCCGGGGATGCGTTTGAGATAGGCGAGCGGCGGCATGTTCATGATCGCGAGGCAGGGTTTGCGCACACTCGCAATGCGCCCCATCAATTGACGCACGCCCGGCGACCCGAGTTGCGCCTCCTGCATGCCGAGCACGATCAGATCGTATTGCGCGGGATCCACCGCGCCGGGAGTGATCGCTGTCAGTGTGCCCGGCAGCTTGCGCGACCGGACTTCGAGCAATGCCGGCTGGTCGCGCATCGGGAAGCGCACCACGGTCCCTTCACGATTGATGAGTTCGGCGGTGGGCGCCGTGCAGACCAGCGTCACACGGTGGCCGACCATCAGCAATTTGGTGCCAAGCAACGAACCGTACGAGGCGCCGAGGATAAGAATGCTCTGTTTCATGCTGTACCCCTCTCTATATAACGTTGCGAGTTCATGCACTCCCTGAACTGCTGCAGTGCAGTGTAAGTCAAGGATTTGCGAAATTTGACAATTGAAACTTCACAGTGTTAATTTCACAAAATCCTATGTCGCTCACCGTCCGCAAAAGTCATTTCCTCGGCACCAAGCTGCGCGCGTTGCGCAAACGCAACCGCCTCACTTTGGAAGATCTGTCCGCGCGCTGCGCCCAACTGAATGCGCAAAGCGCGCCCTCGGTCTCTTATCTCAGCATGATCGAGAGCGGCAAGCGACTGCCGTCCGAAGATGTGCTCGAGCTCCTGTCATCGCTGTTTCAGCGCGAGCCCGGCTGGTTTGCGGATGACAGCCGCGACATCGAAACCTCCACGGTCGAGCAACGCGCCGGCGGCGCGGCCGGCGTGCCGCTGGAACCCGCGTTCCTGTTTTCAAAGGAGCTGCTGCAGGCGGCGATTCCCGAACTGCTCGCGCAGACCGGCACTTCCGGCAGGCAATTCGCCCACCTCTTGATCAGGTCGCATCAGGAGATGTCGCGCAACGACTTCCCGGATCTCGAGCGATTGGCGGAAAGCATAGGCGAGCGCAAGTTTCCACTCGGCGCCGACGACCTCATGCGGCTGTGCAAGCATCATGGCCTCGCCATCCGCTGGTTCGACCGCAAGCCGGTGCTCGCGCGCGACAAAGACAGCGAATTGCGCAGCATGGTGCGTTCGTTCTTTGAAACGCCGCGCACCGTTTATCTGAACCGCGAGTTGCAGTCCGACGCGGCGCGCCTGAAATTCGATCTCGCCTCGCATCTCGGCCACAAGGTGCTGCACGGCGGCGACGGCATGAAGTCCGCGCACGCGACCGGGGGTGAAATGGGCGGCAGTCCCGAGGGCAGCGCCGGAATCGCCGCGGGCATGAACGCGCAGGATGTGCTGCATGCTTGGCGCGATTTCGAGTGCAGTTTTTTTGCCGGTGCGCTGCTGTGCCCGAAGGTCCCGTTCCGGCGCTTCCTGACGCGCGAGTCGTATCGCGTCGAAGCTGGCGAGAAAATCGAGCTCACGCCGGCGGTGGTGATGCGCCGCATGACGAAAGTATCGCCGTATCCGTACTGGCATTTCTTCGATGCCTATCCGCCCGGACACTTGCGCGCGGTTTACCGCGGCAACGGAATTCCCCTGCCTTGGGGCAATATGGCCCACGTTACCGATCCCTGCCCGAACTGGGCCGTTTTTCGCATGCTCGACGAGCATCGAGGCGCCGAGCCCCGGTCGCAGATCTCGGTTATGCGCTACGGTGGGCAATCGCTGCTCTATTGCTGCCACTCGCGGCGCACCAACGACATGGCGGGCAATCCGCACGTCCTGTCGGTCGGCATCGATCTCGTGCCGGCGCTGCGTTCGCACAGCCCTAACGCGGACGAGATCGTCGCGAGCATCACCGATGAATGCCTAAACCACCATGGCGAAGCCAAAATTCCCCCCGCCGCTGTCGAGGCCATCAGTGCCGCGGCCCGTGTGCTGAACATCGCGTGGGTCGAAGACGCGTTGGCCGGGCCCGCTCGCGTCATCTGTCCGCGCAGCGCAGAATGTCCGCGCACGGGCCACTGCAACGGCGCCGGCGCGTCGCGCGCACTGGAAATCACCGACGTGCGCGAGGAGATCTTAAGCAAGGTCAAGTCGGCTAAAGTGCCGCGGCGGCGTTAGCGCCGGAACCCTGTGTTATAAATTCAGCAACTTCGTAGTCGACGGCGATCGAGCGAGCGAGGAGCTTGAACGGTGGGTTTGACCAGCGAAATCTGCGAAATCATGCATGCGACGAGCTACGAGTCGCTGGGCGATGAATGCGTCGCGCGCGTCAAGCAGGCGATTCAGGATGGCGTCGCCGTCGCGCTCGCGGGCTGCGGCGAGCCGCCGGTCACGCTCGCGCTCGCGCATGCGAAGAGCCTCGGCGGCGCGCCGCAGGCGAGCGTATGGGGCGCGGGCTTCAAAGCCTCTGTCGTCCAGGCCGCGAACCTCAATGCGATGGCAACGCACGTGCTGGACTTCGAGCCGATGTGGAGCCCGCCGACGCATTCGGTGTCGCCGACGGTGCCCGTCGCATTCGCGCTGGCCGAACTTAACGGTGCGAGCGGGCGCGACATCATCACCGCGGTGGCGAAGGGCCTCGAAATCCAGGGCCGCCTGCAGTATGCGGGCGATCAATTCGTGCCCGAGCACCTCCTGTTTCACCCGCCGGGCGTCGCTGGCGTGCTGGGCAGCTCAATCGTGGCATCGACAATGTTGGGGCTCGGCGTCAACGGCATGCGCCATGCGTTCGGTATCGCGGCGTCGCGCGCGGGTTCGCTGCTCGCCAACGTCGGTTCGATGACGAAGTGCACGCATTGCGGCAACGCGGCGGCGAGCGGGCTCGATGCAGCGCTGCTCGCGCAGCGCGGCTTCACGGCGAATCCCGACGTGCTCGAAGCGCACAAGGGCGTGATCGCGACGTTCTACGCGAACCGCTTCGACGAGGAGCGGTTGCTTGCCTATGGCAAGCCGTGGCGCGTCGTCAATCCGGGGCTCGCGATCAAGCTCTTTCCCTCGCAATTCGGCACGCACTACGCGATCAATGCCGGGCTCGACATACACAAGCTCGCCGGCGGCGCCTCACGCATCGGGAAAGTGCGCATCGTGTCGCCCGTGATGAACTACGTCGACCGGCCGCAGCCGGTCACGGGACTCGCCGGCAAATTCAGCCTGCAGTACACCGCCGCCGCCGCGATCCTCGACGGCAAAGTCGGCATCGACACTTTTACCGACGAACGCCGATTCCGCGCCGATATGGTCGAGCTGCTCGGCAAAATCACGCTGATCCAGGACGAGTCCATCGTCGGCGACTTTCACCATATGCACATCGCAATCGAGGCCGATCTCGTGGACGGCAGCCACGTCAGCGCAATATGCCGCCAGCCGAAAGGTTCGTGGGGCGTGCCGCCGCTCACACCCGCCGATCATCGTGAGAAATTGCTCGATTGTTTTCATCGCGCGCTGCCGGCCGCGCAAGTGGACGCAGTGATCGATCTCTTCGAACGGCTCGACACGCTCGACCAAAGCGGCGTCGGGAAACTGAGCGCGTTGATTGCGTCATTTCATCATGGGAAACCGAATGCCTAAGTTCATCCTGAAAGCGTTGAAAAACGTCTTATCCGTTCGCCCTGGGGTGTCGAAGGGTGAACGGCATATCGCGAACAAGTCTTCTTTCATGCTTCTGTTCATGCTTCTATACATCAGCATGAACGCAGTGAGACGAGCTTTGCGCATGATGGCAGTGACATTGTTAGCGTCGCTCGCCTGCGCCAGTGCGCTCGCACAACAGGGTTATCCGACTAAACCCGTGCGTTTGATCGTGCCGTTCGCCCCCGGCGGCGGCACGGACATCGTCGCTCGCCTGCTCGCGCAAAAACTGTCCGAAGCGTTCGGCCAAAACGTAATCGTGGACAACCGTGCGGGCGGCGGCGGCACCATGGGCGTCGAAACAACGGTGCGCGCAACGCCTGACGGCTACACGACGATCATCATGTCGGGCAGCTACGCAACGAACGCCGCGATGTACAAATTGCCCTATGACCCGGTGAACGACATCGTGCCGATGGGCATGGTCGGCGACACCGGTTTCTTCGTGGCGCTGCATCCGTCGGTGCCTATTAAGAGCGTCCCCGAGCTCATCGCGTATGCGAAAGCCAAGCCCGGCGCGCTCAATTACGGCTCTTCAGGCAATGGGGGCATAGCGCATCTTTCCGGCGAGCTGTTCGACCTGCTCGCGGGAACCCGCATGACGCACATCGCTTATAAAGGGACCGGCCCTGCGTTGAACGATCTGTTGGGCGGCCAGATCCAGTTGATCTTCGGCAGTGCGCCGGCGACGATCCCGCTCGTGCGCGCGAACCGGCTGCGCGCAATCGCAGTGACCACGACCAAACGCTCGCCTGCGCTGCCCGATCTGCCGACCGTTGCGGAAGGCGGCGTGCCGGGCTACGAAGTCGTCTTGTGGTACGGCGTGCTCGGCCCCAAAGGACTGCCGAAAACGATCGTCGACCGCTGGAATACCGAAATCCGCAAAGCGACGAAAATACCGGACCTGAAAGAACGCCTGATCTCCGAAGGTTTCGACATCGACGACAGCCCGCCCTCAGTGTTTCAAGCTACGCTGAAGCGCGATGTCGAGAAGTGGCAGCGTGTAGTGAGAGACGCTAAGGTCAAGCCTCAATAACGAGGCAGGAGAACAATACGGCGCGGCGTATGCGGTTGGCATCCATGGCGACCCTCCGGTTTAGCGCCGCAACAATACTTCCGTGCGCATTAACTGTCGACCGCGCCGGGATCGTCATCGGTCGGGCCCCCCGTAATATTTACACGCGATGCTGTGCCCGCTTTAGGAGCCGGCCGGAAACGTCATCTTCTTCGTGACCGGATTGACGTAGCCGCCCCAGAGCACCATCAGCCGGTTGCGGTGCGGATCGCCGCACACCATGATGTGGATCATGTCGGGGCTCGGCAGCACGCGCACGAGATCGTCGGGACCGACCAGATATTCTTCCGGATAGATTCCGCGCTTCACTGCTTCCTTGATCGTGAATGCTTCGGAGTGGCCGTACTTGAGCAGGAACTCGAGCTCGCGGAACGTGACGCGTCCGTGCTCCCACACGTACTCGCGAATTTTGTCTTTCGTATAGCCTGCCGCGGCCAGCGATTTCGCAACCGGCGGCGCAATCAGGATGGACACCATGTTGCGAAATCCCTTGGGACCGCGCTCCGCCAACCGCGCCAGGCACGGCTTCTTGGTCAGCTCGAGCGCCATGAATTCGAGCGCGGTCTCGGCCGCGGTCTTGTCGGGCGTGCCGTAGATCGCCGGCGCCCAGCCCCACGTCACGCTCGCGCACGCGGTCACGGTGCTGTCGTCTTTCTTGAAACCGTGCTCGACGTGGAACGGCTCCCACGGATTCTCGGCGTCGTTTTCAGCGAGCGTGAAACTCTGCGGGTAGCCAAACGTGCCCATGTAATTGCGGCCGGGCTTGTAGCCTGCGATGTTTTTGACGATCAGGCCGAGCGCGCGCCCGATCGACGGATTGTTGCCTTTCGAAATCAGGTGCGCGCCGCTCTCGACGCCCATCTTCTCGACCGCGGGCCCGTTCACGAGCAGGTACGGAAACACGCCCCACGTCGTGCCGATGTTGGCAAGGTTATACGTGTTGTCCGCGATCGCTTCGACGAGCGCGATCAACAAGGGCATGCACTCGGGGCTGCAGCCGGCCATCACGCCGTTCGCTGCGATGTTGCGCGGCGTCGCGACGAGGTTCGCCTGCGGCAGGACGGCTATCGGTTCGTCCGGCGCGCGGTCGGTGTGCTTCAGGAACGCGGCGACACGCGCGACCGTCGGCGGGATGATCGGCAGCTCGTCCGTCCAGCCCTGGTTGCGGAAATACTCGTTGACATCTTCGAAGCTGCCTTCGTAGATGATTTCGCTGGCTTTGCGCGACACAGCGGGCGCTACGCCGCGGCCGCCGTCACGCGGCTTCGTCAGGTGTTCGACGATGCGGTCGAAGAGGACGTTCTCCACATTTTTAACGACGAGCTCTTCGGCATGCACGCCGACCGCGCCCGGGTATTCGCCGATCCTGACATCCGCCATGCCTTCGGCCTTGGCCACCGCCTTGGCGATCGTCGTAAATCCAGTCGTGGTGATCACCACGCTCGGGATCCCCGCTTTTTCCGCTTCTACCGCCGGCCTCACCGAGGACGGAGTGCAGGTCCCTCAACCACCGTTGCCGGTGATGAGCGCGTCGACGCCCCTCTCCTTGGCGAGCGCGGCGATTTCCTTCGCGATCTTTTTCTGCGACTCCGCGTCGCCGCCCACGTACACGATGGGAAACTCGGTGAACGGAATGATTTTCACGTTCTTGTACTTTTCCCTGAACAGGCGGCGATAGGTCTCGAACATCAGCTCGCCCTTGAAGTGATTGTTGTACACCTCGCCGATGGTCTTGCCGTCCAGCGTGCTCAGGTGCGGCGCGATATTGCTGGTCGCGCCTGCCGGCAGGCCTTCCGGGCTGATAACGCTTATTTTCTCGCTCAAGAGTATTTCTCCTCGAATTTGTCGCGGCGTGCTTCTACGAGTGCAATTTAACACTTTTCGCGCGGGGCCGCGCCGGCGCCCATGTCGCGTGCGCGCAGCGGGATTTGCGAATTTTTCTGACTGCGTTCCGCGTTCAGGCGTAAGTTGCGCAAGTGGTCCCCGCAATCAGCGGGACGCTCAAACCGTGAGGGTCTCAACATGCACAACACACGCAAAATCATCCTGGCGTCGTTCACCGCAATCGTGATTCTCGGCTCGTGGCTCGCGCCGCTCGACGCGCCCGCCATCAAGCAGGTCGATGCCGGTCTCAAGCGGGCATTGGTCAGCTTCGCTGCTGCCCGCACGTTGAATGCGCTGATCTCCGTCGCACAGGGAACCGAGATTTCAGCCCAGCCGCTCGGCGTCGGCGTGACGCTCACGCCGGGCCAGGCGCTCGATCCGCTCAACGACGTGGTCGAGCAGTTTTCCACCCTGATGCTGGCGGCCAGCGTCGCGTTCGGAGTGCAGAAGATTTTGATCAGCATCGGCAGCTACTGGCTGATTTCGCTGGCGCTGACCGCCACCGCGCTGGGCTGGACGTGGCTTTACTTCCGCCACCGGCAGGCCCCGGCATGGCTGTCGCGCACGCTCGTCGTGCTGTTGATGCTGCGCTTCGCGGTGCCGGTGGTGACGATAGGCACCGATCTGCTGTCGCAGAAATTCCTGTCCGCGGAGTACGAGGCCAGCCAGTTGATGATCGACACGTCGTCCAGCCAGGCGGCGAAGGCCGGACCGGTCGTGCCGCCGACGCCCGAGAGTCAAGGCATCGTGGACACGATAAAAGGCTGGCTGGCGCAACCCGGTGAACTCAAGCAGCGCTTCGACAATCTCAAGGGCGCGGTCGAGCGCGAGATCGAGCACATCCTGAAAATTATCGTGATTTTCATGCTGCAAACCACGGTTATTCCATTCCTGCTGATGTGGGCGCTATACAGCGTCACGCGCAGCGCGATTGAATTGCCGCGGCCGCCGCCAAAACTAAGATAGGCTTTTCCACGCTGGTCTAAACTTGCGCTTGTCCGTTCCGTTCTGGAGTTACCGTGGAATCGCGCCTCGAAGAGATAGAAGCCAAGCTCAGTCTCACTGAAGACCTGCTCGAAGAGCTCAACAAAACCGTCTACCGCCAGCAATCGCAGATCGATCAGCTGAAGAGCGAGCTCGCGGCGCTGCGTGACCAGGTGCGCACGGAGATGCCGGGCGACTCGCAGGCGACGCGCGAAGAGATTCCGCCGCATTATTAGCGGACGATCACACAGGTATACGACGTTGCGCAAAGCATTGTGCAAACCAGGCTGGCTCGTTGTTGCATTGGCTCTCGCGCTCGCCCCGCCGGCGTGGAGCGCCGACGATGCGGCGCCACCGCGGACGCGCGTTGGCCCGCCACACGGCAAGCTCTTCATCGTCGGCGGCGGCAACCTGCGCGCCCTATGGCCGATGTTCATCGAGCTGGCCGGCGGCAGGGATGCGCCGATCGTCGTCATTCCGACCGCGGGAAATAATGTTCAGGATCCAGCCCCCGCAACGCGCTCGTTGCGGACGTACGGCGCGTTGAATGTCACTCAGTTGCACACCACTGACCGCGCGACTGCAGACAGCGAGGAATTCGCGGCCGTGTTGCGCAGCGCACGTGCGGTATGGATCAGCGGCGGCCGGCAATGGCGGCTCGCCAATGCCTATCTGGGCACCCGAACCCTGCATGAGATTCACGCGCTGCTCGCACGCGGCGGCGTCGTTGGCGGGACGTCTGCCGGCGCGTCGATTCAGGCGAGCTTCCTGATCCGCGGCTCGCCGGCGGGAACGAAAATCGTGATGGCGCCGGGACACGAGGAAGGGTTCGGATTTTTGCGCGGCGCTGCAATCGACCAGCACGCCAACACGCGAGGGCGTCAGGACGATATACGCCCTGTGCTGAAAAAGTATCCGCAGCTTCTCGGTATCGTGCTCGACGAAGCAACTGCGCTAGTCGTGGCGGGCGACGAGTGCGAAGTCGTCGGTTGGGGCAAGGTGCGCTTCATTGCGAGCCCGGACGCCGATGCGGTTGAGTTATCGTCCGGCGCGCATTACGATCTCGCGGCGCGCCGGCCAAAATAAACAGGGCGGGCAATGCCTTAAGCATGCCCGCCCTGAGTGCGTAGAGACTAAGGGGTTAAATTAGCCGTTGCCGCGGTTGTGACCGCGATGGTCGAAGCGATTGTGGTGACGATTGGGGAAACGGTTGTGGTGGCGGCTGAAGTGACCGTGCCGCACGTTGTGCCCATGGCGGAATTCGCCATGGCGCGCGGTTTGGTGAAAGCCGCGATCGCGATGATCGAAGCCCGCCGCCTGGGCAGCGGACACCGACAGGCCCAGCGCAGTTAGCAATGCAACTCCAAGCAGTTTTTTTGTGAACATTTGAGTCTCCTCGGTAATTGGTGGGGCAACATGCCGTCACCAGGCAATTCACAGCCTACGCGCCCCGCCGCGCGCGGCCATGACTCTTACAGGGGATTACGCGGCTTACGCGCCGGTTACGTTTGTATCAGCGCCGACATAGAGCGGCTACGGGCAATCCGTCACGCTTGACGGCGGCATGGCGCAGGAAGTAGCTTCGGCGTTCCCAGCCCGCCCCGCTTTCTCAAGGAGTTAACCGTGTTCGAAGGCTTCGACAAGTTCGACGTTCAGACCAGCGATCCGCAAGTGAAAATCCATGGCGTTATCGGCGGCAAAGGCCCGCCCTTGCTGCTGCTCCATGGCAATCCGCTCACCCACGTGCACTGGCACCTGGTCGCGCCGCGGCTGGCCGAGGATTTCACCGTCATCGCGGGCGATCTGCGCGGCTACGGCGATAGCAGCAAGCCGCGCGGCCTGTCCGATCACAGCAACTACACGTACCGGCGCATGGCGCAGGACCACGTCGAGGTCATGAAGCATTTCGGGTTCGACAAG
>Ga0207682_10001414_pt1 | contig 11095 bp, 10 predicted proteins | sample KBSM63metaG_FD_184332 | JGI IMG/M metagenome (GOLD analysis project Ga0207682, IMG submission 184332) | Miscanthus rhizosphere microbial communities from Kellogg Biological Station, Michigan, USA - KBS M6-3 metaG (SPAdes) (version 2) | ecosystem: Host-associated > Plants > Roots > Rhizosphere >... | reverse complement strand
GGCCCACCAAATAGGGATGGAGCGCGATGCCCATCACCAGCGGCTGCTGGCGCGATTGCTCGAGCATCTCGTCGAAGTGGTCGACGATCATCTGGGCGAAGTCCTTGGCGTCCATCAGGCGCGCCGCGATCATCGGAATGTCGTTCAGCTCCTGCGGGTAGGGCACCGACCAGAGTCCCTCGCCGGCGCGCGTGCGCAGGCGAACCGGCTGGTCGTCGTGGCACCAGTTGAGGGTGTAGCCGTAGCCGGATTCGGCGAGCAGATCGGGCGTGCAGGCGCTCTCCGAGATCCACGGCGACAGCCAGCCCGTCGGCAGCTGCCCGCTCTCTGCACCGATGCGCTCGCGGCAGCGCACGATCAGCGCGCGCTCGTCGGCTTCGGCCAGCACGCCCTGGCGCTCGGCGTTGGTATGCCCGTGGGCGATCAGCTCGTCGCCGCGTCGCACGCACGCCGCGACGAGCTCGGGGCAGTGGTCGTAGAGCGCGGTGTTGATGACGGCGCCTGCCGGCAGGCCGAGGCGGTCGAACAGATCCAGGCAGCGCCAGGCGCCGACGCGGTTGCCGTATTCGCGCCAGCTGTAGTTCAGGACGTCGGGCGCCGGCGAAGGCGGCCCGATCGACGCGCCCATGCCTTCGCCGAAAGCGAAGTGCTCGATGTTGAAGCCGAGGTAGACGGCGAGCCGGGCGCCGCCGGGCCAATCGAAGTCGGGGCGGTCGACGATCGCGCGGTAGGCAAAGCGGTCATGCGTCGGCAGGGCGCCGGGGTACTGCTCGCTCACCGCGCGCCGCCTTCCAGCGAGGCCAGGCCGGCGCGCACCAGCAGCCACTCGGCGCTGTCGTTCCAGACCTCCATGGCGGCGATGCGCAGGTCGCGCACCACGTAGCGATCGACGTAGCGATTGCCTTCGAAGGGCGTTCCGTCGGGCCATTCGCCGTGCAGCGTGCCGATGCTGTAGACCACCGTTTCCGCGCCGGTGCCGCCGCTCACCGTTTCGGTGCGCTCGATGCGCTTCTTCACCCATCGATAGCGCAAGGCATTGAAGGCGGCGCACTCGGCCGGGTCGCGCATCTCGCGGCCGCCGGTGAAGCGGATGCGCAGGTCGGGCGCGACGAAGCGGCGGGCGGCCTGCGGGTCCGGGATCATCAGCAGGCGCAGGTACTCGTCGACCACCGCGGCGGGCGTGGCGAACTCAGAGGCGGGAGCAGTCATGCGCAATCTCTGCGAGCAAGGGCTGTGCCGGATTGTCGACGAGACGTCTCGCAATTCGTCGACAAACCATGTTCGTCTTCGTCGACAGTGGCATGTTGCTTGCATCCCCCGGCGTCATCGCGGCTCGCCCGCTTCGCGCCCGCCGGCGCCCTGCCCAGGAGATTTGCCCATGCCCCGCTCCGCTGTCCCGATCCGGTCGCAACCCGGCCGCCGTGCCCTGCTCTGCGCCAGCGTCGCGCTGGGGCTGCTCGGGAGCGGGCCGCTGCTGGCGGCCGAGCCGATCAAGATCGGCCTCGTCACCGCGCTGTCGGGGCAGTCGGCATTGGCCGGCGAATCGATCTCTCGCGGCGCCCAGCTCGCCATCGACGAGATCAACGCCAAGGGCGGCCTGCTCGGCGGACGCCAGCTCGAGCTGGTGCGGCGCGACGACGAGTCGAATCCGGCCAAGGGCGTGATCGCGGCGCGCGAGCTGATCTTCAAGGAGAAGGTCGCAGCCATCATCGGCGGCCTCGACACGCCGGTCGCGATGGCCATCGTGCCGATCGTCAACGCCGAGAAGGTGCCGTTCATGGACCCCTGGGCGGCGGGCACGGCGATCACCAAGAACGGCGCCAATCCGAACTACGTGTTCCGGGTCTCGGCCGTCGACGAGAGCGTCGACATCGGCATGCTCAGCTACGCGCAGAAGACCTTCAAGACCGCCAAGCCCGGTCTCATCCTCGTCAACAACCCATGGGGCGAGTCGAACGAGAAGGGCCTGAAGGACGCCCTCGCGGCCAAGGGCATGAGCGCCGTCGGCATCGAGAAGTTCGAAGGCAACGACCTCGACATGGTGCCGCAGCTGACGCGCCTGAAGGCGGCCGGCGCCGACACGCTGTTCCTGGTCGGCAACGTCGGCCCGTCGGCGCAGGTGGTCAAGTCGCTCGACCGCATGGGCTGGAAGGTGCCGGTGGTCTCGCACTGGGGCCCGGCAGGCGGCCGCTTCACCGAGCTCGCCGGCCCGAACGGCAAGGACGTCCACTTCGTCCAGACCTACAGCTTCTACGGCAAGCAGTCGCCCGTCGGCGAGAAGGTCATCAAGGCGATGATGGCCAAGTACCCGAACGTCAAGGGCGTCGGCGACCTGACGCCCGCCGTCGGCATCGCCAATGCCTACGACGCGATGCACCTCACCGCGATGGCGATCAGCGCCGCCGGCTCGACCGACGGCGAAGCGATCCGCCAGGGCTACTACAAGATCGCCCGCCACGACGGCCTGATCAAGGTCTACAACAAGCCCTTCGCCGAAGGCAAGCACGACGCCTTGAGCCCCGACGACTACGTCTGGGCGCAGTTCATCGACAACCGCATCGTGCCGGTCGGCGTCACCAACTGAAGCGCGTCTCGCAGACCGTCGCCGACACCGACGCCGCGCGATCGAGCCCGCCATGCTGCTGATCTCCGCACTGGTCAGCGGCATCGGCCTGGGCAGCATGTACGGGCTGATCGCGCTCGGCTTCTACCTGACCTACGCAGTCTCGGGGACCGTCAACTTCGCCCAGGGCAGCTCGATGATGCTGGGCGCGGTCCTCACCTTCGCCTTCGCGCGCACCCTCGGCTGGCCGTATCCGCTCGCCGTCGCCCTGGCGCTGCTGCTCTGCGCGCTCTACGGGCTGCTGGTCGAGTTCGTCGCCGTGCGGCCGTTCGTGCGGCGCGGCTCCGACGCGTGGCTGATGGCCACCGTCGCGCTCGGCATCGTGCTCGACAACGTCGTCCTCTTCACCTACGGCAAGGAGCCGCGCAGCCTGCCCTCGCCGTTGGCCCAGACGCCGATCGAGCTCGGCGGCGTCGGCCTCGGCGTCTATCCGCTGCAAGTGCTGATCCCGATCATCGGCCTGCTGCTGGCAGCCGCCCTGCACGCGCTGTCGCGGCGCACGCGCTGGGGCACCGGCATGCTCGCGGTGGTCCAGAACCGCGTCGCGGCCCGCCTGATGGGCATTCCGATCCGCCGCGTCGTCGCCATCGCGTACGCCTTGTCGACTCTGCTGGCTGGCATTGCCGGGGTGCTGATCGCGCCGCTCTTCAACGTCAACGCCGACATGGGCACGCTGTTCGGCCTGAAGGCGTTCGCGGTCGCCATCCTCGGCGGCATCACCAGCGCCTGGGGCGTGATGGCAGCCGGGCTGCTGTTCGGCATCGCCGAGGCGCTGATCACGACGACGCTCGGCTCGAGCTATACCCAGATCCTGAGCTTCGGACTCGTCATCGTCGCCCTCGCGCTGCGACCGAGCGGGCTGTTCGGCCGCGCCGAGGCGAAGAAGGTGTGAGAGTCGCCGTCCTCGTCGCGCTCGGCGCGGCCGCCTGGGTGGCGCTCAACGTCAACAGCTACTACGTCTTCGTGCTGGCCAACGTCGCCTTGCTGGCGATCGTCGGCATCGGCCTCAACGTGCTGCTCGGCCTGACCGGGCAGGTCTCTCTCGGGCACGTCGGCTTCTACGCCATCGGTGCTTATGCGGTGGCGTTGCTGACCACCAAGCTTCACTGGAGCTTCTGGCTGGCCTGGCCCGCCGCGGCCGCGCTGGCCGGCGCGCTCGGTGCCCTGCTCGCCCTGCCGGCGCTGCGCGCCAAGGGGCCGTACCTGGCGATGATCACGATCGCCTTCGGCTTCGTCGTCGAGAACGGCATCGTCGAATGGCGCGGGCTCACGGGCGGCCAGAACGGGGTCATGGGCGTGGCGGCGCCGGCGCTCGGCGCGTTCGTCCGCGGCGAGCGCGCGGTCGCGCTGATCGCCCTCGCCACCACCGGCGCGGCGCTCGCCGCGTACGCCTGGCTGGCACGCGGCACCTGGGGCGTCGCGATGCGGGCAGTGCGCGATTCGGAGACCGCAGCCGAGTCGATCGGCCTCGATCCGGTCGCGATCAAGTGCGCGGCGTTCGCGATCTCGGCCTTCTTCGCGGGAGTCGCAGGCGGCTTGTTCGCGCCGCTCGCCGGCTTCGTCACGCCGCAGACGTTCGGCTTCATCCAGTCGATCCTGTTCGTGCTGGTGGTGATGATCGGCGGCTCGGGCTCGGTGATCGGGCCGCTGGTGGGCGCGGTGGTCGTCGGCGTGCTGCCCGAGCTGCTCTCCAACTTCGAGGACGTCCGGCTGCTGGTCTTCGGCGCGATGCTGCTGCTCGTGCTCTGGGTCGCGCCCGATGGCATCGTCGGCCTGGCGCGGCGCGCGCGCAACCGCTGGTGGGCGGCGACGCCTGCCAGCGACGGCGCGGCGCACGCCGACGCGGCGACCCTGCCCCTGTCGGGGCGTGAGCGCCTCGGTCTGCAGGTGCAGGGGTTGACGATGCAGTTCGGCGGGCTGCGCGCTGTCGACGATCTCGCCCTGGCCGCGCCGGCCGGTCGCATCACCGCCCTGATCGGCCCCAACGGCGCCGGCAAGACGACCGCGCTCAACATGCTGAGCGGCTACTACCGCGCGAGCTCGGGATCGTTCGCGCTCGGCAACGCGTCGCTGAGCGGCCTGAGCGCGTGGCGCGTCGCCCGTGCCGGCGTGGCCCGCACCTACCAGACATCGCAGCTGTTCGGCACCCTGAGCGTGGCCGACAACGTCATCCTGGCGGCGCAACGCGGCCGGCTCGGCAACCTGCTCGCCGGCACGCGCCTGCGTGCGCCCGCAAGCCGGGAGCGCGCGGCGGCGCTGCTCGCGTTCTGCGGCTTCACCGGTCGGCACGACGCGCGCGCTGCCGATCTCGCCCACGTCGACCGGCGCCTGGTCGAGATCGCGCGCGCGCTCGCGATCGATCCCGACGCGCTGCTGCTCGACGAGCCCGCCGCCGGCCTGTCGCGCCAGGACAAGGCGCGGCTGGCGACGCTGCTCCGGCGCATCGCCGACGCCGGCGTGGCGGTGATGCTGGTCGAGCACGACATGGCGCTGGTCATGGCCATCTCCGACCAGGTCGTCGTCCTCGACGCCGGCCAGCGCCTGGCCGCCGGAACGCCCGCCGAGATCCAGGCCAACGACGACGTGCGCCGCGCCTACCTCGGCGAAGCGCTCGCCACTGATCCCGCCGCTGCGGTGACTGCGCGGCCGGCGCCGGGCAAGGAGATGCTCGGCGTCGGCCGTCTCGTCGCCGGCTATGGCGCGGCGCCGGTCCTGCACGGCATCGACCTGCAAGTGCGCCACGGTGAGGCGGTCGCCCTGCTCGGCGCCAACGGCGCCGGCAAGACCACGCTGATGCACGCGCTCGCCGGCCTGCACCGGCCGGTGCGCGGCGGCATCCACTTCGACGGCACCGAGCTCGCGGCGCTCGGCGCGGAACAGGTCGTGGCCCGAGGCGTCGTGCTGGTTCCGGAAGGACGCCAGGTCTTCCCCGAGCTGAGCGTGCTCGACAACATCCGGCTCGGCGCGTTCCTGCACCCGGGCGAGCGCGATGCCGGGGTCGAAGCGATGCTCGTCCGCTTTCCGCGCCTGCGCGAGCGGCTGCACCAGCGCGCCGGCCTGCTCTCGGGCGGCGAGCAGCAGATGCTGGCAATCGCCCGCGGCCTGATGGCCCGGCCGCGCATCCTCCTGCTCGACGAGCCCTCGCTCGGCCTCGCGCCGAAAGTCATCGCCGAGCTGTTCGCCGCCCTCGACGTCCTGCGCCGCGAAGGCATGACGCTCCTGCTCGTCGACCAGATGGCGGGCCTCGCGCTGGCCATCGCCGACCGCGCCTACGTGATCGAGGACGGCCGCATCGTCGCCCACGGTGAGGCAGCCGAGATCGCTGCGTCGGATGCGCTTGCCGAGGCCTATCTCGGCGAAGCCGTGCCGCACTGAGGCCGCCATGTCGAACGGCTTGATCGACCATCGCGTGCTCGTCATCGGCGGGAGCTCGGGCATCGGCGAAGCGACGGCCCTGCAGGCGGCGCAGGCCGGCGCTCGCGTGACGATCGCCTCGCGCTCGCCGGAACGACTCGCCGGTGCGCTGGCGCGATTGCCGCGAGGCGTGGCGAGCGCGACGCTCGATGCCAGCGACGCCGACGCCGTCGAAGCGTTCTTCCGCGCCGACGCACCATGGGACCACGTCGTCGTGACCGCTTCGGCGACACGCACCGGCCCGGCCCGCGATCTGCCGATGGGCGACGCCCAAGCTGCGATGCAGAGCAAGTTCTGGAGCGCCTATCACGTCGGCCGCAGCGCCCGCATCGTCAGCGGCGGCTCGCTCACCTTCGTCTCCGGCGTCTACAGCGTGCGGCCGAACGCGACGGCGGTGCTGCAGGGCGCCATCAATGCCGCACTCGAAGCGCTGGCGCGCGGGCTCGCCCTCGAGCTGGCACCTGCGGTGCGCGTCAACGCCGTGTCGCCGAGCACGACCGAGACGCCGCTCTGGGATCGCCTCGGCGCCGGCAAGGCCGACAAGTTCGCCGCCATGAACGCGCGCCTGCCGCTCGGACGTATCGCCCAGCCCGGCGACATCGCCTCAGCCATCCTCTTTCTTGCTGCCAATCCCTTCGCCACCGGCTCGACGCTGCTGATCGACGGCGGCGACGCGCTGGCCTGAGCGCAGCGAACCTCGAGGCCCTGCGATGCAACTGCTCGACGTTCCCGTGATCGACATCGCGCCCTTTCTGCGCGGCGCGCCGGCCGACAAGACCCGAGTCGCCGAGCAGGTCGGCCGGGCCTGTCGCGACATCGGCTTCCTGGTCATCCAGGGGCACGGCGTGGACCCGGTGCTGAGCGAGCGCATGCGCGCCGTCTCGCGCGCCTTCTTCGACCTGCCGCTGGCCGAGAAGGCGCGCGTCGCCCGGCCGGCGAAGGACGTGGCGCGCGGCTACATCGCCCTCGACGAGGAATCGCTGGCGCGCTCGCGCGACCCGGGCGCCTACGGCAGCGACCTCAACGAGAGCCTGATGATCGGCCCGGTCGATCGGCCGCCGGCGGCCTATGCCGACGCGCTCGCCGCGGGCCGCCACTTCGCGCCCAACCTGTGGCCCGAGCGTCCCGCCGAGCTGCGTGAGACCTGGACCTCGTACTACCGGACAATGGGCTCGCTGGCGGCGAGCCTGATGCGCATCTTCGCGCTCGCACTCGGCCTGCCCGAAGGGTTCTTCGATGCCAAGATCGACAAGCACATCAGCCGGCTGCGCGTCCGCAACTACCCGGCGCAAGACATCGCCCCGGCGCCAGGGCAGATCCGTGCCGGCGCGCATTCCGACTACGGCAGCCTGACCCTCCTCGCCACCGAAGACAAGCCCGGCGGCCTGCAGGTCTGCAACGCCGCCGGCAAGTGGGTCGACGTCCCGATCGTCGACGACTGCCTGATCGTCAACATCGGCGACCTGCTCGCGCGCTGGACCAACGACACCTGGGTGTCGACGCTGCACCGCGTCGTCAATCCGCCGGCCGGTGCCGGCGCCGAATCACGGCGCCAGTCGCTCGTCTTCTTCCACAACCCGAACTACGACGCGGTGATCGAGAGCCTGGTTCCCGACACGCCGGCGAAGTACCCGCGCACGACCTCGGGAGAACACCTGCGGCAGCTGTTCACGGCGACCCAGAACGTCGCGCAGGACGGAGCCGACGCGCCCTCCCGAGGCTAGGCCTTCGGCCAGTGGCGCGCCCAGACGGCGGCGATGCGCGGATCGGCCTCGATGCTCGCCATCAGCGCGGCGAATTCCGGGCGCGTGACGGCGAGCGTCTTGCGCGCACCGCTCCACTTCGACACGGTCGCGGCGAGGATGTCGAGCGCACCGAGGCGCTCGCCCGAGAGCCACGGCGTCGCCGGAAATTGGTCGGCGAAGATCTCCCACAGCTCGGCGACGCGTGCCCGGCCGCGCGCCTGCATCGCCTTCCTGACGGCGTCATCCGGGTCGGGGTACCAGCGCTCGGGATAGTCGAGGATGCCGATGCCGGCGTAGCAGTTGGCGGCGATGTAGACGAGGCCGCGGATCTGCTGTGCGCGTTGCGCGGCATCGGTCGCGAGCAGGCCGCTCTGCGGGTGGACGAGGCCCAGGTGGATCAGGATCGCCGCGCTCTCGGTGAGGACGCTGCCGTCGTCGAGGACCAGCGTCGGGATCTGCGCGATCGGGTTGACGCGCTTGAGCTCGTCGAGGCCGGGCGACGCCTGCCACGACGCGGCGTCGACTCGGGCGTAGGGCAGGCCGGCGATCTCGAGCGCCGCTTCAGTGGACGCCGAGCCCGACCCTTGGGTGCCGTAGAGCGTGAGCATGCGACGCTCAGATCGTCAGGATGCTCGAGCCGATCGTCTTCCTCGCCTCGAGGTCGCGATGCGCCTGGACGGCGTCGCCAAGGGCGTAGCGCTGGCCGATGTGGATCTTCACCTGGCCGGCGGCGACGACCGCGAACAGCTCGTCGGCCATCGACTGCATCGCCTCGCGCGTCGCGATGTGCGTCGCCAGCGTCTGCCGGGTCACGTAGAGCGAGCCCTTCGGGCCGAGCGAGACCGGCGCGAACGGCGGCACGACGCCCGAGGCGTTGCCGAAGCTCGCCATCAGGCCGAACGGCTTCAGGCACTCGAGCGACTTGTCCCAGGTGTCCTTGCCGATCGAGTCGTAGACGATCTTGACGCCTTTGCCGCCGGTGATCTCCTTCACCTTCGCGGCGAAGTCCTCGGTCCGGTAGTTGATCGTGAAGGCGGCGCCGTTGTCGCGCGCGAGCGCGCATTTCTCCTCGCTGCCTGCCGTGCCGATCAACTTCAGGCCGAGCGCCTTCGCCCACTGGCAGGCGATCAGGCCGACGCCGCCGGCGGCCGCGTGCCAGACGATGAAGTCGCCCGGCTCGAGCGCTTCCTGCGCGCGCACGCGCTTGAGCAGGTATTGCGTCGTCAGCCCCTTCAGCATCATCGCCGCGCCGGTCTCGAACGAGATCGCCTCGGGCAGCTTGACGACGGTCTTCGCCGGCATCACGCGCGCGACCGCATAGCTTCCCGGCGGGCCACTGCAATAGGCGGCGCGGTCGCCCGCCTTCAGGTGCGTGACGCCGGCGCCGACCGCCTCGATGACGCCGGCGCCTTCGTTGCCCATGGTCAGCGGCATCGGCAGCGTGTAGACGCCCGAGCGCTGGTAGACGTCGATGTAGTTGAGCCCGGAGGCGTGCTGGCGGATGCGGACCTCGCCGGGGCCGGGGTCGCCGACCGGCAGGTCGACGAGCTTCATCTCCTCGGGGCCGCCGGCCTTCTCGATCCGGATCGTCGGGCTCTGTGTGGTTGTCGTCATCGCGTTTCTCTCTCGTGGCGGGTGGGCAGTGCGCTATCGTGCCAGAGCCGATGAAACGACTCACGCGCGCCCCGAATCTGGCCATTGCGACCTTGTGGGCGGACTTGCTTTCGAACGCCGGAATCGCCGCGACGGTGCAGCGCATGTACGCGAGCAGCATCGCCGGCGAGCTGCCGCCCGACCAAGCGCTACCGGAGGTCTGGATCTCGGACGACAGCGAGCTCGAGCGGGCGCGCACCCTGCTCGACGAGCTCCGTCATCCGGTGCATCGACACTGGGTCTGCCGTGCCTGCCAGGAGCGCGTCGACGGGCCGTTCGAGCAGTGCTGGAATTGCGGCGCCGACATGCCGTCGGCGTGAGCCAGCGATTTCTCGACGCTGGGCCCTCGAACTGTCATTCGCCCCCAACCACACCACGAAGGAACTGTCATGTCCAAGATGTTCGATGGCGACGTTGCACTCGTCACGGGTGGAAGCTCCGGCATCGGCCGCGCGACCGCGCTGGCATTTGCAGCAGAAGGTGCGAGCGTGGTCGTCGCCAGCCGGCGCAGCGAAGAGTCGCTCGAAACCGTCCGACTGGTGACGAATGCGGGGGGCAACGCGTTCTTCGTTCAGGCCGACGTTTCAGTCTCTGCGGACGTGCAGCGAATGGTGGCGCAAACCGTCGAGCGTTACGGAAAGCTCAACTACGCCTTCAACAACGCTGGCATCGGGGGCAGCATGACACCGACGGCCGATTACTCCGAAGAAACCTTCGACCAGGTGATCGCCATCAATCTCAAGGGTGTGTTTCTGAGCATGAAGTACGAGTTGCCGCACATTCTTGCGACCAAGGGCGCCATCGTGAACATGTCTTCCGTGGCGGGCCTGGTGGGCGGGCGTGTGGGCGTCGCGTATTACGCGAGCAAACACGGCGTGGTGGGCATGACCAAGGCGGCGGCGCTGGAATATGCGGACAAGGGCATCCGCATCAATGCGGTCGCGCCTGCCGTCATCAAGACGCCGCTGACCGAAGGCGCGGGGTTCCTGGATGAGAAGACGCAGTTGGGGGCCATGCTGCTGGCCCGCCACCCCATGGGCCGGTTCGGCGAATCGGAAGAGGTTGCCCAGGCCGTGATCTGGCTTTGCTCCAAGCATGCGTCGTTCACGACCGGCCACACGCTGCCCATCGATGGCGGCGTGCTGATCCCCTAGTCGACCGACTCATTGAACTTGCGCGCTCCTCGGACCCGCGAGGAGTTCGACACGCCGCGCTAGAACGTTCCCGGGTAGGCGCCGCCGTCGAGCAGGATGTTCTGGCCGGTCAGATAGCCGGCCTGGATGCTGCAGAGGAACGCGCAAACAGCGCCGAACTCCTCGGAACTACCGAAGCGCTGCGCCGGGATCGTCCGCTTGCGCTCGTCCGCGATGGCGTCGATCGACTTGCCGGTCTTGGCGACCGCGCCCTGCATCGTCGCGCGCAGGCGGTCGGTGTCGAAGGCGCCGGGCAGCAGGCCGTTGATGGTGACGCCTCGCGCCGCCAGCTTGCTGCGCGAGAGCCCGGCGACGAAGCCCGTCAGGCCGCTGCGCGCTCCGTTCGAGAGGCCGAGGATGTCGATCGGCGCCTTCACCGCGCCCGACGTAATGTTGACGACGCGGCCGTAACCGCGCTCGGCCATCTTGTCGACGGTCGCCTTCATCAGCTCGATCGGCGTCAGCAT
>Ga0207682_10001413_pt1 | contig 11096 bp, 6 predicted proteins | sample KBSM63metaG_FD_184332 | JGI IMG/M metagenome (GOLD analysis project Ga0207682, IMG submission 184332) | Miscanthus rhizosphere microbial communities from Kellogg Biological Station, Michigan, USA - KBS M6-3 metaG (SPAdes) (version 2) | ecosystem: Host-associated > Plants > Roots > Rhizosphere >... | reverse complement strand
GGTGGACTTCACCAACCGTGTCATCTACTACGTCGGCCCGGTCGATCCGGTGCGCGACGAGGTCGTCGGCCCGGCCGGCCCGACGACGGCGACGCGGATGGACAAGTTCACCGAGATGATGCTCGGCCAGACCGGCCTCATCGCCATGATCGGCAAGGCCGAGCGCGGGCCGGCGGCGATCGAGGCGATCAGGAAGCACAAGAGCGCCTACCTGATGGGCGTCGGCGGCGCCGCCTACCTGGTCTCGAAGGCGATCAAGCAGGCCAAGGTCGTCGGCTTCGCCGACCTCGGCATGGAAGCGATCTACGAGTTCGACGTGGTCGACATGCCCGTCACCGTCGCCGTCGATGCGAACGGCACGTCGGTGCACGAGACCGGACCGGCCGAGTGGAAGGCGCGCATCGCCAACATCCCTGTCGTCGCCGCCTGAGGACGAGGAGCGCTCGATGAAGACCTACCGCATCGCGACGATCCCGGGCGACGGCATCGGCAAGGAAGTGGTTCCGGCCGGCCGCAGCGTCCTCGAGGCGATCGCCGCGGACAGCGGCTTCGCGTTCGCGTTCGAGGACTTCGGCTGGGGCGGCGACTGGTTCCGCGCCCACGGCGAGATGATGCCTGCCGACGGCCTCGACGCGCTGCGCGACAAGGAGGCGATTTTGTTCGGCTCGGCCGGCGACCCGCACATCCCCGACCACGTCACGCTGTGGGGCCTGCGCCTCAAGATCTGCCAGGGGCTCGACCAGTACGCCAACGTGCGGCCGACGCGCATCCTGCCGGGCATCGACGCGCCGCTGAAGCGCTGCCGGCGCGAAGACCTCGACTGGGTGATCGTGCGCGAGAACAGCGAGGGCGAGTACTCGGGCGTCGGCGGCCGCGTCCACCAGGGCCTGCCGATCGAGGTCGCGACCGACGTCTCGATGATGACGCGCGCCGGCGTCGAGCGCATCCTGCGCTTCGCCTTCCGCCTCGCGCAGTCGCGGCCGAGGAAGCTGCTCACCGTCGTCACCAAGAGCAACGCGCAGCGCCACGCGATGGTGATGTGGGACGAGATCGCGGTCGAAGTCGCGCGCGAGTTCGCCGACGTTCGCTGGGACAAGGAGCTGGTCGACGCGGCGACCGCGCGCATGGTCAACCGGCCGGCCTCGCTCGACACCCTGGTCGCGACCAACCTGCACGCCGACATCCTGAGCGACCTCGCCGCCGCGCTTGCCGGCAGCCTGGGGATCGCGCCGACCGCCAACATCGATCCCGAGCGCCGCGGCCCGTCGATGTTCGAGCCGATCCACGGCTCGGCCTTCGACATCATGGGCCAAGGGCTCGCCAATCCGATCGGCACGTTCTGGTCGTGCGTGATGATGCTGGAGCATCTCGGCGAGGCCGATGCGGCGGCACGATTGATGACCGCGATCGAGCAGGTGACGGCCGAGCCGCGCCTGCACACGCGCGATCTCGGCGGCAAGGCGACGACCGCCGAGGTCACGGACGCGGTCTGCGAAAGGCTCGCGAGGCCTCGCTAGACCTTCTGCGCGCGAAAGAGGTCGAGCAGGCACGAATCGTCGAGCTCGCCGTGGCCCTGCGCCACCGCGCTCGCGAACGCCGCCGCCGCCAACGCACCGAGCTTCGGGTCGACGCCGGCAGCGGCCGCCATGGCGATCGCCAGCCCGCTGTCCTTGGCGAGCAGCGTCGTGTGCGCAAGCGGCGCGGAGTCGCCCACCAGCGCGCGCGCCATGCGGTCGCCGCCGATCCAGCTCTGCCCGCTCGAGCGCTCGACGACGGCGAGCGTTCGTGCCGGATCGAGGCCGACGCGCTCGGCAAGCGCCAGCGCCTCGGCCGCGCCGACGAGGTTGATAGAGGCGAGCAGGTTGTTGACGAGCTTGGTGCGCGCACCGTCGCCGGCGCGCTCGCCGAGGCGAAACACCGGATCGGCCAGCGTCGCCAGCAGCGCGGCGTGGCGGTCGAACACCGCGTCGCGGCAGGCGACCATCAGGCTCATCGTTCCCGCCCGCGCCCGTGCCGGGCCGCCCGACATCGGCGCTTCGATCCAGTCGATGCCGAGCGCGTCGAGCCGGGTCGCGAACGACTCGACGCTCTCGGGCGCGATCGTCGGGCAGAGGACGACGCAGGGGCGCGCCGCGTTCGCATTGGCGACGCCGTCGCCGCCGAACAGCACCGCCTCGGTCTGCGCCGCATCGACGACGGCGACGATCACCACCGCACTGACCTCCGCGAGCGCCGCCGGCGTCGCGCAGACCTGCGCGCCGGCGTCCTGCGCGAGCGCTTCCTGGTCGGCGCGAACGTCGCGGACGGCGACCGCATGGCCCCGGTCGCGCAGGCGCTGGGCCATCGCCAGGCCCATGTTGCCGATGCCGACGACGCCCGCGCTGCAACGGTTCATCGCCCGGATTGTGACGGCACCGTGCCGACCCCACACCCCCGGTCAGGGCGTTCAGGCCCGGCAACGGCCTAGTCGGCGAGCCGCAAGGTGCCGCTCGCGATGCGGAAGTTCGCGCCATTGCCCCCGGTGCTGCCCAGGTCGCAGCTCGACGCCCCGCAAGGCGCTGTGCCGAGCTGATACTTGCCCAGCGCGCTGGCGCCCTGCACGTTGGCGATGAAGGTGTTGCCCGCGGCGCGAACGGTGACGCCCGGCGCGACCGCGACGTTGAGTCCCGTCGTCTGCGCGCTGCTGGTGTTGCCGGTGATGACGTTGTTGCCGGGCGATGCCGCGCTGCCGAGGTCGAATCCCGACGAGGCGTTGCCGGCCATCGTCACCCCCGAGTTGTCGCTCGAAGCGGCGTTGCTGCCCAGCGTGCTCTTGTTGTCGACGATCGAGACGTTGCGCAGCTTGAGGCCGTAGGCCTTCGACGGCATGCCCATCCAGATTCCGCCGTGAAAGGTCAGCGAGCCCGAGGCCGGGTCGCTGGTGGCGTTCGCGCTGACCGAGCCTCCCGAGAGATCGACGTTGCAGGCGTCGCGGCAGGCGATGCCACCGTGCGTGTTGGCGTTGATGGCGAGGTTGGTGCCGGTCAGCGTCAGCGATGACGGCGTCGTGCCCTGCTCGGTGACGAAGAAGCCGAGATTGCTTGCCGTCACCGCGCTGTTGGTCGCCGTCACGGTGGCCTGCACGCCGGGCTGGGCGAAGGTGCCGACGACGATGCCGACCGAGTTGTGGCTGTAGGCGTAGTCGAAGCCGACGATCTCCGAGTTGACCATCGTCACCAGCGGCGTTCCCTTCGCCGCGTGGATGCCGTAGCCCGGGCCGGTGTTGGCCGAGGCGTTGATCAGGCTGCCGTTCAGGTGGACCTGGGTCGCATCGCCGAAGAGGAAGATGCCGCTCGAGTCGACGTTGAGGACGACGTTGTTCAGGTCGAGCCGGCTCGAGCCGGTCAGGTTGAAGGCGCCGCGGTTGAACGCGCCGTTGACCCCGTCCGATCCGCCGAGCGCCGCACCGCCGAAAGTGCCGCCGTTGAGCGTCAGCCGGGCATTGCCGGCGAGCGTGGCGAAGATGCCCGTGGCCTGGCCGATCGGCGCGAGCTGGTCGCAGTAATCGGCGACGCTGCCCGGCGTCATCGTCGCGTGCACGCTTCCCGACAGCGCGAGCACCGCCGGAAAGCCGCTGCCGGCGGCGGCGCTGCCGCTCGCCTTGATGCCGTCGAGGGTGACCGTCCCCGCGCTCGCCAGGATCGACCCGAAGTCGCCGACGTTGTTCCGCCGCAGGACGACGCCGACGACGCTGGCGCTGCCCTGCAGGACGATGGCCTGGCCGATGCCGGCGAGCCCCGGCGTCAGCGCGCGCAGCGTCATCCCGGCCGGGATCTGGATCGGCGCGGGCTGCGTGCTGGCGTCGTAGACGCCGTTGTTCAGCCACACGGTCTTGCTCGCCGGGCCTGTCGCCGCAGCCTGCGCGATCGAGCGGCACGGGCTGGCCTGCGCGCACGTCGTGTTGCCGGCGTCGATGCCGCTCGGGCTGACGTAGGTGTCCAGCACCGTCGGCACGCCGACGACGACGACTGCGGGCGCGCTCTCCGTGCTGTTCGCCGAGGTGTCGATCGCTCGCGCCGTGAAGCTCACGCTGCCGGCATCCGCGGCGGTGAGGGCGACCGTCGTCTGGTACGGCGGCGACGTCGCCGTCGTCAGCAAGGTCGCACCGCGATAGAACTCGACCCGGGCGATGCCGCTGGCGTCGGCCGCGGTCGCCTGCAGCGTGGCGACACCGGGCGCGACCAGCGTCGCCGGCGTCGCCGCCAGGGTCACCGTCGGCGGCGTGACGTCGGCAATGCCGACCGCGACGTTGACGGCGTTGCTCGTCGCGACGTTGTTGGCCGCGTCGTAAGCCTTGGCCGTGAAGGCGATCGTCCCGGCATCGGCCGGCTGAAGCGCGACCGTGTGCGTGAAGGGCGCGCTCGTGTCGGTCGCGATCAGTGCCGTGCCGCGATAGAACTCGACCTTGGTCACGCCGACGGTATCGCTCGCGGTCGCGCTGAGCGTCGTCGTCGCCGGCGCGATCAGACCGGTCGGCGACGCGAAGAGCTGGACCGTCGGCGCCGTCGTGTCGGCGCCGTAGGTGAACGTCGCCGTCTTGGTGGCGCGCGTCGGATGGGTGGCGGCGAGGGTGTAGGTGCTGCCCGGCACCGGCGTGACGGGAAGGAATCCCTCGGTCGCAAACTCCAGCGTGGTGTTCGTGGCGATGCTGCCTGCGCCATGGTCGATGCTCGCCGCCGCGGCACCCTTCACCTTGAAGACGAACCCCGGGACGGCCGCACCGAGAACGATCTTCGTGCCGAACACGAAGCTGTCGATCGTGATCCCGTCGACCTCGCGCATCAGGAGGACCTTCGACGACAGCCGGCTGTTGCCCGCACGGTCGAAGACGCGGAAGAAGAAGACCCTCACCGCCGGATCGCCGAGGGACCAGGGAACTTCGATCGAGCCGCTCTCGTACGTCTTCAAGGGCGTGCCCGAGAACGCCACGCGCGGCGCGCTCCACACGGTGTGCCCCGGCAACAGGTCGACGCCTGCGCCGTAGGTCGACGGCAGCGGTGCGTCGCCCGACGCCTCGACCAGCTCGACGCCGCCGAGGCCGTCCGGGTCGCTCGCCTTGATGGTGAAGTACATCGGCGTCGGCGTGCCGTTCTCCGGCACGACGACGCGCAGCGGCACGCCCAGGCTGGCCGGCAGGGACACGGGCGTGGAAAGGCCGACCAGCGGCTCAGGAGACGGCGTGCGATCCCAGAGCACCGACAGGCGTCCGGTCGGCAGCCGTCCGGCCAGGCACAGGAAGTAGCCGTCACGCGGCGTGCACGTCACGCTGGACGGCTTGCCGTGCACGCCGAGAACCGGCGCCGTCGCGACCGTCAGGCGCTCGCAGATCTTGGCCAGGCTGTGCTGCGCGGCGAACGTCTCGAAGCCGGCCTCGCCGGTCACCTCGCGATAGCCCAACGGGCAGATCTGGTCGCCGGGCACGGCGACGAGGTCCGCCGCCGGCGCGCACAGCGACTTCTTCGTGGCCGGCACGCCATCGAACGGATTGGGATTGCCGTACTCGACGGTGGTGATCTTCAGGCATGCGGGCGCGGGCGATTGCGGGCACTGCTCGCCGTCGACCCAGACGTTCTGCACCGGCGCCAGCGCCACGGTCGAATTGACGAGACAGGTCGGCGGCGGGAACCAGCCGGCGGGCAGCGCCAGGATGCGGGCGCGGCCCGGCATCGTCGTCGCGGCCGCCGCGACGGCGTGCGGCGAGTCGATCCGGATCAGCACCTGCTCGGGCACCTGCAGGTCCGGCGCCGTGTACTCGTACGTCGTCCCCGGCACCAGCGACGGATCGGCGGCGGTGTCGGCGTCGGGCTCGGCGGGCGCGATGGCGATCGCCGTCGCGGCCTGCAGCGCGTTGTCGCCGACCGTGACGGTGACCTTGCCGTCGCTCGATGTCACGCTGCCGGCGCCTGGGCCGAGGGACTGCGCCGCCGCTGGCGGCGCCGCGTCGTTGCTGCCGCCGCCGCAGCCGGCGAGCGCCATGGCGAGGACGAAAGGCCGCGCCAAGAGTCCGGTCCGTCGAGTCTTGATTGCAGACATGTCCTTGCCTCCAAGAATTTGCACCGTGCCTCCGATGACTCGGGGTCGCCTGCGCCCGGCCTCAGCGGATGCCGCCTTGCGGCGTGCGCGGGACGCCATCGCTGACTCGCACCAGGAACTGGACGAGGTCGGCGAGCGTCTCGAACTCGACGACAGCACCGCCTTCGGCATCGACCAGTCGGGCTTGCCAGCGCTGCTCGGGCGTCTTCGGGCGAAGCGCCAGCGCGTACACGTGTTCGGGTCGAAAGGCGTCCATGGCAGATGGCGCCCATGCTCGGCAACGAGCGTTGAAAAGGCGTTGCAACGGCCGGGCGGCCGTTGCAACGCGGCTCACTCGCCGGCGGGAAGCGTCGAGACGAGGGCCGCGGAAATGCGCAGCGCCTCGGCCAACGCCGCGGCGGCGCCGGCGTCGTCGGCACCGGCGCGGCGGTGCGCGGCGCAGGCGCGCCACAGCCGTGCCCGTTCTAGCGGCGTCAGGCCCGTCCCGTCGAGCAATCGCGCGGCCATCGACCTTGCGCGATCGGCGTGCGTCGGATCGAGCCGCGCGCAACGCAACGCCGCTTCGACCGCCAGCGCTTCGTGGCGGGCGCTGAATCGCACGGAAAGGAGCAAGGCGCCGACGGCATCCGGCGCGCCGGCGTCGCCGGCATCGACCCGCGCCTGCGCCAGCGTGACTTCGGCGAGATCGGCGGTCTCGGCCCCGTCGTTGTCGGCGGCGCGCGGCCGCGAGAGCGCAGCACGCAGCCGCGCGACCGCTGCCGTCGCCTCGCCGCGCATCAAGTCGAGGCGGGCGCGCAAGGCTTCCTCGAGCAGCATCACCCGCCCGGGCGGATGCGCGCCGGTGCCGGCCAGCGCGGTCACGGCGGCGTCGAGCCTCGACGCCGATCCGGCGTCCTCGGCGAGTTGGGCGCGTGCCGAGAGCAGCTTGCGCTGCATGCTCGTCTCGCCGATCGCCGTGACGGCTTCGAATGCGGCCTCGTATTCGCGCCAGGCCAGGGCAGGATCTCCCGCGTGCAATGCGAAGCGGGCGGTCGGCACGCGTTCCACGAAGGCCGACCGGGCATCGGTCTTGCCGTCGAGCAGCGCGCCCACCTCGGCGTGCCGCGCTCGTGCCGCTTCAACGTCGCCAGCGGCGAGCAGTACCGCGATCAGATTGAACAGGTAGTTGATGCGCATCGTCACGTCGCCGATAGCGACGCCGAGCGCGTTGGCTTCCTCCAGGCGTGCGATCGCGACGTCGCGGTCGTGGCGCGCTTCGGCGATGCGGTAGCCGGCGTTGAGGGCATCGGCTCGCGCGAGCGGAAGCTGAAGCAGGCCGGCCGTGCGCAGGCTTCGCTCGTAGTAGACGTCGGCCTCGTCGAGCCTGCCGTTGCTCACGGCCAGGTGGCACAGGAAGGCGCAGATCATCGGCTCGCGGTCGGGCAGCGCAGTAGGTGCCTGCGCGAGCGCCGCTTCGAGCTCGGCGATGGCCTCTTCGTCGTCGCCGAGGAACAGCAGGACAGTGCCGCACAGGTAGTGCGCCCGCGTCGCGAGCGTCGCCGTCGGCGCGCCAGCGGCGACCCAGCGCGCGTGCGCCAGCGCTTCGCCGAGCTTGCCACCGTTGAACAGTGTGATGCAACGCTTCGTCGCCAACTCATAGGGCGCAGCCTCGTCGCCGATCGTCTTGGCCAGCGCGGCCAAGGCATCGAGCTCCTGCAGTTGCTCGGCGTGGCGGTGCAAACGATGCAGGAGCAGCAGACGGCGGTCGCGCACCGCGTAGGCCTCCGTCGGCGGCAAGCCGAGCTCGAGCGCATGCCCATAGTCGTCGAGAGCGCGCTGCAGGTCGAAGACGCGCGCCGCGTCGATGCCGGCGCGAACGAACCACGGCGCCGCCTCCCGCGGCAGGCGTGCCTGTTCAAAGTGCCGGGCGATCCGCGCCGCGTCGGCGCCGGCGGCGACCAGGTTCTTCGCCAGGCGTCCGTGCACCAGCGCGCGCCGAGCCGGGGCGACGCTCTCGGCGACGAACGACCGAAACAGGTCGTGCGCGAAGCGATACGTGCCGTCGCCGGCGCTCGCCAGGATCTGCCTCGCTGCGGCGCGCTCGAGCACGGCCAGGCTCCCCTCGTCGTCGAGCGCCGAAGTGGCGGCGATCAGGGCGAGGTCGAAGCGATCGCCGCTCAGGCTGGCCGCCTGCAGCAGGCGCGCCGCGTCCTCGCCGAGCGCATGCACGCGCGCGAGCAGGGCATCGCGCGCCGACGGCGGCATCGGCAACTCGGCGTAGTCGCGCGTGACGGCGTCGAACGGCGTCTGCCAGCCGCCTTGCGGATCGATCGACAGGAGTTGTCGATCGAACAGGTGGCGGATCGTCTCCAGCACGAACAGGGGATTGCCGGCCGTGGCGTCGTGCAGGCGTTGTGCGAACAGGTCGGCGCCGCCCTGCCCTGACAAACGCTGGACCAGCGTCTGCACCGCTTGCGCAGGCAGCCCGCCGAGGGTGACGAGGATTGCGCCGCCGGCGTCGACCGAGCGCCGGACGAGGCCGAGCGACTCGCGCGCGAGCTCACCGCTGCGGTAGGCGACCAGGCGGCGAAAGCCGGCGCGCGCGGCGGTCGCGGACACCTGTGCCTGCGCTTCGACGAAGCTCCACAGCTGCAGGCTGGACGGATCGGCGAACTGCCAGTCGTCGAGCACGACGACGTCGAAGTTCTCGCGCGTCAGCTGCAGCCACGCTTGCGCGTACGCCTCGAACAGGCGCAAGCGGGCTTCGTCGCCGAGCGACTCGGCCTCGGCCGCTTCCTCGGCTCCGGCCGGCGGGCCCAACTCGGGCATGAGACGGGTCAGCTCGCGCAGCAGCCACGGTTGCAGCTCGAGGTCCGGCGCAGCATCGAAGAGCGCGCGCAGCGCGCGCACCGCCGAGCTGTAGCCGAGCTGCGCATCGTCGGGCCGGCAATGCACGAGGAGCGCCGCGCCGCACGATGCCGCCGCCTCGCGTGCCAGCCGCGACTTGCCGACGCCGGGCGGCCCGGAAAGATAGACAGTGCGGCCGGCCAGCCACGCGGCCGCGATCGCGCGCAGCTCGTCCTCGCGTCCGGAGAACGGCGCCCGCTCGGGCAACAGCGCCGCCGCGTTCACCGCCGCCGAACCGACCGCACGCGTCGAGGCAGCAGGCGTCGTGGCCGACGCTACCGGCGCGGCAGATCGCGCGGAGGGCGATGCCGGTATCGTTGCGGCCGGCGCAGAAGCGAAGGTCTTGAGCAGCTCGCGCGTCGCTGGCAGCGGCGTCAGCCCGAGTTGCTGGCGCAGCTGCGATTCGAGCCGCGCGAACAGGGCCAACGCGGCGTCGCGCTCGCCGAGTCGGCCGTGCAGACGCAGCGCGTGCTGCGCCGCAGTTTCGTCGGTCGGATCGGCGTCGAGCGCGGCGAGGTGCTCGGCCAGGGCGGCGCGCCAGTCACCGCGCTCCTCATGCGAGGCAGCGCTCGCTGCGAGAGCGCTGCGGTCGCGCTGCGCCAGGCGCGCCCGCCAGGTCGACAGCCAGTCGCTCCACTCGTCGCCGGCAAGGCGGTCGAAGCCGTCGAGGAGGATGCCGAGACCGCTTTCGCCCGGGCCGTCGTGGGACCGATCGTCGACCGCGCATGCTCGCTCGGCGGGATCGATCGCGAGCGACTGGGCTTCGCCGTCGTCGACTGGCACACCGGCATGGCGCAACCTGAACACCTCGCGGCGAAGATTGCGACGGGCGTCGGCTTCAGGCTGATCGGGCCAGAGCAGGGCGCTGATGCGCGCGCGCGCCAGCGGCCCTTCGAGCGCGAGCAGCGCCAGCACCGCGAATGCCTTGCGCGAACCGAGCGTGACCGCGCGGCCCTCGATCGTCACGCGCGGCACGCCGACCAGGCGCAGGGAGAGTCGGGGCATGCGCGCATTCTGCCGATGCTCTTGTCCCTCGGAGGAAGCGTGGATGCAGGTGCCGAGCGAATCGGCAGCGGCGCGGCGGCAAGGGCGACGTCCTCCTTCAGCCGCGGGGATGATGCAGCGCGTGCAGCTGCTTCAGCCGCTCGCGCGCGACGTGGGTGTAGATCGTCGTCGTCGAGATGTCGGCGTGGCCGAGCAGCATCTGCACCGCGCGCAGGTCGGCGCCGTGGTTGAGAAGGTGCGTCGCGAACGCGTGGCGCAGCGTGTGAGGCGAGAGCGGCGCGGCGATGCCGGCCTTGAGGGCGTCCGCCTTGATCAGCTTCCAGAACATCTGCCGCGTCATCGGCCCGCCCAGGCCGGTGACGAACAGCGCATCGCTGGTGCGCCGGCCGATGATCGCCGGCCGCGCCTCGGCGACATAGCGCTCGATCCAGACGAGCGCCTCCTCGCCGAACGGCACCAGCCGCTCCTTCGCGCCCTTGCCGGTGACGCGCAGCGCGCACTCGACGAAGCTGACGTTGACCGTCTTCAGCGAGACCAGCTCGCTGACGCGCAGGCCGCTGGCGTAGAGCAGCTCGAGCATCGCCCGGTCGCGCAGGCCGAGCGGCGTCGCGACGTCGGGCGCGGCGAGCAGCGCCTCGACCTGCGCCTCGCTGAGCGTCTTCGGCACGCGCAACGGCTGGCGCGCGGAATCGAGCTTCAGGGTCGGGTCGGCGTCGACGATCCGCTCGCGCACGGCCCAGCGGAAGAAGCGCTTGAAGACCGTCAGGCGGCGGTTCGTGCTCGTCGGTGCGCTGCCGGCGTGGCGCGCGAGCGCGTACTGGCGCAGGTCGGTCTCGCTCGCCTCGATCAGCGACCGGCCCGCTTCGCGGTCGAGCCAGTCGGCCAGGAGCGTCAAGTCGCGCCGGTAGGCGGCCAGCGTGTTGGCTGCCAGGCCCTGCTCGATCCAGATCGCGTCGACGAAGCGGTCGATCGATGCCGCGCTGGCCGCGATCATGGCTGGGGGCCTGTCAGCGCTTGTGCCGGGCTCGCGCTGGCGCCCCGCCCTACTCGAGCTTGAGCTTCTGCGCCGCGACGACCTTCTTGTAGACCTCGAACTCGGCCGCGATCTGCGCCGCGAACTGCTCCGGCGTGTT
>Ga0207682_10001412_pt1 | contig 11103 bp, 6 predicted proteins | sample KBSM63metaG_FD_184332 | JGI IMG/M metagenome (GOLD analysis project Ga0207682, IMG submission 184332) | Miscanthus rhizosphere microbial communities from Kellogg Biological Station, Michigan, USA - KBS M6-3 metaG (SPAdes) (version 2) | ecosystem: Host-associated > Plants > Roots > Rhizosphere >... | reverse complement strand
GGCAACGGGGTCGTGCGGGTGGACGATCGCTGGTTTCTTCATGCGGTGCCGTCGGAGGTCTTTGGCCTTCCTGTATCGCTCTGCCCGCCGGAGGAGCTGCTGTGGTCGAGTTCCTTCGTCCAGGAGCGCGAACGCTATGACGGCGCCGCCGTCCTCCACCTGCTTCACGCGCAAGGCGCCAACCTGGATTGGAACCGGATGCTCGAGCGCTTCGGCGACAACTGGCCGGTGCTTCTGAGTTACTTGATTCTGTTTCAGTTCGTGTATCCGGATCGCCGGGCGAACGTCCCTGAGCTGGTCATGAACGACCTGACCGACCGGCTCCAGTGTCAGCAACCCGAGCCCGACAATCGCCTGTGCCGCGGCACGCTGCTCTCTCGAGAACAATACCTGTTCGACGTCGATCAACTTGGGTACACTGACGCGCGCCTCCGACCGCATGGCGCAATGACGCCGCAACAAGCTGAAATCTGGACGAGGGCCATCGGACCGAGGCGCTGAATTCATTTCAATTCCCAACTCCCAAGATCCAACTCCCAAGAAACCCGGGCGCTTTGGGAGTTAGGAGTTGGAATTTGGGCGTTGGCGCCCCTTTCGGCGACCGCCAGGCCCGTCTTTCACAACCGTGAGTGCTGCGATCTCCATTCCGTTACTGCGACTCCACAACCAATGCGTCACGCGAACCCGCCATCGCCGGCCGGCCGACGTCGTGTCGTGGCTCGGCGCCGTGCAGGCACAGGAGTTTGGCCCTGCGAAGTGGGCGCTCGGCCTCCGGTTGCCCGAGACGGCGACCGAGGCGGCCATCGATCGCGCGTTCGACGCGGGTCGAATCCTGCGCACGCACGTCATGCGGCCGACCTGGCACTTCGTCGCCGCCGCCGACATCCGTTGGATGCTGGAATTGACGAAGCCACACGTTCATCGCGTCGTCTCGCACTACTGCGGCAAGCTTGGACTCGATCCGGCCCTTCGCACGCGTGCCGCCGCCATCTTCGAGCGTGCACTTGAAGAACAGACGCTCACGCGAACCGAGCTGAGTGCGCATCTCGAGCGCGGCGGCATCGCCGCCAAGGGCGTGCCGCTCGCCATGCTGACAATTCACGCGGAGCTCGAAGGCGTGATCTGCAGCGGCGCGCGCCGCGGCAAGGAGCTCACCTACGCGCAACTCGCCGCTCGTGCGCCCCACGCCTCCACGCTCACTCGCGACGAAGCGCTCGCCACGCTGACGAAACGTTATTTCCGCAGTCATGGCCCGGCAACCATCCGCGACTTCGTGTGGTGGTCCGGGCTCAAAGCCGTCGAAGCCAAGCGTGGTCTCGAGATCAACCGCGCGCAGAACATCGTCGTCGAAGGCACAACCTACTGGAAAGTTGGCGATGAGCCGGGCCCGGCCTTGTCTCAGGCGACGGCGCATCTCCTGCCTATCTACGATGAGTACCTCGTGTCGTATCGGGATCGGCAGGCAGTGCCACATGGTCCCACCGTCGTACCGTCTCAGTCCGGCGGTGGGGTGAGATTCCAGCATGCGCTCGTCATCGCCGGCCAGGTGGCCGGCACGTGGAGAATGACGCGCAGTCCGGAGCGCGTATCGATCGACGTCACGCCGATGAAGAAGTTGACACGAATCGAGCGCACGGAACTCGGCCTGACAGCCGAACGGTATGGCCGGTTTCTCGACATGCCGATATCACTCGTGATCTCTCCCTGAAATCTGGGGTCAGACCCCAACTGCGCCGATCTGTGAAGGGGTCTGACCCCACGAGCCCGGCTTGCGTTAACATTAGGTAACGGTCCATGCGAACTCGAGGCTGGCGCTGGTATGCCGTGGCGGTCGCTCTCCTCGCCGTTCAGGTGAGCGTGTCGGCGCTCGGCACCATCGGCATGTGTGTGGATCGGCCACACACGCATGGAGGGGTGCCTGCACCTGACTGCTTGATGCATCACTCGCAGCAGCCGGCCACACCGCCGGACGCGTCGCATCACAATCATCAGCATCATCCAGACAACAGTTCTTCGACCGACACCGCACGTCTGGCGTGCAGCTGCTCATCCGATCTGCTCACCCTTCTCACGACGGAGATCGCTGTCGTTCCTGGCGGCATCGGCATCGCGCTGCCGCTTCTCGCGACCACTTCGCCACTCGAGCCCTCGACGCCGGCTCCTGACGTGCGTCCCGCTCCTCTGTCGCCGCCTCCCAAACCCTCGCTGTCGTAACACCTGACATCGCGAGGCGGGAATAAAGTCCCGCCTTCATCAGTTGCTGACGTCAAAGGCGGGTCTGAGAGACGCGCCTCTACGCGCACACGCGGTGGGTCTCGAGACCCACCGACAACGACTGCGATCAGGCAAGGGTGTCTATGAAAACGAGTTGGTTGTGCTGCCTCGTCGCGATGGCATGCTGTGCTCTCACGCCTGCGCGCGAGGCGCACGCGCAAGAGACGATTCAGTTTGCCAGCCTCAGCGGACGTGTGGCCGATGGCCAGGGCGCCGTCATTCCCGGCGCACAGGTCAGCGCCCGTCAGACCGAGACCAACATCACCGCGCACACGGTGACGAATGGAGAAGGACGCTTCCGGTTCCCCTACCTCAAGGTCGGGACCTACGAGGTGAACGTCCACGTCGCTGGATTCGCCGACCAGACGCGAATCCTCGCCACGACGGTCGGGTCGGCTTTCGATATTCCCATCGTTCTCACCCTCGCGGGATTGGAATCGCGCGTCACCGTGACTGGTGCCGCCACCATTCTCGAGGCGGCGCGGAGTCAGATCGCGGCGACGGTGCCACAGACGGAGATCCAGAATGTGCCGCTGAACGGGCGCAACTTCCTCGATCTCGCGCTTCTCATCGCGGGCGTCTCGCCGACGAACATCGGCAGCACGCAGTTGTTTCCGGAAACATCGGCGGTGCCCGGCCAGGGTATTTCGATTAGCAGCCAACGCAACCTGTCGAACAACTTCATCGTGGACGGCCTGTCGGCGAACGATGATGCAGCAGGGTTGAGCGGAATCACCTACGGCGTCGACGCCGTGGAGCAGTTCCAGGTCGTCACCTCAGGCGGACAGGCCGAGCTCGGGCGCGCGCTCGGCGGCTACATCAACATCGTCACCAAGAGCGGGACGAACGCGATGCGTGGCACGCTCTACGATTTCATTCGCGACGACATTTTCAACGCGTCGAATGCGCTGTCCGGCACCACGCTCCCGATGAATCAGCAGCAGTACGGCGGGAGCCTCGGCGGCCCAATCGCCCGCGACCGCACGTTCTTCTTCTCCAATTTCGAGCAGCGTCTGCTCGATCAGACCGGGCTGGTCACGATCCTCCCTGACAACGTGGCCGTCATCAACGCGCGGCTCGCAGCCACCGCCTACCCGGGTTCGTCAATCACCACTGGGATTTATCCGAACCCTGTACATAGCGCCAACGTGCTCGGAAAGCTCGATCACCATGCCAGTGGATCGGACCATCTCACCGTCAGGTACGCCCTTTATCACGTCACGTCGGATAACTCGCGTGGCGCCGGCGCATTGAATGCACCGACCGCTTCTGCGGGGCTGGACAACGTGGACCATTCGCTCGGCTTCGGCAACACGTGGACGATGTCGTCGCGAACCGTCAACGAGACACGAGCGCAGTTTGCGTACGGCGACTTGAAGGCCTTCCCGACAGACCTGATCGGACCTGCCGTCAGCATCGCCGGCGTCGCCGCTTTCGGGACATCGTCGGGAAGCCCGACGCGTCGCACGAACACGATGTATCAGGTCGTCGACACCTTGTCGCACCAGGCAGGCGCACATGCGTTGCGCGCCGGCGTGGACTTCGTGTTCAACGACAACACGATCACCTATCCGCGATCGTTCCGCGGCAACTATTCGTTCTCGAATCTCGCCAATTTCATGACCGGCAACTATGCCGGCTTTGCCCAGACGTTCGGTAATCCCGTCGTCTCACAAACCAATCCGAACATCGGCATGTACGCGCAGGACGAGTGGCGGGTCGGATCGAGCCTGACGCTCAACCTCGGTCTGCGTTACGACCTTCAATTTCTGTCGCCGATTGACACCGATACGAACAACGTCTCACCACGACTGGGCTTCGCCTGGTCGCCGGGCTCGTCACAGGATCTCGTGGTCCGCGGCAGCGCCGGTCTCTTCTTCGATCGCGTGCCGCTTCGGGCGGCGGCCAATGCCATCTTGTCCGCGGAGAACACCACAGATGTCACGAACCTTCACCAACCGAGCGTGTCAGGACTGATTCCCAGCCAGGCCGGAGCCCCGACGTTTCCAGACATCCTGCCGGCGCAGATCCTGACAACGACACTCGTCGACTTCACGACGATGGACAGGCGCCTGCAGAACGCCTACTCGAAGCAGGTCAGCATTGAAGTGGAGCGCGTGCTCGCCGCAGGCCTGACGGCGACCGCCGGATATCAGTACCTGCGCGGCGACAAGCTGCTGATGTCGGTCAATCAGAACGTGCCGACATGCGTCGCGGCGGGCACCAACAATGGCTGCCGGCCCAACGCGACTTACAGGAACAACAGTCAGTACTCCTCGGTCGCCGATTCGACGTATCACGGGCTGCACGTGTCGCTGGTGCAACGGCCGACGACATGGGCGAACGTCCGCGTCACGTATACGCTGTCGAAGTCGATGAACAACGTCGGTGAGGCGTTCTTCAGCTCACCGGTAGACCCCACCGACATCATGCGAGATTGGGGCCGCTCCGACGACGACCAGCGGCATCGTTTCGTCATCAACGGCACCGTGAATACGCCGATGACGCCCGCCGTGACGGCATGGGAAGCGTTGACGCACGGATTCCAGGTGAGCAGCTTCCTGCAGTATTACTCAGCGCTTCCGTTCAATATCACGTCGGGAGTCGCGAACCTGCAAGGAACAACCAGCCGGCCGCTCGCGGATGGCGCCACGACGACGCCCAATTTCGATGTCCGCGCTGTAAGTCTGATTCCGCGGAACGCCGGAATCGGAAGCGATTTCTTCACCCTGAATCTTCGGGTGAGCCGTTCGTTCCGGATCGCCGGTGCCGTGAGAGTCGAAGGACTCGTGGAGGCCTTCAACATCACCAATCGTGCGAACACGCTGACGAGAAACGCGAACTTCGGACCGGGTGCATATCCAACCAACCCGGTGTCGACGTTCAATCAGATCACCGCGGTTGGTGATCCGAGAACGCTTCAATTCGGCGTGCGCTTGATGTTTTGATGTATTCGGCAATTGTCTGTCGGAAAGGACCAATGGCATGAACCGGCTGGGAACGCGGGCGTCGATCGTCATCGGGATCGGCTTGATCCTCGTCGCGTCGGCTGTCGTCGCGGCCGTCGCGCTCTCAGACGCCGCGGCGAAGGTCGTCGTGGACGGCGCGACGACCCCTAATCCATTCGCGGTCAAAGGGCGCACGAATGCGTATGCCTCGCTCGCCGCTGACGGTCAGTTCGCTGTCCTCTCATGGGGTGCGAGCACAACCGACGGTGTCACGGACATCTACGCCGCCGCGAGCACGGACGGAGGACGCACGTTCGCCGGTGCGACTCGGGTCAATCAGGTTGCCGGCGACGCCAATCTCTCTGGTGAGCAGCCGCCGCGGGTGGCGTTGGTCCCGCGAACCGGGCACCATCCAACCATCATCGTCGTCTGGACCGCGAAAGCGACGGCCGGCACACGCCTGATGTCCGCACGATCAGATGACGCAGCGAAATCGTTCGCGCCGCCGATGCTCGTGCCGGGGAGTGAAGCCGCGGGGAACCGTGGCTGGCAGTCGATTGCGATCGGACGTGACGGGGGGGTGGTCGTCGTCTGGCTGGATCACCGCGAGCTGGCGAAGAACGGAAGCGGCAGCGCATCGATGCAGCATGCCGAGCATCAGCATCTCGCATCGGGTCAGAAGCCGGCAGACGGCGTCGCGCGAGCGCAGCTGTCGAAGCTGATGTTCGCAAGACTCGATCGATCCGACAGCTCGCGCCAGCTCACCGGCGGCGTGTGCTACTGCTGCAAGACGGCCATCGCCACTGATGCGGCGGGCGGCGTCTACACGGCGTGGCGCCACGTCTACGAGGGAAACGTTCGTGACCTCGCCTTCACAAAGTCGTCGGACAGCGGCCGCACGTTTGCGCCGCCGATCCGCGTCAGTAATGACAACTGGGTCCTCGATGGTTGTCCCGAGAACGGACCGGCGCTCGCGGTGGACGATGCCAAACGTATCCATGTCGTGTGGCCCACGCTCGTTGCAGGCGCAACGGCGACGAGCGAGCCGACACTCGCACTCTTCTACGCCATGTCGCTGGACGGCCGTCAGTTCACGGCGCGACAACGGATCCCGGCGGAAGGCTTCCCTCGGCATCCTCAGATCGCACTCGGTCCCGCCGGCGAGCTTCTCGTCGCGTGGGACGAACAGGCCAAGGGAACACGTCACGTCGCATTCGCTCGCGGCACTGTCGATGGCAAGGGGGCGCCGCGATTTGCGCGGCAACCGATCAGCGACATCGCCCGAGCTGAGTACCCGGTCCTTACGCGAGTAGGTGACGGAACTCTGGTCGCATGGACCAGCGGCTCGATCGGACAGACGGTGATTCGCACTCAGCGAATTGAGCCGTAGAGTTCTTGTAGAGGCGGGTCTTAAGACCCGCCCTACGTGATCTTCAGCAGTTTGATCGCGTTTCCGCCCAGGATCGCTTCCTTCTCGGCGTTACTCAGGAACGGCGCGTTGACGACGAAGTCGATCCCGACCGGCCAATCGAACGGATAATCCGTTCCGTACACCATCTGACCGACGCCCGCTTCGGCAACCAGATGGCGGAGTCCCTCTTCGTGGAAGATCATCGTGTCGACGATAATCTCTCGCTTGAAGTATTCGCTCGGCTTCTTCTTCAGCGCCTTGCAGTCGGTGCCGGCACCACCGGCGCGGCCGCAGAGCGCGTCAGATCGCCCGCTATATGACGCCAGGTATCCACCGGCGTGGGCCGCACAGATCTTGAGCCCGGGAAAACGGTCGAGCGTGCCTTCGAAGATCAGATGAGAGAGGAACACGGTGGTCTCGAGCGGGTTGCCGATGGTGTTACCTAACCCACCCTTCCCCTGCAATCTCATGTTCTGTGTCGTGCCGGGTGCGGGCTGCGGATGCATGAAGAGCAGCACGCCAAGCTCCTCGGCCTTGGCCCAGAACGGATCGAACTTGCGATCGGACAGCTCCTGACCTTCGACGCTGCCGCCAATCGCGGCGCCACGAAGACCCAACTTCCTGACGGCCTGTTCCAGTTGCTCGGCCGCGAGGTCCGGGTGTTGCAACGCGAGCGACGCCATGCCCACGAAACGATCGGGGTGCTTGGCGACCCACTCCGATATCTTCTGGTTCTGGATCGTGACCACGTCCCGGGCGAGCGCGCGATCGGCTGAATACCCCCAGGCGTTGATGTTGATCGCCTGGTAGTCGATTCCCTGGGCGTCCATGTCGATCAGGCGCTGCGGATTGCCGAGGGCGATGTTGCCCGTCAGGTTGGCTTTTGCGACTTCAGCCAGAGGCGTATTCTTGACGGCCTCCCACACCTCGGACACGAAACAGTGCGCGTGAACGTCGACGGTTTTGACCCGCCGTCCCGCAATCGACAGTTCGCGACGTTTGCCCGGAGGCGCGCCGACCTGGCGCGATGCGGCATCCACGAAAGGATGTCCGCTCATCAGCAGGGTGGCGGTCGCACCGGCAGCGTTTCTGATGAAATCCCTGCGATTCGGCATGTCCCCTCCTCGGCGCAGCCAGAGTCTACGTGGAAAAGACACCGGGTGTCCCGGAAAATAGTTGACACTTTTTTCCCGGAACGACGTCTAAGGGTCTGATCACCTACCAGCAAAGGAACCACCATGGACCTGCTCCGGGACATCCGCTTCGCGGGACGACTGCTCGTCAAGAACCGCTGGTTCACCCTCATGGCCATCGTGGTCCTGGCGCTCGGCATCGGCGCCAACAACGCCGTATTCACAATCGTCAACGGGGTACTCCTCCGGAACCTGCCTGTGCCGCAGCCCGAAGAGATCATGTTTCTCGGGACGCGCGATACGCAGGGGCGTAACCAGGGTGTATCGCTGCGCGACTTCGAGGACTGGCGGGCGGCCACACGAACGTTCGCCGGGATGTCGTTCCTCTTCAACGGCGCCTTCAACGTCGGGAACGAGGGGCTGACTCCTGACCAGGTTCCTGGTGGGTACATCTCGCCGAACCTTTTCAGAATGCTTGGCGTGTCGCCCGCCCTGGGGCGGGATTTCACGCCGGCTGAAGAGACACCCGGCACGCCCATCGTCGTCCTGATCAGCCACACGCTGTGGCGCCAGCGCTACGGGGGCGACCCGAATATCGTCGGTAAACCCATCCGCATCATCGATCAGAACGGCACCATCATCGGCGTCATGCCCGAGGGGATGCACTTTCCCTTCAACGCGAACATCTGGCTGCCAACCGGTTCGATGCCGCCCGCCATCACCGGGCAACCGCGGCAGGCGCGCGGTTATTTTGCCGTCGGACGCCTCAATGATGGCGTGACCGTGGAACAGGCGCGCGCCGAGCTCAAGACCATCGGTGCCTCGCTCGCCGCGCAGTACCCGGATACCAACAAGGATCTGTGGCCGCACGCCGATCCATTTGTGGAACGCATTCTCGGCCCGCAGATCTCGCTGCTCTTCTGGGCTCTCATGGGAGCGGTCGGATTCGTGCTGCTCATCGCGTGCTCCAACGTCGCCAATCTCCTTCTGGCCAAGGCGGCTGGACGATCGGGGGAAATGAGCATCCGTGTCGCCGTGGGCGCAAGCCGGTGGCAGGTCGTCCGTCAGCTGCTCGTCGAAAGCGTTCTCCTGGCCATGGTTGCCGGCGTCGTTGGTCTGTTGCTCTCGATCGTCTGGATCCGGTGGTTCAGCCTCGAAGCGCAGAACGTCGGCATCCCGTACTGGATGGTGTTCTCGATGGACTGGCGCACGTTCACCTTCTTCCTGGTCGTGTGCCTGGCCACCGGCCTTGTTTTCGGGTTGATTCCGGCGCTGCACACATCGACGACCAACGTGCACGAAATGCTCAAAGAAGGAGGACGGACCGGATCCGGCGGCATTCGCGCGCGCCGCTGGGCGGGCGGACTGATCGTCGTCCAGATTGCGCTCACGCTCGTGCTGCTCGCAGGGGCCGGCCTGATGCTGCGGAGCTTTTTCACGATGTATCGCATGGACATCGGCATCGATCCGTCGCGCCTCGTCGTGACGGGCATGATCATTCCGGCTACCAAGTACGCCGGATGGGAAGATCGCACGCGATTCCTGCAGAGGATCGACGAGCACTTCGCGACGGTATCCGCGATAGAAGCGGCGTCAACCGCCTCGGCAATCCCATTCAGCGGCGGCGCCGTACGACGGCTCGAGGTCGATGGCCGCGCAGCCACTCCAGGCGAACGTCTCCCGGAGGTCACGATGCTCAGCGTGGGATCGCGCTACTTCGACGTCATCGGCGCTCGGCTGCTGCGCGGGCGTGCATTTACCAACGAGGACGGCGGACCTGGACGCCAGATCGCGATCGTGAACCAGCGGCTCGTCGATCAGTATTTCAAGGGACAAGACCCGATCGGCCGGACGATCCGGCTGTCGCAAGATGTAACCGGCTCCACTGAGAAGGCCGAGTGGCTGACGGTCGTCGGGCTCGTGCCGAACGTCCGTCAGCGCAACAACAACCAGGAAGCGGAACCCGATGCGATTGCCTACATCACGCATCGGCAGAACACCGGCATGGCACGAGCGGCGAACGTCATCGCGCGGACGCGCGGCGGCACCGATCCGGCGCAGGCGACGAAGATCCTGCGCGAAGCCATGATGGGAGTCGATCCCGATCAGGCACTTGCCACGCCGAGAACGATGGATGAAGCGCTCGCCCAGAACCGATGGCTGCTTCGCGTGTTCACGACGATGTTTTCGATATTTGCCGTGATGGCGCTCGTACTGGCGGCGGTCGGCCTGTATGCGGTAACGGCGTACGCGGTGACCCAGCACACGCGCGACATCGGCGTGCGCATGGTGCTCGGCGCGCAACCAGGTCAGGTGATCTGGCTGTTCTTGAGACGCTCGATGGTGCAACTGGCGATCGGGCTGACGATCGGGGTGGCCGCGGCGTTCGGCCTCGGGCGCGTGCTCGAGTCATTTCTCGTCCAGACCAGTGCGCGCGACCCGGTGACGCTGGTCTCGATTGTCGTGCTGCTCATCGTGGTTGCCTTTGCCGCATCCGTCGGCCCCGCCCGTCGCGCGACACGCCTCGATCCGCTCCACGCGTTGCGCCATGAGTGATCCGCGGGGCTATCGCGTTTTCCATATTGTCGTCGTAGAGCGCCGGCTTCAGCCGGCGCGGTCATTGCGACGCGGGGGCTGAAGCCCCCGCTCTACGCCCGTTACGTTGACGTCGCGTTTGTGCCACAATGCCGACCCTGCGGAAGGGAGAAGGCATATGCGCACCGCGGCTTGTCTATTCGGGCTTTCCGTACTCTTCGCCACCCTCGTCACCGCTTCCCCGTCCGCCGCGCAGTTGTCGAAGGGCGGCGACGTCTCGCTGTCCCGTGAGGCGCTGACGCGAGACGTCAAGGTCATCTCGAGCGCCGGCGCACGAATGCTGTCAGATGCGTGCATGGCGTGGGCCGAACGCAACAAACTCATCGTTGCAATGGCCGTCATCGATTGGGGCGGCAACGTCATCGACTCGCATGCGATGGAAGGTGCCGCGGCCAACGCCATCGACACAGCACTTCTCAAAGCGAAGTCGGCCCTGCGCTGGCGGCGCCCGACGTCCGAAACCAACAAACTCGTGCGCAGTGGCGAGAACCTGGCGCCAACCTTCATGGATGACTTTCCTCAACCGGGCGCGCTTCCCATCGTGCTGAACGGTCAGGTCATTGGCGCGATGGGTGTCTCGAGCGGAGACGGCGAGAAGTGTGCGCAGGCCGCGATCGACGCGGTGTTCAAGGGACAGGCGACCACAGTCGGACGGTAGGGTCAGATCCCTTCCCACCATGGCGTGACGGGATGTGAAAGGGTCTGACCCCGGTGTCACAAACTGAAATGAATGCCGACGCCG
>Ga0207682_10001411_pt1 | contig 11106 bp, 9 predicted proteins | sample KBSM63metaG_FD_184332 | JGI IMG/M metagenome (GOLD analysis project Ga0207682, IMG submission 184332) | Miscanthus rhizosphere microbial communities from Kellogg Biological Station, Michigan, USA - KBS M6-3 metaG (SPAdes) (version 2) | ecosystem: Host-associated > Plants > Roots > Rhizosphere >... | reverse complement strand
CGGCCCTTCGAGTAGGCCTTTGGTTGGTAGATTGTCGATGACCTTCGGCTCACCCTCGATCTCCGTCATGTTCGGTTTCAATTTGGCGACGAAGATCTTGTTCAACGAGTAATACAGATAAGCGCTGCCGTCCTTGTCGATGAGCACGCCGGGATCGATTCCCTTCACGCCTTCGATATAGGTGGCGAGCGGCTTGAACGGGCCGTAAGGCGTGTCCGCGACTGCGACGCCGATGCGGAATCCACCGCTCTTCGCCATCGCGGGAAAATAGAAATAATACTTCCCGTCTTTGAAGACGCAGTCCGGCGCCCACATCGCATACGCCTTCGGATCAGCCCACTCCACGCCGGTCTGCGCGACGATCACGCCATGATCCTTCCAGTCGGTGAGATTCTCCGACGAGAAGACGTGGTAGTCCTCCATGACGAACCAGTTCGGTCGGCCCTTGTAGTCCGGCGGGGGCCTGATGTCGTGCGATGGGTAGACGTAAATCTTCCCCTCGAATACGCGCGCCGTGGGATCGGCGGTGAACTGATCCATGATGAGTGGGTTGGTCGCGAATGCCGCGGTGGCAAGCAGCAGTGCCGCGATACTCGCGGTCAGACGGCGATGTGAGGAGCTCATTTGTACATCCATCGAGTCGGCCCGGGCCTGGATTGTACGCAGATCCCATTTATTGCATCGAGTCGTGTATCGCGGCCGGAACTACAGTAATTTCCAGTCTGGCTAACAACGGTTGGCAAACGGATGCTCGAACAAAAGATCAACGAGATTTTCGGCGACGACCAACCCAGCGGATTCGGAACCGGCTGGTGGAGCGGCGTCCTCTCGGCCTTTTTCGGAGTGCTGGCATTCGGGGCGGTGGTATGCCTGCATTTTCCCCAGCTTCTGTCTTCTCCCGAGCTGCGGCCTTACTACCCGATGGACCTCATGCGCCTGTTGATCCAGGTGGTCATTGGCGGCGCCATCCTCTGCGGAGTGATTTCCGCGATGTTGCGGAAGAAGAAGGTCCTCGCCCTGACGGGCATGTTGTTCGCGCTTGCAGCGACGCTGCTGGGCGGAGCCAGTGTTCCAATCAACGAGGAGCTAGGCGCAGGACCTGCCATCGGCCTGGATTGGTTCCTGCTCGATCTGCTGTTGATGACGCTCATCTTCTCGCCGATCGAGGTCCTCTGGCCTGCCTATCCGAAGCAGAGCGTCTTTCGTGCCGAGTGGCTGAACGACATCGTGTATTTCCTGTCCACGCATCTTCCGATCCAGGTCACGTCCTTGCTGATCCTGCTGCCAGCCACACAGCTCTCATCGAGACTGAATCTTTCGTTTATCCCGGACACCGTGGGCAAACTACCCTGGCTGGTGCAGTTTCTGCTGGCGATCCTGGTCGCGGACCTGGCGCAGTACTGGATTCACCGCGGTTTCCACAAGATTTCTTTCATGTGGCGCTTTCACGCGATCCACCATTCCTCCAAGGCGCTCGACTGGATTGCCGGCTCGCGCGCCCATCTCGTGGAAGACGTCGTGGTGAGAGGCGGCATCCTCATTCCGATGATGCTGGTGTTCCCGCAGAGCATCAACGTGGCCTACCTGCTGTTCGTGAACTTCCATGCCACCTGGGCTCACTGCAATTTCGGCCCGACCATCAAGTGGCTGGAGCCCTACCTGATCCAGCCGCGATTCCACCACTGGCATCACACCTCGCAAGTGGAATCCATCGACAAGAACTTCGCGATCCACTTTCCGTGGATCGACAAGATTTTCGGTACCTATTACTTCCCGAAAGACAAGTGGCCGGATACCTACGGACTGCATGACGAGAAGATACCGCCCGGCTTCTGGGGGCAGTTTTTCTATCCGCTCACGCCCGCGAAGCGGGCCTAGAATTCCAGCGACTTCAGCGGGATGTCCTTGGGCAGCACCGCGCCGTAGTTAGACGCCTTCACCAGGCCAAGCGCCTTCATGACCTTGACCGTCATGAATCCGAAGTCGAACTCCGAGTCCTCGTGGCTCAGGCGCAGGAACTGCGGTGAGTGATGGTGGTTGTTCTGCAGGCAGGCGCTGAAGGTGGCGACGACCGGCAGCCAGTCGCCGATGTTCATCGCGTTGTCGTCATCTTCGTAGCGTCGGTAACCCCAGCGTTTTTCGTGCGTCCAGTAGTTCTGGACCATGTTCACCCACACCGCGAACAGGCGGGTGCCGACCCACAGCAACGTGGCGAACGGCAGGCTGCCCACCAGCCACCACAGCAGCACGAAGTTGCCCGCCTGCGTCACCACGAAGAACACGGTGTTACCCGCCAGTCGCATGGGCCAGGTCTGCAGGATGGCGTCGTTCGCGACGTTGACGTCGGTCTTGTACGGAAAATTGCACAGCCACAGCGTTTTCCAGAAGCCGTCAGCCGCGAGCTTGTTAGGGTCGCCGGCATGGTCGGCATACTTGTGGTGCAGGCGGTGGCGATTGACCCAGGTGACGGGGTCGATGTAGACGCCGAAGGCGTTGTTCACGAGCGTGAGGCTCTTGACGAACCATTCCTGGTAGTCGAGCGCGCGATGGGCGATTCCCATGTGTATGACGCAGGACAAATACAGCCCCGCAAAGAACCAGCACACCACGAGATAGGCCATGCCGGCTGTCAGCCCCACCCACGGACCGAGATGTGCCGGGGCGAAATACGCGCTGGCACCAGCGTAGAGCAGAAGGCACGCATACCCGACTGCGTTGTAGATCTTCATTAACTCCCTCCCGAAAGTTGCCCGACAAATTCTACGTCGCGTAGCGGATCATTGAGGCAGTATTGTCGTCAAGGCGTTCTTCGGAGAGCTAGCTATGTCACTGGCCGATATTCCAGTCGTTGTCGCCCGAGACGCCGAGCCCGCAAAGGCGCGCAGCGTCCAGCCGCCGGCTCGAAGTAGTGCGGAGCCCTACCGGGCTTACAAGCCACAGCCATTTACCCGCGAGGAACGCGACAAGGTCACGATCCTCTTTGGAAACCTGCACTGGCGCGCGGAGCGGGTCATGCAAGGTGTGTTTTCGAACTTGGGCTACCGCACGCAGATACTGCCGACGGCGACGCGCGCGGACCTGCTCGCCGGACGCGAGGTCGCCGACATCGGTCAATGCTGTCCCACCAGCTTCACCACCGGCAACCTAGTCAATACACTGCGCAACGAAGCCAAGCGCATTGGGCCTGAGGAAGTCTCAAGGAACTTCATCTACCTCACGGCAGGTTCCTGCGGCGCCTGCCGGTTCGGCCAGTACCACCAGAGTTATGAACTCGCGCTGCGCAACTCCGGCCTTTCCGGATTCCGCATGTTCCTCATGGGCCAGGGAGACCTCGACCAGGGTGCGGCCGCCGGCGGCGGACTCGATCTCAATCTACCGCTCCTGCTCGGCTCCGCGTGGTCGGTGTTGCTCGCCGACGTGGTGCAGGACCTCGAATACCAGACCCGACCTTATGAGACGAAGCCGGGCGAAACGGTACGCGCCTCGAAAGATGCCGTTGAAATTCTGCACCGGGCCATGCTCGAGCGGCCCGCACGCGGCAAGAAGTGGAGTTCGCTAGCGTGGCACCTGGCGTCGCCCTACTTCGTCAATGCGATGAAAGAAGTGCGGGCTCGCTTCGACGAAGTCGAGGTCGACCGGCTGCGCATGAAGCCCAAGGTGAAGATTACCGGCGAGTTCTACCTGCAAACCGTGGAAGGCGACCCCAACTACAACATTCACCGCTGGCTGGAAGCGGAGGGTGCAGAGGTCTATCCCGCGGTCATTGTCATCTGGTTCGACTATCTGATGCGCATGGCGGCCCAGGATTTCGAAGACCACATCGGCATTGACCGCGGCGCGTATCTGAAAATGAAATCTATCCACGCAGCACAGGGTCTGCTGCGCTGGACCTATAGCCGCATGCGCAGCGCGCTCAACGGCGTGCCGCATGAGCTGCCGCACCAGGCCACGTTGCGCGATCTCGCCAAGCCCTACTACCACAGCCGGTTGAACGGCGGCGAAGGCGACATGCTGGTCGGCAAGGCGCTCTGGGCGCATCAGAAGAAGAAGGCACACATGATCTGCGAGCTCTCGCCCTACTCCTGCATGCCGAACACCATGAGCATCGGAGCGATGGCGGCGGTAGTCGGAAAGCATCCGGACTTGCTGTACGCGCCGCTCGAGATCAAGGGCGACGCCGAAGTGCACGCGTTGTCGCGCTGCCAGATGATCCTGACCGAAGCGAAGAAGCGCGCCCAGAAGGAATATGACGAAGCGCTGGCGCGTACCGGGCTCACGGTGGAACAGCTGAGAGAGCGCGAAACACCTGAAATGCGACGCGCCACCTACCGCGTGCCGCGCTACGGCGTGGTGGGTACGGCGGCTAACTACGCACTGCACCTGGCGCAATGCTGATCGTCGGACTCGACGTCGGGTCCACCACCATCAAGGCGACGGTGGTGGAAAACGGTGCGGTGCGTTGGCAACACTACACGCGTCACAACACCAAGCAGGCCGAGATGGTGCTCGAGTTCCTGACGCGCATCGAAGCTGAGTGCGGCCTGACGCCGATGCGCGACCAGATCTTCATCACCGGCTCGGGAGCCGGGATGCTGGCGCCACTCATCGGCGCCAAAACAGTTCAAGAAGTCGTAGCGGTTTCGGCGGCGGTGGAGCGACTGCACCCCGACGTGAACTTCGTCTCCGAGATCGGCGGCGAGGACATGAAGACGCTGTTCTTCACGCCCAGCGGCGACGGCAAGTCGAAGCAGGTTTACATGCAGTCAGCCTGCAGCGGCGGCACCGGCACGTTCGTCGAAAAGACCGCGCGCAAGCTGCAAGTGTCGGCCGAAAAGTTGGCACAGGCGGGCTACGAAGGCTACAACCTGCACAAGATCAGCTCGAAGTGCGGCATCTTCGCCGAGGCCGACGCGAACACGTTGATCAAGTCCGGCGTTCCGGTGGAGGAGATCGTCGCCAGCCTGTTCGAAGCGGTGGTCTACCAGAATCTCAGCACGCTGACCAAAGGCAACACGCCGACCCCCGGCGTACTGTTGTTAGGCGGCCCGAACCTGTTCTTCCGTGGCCTGCAGGAAGCCTGGAGGCATCATCTCGGCAAACTCTGGAAGGAGCGGAAGATCGATGCCGATCCCGCCTGTGCAGTTCAGGTGCCGAAGGAAGCCGTGTACTACGCCTGCCTCGGTTGCATCGAGATTGCCACCGGCGAATCAGGAGTAGGCCTCTACACCGGTCGGGAAAAGCTTGCGCTGTGGATCGAGAAAGGACAGTGGGAAGCGAAGGCGAAGGATGGCGCGAAGGGTTTGGTGAAAGACCAGGACGAGTTGAATGGCTTCATTGCCCGTTACTCGACTTCCAGCAAACATGAGAACCGAGCGTCATCCTCCGCGGTGGTAGTGGGCTGCGACTTCGGCAGCACGACCGCGAAGGCTGTGGTGCTCTCACCCGAACGCGAGCTTCTGTTCAGCTGCTACACGCCATCCCAAGGCAATCCGATCGAGGATGCAAAGGCGCTGTTCCGACAACTGCGGCAAGCAGGCTTCGAGAGAATTGCCGCCCTCGCGTTGACCGGTTATGGCAAGGATCTGCTCAAGGACGTGATTGGCTCCGACCTCGGGATCGTCGAGACCGTGGCGCACGCCACCGCGGCGCTGCATTATTTTCCGGATGCGGACGTGATCTGCGACGTCGGTGGCACCGACGTGAAAATCATGATCCTGCGGCAAGGCACGGTTGCGGACTTTCGCCTGAACTCGCAGTGCTCGTCGGGCAATGGCGCGTTTCTGCAAGGCGTTGCCGAGCGCTATTCGGTGCCGCTCGAGAACTACGCCGATCATGCATTCAATGCGAAGTCGGTACCGGCGCTCGCCATGGGCTGTGGAGTGTTCCTTCAATCGGACATCGTCAATCAGCAACGCAAGGGCTGGTCAGCCGACGAAATCATGGCGGGGCTCGCTGCGGTGCTGCCGCTCAACGTGTGGGTGTATGCCGGACAGTTGCAGAACCTCGCTGCGGCGGGCCGCAAATTCATCTTGCAGGGCGGCACGCACCGTAACCTCGCGGTGGTGAAAGCCCAGGTCGATTTCATTGCCGCGAAGGTGCCCGACGCCGAGATCGTGGTGCATCCGTATTCCGGTGAGGCAGGCGCGATCGGTGCCGCGCTGTGCGCCAGCGACCGGGCGCTGTCAGGTGCGGCTACGCGCTTTCGCGGCTACGACGTGATCGAGTCTCTCGAGTACACGAGCACGACCAATGAGCACACAACGTGCACATGGTGTCCGGTAAGTTGCAAGCGGACGTTTATCGACGTTCGCCTGGCCGAAGGCAAGGGCCGCCCGTGGAGCAAGGTGCCGGTAGGTACCGGCTGGGAGCGGGTGATCAGCGGCAACTCCTGTCCAAAGGGATTGCTGGAAGATGCCAACGAGATGCGGATAGTGAAGAAAAATATGGAGACTGCCCGCGATGCCCACCCCAACACTGCTGAAATGGTTCGCGAGAGCGCCTTCCGACGCGCCAAAGTCGACGCTTGAACCGGCGTCAAAGCCGCGCTCCGCGCTGCGCATCGGTATTCCGCGCGTCCTCAATCTCTGGTCGACGCACCAGTTCTGGATAGGTTTCTTCGACGCTCTCGGCGTCGATGCGCGCAAGTTGGAGTTTTCCTCCGACAGCTCAGAAGACCAGGCGCGCCAGTTCGGCAAGGGACGCGGCACTGTCGACTGCTGCTACCCGGTGAAGTGCATCAACGGTCACTACGGCGAACTCCTCGCGCGCGCCAAGCACCACAAGATCGACGTGCTGTTCTCACCGATGATCTACTCGCTGCCTTCCTACCTGAAAGGCCACGTGCTCGAGTCGCTCGCTTGCCCGCGCGTCATGGCGGCGCCGGAAAACACCAAGGCCGGCTTCCTCAAGGAAAAGGATGTCTTCGCGGAGCATGGTGTCCTCCACGTGGCTCCGCTGGTGTCATTGGGCGACGCGCCGCTCGTACCAAAGCAGCTCTTCGAGAGCCTGCGCGAGGTGCTTCCCGGTCTCACACTGAAGGAAACGCAGCACGCGGTGCAGTCTGGTTTCGATGCGCTCGAATCTTTCGGCGCCAATCTGCGCGCAAAGGCTCGTGCCACGCTCGAACAATGCGCGGCCGCCGACAAGCCCTGCATCCTTGTGCTCGCACGTCCCTATCACATGGACCCCGGCATCGGGCACGAGATCGAAGTCGATTTGCAGGCCTACGGATATCCAGTGCTGTGGACGCAATACCTGCCGACCGATGCCGACCTCCTCGACTGGATGTTCCGCGCGGATGTCGACGCCGGGCACATCAAGTCGCCGCTCGATATCGCCGACGTCTGGCCGTCCTCGTACAGCGCCAACACGAACGAGATTCTGTGGGCTGCCAAGTTCGCAGCAAGGATGCCGTGGATTGCCTGCGTGGTGCGCCTGTCGAGTTATGAATGCGGGATGGACCAGCCTACCTACTCGCCGGTGCAGCAGATCGTGGAGCGATCGGGAACACTCTTCTTCTCTTTCCAGGACCTCGACTCCACCAAGCCTGCGGGTTCGGTGAAGATCCGAGTCGAGACCATCGCGTATTACCTGGAAAAATACTGCGCGGGCATCGTCGCCAGCAAGAAAGCAGCGGCGGCGGCGGACTGCCCCCTGATTGCGCCGCAGCCTCTCATGCCGATGCCGCTCGGAGCGTTACCCGCGTCGCCAGCTAACCAGCCGCAGTAGTCGACACCTCTTTCAAATAACCCACACTCAGCGCGGTGAGATGCAGCTTCAGTCTTTCGAATGTGCTGCGATTGCCGCCGGCTTCAATGACCGCGCGCGTTGGCCCCACGATGGATGCGACCAAGACGCTGCTCACCAATTGAGTCTGCGCAAATTTCGCGTCGCTTGCCGTTATCAACATGTCGTGTACCGCCCGGGCGCAGCGACTGGACTCCTCCTTGACGATTGCATCGGCATTGACCGCCGCGGACGGTAGGTAGAGCGCGCGAGAGACTTCCGGTCGGCGCGTCTTGGCGTCGACGAAGGCGGCCATCATCGTCGCGCACATATCGTCGATAGTTTTTCCGTGCATCGACTTGCAAGCTTCGATTGTGGCATCAACAACTTCGCCGACATGTCGCTTCACGACCGCCGCGAGCAAGGCGCGTTTGTTCGGGAAGTACTGGTAGAGAGAGCCAATGGAAACGCCGGCCCGGTCGGCAATCTGAATCGTGGTGATCCCGTCGAGTCCGTTGGCGAGCAAAACCTGAATAGTCGCCTCGAAGATGGTTTCTATAGTGACACGCGAACGTCGCTGTTTCGGCCTTTTTCTAGGGCTCAGCGATTCGCTTCGTTTCCGATTCATATGCGAATAGTTCCGGAATTCCGATTTGCGCAAGATACCTCGCATGCACACATTCGAATATCGACATCACTTCGCGCTGGCCCTCGGTCTGCTGCTCGCAGGCCAAAGCGCGGCTTGTGAACCACCCTCCGGATTCGTCAACCCGCCTCGTCCCAAAATCGCACCACTCGACGAGCTGCTGAGTCACACAGAAGAGAAAGAGATTGAACAGCCGCTCGCGGCCGTCATGCAGGCCGTCAACCGTCCGCTGCGGATCGATGCCACGAAAGACCTGGCCGGCGTCAGCGGTACTTTCAGGCTTTCGAACGGGCCCTACGGCAGCGTCGGCGCGCGCAGACTCGTCTGCAACACTGATGGATCCATTGCCGTCGAAGAAGTCCTGCTCACTGAATCGAACGGCGATGGCTCACGCTTCAGGTATGTGGTCTGGAACTACACCAGCCCGAAGTATCGTGACGTCGACTATGCCGTGGGAGAGTTCGTCCGTACGCAACCCGCGCCCGGCAAGACGCTTGTCATCTGGACCTATCGATTCGCTCTCAAGAGCGGGCTCAGCAGCGAGGACAATTCTCGTTTCAAGAAGATATTTCTCGAGCGCGAACTCTCGTTGTGGATGCGCACGCAATTGGACAGGGACAAATAAATAGAGCAATCCGCTGTCACCTGGATTGATTCCTGGCACGGCGACCAGCCGCAAGGCTGAGGGTTGCAAACCCGATGGGCCAGTTGTACCATTGGCTCAACTGGTACATATAGGCAATCGCCCCCGATGGAAATCACCATCGACATCGACAACCCCCTGCCGCAGTTCGAGCAGCTCATCGAGCAGATCAAGGCTGCGGTCACAGCTGGCGTTCTGAAGCCGGGTGACTCGCTGCCCTCGATCCGCCAGCTCGCCAACGATCTCGAGCTCAACAGCAAGACCGTGGCGAAGGCTTACCAGCTGCTGACACGCGATTCGGTCATCGAGACCAAGGGCTATCGCGGTACCTATGTCCACGCCAAGGCCAAAGCGAACTGCAAGTTCAACCTGCAGGAGTGGACGCTACGCAAACTCAGCGAATCGATCGCCGAGCTGCGTGAAGCAGGTGTGACCGATTCGGAAATTCGCAACGCGTTCGCCGGCGCCCTCAACGGGCAATCGCCGGCAAAGTGAGGTCGTCATGATCGAAGCCTATGCGTTCCTTGCGGCATTTGCGGCACAGATACTCGCGGCGTCAGTTCTGTATCCGGCCGGACTCATCAAATACGTTCAGGGGTGGGCGAGGAACTTCGGCTCCGAACGTTTCGCGCAACTGTATCCGGGCGTCGACTACAGTCGATGGGTCGAGCGTTTCGTGACTGGATATCGCGCGGCGAACATCGTCATCGCGATTCTCGGCTTGTTGCTGCTGCGCTGGCTGTACACCCTCATCCAGCACCCGGACTGGATCAGTGAAGTTGGAAAACCGGCTCTGCTGTACTTTTTTCTGCAGATGTCGCCGTTGGCTCTCCTCAGCTTTTACGCATTCGTGCGCTACTACAGGGTGCTCATGCAGCCGTCGCAGGAGGCGAAGCGCAAAGCCGTCCTGCAGCGCCGCGGGCTGCTCGATTTTGTCTCGCCATACGTCGTTTCGTTTGCCGTCCTGAGCTATTTCCTGTTCATCGTCTATGCGATCTATCTAGATCTCCATATCTACCACAACACGTCCCTATCCAAGCCCTGCCTGATGGCCATCGGCTCGGTCACGTTGGTCTACGCATTGAATGCGTTCGTCATCTACAAGTACCTGTATGGCAGAAAGAATCCGCTTGTGACTCATGATGGCCGCGTGCACACGATCGGTGTGACTGTGAAAGCGGGCGTCTACGGCAGTATCGCAGTCGCCTGGTTCATCTCGGTCTTCGGCGCGCTCGGCCAGCCGGGCTTGCAGGAATGGAGACCGTTCGCCCTGACCGTTTTCCTGGTGATCAGCACGCTTCTCTGTTTCATCAGTCTGACCGCGCCGCGCAAACCAGAAGGGAATGGGCTCGGGCCCAGTAGTGAGGTGCCGTCATGATCGAAACCTATGGTTTCCTTGCGGTGTTCACGGTGCAAGTGCTGGCAATGTCAGTCTTGTATCCGGCCCGGTTCAGCCGATACGTTCGAGTGCAGGCGAACAGCCTCCCCGCCGAACGCCTCGCGCAGCTGTTCCCGGGTGTCGATCTCAAACTCTCTACAGAGCGCTTCTTGACTCGATACCGCGCGGTGAACCTGGGCATCGCAGTGCTCGGCTTGTTGCTGCTGGGCGGGTTGTTCTATTACATGCGGCGCCTGGACTGGAAAGATGAGCGTGTGATCGCTCTGTCAGCCGCGTATTTCATGATGCAGCTGTTGCCGCTCATGTTCGTTACCTGGCTCGGATTCAGGCTCAACAAAGTGCACAAGCGCTCATTGCTCGAGGGGAAGCGCAAGGCCACCCTGCAACGCCGCGGACTCTTCGATTTCATCTCGCCGTTCGTCGTTTTCCTGGCCGTCTCGAGTTATTTCCTGGTCGTCGCGTTCGTGATGTATTTCCAACGGGAGCCGTTCCCGGGATTTGCCAACCAGTTGGGCGCAAACACGGTGGCGGCTGCACTCAAGCCATTCCCGCAATACACGTCAGTCACGGCCAACTCGACCCGCCTGATGGAGGGCGGGTGCGACCTCGCGTTCGTCGGCAAGCCGCTGCACCGCTCGGGGATCATCAGCCGTCCGTTCGCGGACGACGACATCGTGCTGGTCGGCGCCCCGG
>Ga0207682_10001409_pt1 | contig 11109 bp, 9 predicted proteins | sample KBSM63metaG_FD_184332 | JGI IMG/M metagenome (GOLD analysis project Ga0207682, IMG submission 184332) | Miscanthus rhizosphere microbial communities from Kellogg Biological Station, Michigan, USA - KBS M6-3 metaG (SPAdes) (version 2) | ecosystem: Host-associated > Plants > Roots > Rhizosphere >... | reverse complement strand
GTTATGACCACTTCGGTACCCGTCCGCGCCAGAACCTTTTACGCGACCCAAATTAGGGCGCCCTCAGCGGGGCGCGTATTCTAACCGAACGATGCAAAGTGCCAAGGGGCGGAAAAACTTGTGGAACCGGCGGGCCTTCGTGGCACTGGGAGCCGTAGCCCTAAGCACAGTAATTCCGGCCGCCATCGCCGCCCTACCCCCGGCGAGTGCACAAAAACCCAAGACCGATCCACCCAAACCGCCTGCCACCAAGCCCGCACCGCAGCGTGCACGCCTTCCAAAGCGTCTGGCGGCCGATTTCCACAGGCACATCCAAACCCGCCTGCCACACCTGCGCTCCTCGTTCGAAGCGGCGGGCCGCGATACGGGGCTCAACTGGCGGATGCTTGCGGCACTTGGTTATCAGGAATCGCGCTGGAGCCCGGCGGCAGTGTCGCCGCGCGGCGCCCAGGGCGTCATGATGCTCATGCCCCTGACCGTGACCAAGATGGGTGTGAAAAACGTGTTCTCACCCGACGAAAACATCATGGCGGGCTCGCGTTACCTGCTCCATATGAAAGAGCGCATCCCGAAACGCATTCGCGATCCCGACCGCACGCTGCTCGCCACGGCGGCCTACAACATCGGCATCGGGCATCTCGAAGACGCACGCATCATCACGCAGATGCGCAAGAAGAACCCGGATCGCTGGGCAGACGTGCGCGCGAATCTGCCGCGGCTGTCCGATCCGTACTGGCACAAGCGCGTCAAACGCGGCTACGCCAACGGCCGTGAAACCGCGCAGTTCGTCGAGCGTGTGTCGCAGTTCGCCGCGATCCTCGAAGCGAAAATCCCCAACTCCCGTGTAGCGCGGGACTAGCTACTTCAGTTCGCGGATCTTGATGCTGCGGAACGCGACCGCGTCGCCGTGATCCTGCAGCAGGATGCGGCCCTTCTGAGCCTCGCCGAAACCCTGCGTCGACTTGAACTTGCTGGCGGCCACGTGCGCACGATAGTCGTCCGAGCCGCGCTTGAACTCGAGCACCTTGATGCCGTTCAGCCAGTGCTCCACTGTGCCATCGGGCCGCGCGACGATGCGCGCGTGCTGCCAGGCGTCGACCTTGGGCGCGACGCCCACATTGGTCATGAGCTTGGCGCGCGGATAGATGTCATACAGCGAGGCAATGGTGCGGTTGCCATCGATACCCAGCTTGGCATCCGGATGCCGCTCATCGTCGAGGATCTGGTATTCGAGCCCGAGCGGAGCACCGCTCGCCGGGTCGTGCGGCGAGGTCAATAGATAGAAGATGCCGCTGTTGGCGCCAGCGGAAACCTTGAACTCCATCTGCAGTTCGAAGGCGCCGAACTCCTCATCCGTCATGATGTCGCCTCCCCCGCCTTGGGGTGCGACTGCCAGTTCGCCATCGGCGAACGACCATCCCTTGGCCGGAAACGCCGCGGCATCGGCACCGCGCCAGCCGTGCGTGGTCTTGCCATCCCAAAGCAGGCGCCAGCCCTGCGCCTTCTCCTCGGGATCGAGATTGTTAGGCAGGTTGTTGCGGATGAAGATACCCATCGGCGGCATGCGCTTGAGTTTCTTCGTCTGCACGCGCAGGTTTTTCCAGCTGGTGATGCGCCCGGCTTCTTCCGGATTGTTGATGCTGTGCACCTGTAACCCGAAGAAGCCTTTCCTCGTGGCATCGTCGATGACGTCGGCGGCCGGACCGTCGTTGATCCAGACGCGCATGCGCGGGCCGATGGCCTCGACGCGATAGTGATTCCACTCACCGAACTTGTAGAGCGCCTTGCTCGGCGGATTCATTTCGCCCGTGTAGAACCACCCGCGCTGGGCCTCTTCATAGATGCCGCCGCTCCATTGACGTTCTGAAGGGTCGATGTCGGTCTGGTAACCGTGCACCCGGCCGTTCTCGAACGCAGGAGTGCTCAGACTGCGGAACTGCACACCTGAGTTCGTGGGCCCCACGTCCTGGCGCACGTCGAACTCGAGGATGAAATCTCCGTAGTCTTTTTCCGTGACGAGAAAGCTGTTCGGCACTCCGGGTCGTGATGACCCGACAATGGCGCCGTCGATGACCTTGTAGTCCGCGGCACCTCCAAGCTGCTTCCAGCCCGCCAGCGACTTGCCATCGAAAATTGGAGCGCCTTCATCGGCAGCGATCACGGCTCCACAGAACACCAGCATGGCCAGTGCACAAACAACATCTCGCATCCGGTTCCCCTCTGTTGAGCTCATCCCGCGGCGAAGGCTTCGACCTGGATCGCAAGTTTAACGTCCATTCCGAATCCGAAGGCTTTGCCCCAGCCGACGCCGAAGTCTTCCCGATTGATGGTGGTGATGGCGTCCGCCCCGCAGAACTCTTTTTTCTTCATCGGGTGAGCCATGCATTTGAATGAGCGGATGGTGAGTGTCACTGGCTTGGTCACGCCATGCAACGTGAGCTCGCCCTGCACTTCAGTGGGCGCGCCATCCTTGAATTTGACCAGCTTGCCCTTGTAGGTGGCGGTCGGAAACTTCGCTGTATCCAGCATTCCGACATCGCCACTCTTCACGTGGGTTTCGAGTTTTTCGAGGCCGAAGTCGATCGAATTCATATCGATGACGATGTCGACGGTGCCGCTCTTCGCTTCCCGGTCGATGACCACAGTCCCGTTGCTTGCGGTCAACTTGCCGCGCCACACGGACATGCCGCCGAAATGATCCGCTTCGAAGCTTGGATGAGTGTGCTCCGGGTCTATGTTGTAGGTGGCCGGAGCGGCGGCAGCCGCGGTGGCGAAGGCACAGGCAACCACAAAGCCTGACTGGCGAAAGTTGTATTTCATGGGACACCTCATCTTGGCAGCGCTTGGCCGGAAGGTTCGGGACGCTAACACAGCACGCGCCCCGCGCGCTCCGCCCATCCCTACGTCAGTTCCCGCCGACGTGCCGCGAAGAACGAGTTCAGCAAGCGCCCGCTTTCTTCCATGAGCACGCCGCCAAAAACATCCACGCGATGATTCATCGAGGGCATGGCGAAAACGTCAGTCGTGCTGCCGGCGGCGCCTGCCTTCGGGTCCCATGCGCCAAACACCAGGCGCGCCACGCGCGCGTGGACAATCGCCGAGGCACACATGACACAGGGCTCCAGCGTCACATACAAGGTGGTGCCATTGAGACGATAGGAACCCAGGGTTTTCCCTCCGGCGCGCAGCGCCTCGATTTCGGCATGGGCGGTGGGATCGTGGCCGGCAATCGGCCGGTTTGCCGCAACCGCAAGGATTGCATCGCCCTGCACTAGAACGGCGCCCACCGGCACTTCGCCCGCGGCTTCGGCGCCGCGCGCGGCTTCGAGTGCGAGGCGCATGAAATCGATGTCATTGCGTAACGGCAAATTGGTATGGGTGGAAGTCCTTAGTGAATTAACCCTACCAAACTACTAGTGTTTTGGCAGGTTTTCGGAGCGTCGCATCATGAGCATCACGGAAAAAGTCGTCGCCCCGCCTGAGCGGGCGGCCGAGACCAGCGAATCACTGCTGAATGCAGAACGACTGCGTTCTGTGGGCCAGTCGGCGAGCACCATCGCACACGACATCGACGTCGCCATCGCGCCGATCTCGCTTTTTGCCAACGCCCTGCTCGAACACGAACCTCTCAGCGAGCGTGCGCGGCATTACCTGGCCAGTATCCTGCGCGCGGTAGATGACGTATCGCAAAACCTCGGACGCCTGCGGGACCTCGATCGTCCGCGCGAAGAACTGCCGGCGACGGTTTCGCGCACGCAACGACCGACTGCCTCTGCGCGAAGTCTCCGCGTCCTGCTGATCGACGATGATCCATCGCTCATTGAAGTGATGCGCACTTCGCTCATCGATGAGGGCCACAAGGTGAGCACTGCGAACGGCGGGCAATCGGGCATCGACACTTTTCAGGCGGCGCACAGCAGCGGCCTGCCCTTCGATATCGTCATCACCGATCTTTCCATGCCGGACGTCGACGGACGCCAGGTGGTGGCAAACCTGCGCGCCATCTCTCCCGGCACGCCGATCATCCTGCTGACGGGCTGGCGACATCAGCTGAAGGACGGCGCCGAGCGCTCGCTGCACGTCGACCGGTTGTTAGGTAAGCCGCCGCGCATTCGCGAGTTGCGCATGGCGCTTGCCGAGCTCACCGGGCGCCGCACCTCCGACCGGCTGATCTAGGCGGGGATCGCAAGGCTGATGACGCCGGCGACGATGAGCGCCGCACCAACGATGCGCCAAGGACCCGAATCCTCGCGCAACAGCCGCGAACCGAACCACGCGCCCACCAGTGTCGACAACTCCCGTGCCGGAGCAACGTGGCTGATGGGGGCGAGACGCATCGCAAACAAAACCAGGATGTATCCCAGCGGCCCGAGCACGCTCACGACGATCACTGCCTTGCGATAAGTGCGCGCCTCGAGCGCCACACGCGCGCGATCGCGCCAGGCACGTGGCGCCAGCACCGCCATGCGAAACAGGTTGCCGGTGAAATCGATGACGAACGGCGAGATCAAAAGCACCTTCACAGCCCATCCGTCATTGAGTGTGTAGGCGGCAATCAGGGCGCCGGTGAGCAGCCCGTAAAACACGCCAACGCCAGGCGCACGGCGGTGATGCCCGATGAGCCCCGCAACCAGCAGGATGCCGCCGACGATCAGCGCCAGGCCGGCAACAGACTGCGCCGTGAGCGCCTCGCCTAACAACAACCCGGCGCCGATGAAAGACAGCAGAGGCCCCGTGCCACGCGCGATCGGATAGACCACGGACAAATCGGAATGGCGATACCCGGTCTGCAGACTCAGTGAATACAGCAGGTGCAGTACCGAAGTGGCGGCAAGCGCGAGCCAGTGACGCGCCTCGAACACGGGCTGCTCGACGATGAGCACTGCGATGACCACCGGCCCGTAGATGAGCACCGAGCCGGCGGAAAAGAGCCACACGAAATGGCGAGATTCTGCGGCGACCTTGGCGTAGATGTTCCAGCTTGCGTGCGTGAGCGCCGCCAGCAGCACGAGACTGAGCGCAAGGATCGTCATTCGGCGATATAGCTCATTGGTTCGAACTTCAATTCGAATCACCCGGGTTTGCAAACCTGTTAGCCACCATCGAAAAAACCCTCATATGTAAATTCGTACATCGCTAACGGAGGAAAACGTTATTGACACCGATTACTTGTTCAAGCCAAGATCAAATCCAATCAAAAGCGATCACCAATAGTCGCATCATCGAGCAAACGGAATCGAAGTGGCGGTCTCAACGGCCACGGGTCTAACAAAATAATTCGCCGAACCAGCGGCATACGAAGAGCGGAACCGCGTTTGTCCGTTTTTCGTTACACGATAGAAAACGCGCAAATTCTTGCACTCGGGGGAGGGGCAAAACATGCCGCATTCATCGCGTAAGCGCACATTCGGTGGCCGTTCTGGCAATCGGTTCATTGGATCTTCTGCGGGCCTTGCGGCTCTGCTTCTGAGTTCGACACCACTCGCCTCGGCACAGAATGCCGAGCAGGCGCCGACCGCGCCGACCGCACCGATCACACCAGCAGCGGCGACCGCCCCAGCTGCGACGGCCACGCCGGCAACCGCGTCCGCAGCGTCGACGGAGCTGGAGGAAGTTGTCGTCGTCGGGACGCGCGCTGCCCAACAAGCTTCGATCGATCGCAAGAAGAACGCCGCTACGGCGGTGGATTCAATCTCCGCCGAGGATGTCGGCAAATTCCCCGATCAAAATGTCAACGAAGCGATTTCCCGCGTGGCAGGCGTCGCGCTCGATCGTGGCGACAACGGCGAAGGCCAGGGCATTTCGATCCGTGGCAATGGCCCGGAGCAAACCCGAGTCGAAATCGACGGCATGAGCGTCTTGAACACCAACGGCTCGTTGTCGGGACCCATCAGCGCCACCAGCGGTGGCCGCGCAGCCGATCTGCGCGAACTGCCGGCCGCCATCATCAAGAGCATCGACGTCTTCAAAGGCACCACGGCAGCCATGACGGAAGGATCGCTGGGCGGGACGGTGCGAATCGAAACGCGAACTGGTCTCGAATTCGACAAACCTTTCCTGCAGTTCTCGACCGATGGCCAGCGGAATTCCATTACGGATGAGTTGACGCCGAGCGGTATGGCGACTTTCGCCAAGAGCTTCATGGACAACCGATTTGGCATCTACGGCAACGTCACCTATTCGGAATTGGAAAACATTTCGGATATCCAGCAGCCGCAGACGTCGGGCAATGCCGGACCGTTCCGCAACGCCGATTTCGATCAATCGCCGGAAAAGACCTTCACCTACGATCCGAGCATTGCGGATCCGACCGCGACGGCGGGGAATTTCCGTGTTCTCGGCGCCGGCGGAGTGCCGGCTTATGCGTCGCTTTCGCCCATCGACATTCTGACAAGGTCGGCTGCGGCCGCATCTCCGGCGGCTTGCCTTGCGGCGTTTCCGGCGCTGACGCAGGCGCAGCTGAACGCCATTCCGGCGGGCGACCAGGTCCTGGGAACCGTCACGACATCGGGCGTAACCGCCGCGAACAACCGCACGGCGGCGCAGCTGGAGCAGACGAATGGACTGCAGTCCTGCCTGAACCAATGGAACGATTACGCACCGTCGCTCATTCGTGCGTTTCCACGCAAGACCACCGAGGAGAGGCTCGCGGCCCAGTTGCGTTTCGATTATCGGGTGAACGACGACATCGTGGTGTATGCCGCCTATCAGCAGGCCGACCGCCACGCCACCAGCGTCGACAACACACTCAATCTCGGCAGCCCGGCCTATAACCAGGCCGTCTCTTTCACCCAGGCCACTCCTGCGGCCACCTCGAACGCACTGATCACGCCACGCACGGTCTTTACCGGAATTGGCGCCAGCTTCAATTCCACCGGCCTGTGCGGCCCTCCAACCACAGCCGGGACCGGCTCGGCGCAAACGACCACCGGTTGCGGCGTGGCCAGCGACATGACCAACGTCGTGGTCGATGACAGCCACCACGTCACCTCGTTCCACCTGGCCGATGGCAACGCCAATATCGACGCCATCAATTACGACACGAACATCGAGTCCTGGAACTGGCAGACCGGACTCCACTTCAATCGTGAAAATCTTAAGGTCGACGTCATGTACGGAGATTCCAAATCGACCTGGGATCGCGCTCAGCTCCGTTCCGCCGTGAACTACACCTACGGCGGCGTGGACGCACACATCACGTCGTCCGGTCTTTGGGCTTATGACCTTCCGGCGGGGCTCGATTTGGCGAGCTTGCCCTATGCCAGTCTGGGTCCGGTCATCGCCCGAAATGCGTCCGCCGCCTCGGCGGTTCAGGCGCCCTCGCCGGCCTATACGGCAGCTCAAGCGGCGCAATGGGGCAGCAACTTCACCCTCACCTGGCGTCCGCAGATGACTGAAGACGCCGAGAACCAGACCAAGCTGGATGTCGTCTACGATGTGTCTGAGTCGCTTCCGTTCCTGACCAATCTCTCGGCCGGCTATCAACGCCGCGATCACACCGGCGATGGATGGGGCGGCGGCGGCTTCACGGTGCGACCAGGCAACGGGCAAAACTACGGCACGGCGGGATATGTGGCGCCGGTCGTGGTTCCAACCGAAAACCTCACTGTCAACTATCGCTCCTGCATGCCGACGGCGACCTCCACGCAGCCCTGTCAATACGGCTATGTCGGGGGAACCGCAGTCGGCACTAACAACAGCCCCGTCGAAAATCTGAACAACACACTGTTCGGCACGATGACGTTCACGCCCGCAGAGCTCGACGCTTTGGTCAAGAGCGCCCTGTACACGAAGGACTACTCGTTCCTGGGGGACTATCCGGACAAGGGCAATGTCATGACCAATTGGCCGTATATCAATCCGGCCGTCATCGCCGCGGCCATTCCCCAGACGGTGTTTGACCTGCACTGCATGAAACATTGCATGTCCAGTATCGGCACAATGTTCGATCAGCCGCACTCGGCATACAACGAAATCACCGACGCCGGGTACTTCATGTTCGACTTCGATCAGAGCCTGCCGTTGGACATGCGTGTCAACGGCAACATCGGCGCGCGCTACGTCACCACCAAGGCGAACTCAACGGGATTCATGACGCTGTCCCACACGGCAGTGACCGCGGCTTACAACCCGATCACGAATCCCGGCGCCATAGTCACCACGACGGTTGCGCTCAACACATCGCTCGTGGATGACACCTCGGATTGGCTGCCGGCCGGCAATCTCAACCTCTGGTTCACGCCCAACGTGGTGCTCCGCTACTACCAGGGCGATGTGATGTCGCGCCCGGCCCCGGGTGCCATGCTGCCCTCGGGAACCTGCACCATCGACGAACGCAACTCTGCCGACGTCAATGGAACGACTGACAATCCGAACACCTGTACCGGACGCGTTGGCAATCCGGGCTTGCTGCCGTACCAGGCCACCAACCGAAACCTTTCGCTCGAGTGGTATCCCACTCAGGATTTGATGTTCGGGGTCGCGCACTATCGCAACAAGATCGAAGTGGGCGCTCCGATCAACGCCAACATGCCCGCCTCGAACCTGTTCGCAGGAAGTGACGCGGTCGATCCGGTTACCGGAGAGTCTCTGGCGGACCTGGATTTCACCTATCCGTCATACGTCAACGGCCCGTCCGGGACCCAGTTGGGCATGGAATACACCGCGAAAGTCGCGTTCACGTTCCTGCCCTGGATCTTCAAACATACCGGCATCGATGCAAACTACTCCAAACTGGATTTCGAGGATTTCGCCGTATCGCGCGATCTGATCTCCGGCTCATACAACCCGCCACTAGGTCAGCGCTCAGACTTCACAAACATAACTTTGTGGTACGACGACAGTCGATTCAGCATGCGTGTGGCCTACCAGGGCCAATCCGAGTACTTCGACTTCATCTCGTCCTGTTCGAACGCCATCAACAACTACCCGACGTCGTTCGCGCAATGCCCGGGCCAGACGATCCGTACGCCCTACAATCCAGGCGGCACGAACTATCGCGAGGCCACGGAATTTTTCGATCTGAAATTGGGCTACCAGTTTACCCCGCAGTGGAGTGCCTACTTCACGGGGCGCAACGTTACCCGCGAGTTGACCTACCGCAACCTTCAGCCAAACAACGTCTATTCCGATGGGGCACCGACCCTTGAACAGATGAGCTATGGCGGCGCGCGATGGCAGTTTGGGGTGACGTGGCAGAACAACTGACGAGTAAGGCAGTTTCCGTCTGCCGCTGATCTGAAAGACAGAGGGCGCGTGGGTTTCGACCTACGCGCCTTTTCTTTGAGCTGGGTTAGGCTTCGCGCACCGACCCTGCAGCGGAATGGCAAGTGGCGAAACGACTCGCGCTATTGATGCTCTCGATGATTCCTTTGCTTTGCCGCGCCGAAAACGGCGACTGGTCGACTACCGTCTACGGCGCCGCGATATCAAACCAGCCGGGATGGGAAGACATCATCATCGATGCCCCCAACACGCGGTTCGTCGATTCCTATCTAGCCACGGTGGCAGTCTCACGCCAATACGCCGAGCGGAAGGAAGGTGCGCTTACCTTCGAGGCCGAAGGCCAGGTCGTAAAGCATTTCGGCGAGCAGACCCACTGGGAATTCAACGCCGTGCCCATCGTGCTTCGCTGGCACCGGTTCCCATGGAGCGAACGCGTCGCGACTTCGGCGGCGTTCGGGCTCGGGCTCTCCTACGCCACCGAATTGCCACCGGTTGAGGTGCAGCTCGAAGGTGAGAGTCACCAGACGCTGGTGTACTGGGTGCTGGAAATGACTGCAGGGCCGGTGGGCGCCCGTTGGGCCGCGTCGCTGCGTATTCACCACCGCTCGGTGGCTTATGGTCTCATGGGCGATGAGGGCGGCATGAACGCCGTGGGTCTCGGCGTCCGCTATCGATTGTGGTAAATGCTTCCGCATGAACGACCTTCCCGTCAGTGCCCACAACCTCAAATGGCTGCGCGAACAAATGCTCATGGCCTGCGACATGTCCCAATCGGTGGAGACGCTGCGCAAACAGGGGTATTCCGACCCGGCCATTCTCGACGCCTTCGAGGCGGTCCGTCCTCGCGGCAATGCGCTCGCGGAAGGTTCGCGGCCGCCGCCGCTCATCCGGCGCATGCCGAAAAACCTGCATCGCGTCGACAATGCCAATCTCGAGCTCTACACGCTCGATGATTTCCTGAGTCCGAAGGAATGCGCGCGCCTCGTCGCGCTCATCGACCATCACCTGCACCCCTCGACGCTATCTTATGCCTCCGACGACAAAGCATTTCGCACCAGTCAGTCGTCTTATCTTTGTCACCTGAAAAGTCCCGTCGCGGTGCACATCGACGAGAAGATCTGCAAGACGCTCGGCATCCGCGTGGAATATTCCGAGGGCATCCAGGCGCAGCGCTATGACGTTGGCCAGCAGTTCAAGCCGCACTGGGATTACTTCACGCCGGACACCGACGCGTACCGGCGCCTCGCGGGGGTGCGTGGCAACCGCACCTGGACGTTCATGGTCTATCTGAACGACGTGCTGGAAGGTGGCGCCACGCGCTTCACCAAGATCGACCATGCAGTCACACCCAAGGCCGGCATGGCAGTGCTCTGGAACAATCTCAATGCGGACGGCTCAACCAACGAATTCACCATGCACTGTGGCGAGCCGGTGGTCCGCGGCCACAAGATCATCATCACCAAGTGGTTTCGCATTCACGGCGACGGACCGGTGTTCCACGACTAGCCAGGTCACGGCGCGGCGCCGCGGCGGATTACTTCTTCGACTTCGACGCTTGCACTTCGCTGGCCACGAGATCCACCAGCTCCTGGGGGCCAAAGGTGGGCAACGGTTTGCCGTTGACGAAGAACGTGGGCGTGCGGTCAACCTTGAGGGCGACGAGGTCGTCGGCCTCGGCCTGAAGAATGTGGTCAACGCTTGCGTCCAGCGCATCCTGCTGCGCCCTTCGCACGTCGATGCCGACGTCGCCCGCGATTTTCCAGGCGCGGGCCGGATCCGGGCCTGTATGCGCGGCCCATTCCTCTTGCCGTTCGAACAACGCCGACAGCAGTTCGTGGACTTTGCCCTGAGCTTGCGCAGCCACTAACAAGCGCAGGGCCTGCA
>Ga0207682_10001407_pt1 | contig 11113 bp, 10 predicted proteins | sample KBSM63metaG_FD_184332 | JGI IMG/M metagenome (GOLD analysis project Ga0207682, IMG submission 184332) | Miscanthus rhizosphere microbial communities from Kellogg Biological Station, Michigan, USA - KBS M6-3 metaG (SPAdes) (version 2) | ecosystem: Host-associated > Plants > Roots > Rhizosphere >... | reverse complement strand
TCGCCGTTCCGCACCGCCGAGGCATTCCTGGTCGAGGAGATCATCGATCCGCGCGACACGCGTCCGTTGCTGTGCGAATTCGCCAACCTGACCGCGAAATTGCGCGAGCCGGGTCCGGTCACCAACCCGATGCGGCCTTAGGGAAAACCAACTGCGATGCATGCCCTAGCGGAAAGATTTATGCTGCCATCTGGCGTTCCGCGATAGAGATACTCCGTGATTACGGCCTTTTCGGCCGCCTGACAATGCATACATCCTAAAAAGCTCGCGTTGTGACCTGCCCTCCTCTAGGGTCGCGGCGCCTCAACACCCGAGTTCTCCCATGCAAGTCCGCGACGGCATCGTCGAAGCTATCGGCAACACGCCCCTCATCAAGCTGCAGCGCGTCTCGGAGCAAACCGGCTGCACCATCCTCGGCAAAGCCGAGTTCCTGAACCCCGGCCAGTCGGTGAAGGATCGCGCCGGGCGCGAGATGATCCTGCAGGCGGAGAAGCGCGGCGAGATCAAGCCGGGCGGGCTGGTGGTCGAAAGCACCGCCGGCAATACCGGCATCGGGCTTGCGCTGGTGGCGAATGCGCGCGGCTACCGGACATTGATCGTCATTCCGGAAACGCAGAGCCAGGAAAAGAAGGACATGCTTACGCTCTGCGGCGCGGAGCTGGTCCAGGTCCCGGCGGTCCCCTACAGCAATCCGAACAACTACCAGCACGTCGGCCGGCGGCTCGCCGAAGAGCTGAAGAAGACCGAGGCAAACGGCGTGATTTTCGCCGACCAGTGGAACAACCTCGACAACCGGCTCGCCCACTACACCTCGACCGGACCTGAGATCTGGCAGCAGACCGACGGCAAGGTCGACGCGTTCGTGTCCACGGTGGGTACCGGCGGCACGCTTGCCGGCACGTCTACCTTCCTGCGCGAGATGAAGAGGGACATCATCATCGGCTGTGCCGATCCGCGCGGCGCGGCGATGTACAATCTGTTCGCGCACGGCGAAGCGAAGGCGACCGAGGGCGGCTCGATCACCGAAGGCATCGGGCTCGGTCGCGTGACGCCGATCATCGAAGACATCAAGTGCGAGAAGGCCTATCTCATCCCGGACGAGGAGGCGATCCCGTACATTTTCGATTTGCTCGAGCACGAAGGGCTTTGCCTCGGCGGCTCGTCGGCGATCAATATCGCGGGCGCGGTGCGTCTCGCGAAAGACCTGGGGCCGGGCAAGACGATCGTCACGCTCCTGTGCGACTCCGGCACGCGCTACCAGTCGAAGCTCTACAATCCCGACTTCCTGCGCTCAAAGAAATTGCCGGTGCCGGAATGGCTCGAGCGCGTGTCGAACATCAAGCCGCCGTTTGTGTGAGAGAGAGCTGCATGCCGACCGACTGCCTGTTCCGCGAAGACGCCTATCTCACCTCGACTCCCGCGACCGTTGTCGGGATCAGCGAGAAAGGCGGCATCGTCGTCGACCGCACCTGTTTCTACGCCACGTCAGGCGGCCAACCGGGCGACAGCGGCATGCTGGTCACGCCCGCGGGCGAATTCCCGCTCGCGACCGCGGTCTACAACGATCCGCTCAAGACCGAGATCGCGCATGTGCCCGCCGAAGGCGTGGCACTGCCTGTGGTCGGCGACAATATCACGCTCAGGATCGACTGGGGTCCGCGCTATCGCCGCATGCGCATGCACACCGCGCTGCATCTCCTCTCCGCCGTACTGCCCTACCCGGTGACCGGCGGCGCCGTGAACGAGGACGACAGCCGGCTCGATTTCGACATTCCGGAAGCCGGGCTCGACAAGGACGAGATCACCGAGAAGGTGAACCAGATGATCAAGACCGACGCCGAGGTGCGCTCGCGCTGGATCACCGACGAAGAGCTCGAAGCCAACCCGGCGCTGGTCAAGACCATGGCGGTGAAGCCGCCGATGGGAACCGGGCGCGTGCGGTTGATCGAAATCGTCGGGCTCGACCTGCAGCCCTGCGGCGGGACGCATGTCCGCCGTACCGGCGAGATCGGTGCGGTGCGCGTGACAACGATCGAGAAAAAGGGCAAGCAGAACCGCCGCGTGCGTATCTCGTTTGCCTGAGCGGATGATCCCGAAAAGCGAGCACCGGTTTTCGGGCAAGATCGTGCGCAAGAGAAGCTAGCCGGAGAGAAAATGCCCGACGAAAAGCTCGCCAGCCGCTGGCTGGTCTCGACAGATTGGCTCAGTCAGCATTTGACCGATCCGGACGTGATCGTACTCGACGCCTCGTACTATCTGGCGAACGCCAAGCGCGATGCCGAGGCGGAGTTCCTCGCCGGCCACATTCCGGGCGCGCAGCGCTTCGACATCGACGCGGTCTCGGACAAGTCCAATCCCCTGCCCCACATGCTCCCTTCGTCCGTGCAGTTCGCCGGCCAGGTCGGCGCGCTCGGCGCCGGCGACGGCATGTCGATCGCGCTCTATGACGGCCTCGGGCTCTATGGCGCGGCGCGGGTGTGGTGGACGTTCCGTGCGTTCGGTGCGGACAAGGTGTTCGTGCTCGACGGCGGCATGCCGAAGTGGAAGAGCGAAAACCGCCCGCTCGAGACCGGCCCGGGCAAATCGCGCGCGGCGAAAACCTTCACGCCGAAATTCAATCGCGCACTGGTCGCCTCGATCGACGACGTGCAGCGGGTGCTGCTCGACAAGACCGCGCAGGTGGTCGATGCGCGCGCCGCCGACCGCTTCCGCGGCGAGGCGCCGGAGCCGCGCGCCGGGTTGCGCGGCGGCCACATGCCGGGCTCGTTCAATGTGCCGTTCGGCGAGGTGCTCAAGGACGGCCGGCTCAAATCGCACGACGACATCGCGGCAGCCTTCAAGACTGCCGGCGTCGATCTCGACCGGCCGGTGGTGACGAGCTGCGGCTCGGGCGTCACAGCCTCCATTCTCACCTTTGCGATCGAGGCGCTCGGCAAGAAGCCGGGGAGCGTCTATGACGGCTCGTGGTCCGAATGGGGGGCGCGCCCCGACACGCCCGTGGTGAAGGGATGACGGCCGAAGCGTCGCGGATCGACGGACTGTTCGAGCTTGCGTTCCGGCGCCATCAGGCCGGGCAATTGCGCGAGGCCGAAGAGCTTTACCGCAGCATTCTGCAGGCCGACCCGCGCCAGTTCGACTGCCTCTACTATCTTGGCATGATCGCGCTGCAGGAGGGCCGGCCGAGAGACGCGGTCGATCTGATCAGCCAGACCATCGCGGCGAACGACAGGATCGCGGCGCATCACGCCGGCATCGCCGAGGCCTACGGCGCGCTCGGTGAGCGCGACAAGGCCATCGCGCATTACCGCAAGGCGGTCGCGCTCGAGCCGGGACACTGGGCCGCGCAGCATCAGCTCGCCGCGCTGCTGTTCGACCAGGGCGACGCCAATGCGGCGCTGGAAGCCTCCGCGCGCGCGCTGGCGGCGAAGGATGCGCCGGACATCCGCGCGCTGTTCGTGCAGTGCGTGCGCAACGCCGACCGGCTGCCGCCGGTGCAGGAATTTCGCGCCCTGATGATCCGCGCCCTGCGCGAAGGTTGGGCGCGCCCGGGTGAGCTGACCAGCGCCGCCATTGCGATCATCAAGGCCGAGCCTGCGGTCGCGCGCGCGATCCAGGCCGCCATGCAGGCCTGGCCGCAACGTCTCGCGCCCGGCGCGTGCGCGCAGGCGATCGGCGTGCTGGTGCAGGACGATCTCGCTCGCGCGGTGCTCGACAATGCGCCGGTCAACGATATCGGACTGGAGCGCCTGCTCACCACCGTGCGCACGATCCTGCTCGACGCCGCCACCCAGGCGAAAAGCGAAATATCGCGCGAGATGATCACGTTCGCGTCCTCGCTCGCGCGCCAGTGTTTCATCAACGAATATGTATTCGATATCTCCGATACGGAGCGCCAGGCGATGGCATGGCTGCGTACCTCGGTCCGCTCCGCGCTCGAAGGCCGCGCGCCGGTGTTCGCGATCCATCTCATTGCGCTGGCATGTTTCGCGCCGCTGCACGCGCTCGACCGCGATCAGGGCATTCTCTCGCGCAGCTGGCTCAAGCCGCTCGACGCGGTCATCACCGAGCAGGTGCGCGAGCCGCAGACCGAGGCGCGGCTCCGCGCCGCGATGCCGCGCCTGACCGAGATCGCCGACCCGGTGTCGCAGCAGGTACGCCGGCAGTACGAGGAGAGCCCCTACCCGCGCTGGGTCACCGTTGCGCCGACCGCGCCGGAAGAGAGTATATCCGCCCACCTGCGCGGGCTATTTCCGGGCGCTCCGCTGCGCGACGTCGCGCAGCCTGCGGCGCCCGATATCCTGGTCGCCGGCTGCGGCACCGGACAGCAGCCGATCGGCACCGCGCAGCGTTTCCCCAAGGCGCGCGTGCTGGCGATCGATCTGAGCCTTGCGAGCCTTGCGTATGCCAAGCGCAAGTCCGATGCGGCCGGCGTTGCGATCGACTATGCGCAGGCCGACATTCTCGCGCTCGCGCCCGATCGGCGTTTCGACATGATCGAGTCGAGCGGCGTGCTGCATCACCTGGCTGACCCGACGCGCGGCTGGGCGACGCTGCTCAACCTGCTCAAGCCAGGCGGCGTCATGCGGGTCGGGCTTTACAGCGAGATCGGACGCCGGGATGTCGTCGAACTTCAGCGCATCGTCGCCGAGCGCGGCTATGCGGCGACGGAGCACGACATCAGGCGCTTGCGCCAGGATCTCCTGGCGAAGCCGGAGCCGCGGTTCGTGCCGATCCTGCATTCGCCGGATTTTTATAGCACCAGCGCCTGCCGCGACCTGTTGTTTCACGTGCAGGAGCATCGGCTGACGCTTCCCCAAATCGGTGCGTTCCTGGCCGAGCACGGGCTGGCGCTGCTCGGCTTCGAGCTCAATCCGCGCACGTATCACGCCTATCGGGCGGCGTTTCCGGACGACGCGGCCATGACCGACCTCGAATCGTGGCATCGCTTCGAGACCGCGAATCCGGATATTTTCCGTGGCATGTATCAGTTCTGGGTGCAGAATAACGCCTGACCGCGACGGGAGGATGCCATGATCTTCCGCCAGCTCTTCGACACGGTGTCCGGGACGTATACCTACCTGCTCGCCAGCCGGCGCGGCGGCGAGGCGCTGATCATCGACCCGGTGATCGAGAAGGTCGATCGCTATCTGCAGCTGATCCACGAGCTGGATGTCAAGCTGGTCAAGGCGGTCGACACGCATTTGCACGCCGATCACGTTACCGGGCTCGGCGCGCTGCGCGACCGCACGCAATGCATCACCGTGATGGGCGAGCAGACCAAGGCGGACGTTGTTTCGATGCGGCTGGCCGAAGGTGAGAAGCTTGCCGTCGAGGGGGTCTCGCTCGACGTGCTCTACACACCGGGCCACACCGACGATTCCTACAGCTACGTCATGGCCGATCGGGTGTTCACCGGCGACACGTTGCTGATCCGCGGCACCGGCCGCACCGATTTCCAGAACGGCGATCCGCGCCAGCAGTACGATTCGATCTTCAACAAGCTGTTGAAGCTGCCCGAGGGCACGCTGGTTTTCCCGGCGCACGACTACAAGGGCGAAACCGTCTCGACCATCGGCGAGGAGAAGGCGTTCAACCCACGCCTGCAGGTGAAATCGGCAGACGAATACGCGGCGCTGATGAACAGCCTGAACCTGCCCAATCCGAAGATGATGGACGTGGCGGTGCCGGCCAACATGAAGGTCGGGCTCGCACAGGAGGAGATCGCCCGGCGCGGCTGGGCGGTCGGTGCGGACGAAGCGCTGAAACTTGTCGGCGCGGCCGACGTCGCCTTCGTCGACCTGCGCGAGGCGAGCGAGCGCGAACGCCACGGCGTCATCCCCGGGTCGCTGCACGCGCCCTACCCCGATCTGCGCGTCAATATCGCGCCCGGCGGATTGCTGCGCGCGCTCGCGGGCGGCAAGCGACTGCTGTTCTACTGCGCCTTCGGCGAGCGGTCCGCCATGGCGGTGCAAGCCGCGCAGGATGCGAGGCTTGGTACGGCGTGCCACCTGCAAGGCGGAATCGACGCCTGGAAGAAGGCGCAAGGGCCGCTCGAGAGACCGCAGCGGTGACGAAAAAGGTCGTGCTCATCACCGGCGCGGCGCACGGCATCGGGCGCGCGACAGCACGGCAATTGCTCGACGAAGGCTGGCTGGTCGGCGCGGTCGATGTCGCCAAACCCGACCTCGAACGCGCGTTCGGGAAGCTGGTGCGCCGCGTTCACCTGATCGAAGGCGACATCGGCAGCGAGGCGACCGCGAAACGCGCGGTCACCGAAACGATCGAGCGCTTCGGGCAGCTCGACGGCGTCGTGTCCAACGCCGGCATCATGATCCGCAAGCCGATCCGCCAACTGACCATCGCCGAATGGCGACGCGTGCTCGACGTCAATCTCACCGCCGCATTCCTGCTGGCGAAAGCCGCCGAGCGGCCGCTGACCCAGACCAAGGGCGCCTTCGTGTCGATCGCCTCGACGCGCGCCGCAATGTCCGAGCCGAATACGGAGGCCTATTCGGCATCAAAAGGCGGGCTTGTCGCGCTGACCCATGCGCTTGCGATCAGCCTTGCGCCGGTGCGCGTGAACTGCGTCAGCCCCGGCTGGATCGCCACCAAGGACTACGACAAGCTGCGCCGCAAGGATCACGCGCAGCATCCCGCGGGCCGCGTCGGACGGCCGGAGGATATCGCCGAGGTCATCGCCTGGCTGCTCGACGGCGAACGCTCCGGCTTCGTCACCGGAGCGAACTTTACCGTCGACGGCGGCATGACGCGGAAGATGATCTACGCCGAGTAGGCCTCGGCGAACTTCGCGGTGTCGGCGTGATCGTCTTGAGCTTCGGGGATGAAATGCCGCGGCCGAAAGGTCTTCAGCTTTTCACCGCGCCCGCGGTCAGCCCCGACACCATATAGCGGCGGAAAACGTAATAGATCGCGGCCGGCGGCAGCGCGTAGATCAGCCCCGTGGTCATCAACAATTCCCACGGCGAGTCGTCCGCGGCGAGGAAATTGCCGAGCGCGACCGAGAGGGTGACGTTGGTATCCTTCGACAGCAGCAGGAACGCGTACAGATATTCATTCCACGCCAGAAGCAGCGCATAGGTCCCGACCGCGACCAGCGACGGCATCATCAGCGGGATGTAGACCAGCCGGAACAACTGCATCGGCGAGGCGCCGTCGACGATCGCCGCCTCGTCGAGCTCGACCGGCAGCTTGTCGGACGCCTGCTTCAGCACCCAGATCGCATAAGGGGCCGCGATCGTCACCATGGCCAGGATCAGCGCCCACTGGCTGTTCAGCAGGCCGTAGAGGCCCATCGTCCGGTACATCGGCACGGCAAGAAACGCCGCCGGAATGAAATAGGTGAACAGCGCGAGGTTCATGATCGCGCGCCCGCCCTTCACCTTGAGCCGGCTGATGGCGAAGGCCGCGGCGGTCGCGATCAGCAGCGTGATCACCCCGGTCGCGACCGCGATCACCAGCGAATTCCAGAACTGCTCCCAGAAATGGTGCAGATAGAAATGCTCCTGGCGGAACACGACGCCGAAATTGTGCAAGGTCGGATTGTCGGGCCAGAGCTTGCCTGAAAACGCGGACTCCTTGGGCGAAATGGCGAACAGGACCATGTGATAGATCGGCAGCAGGGTCCAGATCAGGACCGGAATGCCGATCAGCAGCAGCTTCGCCTCGGTTGCGATCTCGCGTGGTGAGGGAATCCTCATCGCGACAGCCGTTTCATCATGAAATAGACCAGCGGCAGAACAAGCGGCATCGCCACCACGATGGCGCCGATGGAAAGATCGACCTGATCGAGCCGCAGATAGCGGATGCCGAGCGTTGCGAGCACGTGCGTCAGATCGCCGGGGCCGCCGCCGGTCAAAAGATAGACGCTGTTGAAGTCGCCAAGCGTCCAGATCATCGAGAGGATGGTGCAGGTCACGTAAAGCGTCTGCATCGAAGGCCAGGTGACGAACCTGAATTTCTGGAACCGCGTCGCGCCGTCGACCGAGGCTGCCTCGTAAAGATCGTCAGGGATCGAAAGCCGCGCCGCGATCAGGATCAGCGTCCAGAACGGCAACGACTTCCAGATGTGCACCAGCATCGCCATCCCGAGCGCGATGGTCGGATCGTTGAGCCAGTTCGGCCCGTCCTCCAAAGTCAGCCGGAAGATCAGCTGGTTGATCACGCCCCATTCGGGATTGAGCATGAAGCGCAGCGACATGATGGTCGGGATCGACGGGACCGCCCACGGCAGGATGAACAGCACCGACAGCCATTTGATCCAGGTTCGCGCCTGAACGAAAAATCCCGACAACAACAGTGCGATCATCATCTTGAGATTGATCGCAACGATCAGGAACACCAGCGTGTTCACGACCGAGCGCACGAAGATCGGATCCTCGAACAAGTGGGCGTAGGTTTCGGGCCGCCGCGCGAGCCAGAATCCATACCCGATCGGATAAAGAACGAAGAAAACGAAGACCAGGACGTAGGGGACGATCAGGATCAGCCCCCAGGCCTGCCACGGCGTCCTCCATGCGGAGACCGGCGTGCGGCCGGTTCCGGTCGGGTTGAGCGCGATCGAGGACATGCCCGTTCACCTGAAAGGCCCGGCCGCAATGCGGCCGGGGCAGTGTCAGTGTCAGCCGGCAACCTGCTTGATGCGGGCGATCATTTCATCGACCGCCTTTTCGACCGGGATCTTCTCGCTGACCACGCGGTTCATCGCCTTGGCCCAGACGTTTTCATTGTTGAGAATGGTGAACTTGTAGTTCTTGGTGAACTCGAAGGTCACCGTGCCGGCCTGGTATTGGTCATGCACCGCCTTCTTGTGACGGTTTTCCTGCCAGAACGGGCTCTGCTGGGCCTTTTTGGTGACCGGGTACCAGCGACCGAGCGCGCCCTCGACGTAGGGCGTGAGGTTTTCTTCCTGCAGCATGAACTGCACGAATTCCTTCGCCTTCGCCTTGTTCTTGGAATCCGCGAAGATGACGCCGACCTTCACCGCCGTGCGGTAGACCATCGGCTTGCCGTCGGGCTTGTTCGGGAAGCCGGCGGTCGCGATGTTCTCGGCGACGTTCTTCTTGGCCTGGTCGCGCTGCTCCTGGGTCAGCGTCGGGTTGTTCGCGTCGTCGACCCATTTGGCCACGATCGAAATCGTCGCGTTGTGCGTGAGGATCGACGTCTTGTTGTGGAAGGCAACGTTGTTGTCCGGATCCTTCCAGTTCGACGACGAGGGCGGCGTGCAGCCGCGCGTATAGATGTCGGTGTAGTCCCTCAGGGCACCGATCAGCCCCTCCTTCACCTTCGGATCGTCGACCAGCAGCTTGCCGCTGTCGTCGACCAGCTTGACGTTATAGGCGTCCATGAAAGTGAGGAACGAGTAGAACGAGTCGCTGGAATCCACGCCCATCGGCTGGCCGATCGCGAAGATGCGCGTGCCGGTCTTCTGGCGGTAACCCGACTGCACCTTGTCGCACCAGAACGACCAATACTCCTTCCAGGTCTTCGGAATGTCGGATTCCTTGAAGCCCGCCTGTCCCAGCATGTCGATCCAGTACTGGATGTGCATGGTCTGCTGCTTCATCGGGAAGGCGTAGTAGGCGCTCTTCTTGGTCTTGTCGTTGTGCAGGAAGGTCGTCTCGACCGTGTTCGGCGCGAACTGCGCCTTGAGCGGATTGATGACGTCGGAAATGTCCTCGAGCTTGCCCTCGAAAGCCCATTTGCCGGCGACCTGGAAATCGAACACATCGCCATAGGCGACATCCGGAGGCGTCCCGGAATCCATCGCCGCCACGGTCTTCGGGATCATGTCCTGCGGCGAGTACTGCGAGATGTCGATCTTGATCCTGGTCTTCTCTTCGAACTTCTTCACCGCCGCGAACAGCGCGTCGTCCTCGGCCTTGTAGAAGCCTTTGCCCCAGAACACCGTCAGCTTGTCCTGCGCGGACGCAGGACCGCCCGACAGCAGGAAAGCGGCCGCGACGGCGCCGGCGAGATATCGATACATTCGTGTTCCTCCCGATTTATGCAGCCATTGTTGTTTACGCGTACGACCGGCCGAAAAGGCCAAGCCAGAACCTTGAATCGAGCCCTAACATGTTAGCAACTGTCCGGCAAACCGCAGTCCGGACGATGGCACGTCTCTGAAGCATTTGCCGCGTTTTCTACGGCGAACCGATATCCATCCCGGATCAAGTCCGGGACAGGCTTTCGCCGGAAAACGCTCTTGTGGCGCCGATCCTCAATGCAAAATCTGGCTCAGGAACAGCTTCGTCCGCTCGTGCCTGGGATGCGAGAAGAACTCGTTCGGCTCGTTCATCTCGACGATCTGCCCTGCGTCCATGAAGATCACGCGGTTCGCGACCTGGCGCGCGAAGCCCATTTCGTGGGTCACGCACAGCATGGTCATGCCTTCCTGGGCGAGCTGCACCATGGTGTCGAGCACCTCCTTGACCATTTCCGGATCGAGCGCGGAGGTCGGTTCATCGAACAACATGATCTTCGGCTTCATGCACAATGCGCGCGCGATGGCGACGCGCTGCTGCTGACCGCCGGACAGCTGGCCGGGATATTTGTGCGCCTGCTCGGGGATCTTCACCTTGGTGAGGAAGTGCATCGCGACCTCCTCGGCCTCTTTCTTCGGCATCTTGCGCACCCAGATCGGTGCCAAGGTGCAGTTCTCCATGATGGTGAGGTGCGGGAACAGGTTGAAGTGCTGAAATACCATGCCGACTTCGCGTCGCACTTCGTCGATCTTCTTCAGGTCGCCGGTCAGTTCGGTCCCGTCCACGACGATGCGGCCCTGCTGGTGCTCCTCCAGCCGGTTGATGCAGCGGATCATCGTCGACTTGCCCGAGCCTGACGGCCCGCAGATCACGATGCGCTCGCGGCGCTCGACCGCAAGGTTGATGTCGCGCAGCACGTGGAATTCGCCGTACCACTTGTGCATGTCGACAATCTCGACGGCGAGCGCGTTCGACGTCTTGGGAGCAACCGCTGCGGCTTCGCTCATGACAGTCCCTTTTTTACATTCGGCATGATCTTGCCTTAACGGTGGTCGCTCTTGGCAAGGCGCGCTTCCACACTCTTCGCGTAGCGCGACATCCCGTAGCAG
>Ga0207682_10001406_pt1 | contig 11118 bp, 12 predicted proteins | sample KBSM63metaG_FD_184332 | JGI IMG/M metagenome (GOLD analysis project Ga0207682, IMG submission 184332) | Miscanthus rhizosphere microbial communities from Kellogg Biological Station, Michigan, USA - KBS M6-3 metaG (SPAdes) (version 2) | ecosystem: Host-associated > Plants > Roots > Rhizosphere >... | reverse complement strand
CGCCGCGCAGCAATCCACCGACCGCATCGGCGCCATCGCGTCCTATGCGACGTGGTCGGACTGCGGGCTGGCGGCCGGCGCCTTCATCGGCATCATGGGGATGGAATGGGCCGGCTATCCGGCGACCTATGCGATGCTCGCCGCCATGACGTTCGCCGCCATCGTGTGGTTCAGCTTGCGCCAAGCAACGCCGCCGCCAGCGCGCGGGTGACGCCGCGCTTCTGCCGCAGCGCTTCGCGGTCGAGCTGAGCGACCGCTTCGCGCGCCGCCGCGAACGAGCGCTCGATGCGCGTCGCCAGATAGGCGATCAGGCTCTCGTCGACGCTGAGCTGCCGGTCGGCGAACAGTTTCACCATCACGGCGCGCAGCAGCGCATCGTCGGGCGCGCTTACCGTCACCACCGGGAGGGCGCGCAGCCGCGACACAAGGTCGGGCAGCGCCACACCCCAGGTTGCGGGCGCCGATCGCGCCGTCAGCAGGAGATAGCCGTCCTCCTCGCGCACCAGATTGAGCAGATGAAACAGCGCGCGCTCGTCGAGTTCGGCGGATGCATCCTCGACCACCAGCGCACCGGTCGCGAGCGAGCCGAGCAGATCGGTCTCGCCGAGCGCCCGCGCCGAGACGCGGCGCGCGCCCGCCTTCTCGGCCCAGATCGCCGCCAGGTGGCTTTTCCCCGCACCTTCCGGGCCGGTGAGCGCGAGCACGCGATCGGCCCAGTCGGGCCAGCGCTCGATCGTCGCGAGCGCATCGGCGTTCGATGTTCCGGTGAGAAAGTCATCGCGCGCGAAACTCTCCGCGTGCGGCAGCGCGAGCGCGAGCTGACGCGGGACATTCATGGGGCGCGGTCCGGCTCCGTGCGCTTGACCGTGAAGCCGACCCGACTGCTCGCCGGCTCGCCGGTATAGAACGGGCTTTGGAGATATCGCTTGAGCGCGAAGCGCACGAGCACACCCATCACGGCCGCGAGCGGCACCGCGATCAGCAGTCCGACGAAGCCGAACAGGTAGCCGAACGCGAACAGCGCGAACATCAGCCAGACCGGATGCAGCCCGATGCTCTCGCCGACCAGCTTCGGCGCCAGCACATAGCCTTCGAGGAACTGGCCGACGAAGAAGATGCCGATCACCACCAGGATCGGCGCGTATTCGGGCCAGAACTGCGCGATCGCGACGCCGCCGGCGAGAATGAGTCCGGTCATCGAACCGACATAGGGAATGAACGTGATGATGCCCGACACGAGTCCGATCAGCATGCCGAAGCTGAGGCCGCTCAAGGTGAGCGCGACGGCGTAGAACGAGCCGAGAATCAGGCACACCGCGGTCTGGCCGCGCATGAAGCCCGCGATCGCGTCGTCCATCTCGCACACGAGGCCATGGACGGTCTCGCGATGCTGTAGCGGGATCCAGCGATCGACCGTGGCCACCATCCGGTTCCAGTCGCAGAGCAGATAGAACGCGACCACCGGCGTGACGACCACGAGCGAGAACAACGAGATCAGCGCCTGCCCGCCGGACCACACCGACTTCAGGAAGGTCGCGGCCCACCCGGCGCCCTGTTTGACGATGTCGCCGAACTGCGTATCGCCGACACCCTCGCCGAGGATCTTGCGCAGCCATTCGCGGTTCGGATCCATCGCGAGCGTCTGCAGCCGCTGCACATAGCCCGGCAGCTTCTCGATGAACGCGCCGAGCTGCCCGATGACGACCGGCACGAACAGGAGAATGAGGATCACGAAGCCGAGCACGAACGCGCCGATGATGACCAGCGAGGCGACCATCCGGTTGACGCCGAGCCGCTCCAGCCGGTTGGCGAGCGGATCGAGCAGATAGGCGAGCGCCATGCCGGCGACGAACGGCAGCAGGATTTCGCGCAGGATGTACAGCGCGATCACGCCGGCAAGCAGTGTGAGCACCCAGAATGTCATCTGGCGCGTCAACGTCATCGCAAAATCCGTCGGCTGGATTGGTGGAGCATGATCTTTTCCGAAAACCGGTGTCGATCCCCGATCGGGGTCGAGGACATGCTTTTCGGATCGTGCTCCCCCCGTCAGCCCGGCGCCCGTTGTATCACGCGACGCCCATGTGGCGCACCCATTCGCGCAAATACACCGCCACCGACGCGAGCGTGAGGATCGTGACCGCCGCCATAAGGGCCTTCAGCGCCCAGCCGGCGTTGAAACCGAAGCCGTGGGCACCGAGCACCAGCCCGACCAGAAGCAGCTGCGCCGCGGTGTTGAGCTTCGACACCGGATGGGGTTTCACGCTGACCGGCTTGTCGATCAGCCAGGAGAACAGCACGCCGCCGACGATCAGCAGATCGCGCGACACCACCAGGATGACGAGCCAGGGCTCCAGCCTGTCGGTGATCCCGAGCGAGACGTAGATCGCGACGACCAGCACCTTGTCGGCGAGCGGGTCGAGATAGGCGCCGAGCTCGCTCGCCATGCCGAATCGCTTGGCGAGGAAGCCGTCGACCGCGTCGCTAACCCCCGCCGCCGCGAACAGCAGGAAGGCGATCAGCATCTGGTTCGACGCGATCGCCCACACCACCACGGGCACGAGCAGGATGCGCGCCAGCGTAATCAGATTGGGAATACTCAAGTTGGCCCCGGCAATCAGTCCAGACTGGCAAATAGACCTCGCGCGGCGCCTTGCCAAGCGGCTGCGGACAACCGGCTAGTGTGGCGGTTCAGAAGTCCGCAATAGTCTCGCGGCAAGTTAAAGTTGCGGACTTCTGAACCCAAGCCACACTAGAATCACAGGTTTCCTAGGGTCCTTCGATTCCGAAGTTCGCACACGAGTGTGCTGCACCATGAAACGAACTTCGGAATCGGGACACCAGGCCGCCATTGCATGGCTCGCCGCGGCGACGTAAGGCAACCGCATGAACGACAAACGCAACGGCCTGACCTACGCGCAGGCCGGCGTCGATATCGATGCCGGCAACCGCATGGTCGAGCTGATCAAGCCGCTGGTGCGCGCGACCGCCCGGCCGGGAGCGGATGCCGAGATCGGCGGCTTCGGCGGGCTGTTCGACCTCAAGCGCGCGGGCTTCCGCGACCCGCTGCTGGTCGCCGGCACCGACGGCGTCGGCACCAAGGTCAAGATCGCGATCGAGACCGGAAAGCACGACACCATCGGCATCGATCTCGTCGCGATGTCGGTGAACGATCTCGTGGTGCAAGGCGCCGAGCCGCTGTTCTTTCTCGACTATTTCGCCTGCGGAAAGCTGGAGCCGCATGTCGGCGCCGAGGTGGTGAAAGGCGTGGCGGCCGGTTGCCGCGAGGCGCGCTGCGCGCTGATCGGCGGCGAAACCGCCGAGATGCCGGGCCTCTATGCGGCGGGCGACTACGATCTCGCCGGCTTCTCGGTCGGCGCGGTGGAGCGCGACGCGTTGCTGCCGCGCGGCGTTGCGGCGGGCGACGTCGTGCTCGGCCTCACGTCCTCCGGCCTGCACTCGAACGGCTATTCGCTCGCGCGCAAAGTGGTGGAACAATCCGGGCTGGCATGGGACGCGCCCTGCCCGTTCGCAAGCATGACCCTGGGTGACGCGATGCTGGCGCCGACGCGCATCTATGTGCGGTCGTGCCTGGCGGCGATCCGCGAGACCGGCGGCGTGAAGGCGCTCGCGCACATCACCGGCGGCGGGTTCACCGAGAACATTCCGCGCGTATTGCCTGAGGGATTGGGCGTGCGCGTCGATCTCGCGCGCGTGCCCTTCACGCCGCTGTTCCGCTGGCTCGCCGTGACCGGCGGCATCGCCGAGCAGGAAATGCTGCGCACGTTCAACTGCGGTGTCGGCATGGTGGTGGTCGTTGCGGCGGAGAAAGCCGACGCGGCCGTGGATGTTTTCCGGCGCGAGGGCGAGACCGTCGCACGGCTCGGCGAGGTGGTCACCGCGTCCGCCGACGCGCGCGTGGTCTACGACAATCACCTCGCCGCATGAAGAAGCGCGTCGCGATCCTGATCTCGGGGCGCGGCTCCAACATGGCGGCACTGATCGATGCCGCGAAAGACCCGGCCTACCCGGCCGAAATCGTGCTGGTGCTCTCCAACATCGCGGATGCGGGCGGGCTCGAGCGCGCACGCGAAGCCGGGATCGCGACCGAAGTGGTCGAGCACAAGCCGTTCGGCAAGGACCGCGCAGCCTTCGACCGTGCGGTGCATGCGGTGCTGGAGCGGCACCGCACGGAGATCGTGTGCCTGGCGGGCTTCCTGCGCTTGCTGACGCCGTGGTTCGTCGAACGCTGGAGCGGGAGGCTGATCAACATTCACCCATCGCTGCTGCCGGCCCTCAAGGGCCTCGACACGCATGCGCGCGCCCTTGCGGCCGGCGCGACGCAGCACGGCGCGACGGTGCACTTCGTCGTGCCGGAACTCGATTCCGGCCCGATCATCGCGCAGGAGAGCGTTCCGGTTCTTCCGGGCGACACGGAAGAGACGCTCGCGGCGCGCGTGCTCGCGGTCGAACACCGCATCTATCCGCTCGCGCTCAAGCGCGTCGCACAAGGCGACGTCGCAGGATAGCGCGCGGTGCCGGCCTCAGGCCATTTTGAGATTTTCCGCCGAGGTCTTGCCGCGATTGCTGACGAGTTCGTACTCCACGGTCTGGCCTTCGTTCAGCGAACTGAGACCAGCGCGCTCGACGGCCGAGATGTGGACGAACACGTCCTTGTCCCCGGTCGACGGCCTGATGAACCCATAGCCCTTGGTCGGGTTGAACCATTTGACGGTGCCTTTTTGCACGGTCGATCTCCTGATCTGCGAAGTCAAAAGACGACGCGAAGATGCATCGCTGCACACCGCGCCAACGATCCCGGGTTTTGGGAGTTTTCCGTTTAGCCCGCGCCGCCCCCGAAGGCCGAACGCAATGCGATCTGGAAGAATCCAAAATCCGATTGCGTGCCAACGAGAGTGGGAAAATGCGGCTACAGAAAGACAAAATCGAATTGTCCGCGTGGCATTGCGACGTATGATGGTGTTCAGTCAGCCCTGTGGCGACGGCACAACACGCATGATCCGCGGAGATTTTTCTTCCCTTTTCGTTCGTTGCGGCGAAGCGCTTTGCTTTTTTTGCTAATTGATGGAAAGCGTTTGTTCTCTCCTTAACGACCCCGGCAATACGGCGGCAAACCTGAAGGAAACGACACCGTGATCGATCTCTACACCTGGACGACGCCGAACGGCCGCAAGGTCTCCATCGCGCTCGAGGAGCTTGGCCTTCCCTACACATCGCATCCGATCGACATATCGAAGGACGAGCAGTTCCAGCTGGACTTCCTGAAGATCGCGCCGAACAACCGCATCCCGGCGATCGTCGACCGCGACAACAACATGAGCCTGATGGAGTCGGGCGCGATCCTGATCTATCTCGCCGACAAAACCGGAAAGCTGCTGGCGACGTCCGGCGAGGCGCGCTATCGCGCGATCGAATGGACAATGTGGCAGATGGGCGGCCCCGGCCCGATGCTGGGCCAGGTGCATCACTTCGTGAAATACAACAAGGGGAAGGCGCCGTACGCCGAGGAGCGCTATCTGAAGGAAGCGCACCGGCTCTACGGCGTGCTCGACCGCCGGCTTGCCGACCGCGAATTCGTGGCGGACGACTACTCGATCGCCGACATCGCGATCTGGCCGTGGATCTCGCGCTTCGAGTGGCAGACCGTCGACATGAACCAGTATCCGAACGTGAAGCGCTGGTACGTGGCGATCGCCAATCGCCCGGCGGTGAAGAAGGGCTACAAGGTTCCCAAGGACGTCGGCGAAGTCCCGATGCCCTGAGGCGCGCCATAAGCACGTTTAGTTGCGTCTGCGACGCGCCATCAGCGCGTCTACGCGCGTCTGCGACGCGCCATGGGCGCCGCCACAACCGCAGGGCGCCGATACGGCGTTGTATCGCCTTCAATCTCCAATAGTATGGGGGTGCGGGGCCGCGGGCCGGCCGGCGGGACGATGCACATGGACGCGTTGCGGGTTGCGGCAGTCATCGCCGCATTGGTCGTGTCGGCGAACGGCGCCGCCGCGCAGGCGCAGCCCGCGCCTGCGCCGCCGCAGCGGATCACCGCCTCGGCGGCCGACTCCGTCGGCTGCAACAGCGTGGAAAAGCCGCTCAGCGCCGGCGGCGCCAGCATCGTTCCGGACACGCCCGGGCAGCCGAAGAGCTGGCAGCCGCCCGGCGGGGAGATTTCCTTCACGGTGCGCAGCTTCGTGCAGATTCCCCCGGATGCCTACGTGATCGTGTGCTTCCGCTGGAAGCACATCAACGAGCGTCCGGGCGGCTACATCACCGCCCGCCCGGTGCATCTCGACTTCACCGACGGCGGGCGGCGGCTCACCGTCACGGTCGTGGTCCCGCCGAACCTGCGCGATCCGCCCTCGCGCTTTTCCGGCGAGGGGGAATATGCCGGGCTCTACCTCGTGCCGCTCGCCGACGTGCGCATCCTGTTGGTCGGCAAGGACAAGGACGGCAACGTCGTGATCGCGGCCGACGTCTCGCACACGATCGGCATCACCCGGCCATTCGTGGCGCTGCTGCTGGCGGCGCTCACCGTGTTGGCGGCATTCGGCGTGCTGAGCCTGATCAGTCACCGCCGGCTCAAGCGCCTCGGCCTCGACGGTCTCGACCCGATTATTCGCATTATCGCCACGTCGGACGGCTATGCGAGCCTGTCGCAGCTGCAGATGGTGCTGTGGACCGTCGTGGTCGCAGCTTCGGCGGTCTACGTCATGGTGCTGTCGGGCGACCTCATCGAGATCACGTCGGGCACGCTGGTGCTGCTCGGCATTTCGGGCTTCGTGACCGTCGGCACGCAGATACACGACAGCGCACAGAGCGCCAAGGCGGCTGCCGCGGGCGTGTCGCGCCCGCAGCGCAAGCCGATGTGGTCCGACCTTGTCGTCAACGAGACCGACGGCCAACGCGACATCGACGTGACGCGCGTGCAGATGCTGTACTTCACGCTGATCACCGCGATCTTCGTGGTGATGCGCGTGCTCAGCACCTACGTCATTCCGGAAATCCCGCAGGGCTTCCAGATCCTGATGGGCCTGAGCAACGCGGTCTATTTCGGCGCCAAGGTGGCGCAGCCGGGCGCCAATACGGCGGCGGCGAATCCGCCCGCAACGAATCCGCCGCCCGGCGCGGACGGCGCGCCGCTGACGCCGCCAGGCTCGCAGGCGGGATGATGCCTATTTCGCAAGCCCGAGCGATTTGAGGATCGCGCCGATCTCCTCGTCGTCCTTCTTCAGAAACGCCGCGAATTCGACCGAGCCCATCCACGCGACGTCGAAGCCGCGCTTGGCCATGAATTCCTGGTACTCGCTGCTGTCGTAGACCTTCTTCAGCAGCGTCTCGTACTGCGTGGCGATCTCCTTCGGCATGCCCTTCGGACCGACGATCGCGCGCCACACGCCCTTGTGCCACTTGTGGCCGGTGGCCTCGTCGACCGTCGGCACGTCGGGGAAGTTGGCGGCGCGCTTGCCCGACATGAACACGAGGCTGCGCAGGCGGCCCGCCTTGAGCAGCGCTTCGGCTTCCGGCATCGAGGTCGAGACGAATTCGACCCCGCCCGCCGCGAGATCGGTCAGCGCCGTCGCCGCTCCGGTGCTCGGCACCCAGCGGATCGACAGCGGCGACACACCTTCGGCCTGCATCAGGCCGGCGAGCGCGAGATGCCAGCTGCCGCCCTGCCCGCTGCCCGAGGCGACGACCTTGTTCGGGTTCGCCTTGATGTGCGCGAACAGCTCCTTCACCGTCTTGAACGGCGAATCCGAGCGCACGTGGATCGCGGCGGCGTCGGTGTTCATCAGCGCGAACGGCGTGAACTGGTCCGAGGTGAGCGTGGTGAGGCCCACCCAGTGCATCATGTTGATCTCGAGCGTTATCATCCCGATGGTGTAGCCGTCGGGCGCGGCCGATGCGATCGCCGTATGGCCGACCACGCCGCTGCCGCCGATGCGGTTCACCACATTGACCGGCTGCTTCAGGTCGCGTTCGAGCATCATGGCGATCTGGCGCGCGACCGCGTCGGTGCCGCCGCCCGCCGCCCACGGCACGATCAAGGTGATCGGCCGCTCCGGAAACGCCGCCTGCGCGGCGCTACCTGCCAGGCACGCGGCCGCGACCAGCGCAGCGCACAGTTTTCCAATGTGGCGAAGCATTCCCGTCCCTCCCTCGTATCGTTATTGGCCGCGCGGCTTGCACCGCGACGCGCGCTTTTGCGCTCTTCGTATTCCGGGCGCGCGCCGCTATGATGTCAAGGGTGGGCAGCGAAGCCTGTCGAACAATCTCACTTTTGTCTCTTCGCGCATGATCTGATCATGCGCCAACCGGGAATTGCATGATGAAAGTCTTCGTGACGGGCGCGACCGGCTATATCGGCGGCTCGGTGGCGACCAGGCTCTTGGAAAAAGGCCACGCGGTGATCGGGCTCGCGCGCTCCGACGAGGCCGCAGCCGCGCTGAAGAAGCGCGGGATCGAGCCGCTCCCCGGCGACATCAATGCCTATACGCCGTTCGTCGAGGCGGTGAAGCGTGTCGATGCCGTGATCAACGCGGCGAACTCCGACAACGCCTTCGTGGTACATGCGCTGCTCACCGGCTTGCGCGGGACGGGCAAGACGCTGATCCAGACCTCGGGCTCGAGCGTGGTCGGCAAGTACGACAACGGCGAGGCCAGCGACGACACGTTCGACGAGGATACGCCGTTCACGCCGCAGCCCGAGAAGGCAGCGCGTGTCGCGATCGACCACGCGGTGCTGGCGGCGGCGAAAGAGAACGTGCGCGCGATCGTGATCCGCCCGACACTGATCTACGGACGCGGCATCGGCGTGCCGTCCACCAGCGTGCAGCTGCCGAAGCTGATCGACGTGGCGCGCAAGCACGGCGTGCCGCGCCATGTCGGACGCGGGCTCAACATCTGGGGCCATGTGCACATCGCGGACGTCGCCGCGCTATACCTGCTGGCGCTGGAGAAGGCGCAAGCCGGTTCGCTGTTCTATGCGGAGAACGGCGAGGCGAACTTCAAATCGGTCACGCAGTCGCTCGGCCGCATGCTCGGGCTCGGCGACAAGACGCAGGACTGGCCGATCGGCGAAGCGGTCGAGGGGATGGGACCCGGCGCATATTTGAGCTTCGGCTCGAACAGCCGCGTGCGCGGCAAGCGCTCGCGCGCGCTCGGCTGGGAGCCGAAGGGGCGCGCGTTGTTCGACGAGATCGAGCACGGTGTCTACCCGGAAGTGTACGGGAAGAAATAAGCCGTCACTTCAGATTGTCGTTGAACAGCCGGGCGAGCCGCGCGCCTGCGAGCGCGATGCGTTCGCGGGCGACCTTCTCGGCATTGCTCTTGTAGGCCGGCGTCAGCTTTGAAACCACATCTTTGGTCTCGATCGGCGGCTTCATGTAGACGTCGGTTTTGGCAATGTTGAAGCTCTCGAGGATCCAGGCGCCCGGATCCGAGACCGCGGCCGCGGCCGCCGCGACCTTCGGGTCAGGGCTGTCGCCGACGACCTCGCCGTCCCAATAGGTGTGCAGCTTGGATCCGCAGCAATCGATGCGCACGCTGTTGCCGCCGCGATCGCCCTCCTTCGTTTTGAACGCCTTGGTGAAGCGCGCTGTCGCGTGCAGCGGCTGATGGATGTCGCCGACCATGTGGATGAGCCAGATGATGTCGTAGGATTTGATGTTGTCGCTCACCCCGGGCTTGGAGATCGCGGCGGTGAATCGCCTGATCTGCGTCTCGGCATTCACCGGGGGCGCGCGAAACGTCTTGGTGCCGTCGGGCGAGAATGGCACATCCTTGTAGTGCCAGTATTTGTGCATGCGCTTGTCGGCGTAGCCTATGTTCTGGCCCGCCTGTTTGGTCTTGGGCGGCGAATCGCCGTCGTTGATGAAGCCGGGATGGGTGGTCGGGTTCTTGATGTCGTCGGGCCAGACCGACGCGCGCATGAAGGCGGTCTTGTCCTTCAGGTCGTCGGCCACGCCGGCAATCCATTTGCTGTAATCCGGGTTGATCTTGAGCAACTCAATCGCGCGCGCCCGCACCGCGGGCGTCATCTGCTCCCAGGCAACCGCCGCGACCATCATGTGGCCCTTTTCGTGCCAGGCATGGGCGCTGCCCGAGCTCCAGGCAACGCCCGCAACGGCGATCATCGCCGCAAGCTTCAAGCGGAATGTCATGGTTTGCCTCCCCGTCGACCGAGTTGCCCCGATAGCATCTGCACGCACGGCATTCAATTACGAGTAGAGTCCGCTGCGCAGGTTGTAGCGCGCGGGAGAGCTGCACCGGCGTGAGCCAACTCACGCGCCGCGGCAGGATAGTGGCGACGGACGACAGCGATTGCGCGCGCGCCCTGCCGGCGCGACACTCCCGTCCGAGCGCGGGAACGCCGCGCAGAGAAAAGGGAGAGCGCCATGAGGCTCACCATCGCCACGCTCGCATTGCTGGTGTCCGTCGGCGCGGCCGCCGCGCAGGACCGCTTCGCCATCCTGCAACCCGACGCGATGAACGCCGAGCAGAAGAAACTGCTGGAGACCATTGTCTCCGGTCCTCGCGCGGCAAACTACGGCGGCGACGCGGTGAATCGCGTGCTCAAGGGCGGGCCGTTCAACGCGTGGATGCGCAGCCCCGAGCTCGGGATGCGGCTGCAGGCGGTCGGCGAGCAGATCCGCTTCAAGTCGTCGATCCCGAAGCACCTCAACGAGTTCGCGATCCTGATCACGGCGCGCGAGTGGACCTCGCAGTACGAATGGTATGCGCACCACTCGCTGGCGATGAAGGCCGGACTCAATCCGCAGGTCGCCGCCGACCTCGCCGCCGGCAAGCGCCCCTCGAACATGAAAGACGACGAGGCTGCGGTGTACGACTTCTGCATCCAGCTTCACCGAGCCAAGAAGGTCGACGACGCGACCTTCGCGCGCGCGAAAGCGCTGTTCGGCGAACAGGGCGTGGTCGATCTGATCGGGGTGAGCGGCTACTACACCGCGGTGTCGATGACGCTCAACGTGGCGAAAGTGCCGGTGCCGGACGGGAGCACGCCGCTCAAGCCGCTGGATTGAGGGGCGCAACTCTTCGTCCCGGAAGAGCCCACCGGTGGCGGGCTCTTCTTATCGGGACACACCA
>Ga0207682_10001398_pt1 | contig 11152 bp, 11 predicted proteins | sample KBSM63metaG_FD_184332 | JGI IMG/M metagenome (GOLD analysis project Ga0207682, IMG submission 184332) | Miscanthus rhizosphere microbial communities from Kellogg Biological Station, Michigan, USA - KBS M6-3 metaG (SPAdes) (version 2) | ecosystem: Host-associated > Plants > Roots > Rhizosphere >... | reverse complement strand
CGGTGAACTTCTGGATGTTGCCCTTGTGGACGATGGTCACGCTGCGGCGCTTGTTGATCACCGCGTATTCCAGCGCCGCCTTGAACAGCCGCTCGGTGCCTTCCTGCGACACGGGCTTGAAGCCGATGCCCGAGGTGTCCGGGAAACGGATCTTGGCGAACGCCTTCGGGAACGCCGCCTTGAACAGCTCCTTGAACTTCTTGTTGTCCTCGGAGCCATGTTCGAATTCGATGCCGGCGTAAATGTCTTCCGTGTTCTCACGGAAGATCACCATGTCGACCTTCTCCGGCGCCTTGACCGGTGAGGGCACGCCCTTGAACCAGCGCACGGGGCGCAGGCAGACATAGAGGTCTAACATCTGGCGCAGCGCGACGTTCAGCGAGCGAATGCCACCGCCGATTGGCGTGGTCAGCGGACCCTTGATCGAGACGAGATATTCACGGCAGGCCTCGACGGTTTCGTCGGGAAGCCAGTTGTTGAAGGCCTTGAAGGATTTCTCGCCCGCGAAGACCTCGAGCCAGTGAATCTTCTTCTTGCCGCCGTAGGCTTTGGCAACGGCAGCATCCATGACGCGCACACTGGCGTGCCAGATGTCAGGGCCGGTGCCGTCACCAATAATGAAAGGAATGATCGGCTGATCGGGGACCGTCAGCTGGCCGTTCTTGATGGAAATCTTTGCGCCGCCTGCCGGCGGCGTGACTTTAGGACTCGTGGGCGCAGTTGCCATCGTGTTTATATTCTCTTGCCAATTCACTGGGGGGTCGGAAGGGCCGCGATGCTAGCACAGGGTGCTGCGGACCAGCTTTGGCCCGTTACAATCCGTCCACATGGCCAAAACTCTCGATTCCACGCCGCTCGCCGATGGCTTTTCCATGCCCGCCGAGTACTCGCCGCACGCCGCCTGCTGGATGCTCTGGCCGGAACGGCCCGACAACTGGCGCCTGGGCGCATTGCCAGCACAACAGGCTTTCACCAATGTGGCGGTTGCCATTGCACGCTTCGAGCCCGTTACGGTCGGAGCGTCGGCCGCGCACTTCGAATTCGCGCGCACGCAGCTGCCGGCCCATGTGCGCGTCATCGAGATGTCGCACGACGATGCGTGGATGCGCGACGTCGGCCCGACATTCGTGACCAATGAGCGTGGCGAACGACGAGGTGTCGACTGGCGCTTCAACGCCTGGGGAGGGCTTTCGGGCGGGCTCTACTTTCCGTGGGACCAGGACGATCTGGTGGCCAACAAAGTCCTCGAGATCGAGGGCAACGATCGATATCGCGCTCTCATCATCAATGAGGGCGGTGCGATTCACGTGGACGGCGAGGGCACGGCGCTCGTCACCGAGCAGGTCCTGCTGAACTCGAATCGCAACCCCGGCATGGCGAAGGACGAACTCGAGCGCCATCTCAAGTCCTATCTCGGGGTGCAGTCCGTCATCTGGCTGGGCGAAGGCGTGGTCGACGATGAAACCGGCGGGCACGTCGACAATCTCGCCTGTTTCGTACGACCGGGCGCCGTCGCGCTGCACTGGACTGACAATAGGCGCGACCCGCAATTCGCCGTGTCGCAGGACGCTTTCGAAAGACTGGTCGCCGCACGCGACGCGCACGGCCGCAGGCTTTCCGTGCTCAAGCTGCCCATGCCCGGCCCGCTGCGGTATCGGCCGGAAGAGGTGCTAGGGGTGCAAGTGCGGGACAGCGTGCGCGGACGCATCGCGGGCATGCGGCTGGCCGCGAGCTACGTGAACTTCTACATCGCCAATGGCGGCATCGTCATGCCGCTGCTGGATCCGCGTACCGACAAGGCCGCAGCCGCGAAGATCAAGCGAGCGTTTCCTGGTCGCAAGGTCGTCGGGGTTCCGGCCCGCGAGATCCTGTTAGGCGGCGGAAACATCCATTGCATAACCCAACAGGTGCCCCGATGAGTCAACGTCCCGTGCCGCGACGCGATATTCCCGACCGCATGCGCGTGCGGCCTGGCTCTCGCCTGAAACTGGCCGACGCGGACGCCGATCGTTGTTTCGGGTGGGAGAAGGACAAGGCCCTGGCTGCGACGGCCGAGAACCTGGTTCGCCTCGAAGAACTGCAATACAAGATGTACGCCGATCAGCGGTTCGCGATGCTAGTCGCGCTGCAGGCCATCGACGGTGGCGGCAAGGACAGCACCATACGGCGCGTGTTTGGCGCTTTCAACCCACAGGGCTGCACGGTAACCGCTTTCAAGGCGCCCAGCGCCGAGGATCTGCGCCACGACTATTTGTGGCGCGTCCACAGGCATGCACCGCCGCGGGGCGAGATCGCGGTATTCAACCGCTCTCACTACGAAGACGTGCTCATCGTGCGCGTCAACGACCTGGTGCCCGAGGATGTCTGGAGCCGCCGATATGAACAGATCAACGAATTCGAGCGCCTGCTAGACGCCTGCAACACCCGCGTGGTCAAGATCTTCCTGCAGATCAGCAAGGAGGAGCAGCGCCTGCGTTTCCAGGAACGCCTAACGGACAGGCGCAAGAACTGGAAGTTTGATACCGGCGATCTGGAGAAGCGTCAGCAGTGGACCGCCTACACGCGGGCGTTCGAGGCGATGTTTGCCCGGTGCTCCACCGAACACGCGCCCTGGTATGTAGTTCCCGCAAATCGCAAATGGTTCCGCGATTTCGCGGTCTCACAGCTGCTTATTTACGAATTTGAGCAGCTACCTCTGCGATTTCCCGCTCCTAACTTCGATCCGAAGACTATTAAGTTGGTGTGAGGTTGATAGGCGCCGGCTATCTGACATGTCTGCATCCGGCGACGATTGACTCCAACCCGGGGAATTGTTGTTAGACTACGCCTCTCGAAATTCCCACCACACGAATCCAGAGGACTCCTGAATGGCAGCCAAAAAGAAAGGTGCTCGGCACATGCGCGAATGGTCGGACGGCGACATGAAGAAGTTGCGCCAGTTCGCCAAGCTGAAAGTGTCGGCGCGCGTCGCCGCGCAGAAGCTGGGCCGCTCGCCGGGTGCGGTGCGTTACAAGGCGATGATGGAAGGCGTGTCTTTCCGCTCCATCAACCGCAAGAAATAGTCAGCGGTTTTGCAGCTCGCGGTGAGCTTCGTCCAGCCATTCACGCTGGGCCTTGCGATAGTGAGCTGGTGCGAATTTGGCCCGGTCCAGCAGCGCTTTCAGCGTTTGCTGGGCCAGTGGCGACTGGTCCGACTTGTTCAATAATTTCGCGTAACGCACCCCGGCCTCCGCGCCCGGGAAGTACTCCGCCAGCGTTGCGTACTCAGACAACGCCTTCGACAGATCACCCTCCGCTTCCAGCGCGCGCGCGTAGAGCAGGTGTCCATCCGCGGACTTGAAGTCCGGATTCCGCTGGATCAGGTCGTCGAGCGTCTTGCGCGCCGCGGTGGGTTCGCCCGCTTCGAACTGTGCGCGCGCATATCCCAACAACAGCTTGGGATCATCCTGGAAGACCCCTGTAAGACAAGTCTGATAGATAGGCAGCGCTTCGGCGGCGCGCCCCAGCCGCACGAGTTCGTCCGCATACCTCTGGCGCGAGGCGACGTTGCCGGTGACCTTCACTTCAGTCTCGAGCTTGCGCAGGTTGCCCTCGGGATCGAGCGTGGTGCGGATGCCGCGCATGGCGCGTTGGCTGCTGCGCGAGCGCATCAGTTCGGGAAGTATTTCAGCGCCGAAGTACACCAGCGATCCGATGAATGGAAAGCTGATCAGCACCACCAGGACGTAGACCCAGATCGTATTCCTGCCGGTCTTGATGCAATGGACGATGAGCCCCAGTGAAAGCAGTCCAGAAACGATGTAGATAATCCAACCCACGATGCCTCTCAATAGCTGGCGTAGTCGACTGATAGAAAAACCGCGCGCCCGCGCGCCGGGAAATAACGATAGTTGCCGAAAGCGAAGTCTGCGCGGTCGGCATAGCGCTTGTCGAAAAGATTGTCGACGCGCAGGTCCGCACGCAGCGGGCCGGACGGATTCCATGCCAGCCGCAGATTCGCGACGTCGTGCCCTGGATAGGTAGTGGTGTTTGCCGCGTCGAGGAAGTAGTGCCCGACGTGTGTTCCTTCGAGCACCAGGTGCCATTCATCGGGTGCGCTCAACGAGCCTAACTGGATGTTCAGGCTCAGCGAATGGACATTTCGCGGCGCCGTATCGATGTCATTGCCATCGACGATGGTTTCACCGCCCTCGATGGCGCGCGCGAAATCGTATTCGTGACGGGCGACAGTGCCATTGGCGGACAGGGCCCAGCGGCTCGCATCGAGCGTGGCTTCGTATTCGAAACCGCGATGGCGTGTGGCGCCGTCGCTCACGTTGAATCCGTTGGTTTCGCGCAGGATCAGGTCGCTCTTCTTCATCTCGTAGAGCGCGGTGTTCAGGCTGAAATTCGCCACGTGAAGTTTCCAACCGAGCTCCACGGAGTTGAGGCTTTCGCTGTGCAGGTCTGCGATCGACTGCTGACGCTGCAGGCGGTAAAGCTCGGTGGTTTCCGGCGGGCGGAATCCGTGGGACGCGTTGACGTACAGCAGATGGTCGGAATTCGGCTGCCAGGCCAGGGTCACGCTCGGCGAGACGTTGTCGAACTGGTCGGTGCGGTCGGCTGGCCGCGAGAACAGACAGCCGCCGGCGCCGCACGGTGTACCGTCCGGCCGCGTATTGCCGTCGATCATGTGGTTGTCATAGTCGTAGTTAGTCTGGTCGGCGCGCAACGCGGCGGTCACGGTCAGATTCTCGAGGATGCGATATTCGAGCGCGAGTGTTGCGCCCAGCGTCCAGGAGTCCACCGTGTAGTCGTAATGCAGGCCGGCGGGTCGAATGGCGTTTGCCGGCGGCGTACCGTCGATCGCCGGATCGGGCTGAAATTCGGTGAGCTCGGAACTGGCCGTTTCGGCGTCGAGCGCGACCCGCGCGGTGAGTTTGCCGGTGGGGAAGGCGGCGGTCCCACTCACCATGTAGCTGGTCTGCGCGTTGTGCTCGATCGGCTTGCCGATGAGGAAGTGCTGCAGGAAATCCATGCGCGAGCGTCGATAGATGCCGGCGACGTTCAGCGTCGTGTGTTCGCCGAAGACGTCGCTGGTTCGATATTGTGCCGACACGCGCGCGCTGGACGCGTCGCGAAAGCTTTCCGGATTCGGATTGGTCTTCGCCAATTCTTCGTCCTGATAGCTGTTGTAGCCCTGGATGAAGCCCGCGGTTTCCTGGTTGAGCACCGTGCCCGCGGCACGCAGCCGCAGGTGCCCGGATCCCACGTCGAGATCGCTCAGCAGATTGAGTTTTGCTTCATCGACTTCCGAATCGTCGCGCCAGCCAGGGGCGTGCGTCGCGATTCCGTAGAAGCCAATTCCCGCGTCGGGATCTTCACCGGAAAACATGTGCGACCCGGAGAATCTCACGCGCGTGAAGGAGTCCGAACCGCCCTCGAGTCCCACGGAGTAGTCGGGTAACGAGCGCACGCTGGGCGTGAGCAGATTGATCACTCCATGCACGGCGCTGGCCCCGAATATCGCCGAGCCTGGCCCGCGCAACACTTCGATCTGCCTGGCCTGCTCGTAATTTAGCTCGAACATCTCATTGAGATTGCAGAAGCCCACGGGCCGGATCGGCAGGCTGTCTTCGGCGACCAGGAAGGATCCGCAGGCACCGGCACCGGCGAGCACCGGAGAGCGGATGGCGGTGAGGCTTTCGGCGCCGCTGCCACGCTGGACGTAGACCCCGGCAATGCGGTTGAGCACGTCGGCCTGATGTTTGGAGCCCACCTCGGCGATGGTCTCGTCGTCGATGCGCGTGATGCTGGCCGGAGTCGAGAAGGCGGATCGTCGGTCACGCGTGGCCGTCACGACGATGTCGTGCGGCCCGGACTCCTCCATTGTTTCGACTACTGCGTCGGCGGACTCGTCAGCCGCACTTGCCGCGATCGGCAGCAGCGCGAGCAGAGTTAGCGTGATGCGCATGATTGGATGGGCGATTATCCCTGCGAAAGACTATCCTTGCCACGCCAAAGATGACCAACATCGCAGGAAAGAGGGCTCTGTTTCTCCTGTTCTGCCTCGGATTCGGTTCCGTGCTATGCGCGCAGGAGCCGATGCTCCAGGCGGATCGAGGACGACCGCGCATCGGTCTCGTTTTGTCAGGTGGTGGCGCGCGCGGCGCGGCTCACATCGGCGTGCTGAAGGTGCTCGAGGAAAACCACGTTCCCGTGGATGCCATTGCCGGCACCAGCATGGGCGCGGTGGTTGGAGGTCTGTACGCTTCGGGACTCTCGGCCGCCGACATCGAGCGAGTGATGACCTCGGTCGACTGGCAGGACGCGTTCCGTGACAGCCCGCCGCGAAGCTCACTCAATTTCCGTCGCAAACTCGAGGACCAGAATTTCCTGGTGAAGTTTCCCCTGGGTCTCACGGGCGGCGAGTTTCGCCTGCCGCGCGGCCTGGTGCAGGGGCAGAAGCTCACGCAGATCCTGCGCGGACTGACGCTGCCCGTGGCGCAGATCGAGGACTTCGACGATCTCGCCATTCCGTTCCGAGCAATTGCCACCGACATCGTCACCGGCGATCGCGTGATCCTCGAGCGCGGCGACCTTACTACCGCGATGCGCGCCAGCCTGTCGGCGCCCGGCGTGTTCTCGCCGGTGGATTCCGATGGCCGCATGCTGGTGGATGGCGGGCTTTCATCGAATCTGCCCGTCGACGTGGCGCGCGAGATGGGCGTCGACATCCTCATCGTGGTGGACTGCGGTTTCCCGTTACTCGAGCGCGGCAAGCTCAACTCCGTGGCGACCGTGTCCAACCAGATGCTGGCCATCCTGATCCGCCACAACACCGCCGAGCAGCGCAAGACGCTCAAGGACAGCGACGTACTCATCGACCCCGCGCTCGGGGATTTCTCGTCGCTCGATTTCAGCCAGCATGCCAAGGCCATGCGCCTCGGCGAGGAAGCCGCGCGCGGGCAGACACAGCGCCTGTCCGCGCTGTCGGTCCCAACGGAAGAGTTCCAGCGCATCGTCGATGCGCGCGCCGCCAGGCGCAGCGGCCTGCCCCAGATTGATTTCCTGCGCGTCGAACCGGGCTCCGAACGCTACGCCAGCGCCATCGAGGCGCTTTTCAGCGATCAGATCGGCAAGCCTGTCAACGTGAAAAAGCTCGAGCGCCGCGTCGGCGAGCTGTACGGCCAGGGCAACCTCGAGATCCTCGACTATCAACTGGTTCAGCGACCGCCGCCGGCCGACGGCGGGGAGCCCGAGCCCGGCTACGGCTTGTCGCTGAACACGCGGCGCAATTCGTGGGGTCCTAACTATCTGCGCTTCGGATTGCAGTTGCAGAACGACTTCGACGGCAATTCCTCGTTCAATGCCGCCGCGCGCTCCACCATGTCCGAGATCACCAAGTACGGCGGCGAGTGGGTGGTAGACGCGCAGGTGGGTGAAACGCCGCGAGTGGCCAGCGAGTTGTACCTGCCGGTGGGATATCGCTCGCGCTGGTTCGTAATGCCGCACGCACAATTCCAGATTCGCACGCTGCCGCTCGCGAACGAGGATGAGCAGATCCTGGCGGAGTACCGCGTGAAAACCGCGGATATTGGCCTCGACCTCGGGCGCGAGCTCGGCAACTACGGCGAAATCCGCCTGGGCGCGGGGCGCACCAACGGCTCGGCGCGCGTGCGCGTCGGCGATCCGCTGCTGCCGCCGTCCGACTTCACCACGAACGATTTCTTCGGCGAATTCCGCTACGACACCGTCGACAACGTGAATTTTCCACGCCGCGGCGCCTCCTTGCAGATCGGCTGGAAAGGCGAGCGGGGTGTCGGCGGCGATTCACAAGACGCGAATCTGCTGGTGTTCGACCAGCTCTACGCGCACTCATGGGGGCGCAACACCGCCATTCTCTGGACCTCGGCCGGGACGCAGCTCGATGATGATGTCAACGTGGTGCGCTCGTATTTCACGCTGGGTGGATTCTTCAACCTGTCGGCCGTCACGCCCGAAACCCTGGCGGGACCGCACTTCGCGATCGCGCGCGGCATCTACTACCGGCAGGTTGGACGAGGCGGGCAGGGATTCCTCAACGTGCCGGTATTCGTTGGCACGTCGATCGAGCTCGGCAATGTGTGGAGATCCTGGAGTGATGTCTCGGCCAGCTCGGCCAAAACCAACGGCAGCGTATTCCTGGGGCTCGATACCTTGTTAGGCCCGGTTTATTTCGCCACCGGATTCGACGACGAGGGCGGGTCGAACGTGTACCTGTTCCTGGGCCGGACTTTTTGACGGCTGGCGCCGACGACGGAAATCGCCGCCGAAGCGGCGTCGAAAAATCAATTTGTGAAGAGCAGAGGCAGCCGCGATCAGAGTCCGCGCGACTCGTGCAGCTTTTCCACCTTGTCGAACTTCAGCGCCGGCTTGTCACCGGGGCGTGAGTATTCGTGCTTGCGCGACATTTCGATGAGGGCGGCGTCGCGTTCCACGGCCGTGCCGTACCAATGAGTCTTGTTCCAGTCCGCGCCGAGCAGTTTGCGGAACGGATCGCCCAATTTGAGCGTGATGCGTACGCCGAAAGGGCGCTGGATGCCTGCGTCGGGCCGGCGCAGGTTATGAGGTGCGACAATCGCCATGGGATCTCCTGAAGGTCCGTAAGGGTACGAACGGGCGAGGAGGCGCGCAAGACAATAACCCGCAAATTGCGGAAGATTCGTTGCCACTGGGTGCGCGCGGCCAATAACATCCGGGCGACGGTCGACTCGGGAGAAAAAAATGCGGATCACACCATGGTGGGTGGCGGGGCTGGCCCTCGCGCTATCCGCGCATGCGGAGGAGACCGCCAAAAAAATCTCCCCAAGAGAGATGAACCGGATGCTGGTCGAGATGATGCAGTGGGAGTCGGAGTGGCGCAGGAAAGATCACATCAGCAAGCGGGCCGAGGAGCTCAGGCCTGCCTACCGGGCTGAACCGCTGCGCTACCTGAATATCAGCGATGAGGAAATCCGCCAGGTCCAGGTGGTTTCCGTCAAATTCCTGCCGCGCGCGATGGTGAACATTTCTCCGGTGGTGACGAATTGTCCCTGCGAAGAGGGCCCGAATTGCTCCGCCCAGGTCTACGTGGTGGCGACGACGGGCGAGAAGTCCAAAGGCCTGCAGCTTTCGCGTCTGAAAGATCAGTGGATCGTGGGCGTCGTGCAGCAGTGGTGGTTGCGGCGCGAAGCACTGCGCGCGCCGAAGGCAAACGCCGACTTGCTCGAACGCTATCGATATGAAACGGCCCTGCATGAGCTGTATTCTGAATTCCCGGTGTGCGCGAGCGCATCCGCACCCAAGGTCGAACCCAAGAAATGACGAAGAAGCGAGCACAGGTCACGGTCCGCCCGGTTACGCCCCAGGACTACGACGCATGGAGACCGCTCTGGGATGAATACAACGCGTTCTACGAGCGCACCGGTCCCACGGCGCTCCCCGAAGAAGTGCACGAGACCACGTGGCGCCGCTTCTTCGACGCCAGCGAACCCGTGCACTGCATCGTGGCCGAGCGTGACGGCAAAGTGGTCGGCATGTGCCATTACCTCTATCACCGCAGCACCTCGCGCCTCGAGCTCATGTGCTACCTGCAGGACCTGTTCACCGCGCCTGACTACCGTGGACATGGGATCGGCCGCGCGCTGATCCTGAAGGTCTACGAGATCGCCAGTGAGGCGGGCTGCAAACGCGTGTACTGGCAGACGCACACGACGAACACGCCGGGGCGCACGCTGTACGACAAAGTAGCGAAGAATTTCGGCTTCATCGTGTACGCGAAGGACGTGTGAAGCCGCAACGCGAAGCGAAGGAAGGATTCCTCGTCGGCCTGGCGGCGCCCGCCCGGCGAGCGCTCGAAGGCGCCGGCCTCACCACTCTCGCTAAGGTCGCGAAGAAAACCGAGTCGCAGGTGAGCGAACTGCATGGCATGGGGCCCAACGCAATCACGAAATTGCGTGCGGCACTCAAGAAAGCCGGCTTGAGTTTCAGGAAGCCGTAAATCCGTGCCCATGCCTGAGAACAAAACCAGGCCTGCTCGAGCGAGTGTCGCGATCGCGGAATTGCGCAGGCGATATCCGTGAACTAGTTCTCGACACGGCCCGGCCGAGTGTATTAATGTCTCAATACACAAGGTCACTGGGCGCCACGTGTTCATACTCAATCCGCAATCCGGCGTTCCGATCTACCGGCAGATCCTCGAGCAGGTGAGGCGCATGGTCGCGAGTGGCCAGTTGCCACCGGGCACGGCGCTGCCGTCGGTGCGCGACTTGGCGCTGCGCCACACCATCAATCCAATGACGATTTCGCGCGCCTACAGCATCCTGGAAACGGAAGGGCTGCTGGAGCGTCACCGCGGGCGCCCCATGACGGTCGCGAGCCAGGCCCGAAATCATTCGCAGCTGCCGAAACGACTGCAGCAGATCGGTCCGCTGGTCGAACAGACCGTGGTCGCCGCCAAACAACTTCACCTGAGCGAAGCGGAATTGCTGAAAGACATCCGCCGTGAATGGGAGCAGAACGATGACTGACGCAACCGTCGAAGCCTCGAACCTGAGCAAGTCGTTTGGAGACAAGCAGGTGCTGCAAGGAATGTCTTTCGGCGTTTCGCCCGGGGATGTCATCGGCGTGCTCGGCAAGAATGGCGCAGGCAAGACCACGCTGCTCGAATTGATGCTGGGATTCACCCCGCCGACGGCCGGCACGGTCAGCGTGTTCGGGCAGGCGAGCCAGCAACTGTCGGCGGGCAACAAGGCGCGCGTGGGCTTCGTCCCCCAGCAGGACGAGCTCATCGATCAGCTCAGCGTCGCGGATCAGCTCAAGGTCATCGCGTCGTTTTACCCGCATTGGGACGGAGAGTTCATCGACCGGCTCTGCGGCGAATGGGGAGTGAATCCCGCGGCGCGCATCAAGAGCCTGTCCGTGGGTGAACGGCAGAAGCTGTCCATCCTGCTGGCCTTCGGTCACCGGCCGGAACTTCTGGTGCTCGATGAGCCGGTGGCCAGCCTCGACCCGATGGCGCGGCGCCAGTTCCTCGAGCAGCTGGTCGAGGCGTCCATGGATGGCAACAGCTCCGTGATTTTTTCCTCGCACATCGTTTCCGACATCGAGCGTCTCGCGAACCGCATCTGGATCCTCAAGGACGCCCGGCTTG
>Ga0207682_10001396_pt1 | contig 11165 bp, 10 predicted proteins | sample KBSM63metaG_FD_184332 | JGI IMG/M metagenome (GOLD analysis project Ga0207682, IMG submission 184332) | Miscanthus rhizosphere microbial communities from Kellogg Biological Station, Michigan, USA - KBS M6-3 metaG (SPAdes) (version 2) | ecosystem: Host-associated > Plants > Roots > Rhizosphere >... | reverse complement strand
TCGCCGACGTCGCGGAAGTCGCGCGCGCGGCGGCGGCTGCCTGAGCGCGATGCCCCGAACCAAGGTGATACCACATTGCAACCATTGAACCGCTAAAAGGAAAAGGCCATGGAAAAAGTAACAACCCAATTACGTAAATTGCTGGCCGGCCCCGGCTGCGTAGTCGCTCCCGGTGTCGCCGACGGGCTCGCCGCACGGCTCGTCAAGCTGGCGGGATTCGACGCCGTGTACATGACGGGGTTCGGCACCAGCATCACGCGCCTGGGCATGCCCGACGTCGGGTTGCTGACCGCGACCGAAATGATCGACAACGCGAGCCGCATCGTCGATGCGAGCGAGCTACCCGTCGTCGCCGATGCCGACACCGGCTACGGCAACCCGATCAATACCCGCCGCACGATCCGCGATTATGAAAAAGCCGGCGTCGCGGGCGTGCATATCGAAGATCAGGGCTGGCCCAAGCGCTGCGGCCATCTCGCCGGCAAGCGCGTGATTCCGACCGCGGAGATGGTTGCGAAAATAAAGGCCGCGTGCGATGCGCGGCGCGATCCCGACTTCGTGATCATTACGCGCACCGACGCGATCGCAATCGAGGGACTCGATGCCGCGCTCGAGCGCGGCGAGCGCTACCGCGAAGCCGGCGCCGACGTGCTGTTCATCGAAGCGCCGGTCGGCCGCCCCGAAGTAGAGCGCGTGTCCAAACACTTCAAAGGCGTGCCGCTGCTCTACAACATGGCGGCCAGCGGCAAGACGCCCGATTTGCCGGCCGATGAATTGGGCCGCCTCGGCTTTCGCATCGCGATCTATCCGAACTGGGTGATCCTCGCCGCGATACCTGCGATGCAGAACATGCTGGCCGAATTGAAACGCACCGGCTCGATCGCGCACATGCGCGACAAGGTGACGACGTTCAAAGAGTTTACGGAAATCGCCGGACTGCCGGACGTAATGAAGCTCGAAGAACGCTACGGCGTGCCCGAAGACCAGCGCGCGAGTTTGTAGATCGTCATGCCCGCGCAGGTGGGCATCCAGACGCTTTTAGATCTCCTGGGTTCCCGCCTGCGCGGGAACGACGAGAATTTGGTTTTTCCGAACCTTCTGGATCAAGTCGTTGCCCACGCGCCATCAATCGGCAGCAAACCGCCGCTGATATTGGCGGCCCCGTCGCCGCACAGGAAAACGCCGAGCGCCGCGACTTCGGCGGGCATGATGGGCCGGCGGCTCGGCTGGCGGATGTCGACCAGTTCGCGGATCGCCTGTTCGCGCGTCTGCTTTTTCTCCGCCATCTGGCGCGCGATCTGGCCATCGGCATGCGGCGTCAGCACCCAGCCCGGCGCAATCGCGTTGCACGTGACGCCGGTCGTCGCGCACTCGAGCGCCACCGCGCGCGTAAGTCCGACGATCGCGGCCTTCGTCGTCATGTAATCGATGCGGTCCTTGACCAGATTGGTCGCGTGGATAGACGCCATGTTGATGATGCGGCCCCAATTGCGCGCTTTCATCGCCGGCAGCGCGAGCCGTATCGTATGGAACGCGGCCGACAGATTCACCGCGAGCGCGCGGTCCCATTTGTCCACCGGGAACGCTTCGACCGGGGCGTAATGCCGTGTCACCGCGTTGTTGATCAGAATATCGATCGCGTCGAAACGCTTGAGCGCCAAGGCCATCATCGCCTCGACTTCATCGGGCTTGCCGACATCGGCCGGGTGGTAGACCACCTCGACGCCGCTTTGGGCAATTTCGGCGCGCAGCTTTTCGATCGCCGCCGGGTCGCCGAGCCCGTTGAATACGATGTTGCAGCCCTCCGCCGCGAAGGCGCGCGCAAAGGATTCGCCGATGCCGCCGCTCGCGCCCGTCACGAGGACGGTCTTGCCTTTCAAAGCCATGCCGGTTCTCCCGCGAATTCAGTAAAGGCTTGCTCACCGATAATACACGATGCGCTTGCCTGCCCGGCGCGCGGGGCATGCTAAGCTTTCACACAGCCAAGGAGGCCGCACCATGCCGCAAACCCTGTTCGAAAAAATCTGGAACCGCCACGTGATCGTGAAGCGCGGCGAGAATGAAGCGCTGCTGCACGTCGACCGCAATTTCGTGCACGAAGGCTCGTTCCACGCTTTCAAGGCGCTCGCCCTCGACGGCCGCAAAGTGCGCAAGCCGCGCCAGACGTTCGCAACTGCCGACCACTACGTGCCGACGCGCAACCGCGAGCAGGGTCTCGCCGCGGTCACCGATCCCGAAATGCTCCACATGCTCGATTTGTTCGAAAAGAATGCCAAAGCCAACGGCATTGAAAATTATTTCGGTCTCGAGCATCCGCAGCAGGGCATCGTCCACGTGGTCGGCCCTGAGCTCGGCATCACGCAGCCCGGGCTCATCATCACGTGCGGCGACTCGCACACCTCGACGCACGGCGCGTTCGGCGCTTACGCGGTCGGTATCGGCGCGTCGCAATTGAAGCAGATTCTCGCGACGCAATGCCTGTGGCAGAAGAAGCCGAAGACATTGCGCGTGACAGTTGACGGCACGGCGCCCGCGGGCGTCACCGCCAAGGACATCGTGCTCGCGATCATCGCCAAAATTGGGACGGCCGGCGGTACCGGCCACGCGATCGAGTTCGCCGGCGAGGCGATCCGCGCGCTCACCATGGAAGGCCGCCTGACCGTCTGCAATATGGCGATCGAAGCTGGCGCGCGTTCGGGCATGATCGCGCCCGACGAGAAGACGTATGCATACCTCGCGGGCCGGGAATTCACGCCACGCGGGCTGATGTGGGACAAGGCGCTGCTGTTCTGGCAATCGCTGCCGACCGACGCCGGCGCGCGCTTCGACCGCGAAGTAACGCTAGACGCGGCGACGCTCGCGCCGATGATCACGTGGGGCACGAGTCCCGAGGAGGCGATTTCGATTAACGCAGCAGTGCCCGACCCCGCGATGGCCAGCGACGCCGACAGGCGCTCGCACATGGAGCAGGCGCTGCGCTACATGGATCTCGCCCCGGGCACGCCGGTCGATGGCTTGAAGATCCACCGCGCATTTATCGGCACCTGCACCAACGGCCGCATCGAGGATTTGCGCGCGGCGGCAGCGGTGCTCAAAGGCAGAAAGAGCGTGGTGCCCGCATGGGTCTCCCCGGGCTCGAGCACGATCAAGCGCCAGGCCGAAGCCGAGGGGCTCGACAAGATTTTTATCGCGGCGGGTTTCGACTGGCGCGCGTCGGGCTGCTCGAGCTGCGCAGCGATGAACGGCGACTCGGTACCGGCCGGCGAGCGCTGCGCCTCGACGTCGAACCGCAACTTCGAGGGCCGCCAGGGCAAGGGCGCGCGCACGCATCTGATGAGTCCGGCGATGGTCGCGGCGGCAGCGGTTACGGGCAAGTTGACCGACGTGCGCAAGTTGATGCAAGGAGCATGAGATGCAGCCATTCACCAGAGTAACCGCTGTCGCCGCACCGCTCGAGCTCGCGAACATCGACACCGACAAGATCATCCCCGCGCGCTTTTTGCGACGGCTGCGCGAACCGGGCTATGAGAAGCTCGCGTTTCACGACATCCGCTACGACGCCGACGGCAAAGACCGTCCCGACTTTGTGCTCAACCAGGCGCCGTATCGCAATGCAAAGATTCTGGTCGCGGGCGCGAATTTCGGCTGCGGCTCATCGCGCGAAGCCGCGGTCTACGTGATGTGGGACTACGGCATCCGCTCGGTCATCGCGCCTTCGTTCGGCGATATTCATTACGGCAACGAATTGCAGAACGGCATGCTGCCGGTGGTATTACCCGACGCGACGTGTCAGAAACTGCGCCAGCAGTTGCGCGAGAAGCCCGGCGCGCAGATCACGGTCGATCTCGAAACGCAGACCGTCACCGGCCCTGATGGCGCAACCCACCGCTTCGAGATCGATCCCAGCCACAAAGAGCGCCTGTTGAAAGGCCTGGACGACATCGGGCTCGTGATGCAGAACATTAAAGAGATCGAGGCGTTCGAGAAGAAACACCACGCCGAATTGCCGTGGCTCGCCTGACCATCATCAGAGGCCAACGCCTATGAACCAGCAATATATCGCCATGGAGCAGGCCCGCGAGCAGGCGTTCGAGTCGATCTGGGACGAGGACATCAACGCGGTTTTTGCCGACGTCGCGAAATATTACGACCGCGCCAATGTGTTCGCGACGCTCGGGCTTCTGAACTACCTGCGCGACCGGTTTCTGGCGACCATCGACGTGCGGCCCGCGCAACGGGTGCTCGATGTCTGCGCGGGCACCAACGTGATCGGCATCGGGCTCATGCGACGCGAGCCCACGCTCGACGTTTGCGCGGTCGACCGTAGCGCAGCGATGCAGGAAGTCGGGCGCGATTCGGCACGACGTCACGGTTTCGAGATCAAAAGTACGATCTGCGACGTTCACACGCTGCCTTATCCTGATCATCATTTCGACGTCGTGACGCTGCAATGGGCGACGCGGCATCTGCGCGTGATGGAAGTTTTCTCCGAGATCCACCGCGTATTGAAACCCGGCGGCTGGTTTTACCACTGCGACATGCTGCGGCCGGCCAACAAAGCCGTCGAAGTAGCCTATTACCTCTACCTCAAGGCCTGCGTGGCGATTATCTCGAGCGTGTTCAAAAGCAACGCGGCCGCGTTGAAGTGCCGCGTGTATTTCGTCGATGCGATCCGCCTCTTTTATTCGACCGCTGAGCTGTCCGACGTGCTCGATGGCGTGGGTTTTGCCGAAACCAAAGGCAGGTCGGTGCTTGGCGGCACGGTCGGGTTTCACTCCGCTCGCAAACCGTCAGCGCTGGCGGCCTAGCACCAGGCGGTCAGGCAGTCTTCAACCACCGCACCACCTCGGCGGCATTCGCGTCCGTCGGAAACACCGGGTAAAACACTTTTACGATCGCGCCGTCGCGTATGACCAGCGTGATGCGCTTGATGAGCCGCATGGCATCGACTTCGAACGTCGGCAGTTTCAGTGCTTTGGCAAACTCCAGTTTTTCATCGCTCAGTATCTCGAATGGCAGGTGCAGCCGTTCCACGGCTTCCTGCTGGTATCCGGTGTCCTGGGTGGAGAGACCAAAGAGTTCCGCCACGCCGAGCTCCTTCAGTTCCTGGTAATGGTCGCGGAACGCGCACGATTGCGGCGTGCAGCCGCGCGCGCCGGGTATGGCGTTCCAGCCAGTCGGCACGTCCTGGTCGGGGCGGCCGGTCCGCGGGTAAATATAGACGACGGTGGTGCCTTTGAGTTTGGCCAGATCGACCGCGCGGCCGCGCGTGGAGCGCAGGGTAATTGCCGGCAGCTTCATTCCGGTCAGATGAGCGCACGCGCCGTCGTCCTGCGGCACCGGCAGGTCCTTGGGTAGTTCCATCAGATTGTCGGTGCGCGCCATAATTTTTCCCCGTTTCGTCTGGCCCCACCTTTCCCAGGGGGGAATTATTGAGTGATCAGCAGATTCTTCAGCGTGTGCAAATAAATCTGCGGCAGTTGCTCGAGCTCTTCGACCCTGATGCATTCGTTGAGCTTGTGGATGGTCGCATTGGTCGGGCCGCATTCGACGAGCTGGCCGCAAATGTCGGCGATGAAGCGCCCGTCGGAGGTGCCGCCGGTCGTCGACAATTCAGTCGTAAGGCCCGTCACCGTCTTGATCGCTTTGGCGACTGCCGCCACGAGATCGCCCTTCGGCGTCAAAAACGGCCGCCCGTCGTAGCGCCACTCGAGATCGTACGGAACGCCGTGCTTGTCGAGGATGCCGTGCACGCGCGTCTGCAGCGACTCCAGCGTGCTCGCCGTGGCGAAGCGAAAGTTGAACCGGACATGCGCTTCGCCGGGCACCACGTTGTTGGCGCCGGTGCCCGAGTTGAAATTTGAAATCTGCCAGCTCGTGGGCGGGAAGTACTCGTTGCCATCGTCCCATTTCGTCGCGGCCATCTCGGCGATTGCGCCGGCCACCAGGTGAATCGGGTTCTTCACCTGCTGCGGATACGCGACGTGCCCCTGCACGCCCTTCACCGTCAGCACGCCGGACAAGGAGCCGCGCCGGCCGTTCTTGATCATGTCTCCCAGCTTCTCGACCGCTGTCGGCTCGCCGATGATGCAGTAGTCGAGCTTTTCGTTGCGGTCTTTCAGCGCCTCGCATACGCGCACGGTGCCGTCGACGGCCGGGCCTTCCTCGTCGGACGTGAACAGCACGGCAAGAGAACCCGGATGGTCGGGATGCTGGCGGATGAATTCGTCGATGGCGACGACGAACGAAGCGAGCGAGCTTTTCATGTCCGATGCGCCGCGCCCATACAGCACGCCGTCGCGAATGGTCGGCGTAAACGGATCGCTGTGCCACTGATCGAGCGGCCCGGTCGGCACCACGTCGGTGTGGCCCGCGAAGCACACCACCGGGCTCGCCGTGCCGCGCCGCGCCCACAGGTTGTCGACGCCACCCCTGCTGATTTTTTCGCACTCGAACCCGAGCGGCTCGAGATACCCGCACAAAAGGTCGATGCAGCCCGCGTCGTTGGGCGTCACGGAATGGCGGGCAATAAGTTCTTTGGCGAGGTCGACAACGTCGATGGACACGGGATGGCTTTCGCTTAACGCAACGCCGCATCTTAGCAAATCGGCGCGCGCCGGCAGTGCCGATTACCCGCTAAAATAGCGCAAAACTCGCCCGTCGCCCGCAGTGCCCGCAGACGGCGTCCCATCGACTGCAGAGGAAATCCCCGCGTGCCCGGCTTGCTCGTCTCACATCAGTTCAACACCCGCTACGGCACGGATTTCGTCGCCGCCGGCAAGCGCAACAGCGTCGACATCGAACTATTGGTCCTGCCGCCGGACCCCGAGGCACGCATCGACGAAGCCGCTGCCGCGCGCGCGGAAATCGCGTACTTCAGCAGCGATATCATTCCGCTCCATACCAAGCAGTTCTTCTCCGCCACACGCAAGTCCCCGGCGCTCAAGTGGATGCAGGTATTCAACGCCGGCGTCGATCACCCGGTGTTCGCGAGCGTGCTCGAGCGCGGCGTGCGGCTTACGACATCGTCGGGCACCGCGGCCGAGCCGATCGCCCAGACGGCAATCGCCGGCATGCTGATACTCGCGCGCAATTTCTCGCGCTGGCTCGCCGGCCAGCGCGAGCACAGATGGGATCCGATGCCGCCTGCGGATTTCCCACGCGACTTGCGCGGCCAGACCATGCTCGTCTACGGTTTGGGCGCGATCGGCGTCGAAATCGCGCGGCTTGCGCGCCTGCTCGGACTCAAGATCATCGGCGTGCGGCGCAGCCCGGCGCGCGTCGAGCACGTCGACGAAATGCATACCCCCGACCAGCTCGGCGAACTCCTGCCGCGCTGCGACTGGCTCACGATCGCGTGCCCGCTGACCGCCGAGACGCGCGGCATGTTCAACGCCGCGCTGCTCGCGAGGCTGCCGCGAGGCGCGCGCGTCATCAACATCAGCCGCGGCGAAATCGTCGACGAGCCGGCACTGATCGCCGCGCTCCAGGGCGGCCAGCTCGCCGGCGCGTATCTCGACGTGTTCGTGCAGGAACCATTGCCGGCGTCTTCTCCGCTATGGGACCTGCCCAACGTCATCGTCACGCCGCACAACTCGGTGGCGTCCGCCGGCAGCGATGCCCGTGTCAACGCATTGTTCCTCGATAACCTCAAGCGCTGGGCAGACAACCGGCCGCTTATCAACGAAGTCAAAAAACCATGAGAATCCCGGTCCTTATCGCCTGTATCGTATCGAGCGCCGCTGTTTACGCGCAAAACTACCCCGCGCGCACGGTGCGCATCGTCGTGCCTTATGCGGCGGGCGGCAACACGGATTTCACCGCGCGCGTCATCGCGACCAAGCTGACCGACGTGTTCGGCCAACAGGTCGTGGTCGAAAACCGCGCAGGCGGCGCGACCAATATCGGCTCCGACCTGGTCGCGAAAGCGGCACCCGATGGCTACACCATATTGATGGGCGGTGCGTCCAACGCGATCAACATGAGCCTGTATCAGAAGCTGCCGTACGACACGCTGCGCGATTTCGCGCCGATCAGCCTGTGCGTAAAGGGCGCCAACGTGCTCGCCGTGCATCCGTCGCTGCCCGTGAAGACGGTGAAAGAGCTGATCGCGACTGCGAAAACACGGCCCGGCAAGCTCAATTACGCGTCGTCGGGCCTCGGCAGCTCGAATCAGATGGCGGGCGAGCTCTTCAAGTTGATGGCCGGCGTCAACATCGTGCATGTTCCGTACAAAGGCAATTCGCCGGCGCTGACGGACACCATCGGCGGCCAGGTCGAAATGATTTTCAGCGGCGTGCCGCTGCTGGTGCCGCACATCGAGGCCGGGCGCATCCGCGCGATCGGCATCGGCAGCCTCAAGCGTTTTCCTGCACTGCCGTCGGTGCCTACGATAGACGAATCCGGTCTCAAAGGTTATGAGGCGACAACGTGGTTCGGCCTGATGGCCCCGGTCAAAGTGCCCAGAGACATCGTCACGCGCCTCAACGTCGAGGTCGGCAAGATCCTTGCAAGCAGCGATGTGAACTCGCGCTTTATCAACGAGGGCGTCGAGCCGATCGGCGGCACGCCGGAATTCTTCACGGCTTTCATCCGCGACGAAATCGCGAAATACGCGAAAGTCGTGAAAGCCGCCAATCTCAAAGGCGAATGAGCGGTGAATGACGGCGCGGGCAGCGGCGGCAGACTGGCACCGCAACGTGGCTTTGCGCGGCTCTTCAATCCGCGCGCGATCGCCGTGGTCGGCGCGTCGCCCGACATCAAGCGCATCGGCGGCCAGCCGATACCCATACTGCTCGACTGCGGCTATCGCGGCGGCATCTACCCCGTCAATCCCAAGTACCCCAAGATCGGCGATCTCGCGTGCTACGCGAGCGTAGCCGACGTTCCTACGCCGTGCGATCTCGCGCTCGTCGCGGTCGCCGGCCGCCTCGTACCCGAGGTGATCCGTCAATGTGGCAAGGCCGGCATCGCGTTCGCGACCGTATTCAGCGCCGGTTTCCGCGAAGTCGGGCCGGAAGGCGTAGTGCTCGAAGCCGAGTTGAAGGCCGCCGTCGCCGAGAGCGGCGTGCGCATGATCGGTCCCAACTGCATAGGCACGATGAATCTCGTCGACCGCGTGTACTGCGGCTTCGGCGTCGGCTTCAAGAATCCGCACCTTAAAAACGGCCCGGTCGCTTTCGTGTCGCAAAGCGGCGGCTTCGCATACTCCGTAGTCGCGCTCGCCGACGCCGAAGGCATGGGTTTCAACTACATCGTGTCCGCGGGCAACGAAGTGGACATCACCACGCTGGAGCTCGCCGCCGACTTTCTCGAGCGTGATGAGGTGGAAGTGCTCGTGCTGTATCTCGAAGGCGTGGCCGACGGCCGGCGGCTGCGCGCGCTGGGCGCGCGCGCGCTCGAGCTTGGCAAGCCGATCCTGACGTGGAAGGCGGGCAACAGCGCGATCGGCCGCGCGGCCGCCGAATCGCATACCGCGAGCATGACGGCGGATTACGAGCTTTACCGCGCGACGTTTCGCGAGGGCGGCTTCATCGAGGTGCGCGACGTGCACGAAGTCGTCGACCTCACGCGCGTGTTCCTGGGCCGCCGCATGCCGCGCGGCAACCGCATCGGCATCATCACGACGTCCGGTGGCTCGGCGGTGCTGATGACCGACGAATGCGACCGTCACGGGTTGACCTTGCCGCGCTTCGCTGATGCCACCGTCAAGGCCATCGAAGCGATAGCCCCAAAGCACTGTGCATTGGGCAACCCGGTTGATCTCACCGCGCAGATCAGCGGCAACGACAAGGACTTCAACCGCATCGTCGAACTCGCGTTGAACGATCCCAACATGGACCAGATGATCGTGCGCTACGGTACGGTGCAAGGCGCGCGTGCCGCGGCATGGGCGCAGGACATCGCTGCGATTGTCGAGAAAGCCGACAAGCCGTTGATCGTGTCGCTCGGGCGGGTCGCGGAGTCCGCCACCGCGGCAACCGAAGTGCTCGATGCGCGGCGCATTCCATGGGTGCTGACGCCGACGCGAACCGCGGTGGCCGCCGGTGCGCTCGGTCAGTACGCGCAGAAGCAGCGCGGTTACCTCGCCGCGCGAGCGCGCGGCGCGCGCCGCGTGATCGCTGCGCAAAAACTCGCGTTCGCGTCCGACGCGCCGCGCCTGAGCGAAGCGGAATCCAAGCAGGCACTGGTTGCCTACGGCATTCCGATTGCGCAGGAACGCGTGCTGGCGCCGGCGGCAATCGCCGCGCTTATCGAGGTGCCGCTCAAATTCCCGCTCGTGGTTAAAGTCGATTCGCCCGACATTCCGCATAAAACCGAAGCGGGCGCCGTGCGGGTCAACGTGCAAACCCTGGCAGAACTCAAAGAAGCGGCCGCGGCCGTCGTCGCCAATGCCATGCGCTACAAGCCGGACGCGCACATCAACGGCGTGCTGGTCGCCGAGATGGCCACCGGGACCGAAGTCATCATCGGCGCCGTGAATGATAAATTTTTCGGCCCGGTCGTCATGTTCGGGCTCGGTGGGGTGTTTGCCGAGCTCCTGAAAGACGTGACTTACCGCTTCGCGCCGTTCGACGTCGATACCGCGCGCGAGATGGTCGCGGAGATCAAGGCGGCCAAACTGCTCACCGGATATCGCGGCAGCGCACCGCTTGCGATCGAGGCGCTCGCGGACGTGTTGGCGCGTGTCTCGCTGCTCGCCGCCGATCACGCCGAACACATCGCCGAGATCGATATCAATCCATTGTTCGTGAACAAGACCGGCGTTGTCGCCGCCGATGCGCTGATCGTCCGCAAAAGCTGACGGCAATCAAATGTTCGATCAAGTCGACTTCTCCGCGCTCGAATTGCCGCCTTCGGCACGCGCACTGCAGCGCGAGGTGCGCGAATTTTTGCGCACCGAGCTCGCCGCGCTCGGCTTCACGCCGCATCTGGGCCATGCCGAATTCCATGCGGGCTTCACGCGCCGGGTCGCTGAACGCGGCTGGATCGGCATGACCTGGCCCAAAGGCTACGGCGGGCAGGAGCGCTCGTATCTCGACCGCTTCGTCGTGACTGAAGAAATGCTCGCGGTCGCCGCGCCGTGCGCGGCGCACTGGTTCGGCGATCGCCAGACCGGGCCGAGCCTGCTCCGCTACGGCACCGAAGCACAGCGCCAGCGTTAC
>Ga0207682_10001394_pt1 | contig 11175 bp, 15 predicted proteins | sample KBSM63metaG_FD_184332 | JGI IMG/M metagenome (GOLD analysis project Ga0207682, IMG submission 184332) | Miscanthus rhizosphere microbial communities from Kellogg Biological Station, Michigan, USA - KBS M6-3 metaG (SPAdes) (version 2) | ecosystem: Host-associated > Plants > Roots > Rhizosphere >... | reverse complement strand
AATTTTGCGAGTGCGGCGAGCGTCGGCGCCGAATGCACGGTGCCGCCCGCTTCCACCAGCAACGGATTCGCCGGAATGCGCGCGTTCTTGCCCGGTCCCTGCCAGACCTGTTCGTCGAATACCGCGCACGCGGTCAGTGGATCGTCCAGGCGCGCGATTGCGTTGGCGACGAATACGCCGCCCCTACCCTCATCGACGAAGCGCTTGCCCCTGGCGTTGACCACGATACCGGCAACACCGAGTTCGTCGCATTGTGGATATGGCCATACCCGGTCATTGCTGAACGCGTCGCGCGACAACAAATGACCGTAGAAATCCGTGAGCTCGCTGGTCGCGGCGCCGGCGGCGCGCGCCATTCTAAGTCCGTCGCCGACGCCGTTGGCCGCGCCTCGCTGCATGAGCTTTGAAGCCTGCGCCGAGATGTTCTCGCGCAGAAGATCGAGATTGCTCTGGAAGCCGCCATCCGCGATCAAGACTGCGCGCGCGTCGAAAAGTATGGCCGACCCCGCGCGCATAGCCGCGACCCCGGCAACGCGTCCCTTTTTTACGATAAGTCCGCTTGCCGCGGTACCGCGAAAAACTTCGCCGCCGCGCTTTTTGATATTGGTTTCGAGCAGGCGCATCGCGACGTCCGCGCCGCGCCCTTTCCAGTCGAGTCCCGGCGTGAGCGGGCGCCGCGGCGCCAATACCCATTGCTGGTAGGCAATGTTGCCGACACTCATGAATTCGACGCCTTCATCGCGCAGCCAGTCGACGACCCGGGCGGCATTGTCGGCGAACGCTTTGGCCAGTTTCGGTTCCGCCTTGCCGCGCGTCGCCGCATCGATCACTTCGAGCAGCGCACTCGCGGGCTCGCGGATATTGTGGAATGCAATGTGCAGGATGCCGCCCGAATAGCGCGAGTTGCACGGATAGGCCTCATCGGTGCCGCGCTCGAGCACCGCGACGCGCAGTCCCGCTTGAGCAGCGCGACCCGCCGCGGTGAGACCGGCGATTCCGCCGCCTATGACAACCAGATCGTAAGCAGCACTCAATGCACAATGTCCTCAATCGTATTCATGAACATACACCCACCTGTCACGCGGTGCCCGCCCGCTTTTGCGCGTAAAAGAAACGAATCATTTCGAACGATGCGTCCGGTCCGGGCGGATCGGTGAACGAACCGCTGCTGCTCCCGCCGGACCATGCGTGGCCTGATCCGTGCAGCACCCAATGCTCGACGACGGGAGCCTCGTCCGCATCCGCATATATTGTACGGCTATAGGTGCGGCCGCTGGACGTCGCACCTTCCTGCGTGCTTAAGCGCAAACCCGGTTCACCTATGGCGACGACCATCGCCTTTACGATTTCGTCGCCATTGCTCGCCGCGACAGTACCATCGGAGTCGCCATGAAAGACGATCGTTGGAACAGTGCGCCCGATGCTGGGCCGCGGCGGCCGGCGCTTTGCGGATGGCCCGGACAGACCAGCCGGCGCTGCGCCACCTTTCATCGCGCTGAAGGCCGAAGGCACGTCGTGAGCAGCTGCGTACGGCAGGCCGGAATGGGCGCCCACTGCGGCATATAACTCCGGGTACGTTGCGCCGAGAATAACCGCCATCGCAGCGCCGGCGGACAGCCCCGCGACGAAAATCCTGCGCCGATCGATTCGATAAAGCGACGCGACCTCGCGCGTGATGCCGGCGATGAGGGATGGCTCGCCATCGTCGCGACCTTGATCTTCCGCGCGGAACCAGTTCCAGCATTTCGAACCGTTCGCATTCGCAGCTTGAGCAGGATAAACCACGAGAAAACCATGTTGCTCGGCAAGCACATTCATTTGCGTGCCCGCGGCGAAATCATCAGGTGATTGCTTACAGCCATGCAGCATCACTACCATGGGCACTGCGTCCGCATTCCCGCTCAAGTAGCTGGCAGGGATGTACAACTTGTAGGTTCGCGTGCCGGCGCCGTTGGTGTACGAGCGCGTGAGAAACTCGCCGCCGCGGGCGGAATCTTGCGACGCTATCGGGTCAACGCGTGAGCCTTCGATTACCCTCAGCGTAGCGGTGTTGTGCGGACGCTCATCGCTGGTCGGGCTTACTATGGTTGGCCCGCTCGCACGCTGATTCAATCCTGCCGCCGACAGTGCTTTCTCGATCGTGCCGGTGACGCCGGACTGGGGGCCCGTCTTGTCGTACAGACCGGCAGACGAGAGCGCGCGGTGGATCGTTTCGCTGATTGAGCCGGCGACAAGACCGGCAGCGCGGGATTTCCCCCCGAACGGTAGTGCCTGACGCAAGCGCAGAGACAAACTATCAAGGCTTTTCAAAGTGAGTCTTTCGTAGAGTAAAACGGTTAAGCAATGCGATCGGCGAGTGCCTTGCGCACGGCTGCACTGCAATGAAATGCGCCCAAAACATCGACCGAGTCGATGGTTGCGCGGGCGAGTTCCGGCGTGACGTCGGCGGCAATTCGCGCCAGGCCTACGACCTGTATCTGAAGGGTTTGCCTCGCTTTCCGTGCCCGCTCGAGGTCGGCACGGCTGAAGTGCTGCAGTCCGAGCACGAGCGTGCGGCGGGCCACCGTCTGCTTCACCTGGTCCGCATGCACCGCCAGTTGATTGCGAATTGCGGTCCGGATAAAGTCGGTCCGGTTCGAGTAGAAACCCTCGTGCACCAGGAGGTCGATCTGTCCCAGGTCGACGACACCGAGATTGATCGTCAGCTTTTCGGTTTCGCCGATGCCGCGTTTGAATTCAATATTTGCCGTTGCCATCTGAGCACCATCCATATACCATCCATATAGATGGTATTAGACCACATAAGTTCCCCGACAGCGATTTATTTGAATGACGCCGGCACGCTAGACTGATGTGCCGGATTACGACGTCTGCCCCGGCAAACCCAGTGAATTCGCGTACCTAAGATGACGTTTCAGGACACATTCGAGATTTCAACCGGCGGCCGCGGCACTTCCGAAATCACCGCGGAGGTGGCGCGCATCGTGCGGGCCGCAAAAATAGAGCGCGGGATGGCCCATGTGTTCGCGCAGCACACAAGCTGCTCGGTGATCATCACCGAGAACGCCGATCCGACCGTGCGCAGCGATCTGGAAATGCTCGCGCAGCGCTGGGCGCCCGATGGCGACGCCGAGTACCGCCACGACACCGAAGGCGACGACGACATGGCCGCACACGCACGCAGCCTGCTTGCCGGCGTGTCAGTTACCGTGCCCATCGCCGACGGCAAGCTGCTGCTCGGCACGTGGCAGGGCATTTACCTGTGGGAACACCGCACGCATGCACATTACCGGCGGATCGTGGTGACGGTGACAGGATAGGGAGGCTGAATTGGCAAGCGGGCGGACCTCACCGGGTCCTATAAAAACATACGCACTGCACCTACAGATTTTTACCGTCGACCTACGCAATATTGCATAGCTGGACATCCGATTTTATACAGGAGGCCACCATGGAATGGGTCATCGTAGAGAGCAACTGGATCGACGCACGGGGAAGAATAAAAGACCAATGGCGCACCTTGTCCGACAACGATTTGGATGCAGTGGGCGGAAGGCGAGATGCGCTGTGCACCAGGCTGCAGGAGAATCTGGGCGTAACGCCGCAGGAGGCCGATCGCCAGGTTGCCGAATGGGAATCGCGCAACCGGGATCTGTTCGAGGAAACCGCGGAACAAGTTAAGCCTTACGTCGGCATCTCGAAGCAGTGACGTCAGCAACGTATACCGCCTGATAAACCTCAAGACCGACGCTTTACCTCCAGCGCAAGCTTAAGCAATACCTCTACTTCGTCGCGGCTCAGCGTCACTCTGGCGGCGCGGGAGATTTCGCGCACGCGATCGAGCAGCGATGCCTGCGGACTCTCGACACCCGACACGAGCTCGAGCAGTGCGCGTATTTGCGTGCCGGAAAAAGTCGCGGTCGCATGGCGCGGCATGAGCTTGAGCTTCTTTTTGAGCCCCTCTTCGGAGATGTTGACGACCATGATCTCGAGTGGTTTGCGCGACATTTGCCGTAACCTTTAAAGAACCGGCGCAGCCGCGTGCTGGCGGTTGCGCCGGCGATCGAGCCACCAGGCAAGCGCGGGGATCAGGAGGAATGAGCCGGGCAATGCAAGCACGACCAAGTACGGACTGATGCCGGACAAGCGGCGCAAATGCACCCTCAGCTCTTCCCGGTCCTCGGGCGTCCACAATTGCTTGTTGCGCGGTTTCATCAAGAGCGGCATGAGTCCCCGGATCTGCAGGATCTCGTGCAGCAGGTGTTTTTTCTCGCGGTCGGTCAACGCCTGCATAGAGCGATAGGCCGCGACGCTGGAGAGGCGAAACCGGGCAATGTAGGGAGAGGTATTCATCTGTCAGACACTATCGCAAGATGCGGGCCAGCCCGGCACGACCTCGGCAGGGCCGATGACCGTGACATATTTCACAAAAAAGCGAGCAAGGTGCGTCGAAGTCAGAGCGATTGCGTCGGAGAACTGACAGGCCTCTGAAGTTTGCCGGAAGAGAACCGAAGGTCCGCTCTTGGCCGGTCGCGGCCTCCGATCAAGCCGCTATTCGATCCATTGCCGTTTCATGGCTTATCCATGGGCGCGGTCCCGGGCGCCGATTCGCCGATGGTCACGCTGAAGGATTGCCGGCGGCCTTTGCGCATCACTTCAACCACTGCGTCCATCCCCGGTTTCGCCTCGATGACGAACTTCCGAAGCTGAGCGCTGTTTTTTACCCGGTTGCCGGCGAACCGGATAATCACATCGCCGATTTCGAGCCCGGCTTTTTCAGCCGGCGAACCCGGGTCGATGCGCGAAACGAGCGCTCCTCTGGTCCCACGTGACTGCAACGACGTCGCTGCGTTCGATAACCGCCTGGCCAGCCGCACTCCCGCGCGCAGGCACCTGGGCCTGCGCCGGGCAACGACGAACACGGCAAATACACCCATGATCGCCGCGAATAGGGAGCGCATTGCGCAAGTGAAACTCACGTTTCTTCATTCATATTGGAGGCGTGCCGAGCGACGGAACCGCGAACTCACCGGCCCGTGCGCGGAAGGGCGCGGCGTTCGGGCAGCGCAGCACGGTCGCCGTTAGCGGCTGACACCGGCCCGTCTATTGCAGGCGTCGTATCCGTGTACACGGCGCTGAACTTCCAATCCGAATAATGCCGGGCCTGGGCAAACGCAGCGAACGTATCGCGAAAGTTATCGCGCTTCAGCGGCACTTCGCGCGACTGGCTATAGACACCGACGATGGCGCCATTGGCGTCCGTCATCAGGCCCCAGTCGCGCTTGCCCGTAATCGGATCCGCATAGATTTTGCGCAGGTGCCGTTCGACCGTGATGTAGCGGCGGTCTTCGAGCAGGTCCTGCAAGGCACGCGGATACTCCCGGCCGCCGTTGGGCGAGCGCCGGTAATACCTGACGATCGCGTCCCGGATGGCGCCGCCGGCAAACAACAACTGCACTTCCTTCGCACGCTTGCTTGCGGTGTGCCACACAAAGCCGGCCAGGGCGAGCGCGACACCGGCGAGCGCCAGCGCAAACAGCAGGCCCAGATAAGTAAAGCCTCTCGTACGCACGCCCACTACCATTCGGCGTATGCGGTGCCGTCTGCTGCGCTACCAGTGGCGCCGCTCCTGACGTCGTAAACCTGGCCCGGCGCGCTAGCGTCGCCCGGCGGCGTCTGCGTGACCCAGGTTTCCACGCTCTGGGTCAGCGGATCCTGCGGCAGCGTGCGCAGATAGCGTTTGGCAATGAGTTCCCCCAGCGCATCCGGATACTTGCCCTGATCGCCGTAAAACTTGTCGATTGCGTCGCGCAAGGTCGCGAGATTCTGTTTCAGAGCGGACTCCTTCGACCGCTGCACGCTTTGAAAATAGCGCGGCGCGGCGACCGTGAGCAGCAGTGAAATGATGGTCAACACCACGATAAGTTCGATCAGGGTGAATCCGCCGCGGGTTTTCACTCGATCACCAGTCACGATAGCGAACGCCGTTGATGCCGAGGCCGGACGACAATGAGTAAACGTCGTAGACATCCTCGCCTTCGCGTGGAGCGTCGGGCGGGCTGGCATAAGCGCGCTTGCCCCAGGCTTGCGCCGCCGGCAACGCCGCGTCAGTTGCGAACGGATCGCGCGGCAGACGGCGCAGGAAGTAAATCTTCTTGCGGTCCGGGCTTTTTTGATCGGACACGCCATCGACGAGCAGCGCCAGCGATTTCGGGTAACCGGTTTCCAGATCGCTGCGTGCTATGCGACCCTCGTCCGCGGCGCGCTTGTAGTCGTCGAGCGCGGTGCGTATCTGTCGCAGCGCTTCCTGCAGCTGCTGCTCTTTAGCCCGCTTGACCGACAGCTCGGTCAAAGGCAACGCCGCGCTCGCCAATATCCCGACGATGGCGACCGTGATCACCATTTCGATTAGCGTGAATCCTATGGGACGCGGGCGAACATGGAGCACAATCGTCATGGCACCAGCTTCATCAGCTGCGGCGGGGGCGGCGCTACGGCCACCGCCGCACCTGCGGCATTCTTCACGGCGACGTTCTCGATCCGGAACTCGGTGTCCGCTGGTGTCTTGGTAACAGGCTTCAAGCGCACATTAACTACTGTCGGCGTTGCGTTGTCGCCGGTAGCAACGAATTGGACCGTCATGCGCCCCGGTGTTTTCCCACCGCCTCCGCCGTCGAGCACCCGCGGGTCGTACACCAGATCGAACTGGCCCGCCCGTAATTGCGGCGAGGCTTCGATCAAAATGCCAACCTCCTGATCGAGCTTGGCCATATCATTCACAGTCATAATGAGGCTGGCTTGCGGCAGGTATTCCTCCGGCGCCGGTACAAGCGGCTCGGGCGCGATGGCTGCCAGCCGTGCAGCGGACTCCGCAGGAGACGACGAGATCGCCAGGGCGCCGGGCGCGGTGGTGCTGATCTGGAGCGGTGGAATGCCCGCTGCCGCATCCGTGCCGCCGCTGAATTCCGTGGAATAGAACCCGGGCCTGATGATGTTGCGCACGATTCGCGGCGTAATCAACAGTACGATCTCCGTTTTAGTTCTGTCGCTGGCGTGCGTGGAGAACAGCCTGCCGATCAGCGGCAGGTCGCCAAGTCCCGGCACCTTGCTGGCATTGTTGCGGTCCTCGTCGTTGATAAGGCCGGCGAGCACCTGCGTTTCCCCGTTCTTCAGACGCAGCGCCGTCGTGGCGTTGCGCGTGCCCACCTGGTACGTGAGCACTCCCGAACGATTGGTAATTTCGCGCACGATATTGCTGACCTCGAGGCCGACTTTGATCGACACTTCATCATCGAGTTGTACGTTCGGCTCGACGTCCAGCTTGAGGCCGATATCGAGGTAGCTGACGTTTTGCGAAACGCCGACGTTCGCCGTCGACGTCGTCGTGATTACCGGGACCTTGTCGCCGATATGTATCTTGGCTTTCTCACGGTTTTTGACGCGAATGCGCGGGTTCGCCAGCAGGTTGACGTCGCTCGATTCGCTGCGCAGGTTGAGCGTCGGGTTGGGCGATACGCCAACCTGGTTCGCCGAGGGGCCGCCGCGCAGGATATCGAGCGTCAACTGGCTGGTGGTCGTCGTGCTGTTCGTGGTTGCCACCGGCCCCGTAGCCGTCGACACCACGGTCGTCGGGTTGGGCACGATGTTGAGCACCGTGAACTGGTTCGGATATTGAATGCCGAGTTCCTGCAGCTTGCTGCGCTTGACTTCCAGCACTTCGACCTCGAGCATGACCTCCGGTTCGGCGAGATCCTGCGCGGCGATCAGCTTTTCGGCCATGCGCACAGCTTCCGGAGTGTCGCGCATGATCAACAGGTTGAGCTTTTCGTCGATGAATACCGTGCTGCTGCGGATCATCGTTTTGATCATGGTTTGCGTCTGCTTCGCATCCGCGTTGCCCAGATAGAAACTGCGTACGACGAGCGATTGGTATTCCTTGATTTTGACCGGCGTGTTCGGATAGATCAGCACTGAATTTTCGTTCAGCACCTTGCGCTCGAGCTGGTTCGTGACCAGCAGTAGCTTGACCGCGTCTTCGATGTTCGAATTGCGCACGAAGATCGTGACGCGAATATCGGGCCGCACGTCCTTGTCGAACACGAAGTTGACGCCGGCGGTGCGCGAGATCATCTCGAACACGGTCCTGATGGGCGCGTCCCGGAATTCGAGAGTGATCGGTTTGGAGGCCGAAGGCTTTAACGCAGGAGCCGCCGCGGCGGCGGACTGCGCGCGCTCCGCGAGCCGGCGTTCGAGCGCGCGGGCCTCGGGCAGATCGGGATTCTCGGTCAGCACCGCGCGCAGCTTTGTTTCGGCGCCGCGGCTGTCTCCCTTGTCCAGCAGTTGCACGGCTTGCGCGAGCAGTTGCTTGAGCCGCGTGTCCGCGTGCAAGCGCTGCAAGCCGGTCCTGGCGCGCGCATTCTCCGCGTCGAGCGCCAATGCCTTCCCATAGGAGCGCTCGGCGCCCGCCACGTTGCCTTGCGCGCGCAGCGCATCGCCTTCGGCAAGGTGGCGCGCCAAGAGCAGTTCGCGCTGCCGCACGAGCGTTGCGCGATACTCCGGGTTTTTTGGGTTCTCCTTCACTGCCTCTTCAAGGCGCGCGATGCCCTCTTCCGACTTGCCTTCGTCGAGCAGGCGCTTGCCGTCGTTGAACTTGCCGCCGGAGCAGGCCGCAAGCGTGATAAACAGCAGCGTTGTCAGTGTTGGCCTTGCCGATTTCAATTAGTGCTCCCGATCGTCAGCGATTGCTGCAGCTTGAGTGGCAGGTACGTCAGCAGCATCACGTTGGGCTTGATGTCGTCGACCTGATAAGTGTTGTCGAGCTTGTCGCCGCTGCGCACCGCGTAATTGCGTTCCTGCCTGGTGAGAAACACGATGATCTGTCCGTCATCCACCATCTTGCCGACATAGGTGTAAGGCAGCGGCGGTGCTTGGGGTGGGGACGGCGGCAGGTTGCTTTTCGGCGGCGGCGGAGCCCAGGACCGCGGCTCGAATGCGTTGGTTATCGGCTCGCGCGACTTGTCGAGCTCGAGCTTTTCAAGTTCGAGCTCGGGCAGCGCATCGACCGGCGCGCGGCCGCGTTGCGCGGGCAGCGGCCGCTCGGTGTGCGTAAATGCCGCAATCGCCGGTTCACCGCCGTCCTTCCACGACGCGCTGACTATGCCCGCAACGAGCGTGCTGCCGAGCACCCAACGACGCTGCAACGACGTCAACTTCATTTGCCGCCGGCCAGATACAAGGTCAGTCGCACGCGCGTTTCCGTTGCGCGTGCGCCGACGCTGTCGCGCCGGATCGTTACTTCCTCCAGCGCCGCGGCTGGAATCTGGGTCAAAACCTGGTCGAGAAACGAGCGCACCTGCGCGTAGCCGCCGCGCAACGGCAGCGTGATCTGATAGCGCGCCAGGCCGCCGTCTCTGACATTAGCCAGGCGATATTCGCCGCTATCCAGCGCGAGATCGTTGCGCGCGGCGATTTGATGAATTCTCAGGATCCAGCCAGGCGCTTCGCTCAACGTCGGAAAATTGCGCGTGAACGTCGCGAGCTGGCTCAAGCCGCGGTCAGTCGCATCGCTGCCGCTCGGTGAATCGATCGCGGCGGTGCTTACGCGCGCCAGTTGCGCACGCAAGCGGTCGATCTCGGTTTGCGCGGGCAGCACCGCGGACGCGAACAATGCACCTGCGGCCAGCGCCAGCCCGATGCCCGTTACGCCGAGGACGTCGACGCCGATTCCATAGCGCGCGAAGAATTGCCGGTATCGGTTCACGATTGAGCACCCGCCCACGTCGCGTTGAGATTGAAACGCACAACCGGGCGCCCCTGGTTCAACTTTATTTCGTGCTCGGCGAGATGCACGTTTTGCAGCGACGGCTGCGCTTCGAGACGCGTTATGTAGTCGGTCAGCGCCGCCGCGTCGCGGGCTTCGCCGGATATCCGCACGAGACCCGTCGCGGCATCCGGCTGCACCGCCAGCAGCCCGATTTTGTCATCGGACGAGTTTTCGATATCGCGGAAAAGGCCGTCCCATGGCACGGTCTTCTTGCGCACCACCTGGTTCGCGAGCACGATGCGCGCGCGCAGCCGGTCGAGATCGACCTTGCGCTCGCTGCCGGCCCCGCCGGCACCGCGCGTGAACCTGGCGAGTTCACGTTCGAGCGCGGCGATTTTGCTCTCCGCAGAGAAGTACTGCTGCACGCTAAAACCCGCCAAAGTGATGCCGCTCAACAACAGCAGCGCTCCGGGCAAGGTGTAGCGCCGGCGCGTCCGCACGAAATCCAGTTCCAGTTTCATGCGGGACACCACCCGGGCAACGGCAATACTTTCCATCCGCGCTCCTGCAGCGGAGTGTCGTCAAGCGGCAATGCGGCGTGCACGTAAAGCTTGCCCGTCCCGCTTTCGAGGCCGGCGCACAACGCGTCCTGCTCCAGTTGCGCGAGCAGGTGCTGCTCCGCCGGTTCCGCGAATCGCGCCGTGCGCACGGTCATGCACTCCCCGCCGCGAAAACGCGCGACGCACGAGCTTCCCGACTCGACGATCGCGAGCCATCCGGTCATCCGCCCGTCCACCCGCGCGAGGTCCTCTACCGCGGCGGCCAGCACCGGCCGCACCGAGCGCAGTTTCAGTCGCAACGAACGCGCCTGTGAGTGAAGGGCCTCGATCAATTCCCCGTCCGCGGCGGCGGCTATGCGCGGCAGACCCTGCACCGCCCGGCTCAGGGATATCGCCCAATTTTCGGCCGCTGCGCCGTGCACATCGACGAACGACTGCCGGGCATAGGCCAGCGCATCGGCGTCGCGCAGGTTCTCGATCCAGGGAAGTACGAGATAGCGCGCGAGGTGGCCACCCAGGGTGACGCCCAGATCCGCATTGCGCCATTTCCGCGCCTCGATCTGAACGCCCAACAGCGCGACGATGGGCTGCCACGCCGTTGAATCGGGAGTCGAAACGGCAACGGTCTGCCGGCTGAGCGCGCGCCGGCGCGGTCCGCGCGAGTTGCGGAGCAGCGTAATCCCGCCCGGCGCAATCCGCGCGCTTATTTGTTCACGCCACCACGGTGACACGATTGATCTCCTCGAGTGTGGTAACGCCGTCGCGCACTAGATGCACTGCGGCTTCGCGCAGGAATTGCGTGCCGTTGGCCAGCGCCATATCCTTCAGCTCACGGATCGGCGCCCGCGCGGC
>Ga0207682_10001392_pt1 | contig 11177 bp, 9 predicted proteins | sample KBSM63metaG_FD_184332 | JGI IMG/M metagenome (GOLD analysis project Ga0207682, IMG submission 184332) | Miscanthus rhizosphere microbial communities from Kellogg Biological Station, Michigan, USA - KBS M6-3 metaG (SPAdes) (version 2) | ecosystem: Host-associated > Plants > Roots > Rhizosphere >... | reverse complement strand
CTTGACCGTCCGCGGCGGTGCCGCGGCTGGTGCCGGCTGGGCATTTGCGACAGCCACGCCTAGCGCAGCGGCGATGAAGACGATTACGGGTAGTTTGTGCATGGTCACCTCTCATGTCTACAACGGCGTTTAAGTACGTCGCGGTTGTCGCTTTGCACACGCGACTTCCGCATTCGAGCCCGCAACATATTCGGCTGGGGCTGATCGGCGTGCCTCCTATTTCGGAGTGATCTTGGTGATCTTGTTGCCCTGCACGCCGAGTCCGGCCATGAGCCCCTTCTGGCCGAAAATGAACGCATAGATGTCGTCCTTCGAAGTCGTCGTCGTCATCGTCTTCGCCTTGCCTTCGTCGACGACGACCACCGTCGGCCCGACCCCCACCTCGAATCCGCCGGCCTTGTCGAGCTGCGTCAGCGCATTGGCGTTCATGAAAAACATCGCGTAGCCGTATTGCTGCGCGCCAGCCTGCAGGCCGATCGACGCGCCACTGGTGTTGTAGTACGCGACTGCCTTGCCTTTCTGGAGCAGCGCACCTTCACCGAACTGAGCCCCGACACCGAGGCCGGCCTTCGTGACCTTTGGAAACACGAGAATGGCTTGCGCGGTCGAGCCGAGCGCTTTCGCCGCCGGAACGCTCGTGTAGAGACTTTGCAAGCTTGCCTTCGCATCGCGCTCAAGCTCAGCCGCCCCGGCCGCAACGGAGATTGGGGACACGAGCGCCAGCGTCACGCCAACAACAATCGCGCCTAATGCTTGGGTGTTCATTTTCCACTCCTCCGTCGATGTATTGCGAGGTTCTAGAAGCGGACATGCTGGACGTTCATTTTCGCCAGCGATTCGCGCGAGCCACCTGCCCATTTCGGAGCGGATGCGTAATGGCAGGCGCGCTATTCTGTCTTCGGCACGCCGGCGGGTTTGTTACCTCTCCTTTCGCCGGCGCCGGAAGACGATCAGCGCTGCTGCGATCAGCACAGCGATCACCGCGTACCACTTCAGCCCCAAGCCCGGTGATTCGGCCGGTGGCGATGCGGGCGGGGCAGCACCCGGCTGAGGGGATGCGGCCGGAGCAGCGGGCTGCGCTGCGTTCGCGACCGTCGCGGCTTCCGTCTTCGTGGGTTCGGGCTTGGTGGGTTCCGCCTTGGACTCGTCGAGCGTCGCCTGGACTTCCTTCTCCGTGAGCACCGCAGGGGGACCATTCGTGACGAACGTGGCTGTCAACTTGTCGCCGCGCCGTAGATCTGCGGTCCGGATTGGTTGTCCGTCTCTAAAAACCTCGATACCCCTCTTGTCCAGTTCGCCCTGCGTGAACCGGCGCGTATTGCCGTCGGCCTCTCGCACGGTCACCGACAAATCCGACGCGCGCAGCACTTGGGCCTCGCGCACTTCGGTGACGACGACCGGCGTGACCGTCGTCGTCGTGGTGACGGTGGCCGTGCCTTTCATTCCGGCCTTCAGCTCCGACACGGACATCTGTTTGCCGTCGACCGTAAAGCGGAAATCGTCCGGCACCGTGTATTCCTGCGTGCCTTTCTGATCGCGGACGACGAGCTTGTTCCCATCTACTGCGATCACTTCGAAACTGCGCACGTCAACGGTGGTTGTCGTCTGTGCCGACGCGGCACTCACAAAGGCAAATACCAACGCAACCATCACCATGATCGCGGACAGCCTGTTCACCTTCGTTTCCATATATCGTCCCCTCCAGTTCAGGAGAAGCGAATTCCTGCTACCGGCTTAGTCGCCGGAACGGAACAACGAATCGCGCGCGCTGAACGGCGTCACCAGCGGAACGTGACGCCGATCATCGGGCCGTTGAACGAGAGGTCTTGGACGGCCTGATCGGATTTCAAGTCGTAGCGCAGGTACCGCCATGCACCCACGACGTCGCCCCAGCCGAAGGAATAGCCGAGCCCCGCCGCCGCCTGCCAGGTGAGTTCCGAATCCCCGGCACCGATGTCCGCGTAAAGGGGAACGTACCACTGCAGTCGGTCGCCGAACGCGTAGCGCGCCTTGAGCCCGACGATCGCATCCCAATTGCGGGCCTTGATCTCGAAGCTGCCGCCACGGCTCGCGGTAGGGATCGACGCGACATCGCCATTCAAGCCGAAGCTGACTCTCGGCCTGACGTCGAGATAACGCGCGCCCAACAGCACGTCGACCGTCGCCTCGCGCGTCGATTGCAGGCGCCATTCACCGGCAATGGTCCAGGCGGAGCCCTTGATGCCGAGGTCGAGGTCGGCGGTGACCGACGCCGGCACGTCCACGCCGCCGATCGAGAAGTTGCGGGTCCCCGACTTCGATCCACTTACATCGACATACAGGTAATCGGTGAACACGCCCCACTGGCCGTTGTTTGCCTCGAATGCCCCCATGAACGCGCCGTTGAGGTCATCGAATATATCGCCCGCGTCAATGACGATATTGCCGGTGCCCGAGCGCTTCGGAAAGGCAAAGCTTGCATCGATCGACGGCCCGTAAAGATAAAGCGTTCCGGCGAAGCGCCAGGTGCCGGACCGCCATGGCGTAGGCGACTGCGCCGCTGCCGGCGCTGGTGTGATGGAAACCGCGGCGGCCTCGGTGTAGCTCGCCTCCACCTGATCGCCCACCGCGATCCGCTTGAACTGCTCCGGATCCCTGACGTTGAGATCAACCACCCTGCCCCCAGGGCCGCGCAGCGAAACGGTCTGGTCGGCCGCATTGACGGCGATTACATCGGCAACGATCACCGTCTCGCGGGTGGCGACTCCGCCCGGCCGTTGGCCGGGTTCTGCGCGGCTTCGAGTGGCGGTTTCGGAGCGGCTCGCAGGTGCGCCGGTGCCCCCCTTCTTGAGCTCGATCGCCAGCGCCTCGTGGAAATCGACGTGCACGGTGTCGCCAACGCGAATCTGCGGAAGATTGCGGACGTCCGGACCGGCCACGACGGTAAACGTACTGCCGTTGTCGCGCCGCAGTGTCACCTCGCGCGTGGTCAGGTCAATGGCCGTGACAGTTGCGGACGCCGTCACCACGCGTGACACACTCGCGGTGCCGGGCCCGCGGTCGATCGACGTGCCGCTCGACGGCTGCCCGATGGCGGGAGAGGCGAACACAGCGGCAATGACGAGGGCGACAAGGCCCCATGGTAACGAACATCCGACGCGCATTTTGGACTCCCCTATTGGCAACAATCGGCGGCCATCCCAACCGGCTGTATGGTACACCTGCTTGCTAATCGGAAATCAAGTCAAGCGAACCTGCGTTTAACGGACGCTTTGAATGCGAGCGTGAAGATGCACCACGAAGACCGAGACATGCCGACGCCATTGCGGAGGACGCGCTGCCCGCGGATCAACCGGGAATATTCGGAACGCCCCCTGTGAGCTGCATCCGCATCCGTAAACGGCGTCACATCGCGGTCACGCCGCCGTCGATGGCGATTATCTGGCCGGTAATGAAGCTTCCTGCGTCCGAGGCGAGGACTGCGACGATGCCCTTCAGGTCTTCGGGGCCGCCGAGACGCCCCAACGGCGGCTGCCTCGACACATCGTCGCCCATCATTTCGAGGATTCCCCTGGTCATACGGGTTGGAAACAGCCCCGGCGCAATCGCGTTGACGTTGATGTTGTGGCGGCCCCACTCCACGGCGAGTGCCCGCGTGAAATTCACGACACCACCCTTGCTCGTGCTGTAGGCGAGCGTGGCGGGACGCCGGCCCTCATTGCTGCCCCCCTTGAGGCCGAGGATCGACGCCACGTTGATCACCTTGCCTTCGCGGCGCGGCACCATCGAGCACCGCCCGACCTCCTGCGTCACGATGAACATCGCGGTCAGGTTGACGTCGATCACCTTCTGCCAAGCAGCAAGCGGCAGGTCGACGGTAGCAGCACCCCATGTCGCGCCGGCATTGTTCACGAGGATGTCCATCGGACCGACGGTGCGCTCCGCACGCGCGACCATTGGCGGGATAGCCGGCGCGTCCGACAAGTCGCAGACCAGCGGCACGGCCTCGATGTTCTGGGTCGCGAGATGCGCGACCGCAGCGTCGAGCTCGTCGCCCTTGCGCGCCACCAGCGCGACCCGGGCGCCCAATTCCCCCAGTGCCTCGGCGATCTGCAGTCCAAGGCCACGCGAGCCACCTGTGACGAGTGCCGTGCGTCCCGAGAGGTCGAGCAGTTGCTTCACGCCCATGATGATTCCATTGCGTCGATGCGCGGCAAGCGGCAGTTCGACGATAATGCCCCAACACTGTCACGCACGCTGGGCTGAATCAATGGATCTCGGCCATTCCGCCGACGAACGCGCGTTTCGCAACGCGCTGCCGCTGATCGAGGATGTCGTCGACTTTGCAACCGCGTTGGTCCGCGCCGAGGCAGTGGACGCGATCCTGTCCCGAAGCGAAGGAGGCCCATGACCGAGCGAAACCGCAAGATCCTGCTCGCAAGCCGCCCGCAGGGTGCGGCGACCGAGCAGAATTTTCGCATTGTGGACGCCCCGCTGCCGGAGCCCGCCGAGGGCGAAGTGCTGGTGAAGAACGAGTGGCTGTCGCTCGATCCCTACATGAGAGGTCGGATGAGCGATGCGAAGTCATACGTGCCGCCTGCGCAGCTCGACGAGGTCATGGTGGGCCAGACCGTTGGCGAGGTCATCCGCTCGCGTGATGCGACCATCGAAGTCGGCGAAAAGGTGCTGACGCAACTCGGCTGGCAAAGCCATGGCGTCGCGAAAGCCGCCGACGTGACCACGGTCGACGCGCGGCGCGTACCGGCGTCGTACTATCTCGGCGTCCTCGGCATGCCGGGGCTGACCGCGTGGTTTGGCCTCTTCGAGATCGGGCGACCCAAGGCCGGCGAAACCGTGCTCGTCTCCGCGGCGTCCGGCGCCGTCGGCAGCGTCGTGGGCCAGCTCGCGAAAATCCACGGCTGCCGCGCCGTGGGCATCGCCGGCGGCAAGGCCAAGTGCGATTACGTCGTCAACGAGCTGGGCTTCGATGCGTGCGTCGACCATCGTGCGGGAAACCTCTACGAGGATCTGCGAGCCGAATGTCCGGACGGCGTCGACGTCGATTTCGAGAACGTCGGCGGTGCGGTGCTCGATACCGCGCTGCGCGTGATGAACCGCCACTCGCGCGTGGTCATTTGCGGCCTGGTCGCCGAGTACAGCGCGAAGGACCCGTACGGCTATCGCGGGTTGCGATCCGTGCTGGTCAACCGCATCCGGATGCAGGGGATGATCATTTTCGACTGGAAGGACCGCTACAAAGACGCGTTGCCAACGCTCACGTCGTACGTTGCCGAGGGCAAGCTCAAGTACCGCGAATCGATCGTCGACGGGCTCGACAATGCGCCGCGCGCGCTGATCGCCTTGCTCAAAGGCGAAAACTTCGGCAAGCAGCTCGTCAGGATGGGGTAATGGAAACCATTGACAGCCTTACCGTCCTGCATCCGGTAAATTCATAGAATTCGGTAACTAGGTCATTATTGTTACATGTGGCTGACCAGGGAGTCGACGTTCTTAGTGCCGCTTAGTGGCGATAACCTTTCACACGAACCTTGAAGTCCATCGCCGGACCGGGTGTGGGCGCGGACTTGGTCTTGAGCACGTAGTCGGGTGGCTCCAATTCCAGATCGAGCTTGTGAAACACGCGGGCCATCGACAGTGCCATCTGCACTTCGGCCAGGCTCTTGCCCAGGCAGGTGTGCGGGCCGCGGCCGAAAGGTGAGTACACGCCGGGCCGCAGATGCTCGACGCGTGGCTTCTGATAACGGTCGATGTCGAAGGTCTTGGCCTTGGGCCAGTATTCCTCCATGAAGTGCGGCACGCTTGTGCCGATGTAGATCCTCTCGCCTTCATAAATTTGATGGCCTTCGAACACAAAGTCCTTGTTTGCGGTGCGCATCTGTGCGACGGCGATCGGGTAGAGACGCATCGTTTCCATGATTGCGCCGTTGAGTGCGGGCAGCTTCTTGAGCAGTCTTTCTTCATCCAGGTCGCCAGCTGCGAACAGCTCATCCACTTCCCTGAGCACGCGGGCTTTGACTTCCGGATGCTTTAGCACGGAGTAAACGACGGCGGACGTGGTGTTGGCGACGGTGTCGAGGCCTGCGACGTAGGGGCCCGTTAGCGACACGATCAGATCGCTCCCAGGCATCTTCTCCGGCGTTTCGATGTGCGCCGCCATGATGTCGTCGATCAGGTTGCGATCTTCCGGCTTGGTCGTGGCATACCGCGCTTTGGCGTCCTTGATCATCTGGTAGCCCAGCTCCATGAGCTTGCCCTTGGCTTTCTTGTATTCAGGACGCTGGAGCAAAATCCTGGGGCGCTGACGCGTGACCAATACATTGAGGATGTAGATGATCGCGGTGCGGATGTCCTTCACATATTCCAGTGGCGCCGCGCCGGTGAGAATAGTGCCGAGCTGATCGACGACCATGTACTGCATGGCCTCAACAACCGGCACTTCCCTGCCTACCGGCCAGTCGCGCGTGAGCGAGCCGTCGGTGATCGCGACGAGTTCGTTGTAGCGGCCCTTGATCGCTTCCTTGGAATAGCCATTGCGCATGATGTCGCGCAGTTCTCTGTGGCTGTCACCGTCTTCGCCGGTGAGCATGCGCTTGGCGCCGTACTCGCCCAGCAGGCCCTCCCAGAATTCTTTTGAGCGGAGGCATTCCTTGCCAGCGCGCGTGCCCATGAAGTTGGCGGCTTCAACACCGGAGATCAGGACGTATTTCTCGCCGAGAACGCTCAGGCGACACACGGGACCGTAAGTGCGGTAGCAGCGAACGAAAAAGTCCGCAGGTCCTTTGACCATGCTGAAAAGGCTGCCCAGCAACGGCAGTCCGGGTACCCGAGGCGTCTTTTTCAACGCAATGGGTCCTTGAGTAGCACTCACGGCGATCCACCGATCCTGGCTCCGGAGGTGCCAAGGACAACCACGAGCAACAGACATAGCCGTCTCATGGACCTCCCGGCCATCCTCGCAGCGTGCGAGGTACTATCGCGTGGCATAGCAGGACTCGACGTCGTGCCAAGTTGAAATCCTGCTGGTCACGGCCGCGTCTGTGGTGTGCGTTGGAGGATGACAATGTCCGAGTCTATATCGCGATTCACGGCTATTGCCGCTGGCCTGTTGGCGCTTTCTCTGCTTTCCGGCGGCGCCCTGGCCGAGGACGCGTCGACGCCCGCGTCGCACTGGTCGGGTTTGCCGATATGGGGTGCGGAAGCGGAGGCCAGAGGCTATCAAGTCCCACTCCCGTTCGGGATCGGCGTCACTGCGTACTCGGCTCGACAGCCTGTCAACATTCAGGACCTGCAATTGGGACGCAACGGGAAGGACCCGGTATCCGTCAATAATTTTCTGCAGATCGATAAGGTGGACACCTCCCAGCAGAATATCTCTGCGAAGCTCGACCTCCTCCTTTTCCCGTTTTTCGACGTCTACGCTCTCCTTGGCTATACCAAGGGAACCACCAAGGGACAAATTCAGGTTCCCGGTGAACCCGTCCTGGGCATCATCGAGCCCAGGACACTTCAGCTCAATGCCGCGTTCAATGGCCCAACCTACGGCGCAGGTTTCACCCTCCAAGGGGGTGGCAAGATCAGCGACTGGCGGGACCTGACGGCAATCGTGGTGGCGGACTGGAACCGCACCCAGACGAAGCTGTCGTTCGAAAACGAAACGTTGATCGCCGACACGAAGCCGATTGCTACGGTTTTCTCGGCCAGAGTGGGCTTGCATGGCAGGGTTGGCCCGTCGATGGGCGCGGCGATCTGGACCGGTGCGATGCATCAGCGCATCCAGCAAACGGTGGCCGGCAGCGTTGCTAATACAGACCTTCAATTCGCCGTGATCCAATCGCCGACGCAACCGTGGAACACGCTGCTCGGCGGCCTGATCGAGTTCGGGAAGGATGGTTATATTCTGGTCGAGGGAGGGCTCGGCGCTCGCAAGTCAATCCTCGCGGCAGCGGTGTACCGGTTCTGATCGGGTTGCGGCGGAGGCGAATGCGCTCCGCTTAAAGAGGGTGTCTGAGTTTCGCCAGCCAACACCTGATCACGCCACGATATCGAACAATCCGGCCGCGCCCATACCTCCGCCGATGCACATCGTCACGACGACGTGATTCACGCCGCGCCGGCGTCCCTCGATGAGCGCATGGCCGGTGAGGCGCGCACCCGATACGCCGTAGGGATGGCCGACGGCAATGGCACCACCGTCTACATTCAGGACGTCGTTGGATATGCCGAGCGCATCGCGCGAGTAGATCACCTGCACGGCAAACGCCTCGTTCATTTCCCACAAGCCGATGCGGTCGATCGACATGCCAGTGCGCGCGAGCAACTTCCGCACGGCGAATACCGGTCCGATACCCATCTCGTCGGGCTCGCAGCCGGCAACGGCGAACGCGCGGAAGATGCCGAGTGGCTTCAACCCGCGGCCCGCCGCCGCGGTGTCGCTCATGACGACGCATGCGGCAGCCCCGTCGGAGAACTGGCTCGCGTTGCCGGCTGCGACCGTTCCACCCGGCAGCGCAGGCTTGATCTTCGCGACGCCTTCGTACGTCGTGTCGGCGCGGATCCCTTCGTCGGCCCCGATCGTCACTTCCTTCGTGCTGATGTGCGACGTTTCCTTGTCGGCCACACCCATCGTCACCGTCATCGGCACGATCTCGGCCGTGAACCTCCCCGCCGCCGCTGCGGCCGCGGCGCGCTGCTGGCTTTGGACGCCGTATTCGTCCTGGCGCTCGCGCGAGATGTTGTAGCGGCGCGCCACGGTCTCCGCAGTCTCGAGCATCGACCAGTAGATTTCAGGCTTGTGCGCGGCGAGCCACGTCTCGCGATGCATGTGCTGGTTGAGCTCGTTCTGCACGCAGGAGATCGACTCCACGCCACCGGCGACGATGACATCCGCTTCTCCGGCCATGATGCGCTGCGCGGCCAGCACGATCGTCTGCAAGCCGGACGAACAGAAGCGATTGACCGTCGCGCCCGGCACCGTGACCGGACAACCGGCGCGCAGCGCGATCTGGCGCGCGATGTTCCAGCCCGTCGCACCTTCGGGCAGCGCACACCCGATCAGGACATCATCCACCTCCGCGGAGGCCAGGTTTGCGCGGGCGATGGCGTGAGCCACGGCGTGCCCGCCCATCGTCGCGCCGTGCGTCATGTTGAACGCGCCGCGCCAACTCTTCGCAAGTCCGGTGCGTGCAGTCGATACGATCACGGCGTCAGTCATGTCCCGTAGCTCCGGTGTGCACCACTACTTTCACTGTTACCGCAGTCGCAAGGCAGGATCATCCGTTTAACGTCTTGCCTTCAACCGCGAGGCGCGCGAGCAATGGCGCCGGCGTCCAGAACGCCGTATCGGCGCCTGGCAGGGCAGCGAACGCGCGCATCCGGCGCATCGCGTTGTACAGTCCGAGCATGTCCGCGTAGAGCATCGGCCCGCCGCGATACCGCGGAAAGCCGTAGCCTGCGACGTAGATGACGTCGATGTCGGACGCGCGCTGTGCGACGCCGTCGTCGAGGACGCGGGCGCCCTCGTTCACCAGCGCGAGGATGCAGCGGTCGACGATCTCGCCGGCTTCGATGGTGCGCGGCGTCACGCCGATCGAGGCGCGATGTGCCGCAATGATCTCATCCACCGCTGGGTCCGCCAGCGCGTCGCGTCGCCCGGATTCGTACCGATACCAGCCGGCGCCCGCCTTCTGGCCAAAGCGACCGCGCTCGCACAGACGATCGGCGATCCGCGAGTACGCGACATGCGGCTTCTCGACGTAGCGTCGCTGCCGGATCCGCCAGCCGATATCGTTGCCGGCCAGGTCGCTCATGCGGAATGGCCCCATCGCCATCCCGAACGTCTCCAGTGCGCCATCGACTTGCGCCGGCGACGCGCCCTCGTCGACCAGGAACATCGCCTGCCGCAGATATTGCTCGACCATCCGATTGCCAATGAAGCCGTCGCATACGCGCGCAACAACTGCCGTCTTGCCGATACGCTTTGCCAGTTGCATGACCGTCGCCAGAACATCGGCGCCCGTTGCGGCGCCGCGAACGACTTCCAGCAGCTTCATGACGTTGGCCGGACTGAAGAAATGCATGCCCAGGATGTCCTGCGGGCGTTTCGTGCCGGAAGCGATCCGGTCGACATCGAGCGTCGATGTGTTAGTCGCGAGGATGGCGCCGGGCTTCGCGGCGTCGGCCAGCGTCGCGAACACCTGCTCCTTGATCGCCATGTCCTCGAACACCGCCTCGATGACGAGATCAGCGTCGCGCAGATCCTCGTAGGCGAGGGTCGGCTTCAGCAGCGTCATCGTCTGCATGATGCTGTCGTGCGTCATACGGCCTCGCCGCGCCGAGTTTTCATAATTCGCGCGGATCGCCGCCACCCCCCGATCGAGCGCGCCGGCGTTCATCTCGAGCAATGCGACTGGAAATCCTGCGGACAGGAAGCTCATCGCGATGCCGCTGCCCATCGTGCCGGCCCCGACGACGGCTACGCGCTCGATCCTGCGCACTGGCGTCGTATCCGCAACGCCGGCAATGCGCGTTGCAGCACGTTCGGCCACGAACATGTGACGCAGCGCGCGCGACTCGGGCGTCTGCATCAGTTCGAGGAACAGCCGCCGCTCGTTACGAAGACCGTCGTCGAACCGCATCGCCACCGCCCCGGCGACCGCGTCGATGCACTTGCGCGGAGCAGGCAAGTGCTTCGAGACCGCGGCGATGGCGTTGCGGGCAAACTGGAACAAAGCGTCGGCGTTCGGGTAGTCGATCGCGACATCGCGCAACCGCTTGCGCCCGCGCCCGCCTGCGACGACGTCGCGCGCAAATGCCAGCGCAGCATCGAGGACGTTCCCGTCGATGACGGCGTCGAACAGCGCTGTGTCCTTCAGCGTTGCGGCAGGGGCACTCGTGCCCGTGACGATCAGGTTGAGTGCCTTCTCCACACCGACGGCACGCGGCAACCGCTGCGTGCCGCCTGCGCCGGGCAGCAACCCGAGCTTCACCTCGGGCATGGCAAGCGTCGCCTTGGAGCCGGCGACCCGGTAGTGACATCCCAGCGCCAGTTCCAGGCCGCCTCCCATGCAGATGCCATCGACCGCCGCGATGACAGGCTTGGGACAGTCGTCGATTGCCCGGATCAGCGTATTCAGCGTGGGTTCGGCACTCGCCTGGGGCGTATCGAATTCGCGGATGTC
>Ga0207682_10001387_pt1 | contig 11181 bp, 9 predicted proteins | sample KBSM63metaG_FD_184332 | JGI IMG/M metagenome (GOLD analysis project Ga0207682, IMG submission 184332) | Miscanthus rhizosphere microbial communities from Kellogg Biological Station, Michigan, USA - KBS M6-3 metaG (SPAdes) (version 2) | ecosystem: Host-associated > Plants > Roots > Rhizosphere >... | reverse complement strand
GCTATCGATCGGCATGGGGTTGGTCAGCCTCGCATTCTTCGTTCCTGGCGTTATCACCGCCGTGGGTCTCTACATGATGTCGGTTGAGATTGGCCTGTTCGACTCGATCAGCGGGCTCGCTCTTGCGCATCTCGGCGTAACTTTGCCGGTCGCGATTTTCATCTTGCGTCGACGCCTTGGCGGCTCCAGCCTGACATGCTTCCTGGTCGCAAGATCTCTGGGAGCATCGTCGGGTCGAGCTCTACTTACCTGGCTAAGTGTCGCGCATCGGCCGACTATACTCGCAGCAACGTTGGTCTCGTTCATGACCTCGCTGTCGGAAGCTACAATCACCCTCTTCCTGACAGATACTCGCCTTGTTACTCTCCCTCGCCGCGTCGTATCTGGCCTGTCGCAAGATATTGAACCTACGGGTTTCGCCGCGATGCTTCTCTGGTTCGCGTTGGTATTCCTGGTCGTTTTCCTGATGTCGCCGGCTGAGCCTTCACATCGCGGGGATAGTTCATGACGAGAGGTCCAAAGTCCTGGCACGCGCAGATGCGCGAAGGCGAATATGAGCATTTCCTGCTTCGGCGGCGGGCTGACCTGGCTGAGCCCTTTGCCGAATTGTCGCTGACCCCTCACCCGTGGCCGGCCCGGGCGCTCGAACGGATCGGCTCGAAGGTTTTCCAGACGCTGTCGCTGTTCCTTCAGCTGCGCGGCCAAGCTGGTGGCACCAGATTGAATGTGGACAGCCCACAATGGGCGGATCTCGTCCTTACGCTCAGCTATCCAAATAGACCCAACTGGCCGGACCTGAGATGGGAATCAGGAGATATCACGGTAGAAAAAATCACCGCGATCAGCTTTGACTCGCATCCAGACGGGGATGAGCCTGACGACGAGAATCGTCGCATTCTAAATATCCATCTACGCAAGGAGCAGTTTCCCCTCGAGGCAATCGACTTCCTTATTTCAGAAATGCGATTACAGATCCACGACGGCCAGCCAGTATTGGCCATACCGCGCCCTAATTCCGAAGTGCTACCAAGCGATTGGCTAGAGAGTATGTGGGATCTTAGGATCCGATTAACGGATTTTGCACGTCGCTTTCTTGCTTGTTTCCGCCCGCGCAGTTTTGTCGACCCGTTCAGCGTATTCTTCCTAACGCCCGCGTCGATCTCGAAGTTTCCAAAGCATATCCACAGCGGCCAGTTTGGTTACGAGTTTGTCCTCGATGGGGGTCAGGTCAAATATCTCCAAGACTATGAAATGTTTCTAGATCCAGACAAGCCACTCAGGCTGCCGTTCCCGAACGGCGTCTGTGCTTCAGTCTTCCTCGAAGCGAGGGCTTCCTCTGTAAATGATCTAACAGCCGTCCGAGGTTCCTACCGGGATACGGAAGTCCCTCCTCACGTAAGAAACTTCGAGGAGGCGATCCTGGGGAATGGCTTGCTCATCGAGATTCCCGCCTATGCTCCTGGTATAGGGGTCGGCGCAGCTGACGGACCCGAGCTCATTGTTACGTTTCGGATCAAGCCTCCTTATGAGGCCGCCGGCCCGACAGACGAGCCCCGAGACGATCGGCCCGCGGGTGCCGCCAGTGATGATCCCATCACGGCTCAGTTGGCCTCTAAGTACCCCCACATCTTGAAGGCAGGCGAAGGGCAGATTCTCACGGAGATCTGCCAACGACTGATCAGCATATACCTTCGTGCGCGGCCTTCTGGAATCGGTCAGGGAATTGTTTTCCGATCACCGGAGATGCTCGGAATTCGAGAAAAATACCTCCGCATAGCCCAATCGGATTTCCATGTGTTGATTGGCGGCGATTCTGGCACTGGGAAATCAAGTGCAGCAGAGGAAATGGTGCGATTCAGTCGTAGAAGTACAAAGCCGTTTAAAAGAATTAGTGCTGCTACGATTTCTCAAGAAACGACGATGTCTCAGTTATTTGGGCACGCGAAGGGTGCCTTTAATGATGCAGAAGAAAAAGTAGGACTACTGACGGTCCTGCATCAGGGTACTCTATTCCTCGATGATGTAGACGCTTTAGATCTCTTGTCTCAGGCTCGACTTCTGTCTTACATGGATACTCATAAATTCCATAAATTCGGCGCGGAAAATGAAGCAGAGTTAGAATCTGATGTTCGCCTCATATGTGCGACCCATCTTAAGAAAGAACAATTGCTGGCAAAGCAGGGGAACGGCGAATCTAAGATGAGGCTCGACTTTTATTATAGGATTACGGAACAATATTTTGAGATGCCCAAGCTAAAGAATAGAAAAGAAGATATCCCTATATTCATCAGGCTTTTTGTTGAGAACGAGCACGAGCGGGCAGGGCGACAGTATCGCCCGGTGATTGACCCCAGCTTCGAAGAGTACGCCCAGAGCCTTCTCTGGGAGGAGGGCGATCTCCGGCAGCTCAGGCACGCTGTACTAAGAGCCATGAACCAATTTGATACCCCGACACTCACCGATCGGGAGCTTCGCCAGGTGATTGGGGAATCCAACTACGGAGGCTTGGAATGAACGAAACGAGTAGTGCGTTCATGCAGCCCAAGGGGTCGGCAGCACGCCTCGACGTTGCGTGCCTCGGCGCAGGCTCTGCACATAAGGGTCGCGACCTGTTGAGCGTGACTGCCGGGATGGCCGGCTGGATTCGTGGCTGGACGGCGATGCCGAATGCCGCGGTCGGGCTGGTCGAAAGTACGACCGCAGCAGTCGATGCTGCACTGATGGCGCTTGCCCCTGGCGTGCGGTCAATCGGCGTTACATCGGCCGCGCACCCGACCATGCGACGCGCCGCCGAACAGGCCGCCCGCATGATCGGGCGGTTGGGGGGCGGATCACCTCGACTGGCAGAGTTCGACCTGTGCTCCATTCCGCGACGATCAGCGGATGAATTTGCGGACCAATTCGTATCGCTCGCGGCTGGGCAGCTGGCCGGCGCTCCAGGCATCCTGATCCTCGAACAAGTGACGTCCGTCCACGGGCTGCGACTTCCAATCGAGAGAATCTGTCGTTCACTGAGGCAAACCTGCCCGGACCTGCGCCTTGTTATCGATGGTGCCCAGGCGGTCGGGCTCTGGCCGCTCGCACCCGACCTAGCCGACGCATTCGCCGGCTGCTTCCACAAATTCGCCGGTGGACAGCCTGGCACGGCCTTTCTCGCTCTCGATCCCGCCTGGGCCGCCGGGCTTCCTTCGCATCTGGCAGTGCAAGCTGAGTTGCCCGGTGCAGTCCAGGCGCTTCCAACAATAGACTTGCAGAAATGGGCCGGAATTCTGGCTAGGCTTGAAACCGATGGCAGTTCCTGGGGCACGCCGGAACTGGTCGGGCGCATCGAGGCCTTCAACGCCTCGCTAAGAGCGGCGATGCTGCCGGTAAACACGACCCTGGGCGCTGACGTCGATCCGTCCCTGCGATCACATATCAGCGCCGTACGCGCGACGAATTCCAACCACGCGTGCCAAATCGTGGACGCCCTGGCTCGCGGTGGCTTTGCGGTCCAGGCTTTTGAGTCCCTGGTCAGAATCGCTCCGGGACCCGACGCTTTGCCGATCTGGGGCGGCCGCGTCGGAGACATTCTAAGGACGCAGCTTGTGAATGGTTCGGAAGCGGTCGGGCTGGAATCAACCGCCACTCGATAGAATCAACGCTTGTCCTTCCCTCGTTCAGACCTGATGCCCAGAGCGTTCCGCCGGTAGGCAACGGTCCGTCGCGTTACCGAGAAGCCTGCGTCAATCAATTCCTCAAGGATCCGCCTGTCACTTGGTTCGTCCAGCGACTGAAACAGGGCACGAATGGCGTCGTTCAGGTCAGCCCGGTGAGCGAACAGAGACTGCATTTCGATTGTGCCCCTCAGCGGTGTATCGATTGTCCTTCCCTTCACAGCGCGGGAAATATCCGGCTCGGTCAGCCCGGTCGCTTTCGCGAGATCTTTCTGGGAGAGGGTCACCGGCCCAGACCGCTCGCCCAGGAGATACATCGCCTGCTTGCGGACCAACTCGGTCCCGACGAGTTCGAGCCGGGTCCGATACAGCCTGTCACGCGCGACGGCATTTCTGGCATCCGCGAGGGGCCCGGGCAATTTATTTGGGCTGTCCCCATCAAACCGCCACGGCGCGAACTCGACGTTACCCGCGGCGCACGGATGGACGATGGCCCTCAATCCTCCACTGCCGTCGCGGACAACCTGAAGGTCCGGCACGCGCATGGGCGCAACCGAGCCATCCAGGCCCGACACCGCGCGAGGATTAAGTCGCTTCAGCGATGCGAGGACGCCATCAAGCTCGGATTGCTGCAGGCCGCAGGCGCGGGCGAGTTTTGTCATGTCCGGCCTGCTTCGAAGCTGGCGTAATCGGGCCAGCACGGCTTGATGGTTCGGCGTCCATTCGTCGAGTGCGCGAAGTTGCAGTTCGAGTGCCTCAAAGGTCGACCTGGCGAAGACACCTGCCGGCTCGAACAACTGCATCCTGCGAAGAATCTTCTCCACCTCCGGCTGCGAAATTCCAGTCTCACGCGCTACCAACTGGCAGATGTCAGCCGGTACGAAGCCCTCCTCCATCTCGTCGAGGATCGCCCGTGCGACTTTCCTGTCCCCGCCCTCGCGGAATGCGCGTTCAATCTGCGGCTCAACGACCTCGAAGATCCCTGGCCCCGCAGCCGGTATCGACTCCTGATAATTCCCGGTCGCTTCAGACCATGGCCCCCGGGGTCGACGCGCTTCGGGCCATCGGGCTGCCGCCGACTCGGCGAGCCATTCCCGACCCAAGCCGTCTCCTATGCCCGCTTCTATCTCAAGGAACGGATTGGTCTCGGCCGCCTCGCGGGTGATTGAGTCGAATTCCTCCGTAGTTTTCGCGTACAATTCGGAGCGCTCGATCATTGCACGAGTCACCCGCTGCAGTATCTTCTGCTGCTGGGTTTGCGATTGCGTCTGCTTTTGCTGGGGTCCGGATGCCACGATCAGCCGTCACTGACTTCAGCGGACGAAACCTCGGGCGCAGCAGGGCGAGAGCTTGTTATGTACCTGTTCCTCATTTCCCTGATCGAGGTGAAGAGCTGATATGCAACATTTCCCAGTGAGGTCACCAGAAGAACCATCACAGTGAGCGTGCCGATCTGTTCAAGATGATTCATGGCATTGAAGGCGATCAGGATCGAGTTGATGCCGTCGCAGTCGTGGAAGGCTTCACGCAGCGTGAGGCCCAGGAGCAGTTCGATGCCGCGTTGAATTACGAACCAAGGCATGGCCGTTTTCCCTAGAAGTCTGAACCTGTCCTTATCCATGCAATTGTCTTGCCCAGTCGATACGAGGCGCCGATATCTATTTGAATTAGAAAGCAATATTCCGACATCGGCGCCCCGGGCCTGGAACAAGGGCATCAGTGGCCTGGAGGATGTGTCCACGCGCCGCGCATCAGGAGCGCGGCTATGCCAGGCGGTCGAGGTCGCCCCGGTTGCTGCGGCCCGGTTGCGATATCCGTGCCGGACTGCGTTCCCGGCGGGGAGCTTTGACGCAGATCGCCGGGACTTGCATGACCGGGCGAAGATCGGGCCCGACAATGACAACCGCCCCGGCGGCTGCGACAACGTCCTAGTCTCGATCGGCCGCGCCGGCGTGATCTCGCCCCGGTATAACCGGATCGCCGACTGAGGGGAGGAGCCCCGGAGGGTACGGAGGGGTCGCCGGATTTTACATAAGATTCATTCGCGGACGGCGGCAGGCGCTACTTTTCTCAGAATCAGTAAGGCGGGCGGAATGGGTGATCATCGTCGTCGCCGAACAGGCGCTGCTCCTCGGACCGCTTACCCAAATCGTTGAGATCAACTGCGGCTTCCCGCGCGACGAGGTGACCCTCCACCCACTGCACGAACTCCGCGGCTCCCAGAGGGCTCAAGTGCTCTGGGCCCTGTAGGCTTGGACCAGGCTGTATGTGGCGGCGAGCAGGGCGGAGGTTGCCGCGCCGGCCGCAGTTGCCGCATCGACGGCGTTCATTGCGTCCAGCAGCGCATCCTCGGCCTCGGGCCCGGGATCGTTGAAAGGCCCGTTGGCCGCGATAGCGTCGGACCTCGCTTCGCAAAGTTCGGCCTCGGCCCGCGCCTCCGCAAGCCGCAGCGCGATCGCGGCAGCCTGAGCAGGATTTTGCGGCTGCCGCCCTTCGAGCTCGAATATCGCTTCGTTCAGCTTCAGAATTTTGTCGCCGAGCTTTTCAATGACCTTTTCTCTCGGGTCCTGCGCATCTTCGGCCGCGCCGGGGGCATCGGCATTTCCATTCTGCGGTCCATCATTCTCCGTCATGTCATCCCTCCTATTCCGGATCCGATGCGGCCGCCGCGGGGGCGCTTGCGGCTGCATCTGCAGTCGTTTCCCGGTCGCTGGCCGAGGACGCGGTCGCGGCGGTGCTCGCTGCGGCGGCGGCGTCCTCGCGCAGCTTGTCGTAGCTCTCCTGCACCTGCTGGGCGAAGCCGAGCAGCTCACCAATCATGCTGCTAGGGCGCGGAGTCGTGCTGGCCTCGGCCAATGCGGCAAGGGTCGCGCGATAGCCGGCGGTCGTCCCGTTCTCGACCTGGGTAGGCTGCCGGTCGACGACCGTCATGTCAGCCAAAATATTGGTGGCGGAGATACCGGTCGCGAGGTCGCGAGTCGCGAGACGCGAGCGGGAGCCCATGTCGGTCCAGACCAAGCGCTGCTGCCTGACCTGGGTGCGGCTGCGCGCGCCGTAGCCGTCGAACCGCACCAATCGTGCTTCGTTCTGGGCATTGAGTCGGTTCTGCGCGTCCACGAAGTCGGACGTGCCGTCGTTTAAGCTTTGTACAAAGACACCGGTATTGCTCGCGAGCGAGCGCACTGCGGGCGTCGAAGCGCATGCGCAGAGCGGAAGCGAGGCCAGCAGCAGGCTGAAAGTGCGAAGGCAAATCGCTTTCATGCTCATTCTCCCGGAATCAGGCCAAGGATGGCGAGGTCGGCGATCGCCTGCGCCACTTCGGGCGCCCGGATGCCGCCGGCGCCATAGTCGCGCAGCGACGCGGCTCCGCTGGCCGCGAGGACATATTGGCGTTGCGCGACCGCCCTCGACCGACGGACGGCGAACGACCTTTGGATCTGGACCGGACGGTAGCGCAGGATCTCGGCCGGGATGCGGCCTTCGTTCCAGGCGTCGACATAGGCGGCGAACGCGCAGCGCGGATTGGGTCGCCGGTCGCCCCCGGGGGCGCCGCCATGGCACTCGGCCAGCGGCCGCAGCAAGGCCTGCCGCGCTGTGGCGAGATGGAGCATCTCGCGAAGCAGCGCGGCGAGCCGCTGGCCGGCGGCGGAAGCTTCGGCCTGGGCCTGCTGAAGCCGAAGCTCAGCGTCGGCTTTTTCCGCCGCGACGATCGCCTTTGCCGCGGCGAGCCAATTGGCCGAGCGGCGATCCGGGGCGTTTGCGTCGGCCAGTTGGGCGAGCGCGCGCGCAAAGGCCCAGCTGGCCCGTGCGCGGCCGGCCGTGCTGGTGGGGGTATCGGCGCCGCAACCGGCCTCGGTTTTGGCTTCCGCGGTCACCGCGGGCGAATCGCAGACCGCGCCGCGCAGCAGTTCATCGAGTACCTTCCCGGCTTCATCCAGCGCAAGAGCGCGCGTCGCTTCGCTCGCGCCTTCGGCAAGCTCGCGGAGGCTAGTGCGGAGGATTTCGAGCCGCGCCGAGGCACTGCCGCTTTCCGCGAACGTCGCCGCCTGCCTGATTTGCGTCTGGAGCTCCGCGATTCGGGGGCTTGGACGGTAGGTTGTCTTTTCTTCGGCCTGGCGGAGTGCAGCCCGCTCCGCGCCGATCAGCCCGCCCATCCTATCGAGTCGCGCTTCAGCTTCCGCCACGCGGCGGTCGAAGGAATTCCAGCTTGCGCAGGCATCGCCGATCCGGAGGTAGCGTCTGCGTGGCTCGGCAGCTGCGGGCAGCCGCGCAGGATCTCGCGACGCAAGCGCCTCCGTCACTGCCTGACATGAGAGCTCGCGCTGTTCGTCCTCCGGCGCGCTTTCCCAGTAAAGCTGCCGACGGCGGTCGGCCTCGCGGTCAGCGCGCGCGCGCGCGTCGATTGCCGACTGGCGGGTGCGCACCAAGTCCGGATCGACGTCCTGACGACCCGCCAATTCCTCAAGACGAGTGCCGATGACGCGGCCGAGCGTGTGGCGCCGGTCGGTTTCGACATCAAGCGCGATCAGGTTCATAAAATGCGACTCGCGGACCGTGGTCCAATATTCGGCGACGGCAATATCCTCGCGCGCCGCGAAGGCGGTGAGGGCGGCGAGCTGATCGTCGAACGGCTTGAGCGCACTTGCCTGGTCCGGCAGCGACGTCGAAGCTTTTGCCGTCGCCTTTTCGAGTGATGGACTGTGCAGGTAGATCGGGGCTGCGCATGCCGTAACTGGCATTGCGAAGATCATGGCCAGGCGGGTCAATATACTCTTCCGCCTGCCTGGAGATATCAACATCATCATCCTCCCTTCGACAGCGGGACTGTGATTGCCCGTTCACTTGCTTCGTCGAAGAATGAACGCTTGAGCGAATATCTCTGCGTGACGGCCGTCACGCTGGGGAGAATTTGTTTTGGCCCAGCCCGCGCGGTCAGCCGGTCAGTGCTGTTTCACGCGGAGACGAGTTCGCGCACGGCTGCGTCCACCGCCACCCAGTCTCTCTTTGCAGAGACCGCCCGACGCACTGATGAGAAAGTCGCGCAGTTCTGCGCCAATTCCCTGTCTGCACGGTATTTCGGAGGGCAGAACGAAGGCGCGAACAGGCCCAGCAATTCCTTCCGCTGTCAGGTTGAAATCCTGCCGTGCGGCAGCGGCTACAACCCCCTTCAGAATGACCGCCAGACGCTCGATCGAGCCGGGTGCCACAGCGCATTTGATCAACCTTTCCGCAACTTGCCAATCGTACGTTCGACGAGGGAACTCGGCTGAGCTTCCGCTCCGGGCACAGAAGATACGCGAATTCGCGCGCGCTCCCGACCGACACGATGGCTTCATCCTCGACGCGTAGTTCACCCCCGGCGGCCGCTATTTGCTCCGCGCTTCCTTTGTCGCCCGCGGCAGCGGCGTCCGGCCACCTTATTGCCGGCCGCTCTCTCCGCCCGCGCGATCGGTAGGAATGGCCCGGTTCTGCACATCGTGGGTGGGCGATGAGAATCGGTTGTGAAAGCGGGCACAGGGTATAGACTTCTCTGCGGACGTTGGTGCGCGAGCGCAAAACTGGGTGCGGTGCGCCCTCTGAGCCGAGAGTTGTCGATAATGGTCCGCATGCCGCCGATGCAAAACGGTTAGGACCGATGCCGACATGAATCTGCGCCACATCGAGATTTTCCACGCCGTCTACGTCAATGGTTCCGTAAGTGCCGCCGCGCGAGCACTCAACGTGTCGCAGCCGTCGGTGTCGAAGATGTTGCGTCATGCGGAAAGCCTGCTGGGTTTCCAGCTCTTCCAGCGCACCAATGGCGGCCTCGTGCCGACCGAAGATGCGCATTCGTTGTTCGCGGAAGTCCGGGAGATTCAGGACCGAGTGCATGCGCTGCGCGAGGCGGGGCGCAACCTTCGCCGCGGCCTCGGCGGAACGCTGCGCATCTCCGCCCTCCCGTCGCTCGCGCTCGACGCCATTCCTACCGCCGTCGCACGCTTTCTGCGCAGCCATGAGAATGTGAAGTTCGACCTGCAAACCGTCCATCACGACGATCTGCTGCGCAAGCTCCACGAGCGCGAGACGGACATCGCGATCGCCTATCAGGTGCCGCCGGCCGCGCCGATCGCCCAGCGCTGGGTCGGCGAAGGCGAGCTCGTGGTGCTCTATCGAGAGCAGGACATGCCGGATGCGCCGCCCTGCATCGAGCTGCATCGCCTTCAGGGCCAGCGCTTCATCAGCCTGGCCGCGAGCGGGCCGACCGGCCAAATCTTCACCGAGGAGCTGCAGCGGCAGAATGTCGAGCTGGACGAGGTGGTCTCCGCCCGCACCTTCTACATCGCCGGCGCGCTGGTCCGTCAGGGGGTGGGGATGACGGTGATCGACAACTTCACCGCCCAGGCGTGTCTTGCGCCGGGCCTCGCCATGCGCCCGCTGAAGCCGCGCATCACCTTCGACATCCATGCCATGTTTCTGAACAACCGGCCGCTTGGGGCACTCGCCACCGAGTTTTTGAAAACGCTCAAGCTCGTCCTGGATATTCCATAGCGTCGGGCTATGGCGCGCCGCCGCATGGATATGCGCGAGGCCGGCGGCCACGGGCTAGTTTTGCGTGACGATGATCCCCGCGCCTTTTCTTCTCTATCTGGGCCACAGCGCCGATCCGCTCGCCATCAAGACGTCGCGCGGGTTGGCGATGTTCCGGGGCGAGGACTGCATCGGCGAGTTCCGCCACGACGATTGCCCGTTGACGCTCGGTCTGCCGCGGCTGGGCATGAAGGACGCGGTCGCCGCAGGCGCGCGGACGCTGATCCTCGGCATCGCCGGGGCCGGCGGCAAGCTCGGCGCCGACCTCGTCGCCGATACGGCGACGGCGCTGGAGGCCGGGCTTCACGTGGCTTCCGGCCTCCATCAGCGGCTGCGCGACGAGCCGCGCCTCGCGGCGCTCGCGCAACAGCGAAACCTGTCGCTCTTCGACGTCCGCGATCCGCCTTCGGGCCTGGCGGTCGGCAAGGGCGATCCGCGGCCGGGCAATCGGCTGCTTACCGTCGGCACGGACTGCTCGGTCGGCAAGATGGTCGCGACGATCGCGCTGACCCGCGGCTTGCGCGAGCGCGGCATGTCCGCCGATTTCAAGGCGACGGGCCAGACCGGGGTCCTGATCGCCGGCGAAGGGGTGGCGATCGATGCCGTCATCGCCGATTTCATCTCAGGCGCGATTGAGCAGCTCGCGCCGGCGCGCACCGACGGCGGCTGGGACCTGATCGAAGGCCAGGGCTCACTCTTCCATCCTTCCTTCGCGGGGGTCTCGCTGGGCCTCCTCCACGGCGCTCAGCCCAAGGCGCTCGTGCTCTGCCATGAGCCTGGACGGCCCCATATGCGCGGGATTCCCGGGCGCCCCCTGCCCGATCTCGCCGAGTGCCTGGAGGCCAATCTCGCCGCGGCGCGGCTGACCAGTCCCGACGTGCGGGCGGTCGGAATCTGCCTCAACACCTCGGGCATGGAGGCGGAAGCGGCGCGCCGGCTATGCGGGCTCACCGGGGGT
>Ga0207682_10001384_pt1 | contig 11193 bp, 11 predicted proteins | sample KBSM63metaG_FD_184332 | JGI IMG/M metagenome (GOLD analysis project Ga0207682, IMG submission 184332) | Miscanthus rhizosphere microbial communities from Kellogg Biological Station, Michigan, USA - KBS M6-3 metaG (SPAdes) (version 2) | ecosystem: Host-associated > Plants > Roots > Rhizosphere >... | reverse complement strand
GGGGCGGGCCGGCACTTCCTTGCCTATCCGGTGCGCGCGGGTGAACTCATCAATTGCGTCGGCGTGGTGCCGACCGACGAGGAGATGAAGGAGTCATGGTCGGCGCCCGGCGATCCGCGCACGTTCGCCCGCGAATTTTCCGGCTTCGACCCCAAGGTCGCAACTATCATTTCGCAGATCGCGAGCACTTTTCGCTGGGGCCTCTACGACCGCGAGCCGCTCCCGGTCTGGACCGACGGACGCCTGACGCTGCTCGGTGATGCGGCGCACCCGATGCTGCCGCACAGCGGCCAAGGGGCAAATCAGGCGATTGAGGATGCAGTCACGCTCGCGGCCGTATTGAGCTGGGCCGCGCCATCGGCCGTTCCTCAGGCGTTGAAAGTCTACGAAGCCTTGCGGCGTGAGCGATGCACGCGCGTCCAGCGCAGTTCACGCGTCAACGGCGCGCGCTATGACGCGTCGGGGTGCGATCTCGGTGAGAGGAACCGTCAGCTCTCCATTCAGGCTCAGGAGCGCGCTTGGGTCTGGGAATACGATGCAGAACTGGAGGCTTCGAAAGCAGTTGCGTCGAGCTAGACGCAAAGCGGCGCAAAGCACTGGAATCGTCTGACGGCGCGGCGCGCAAAGCGAACAAGTCCAGAATCACAAATCAACAGATTCCCACGAAGGAACCCGCCCCATGTTCTTTGCATGGGGTTGTTTTTCGATTTTTTTTCCGCGGCGCCCATCGGCGAGACGCGAGACGCGAGACGCGAGACGCCGCGCCGGGTCTTGCGGCGCGCGATGCGTTGTCGGACGATGTGCTTCTCGCCCCCTCATCAAGGACCGAAATGCCGGATGTCACGATCGAGCGCGTCGAAACGATCGCGCTGCGCATTCCCTACGATCACTGGGCGCCGAAGCCGAGCTTCGGCGGCATTGCGCGCGAGACGATGGACTGCCTGCTCGTGCGCGTCACCGCGAGCAACGGCATGGTCGGCTGGGGCGAGGCGTTCTGGGGCGGCTGGCAGGCCACTCAGGCCGCGATCGAGCACTGGGTCGCGCCGCTCGCCAAAGGGCAAAGCGTGGCCGACGCGCCGCTCACCGCGCGCTTCGAGCGCGCGCTGCATAATTTCGGCCGCTCCGGTCCGTATGTTCACGCGCTCGCCGGCCTCGACCTCGCGCTGTGGGATCTGCGCGGCAAGATCGAAGGCAAGGCGGTGCATGCGCTGCTCGGTGGAAAGAAGCGCGACGGGGTCGAGGTCTACGCCTCGCTGCTCGCCTATGGCGGCAAGCTCGACGACGTGAAGCGCAACACGTCGCGCGCATTGGAGCGCGGTTATCGCCAGATCAAGCTGCACGAGAAGACCACCGAGGCGGTCGCGGTGTCGCGCGAAGCCGCAGGCGCCAGCACGCCGTTGATGGTCGACACCAATTGCGCCTGGCTGCAGGCCGATGCGCAGGATGCCGTGATGGCGATGAAGCCGTACGATCCGCTCTGGGTCGAGGAGCCGATCTGGCCGGCCGAGGACGTCGACGCGCTGGGAAAATTGCGCAAGGCGAGCGGCGTGCCGCTCGCGGCCGGCGAGAATGCGACCGGCACGCTCGAGTTCGCGCGGCTGGTTGCGGCGGGGATCGACTACGTCCAGCCGAGTGCCGTGAAGCATGGCCTGACCGCGCAATGGGAGATCTGCCGCAAGGCCGAGGACGCGGGCGCGACCTGCGTGCCGCATTCGCCGTATTTCGGACCCGGCTATCTGGCAACCCTGCACATCCTCGCCGCCAAGCAGAAAGAGGTCGCGCTCGAACGCTTCTTCTGCGATCTCGGCCACGTGCCTTATGGCAAGAGCGTCCCGATCGAGAACGGCGTCGTGCAAATCCCCGACATGCCCGGCCTCGGTCCCGATCCGGACGAGGAACTGATGACGCGCTTCAAGCTGTGAGACCCGCGATGGTGAACCGGCGCCATGTTCTGTCAGGCCTCGCGCTCGCCGCGCTGACGCGATCTGCGTGGGCGCAGGATTATCCGCAGCGGCCGGTGCGCGTGATCGTGCCGTATGCGCCGGGCGGCGCCTCCGACATCCTGGCGCGGCTGATCCAGCCGCATCTCGACCGCACGTTCGGACAGTCGTTCGTGGTCGACAATCGCGGCGGCGGCGCCAGTCAGGTCGGCACGCAGGCGATCGCGACAGCGGCGCCCGACGGCTACACCATCGGTGTGATCGACAGCGCTTTCGTGATCAACCCCGGCCTGTTCGCCGGCAAGCTCCCCTACGACACGAAGAAGGACTTCGCCGCCGTTTCGCTGCTGGCGATGTCGCCGCTGGTGCTGGTGGTGCATCCCGACGTGCCGGCGAAGACCGCCGAGGGGCTGGTCGCGCTCGCCAGGCAGAAGCCCGGCGAGGTGACGTTCGCTTCAGCAGGCCTCGGCACCGCGATCCATCTGGCGGGCGAGCAATTCCGCCAGGTCGCGCGGATCGAGATCAACCACATTCCCTATCGCGGCGGCGGGCCGTCGGTGATCGACCTGCTCGCCGGCAAGGTGAACTTCACCTTCTCGACCATTCCGGCGATCCTCGAGCACGTTCGCGGCGGCCGCGTGCGCGCGCTCGGCATCACCGGCGTTCGTCACACACATCTGCCGGATGTCCCGACGATGGCCGAGGTGGGACTCGCCGGTGTCGATTCCGCGCCCCTGTTCGGCATGGTGGCGCCGGCCGCGGTGCCGCCCGCCATCATCGCGCGGCTCACCGAAGCGGCGGCGGGCGCGGTGAAGTCGGACGCGCTGAATGCCCGGTTGATCGAGATCGGCTACCTGCCGGTCGGCAGCTCGCCGGCCGAATTCCGTGCCCGCATCGAGGCCGAGATCGACAAGTGGACGCGGATCATCCAGACAGCGAATATCAAACCCACCTGATCAAACAAGGGAGCGAAACCAATGAGCGTCACACGTCACGAGACCGGCCCGCGCATGAGCCAGGTCGTCATCCACGGCAACACCGTCTATCTCGCCGGCGTGGTGGCGCGCAACGCGTCGGGCAAGAGCATGACCGAGCAGACCAAGGACGTGCTCGCGTCCATCGACGGCTACCTGAAGCAGGCCGGCACCGACAAGTCGAAGCTCTTGTCGGCCAACATCTGGATCACCGACATGGCGAAGTTCGCCGAGATGAACGCCGTGTGGGACGCCTGGGTGTCGCCCGGCAACACGCCGGCGCGCGCGACGGTCGAGGCGAAGCTCGCGGCGCCCGGCTATCACGTCGAGATCATGGTGGTGGCGGCGAAGTAGAGCATGATCCCGAAAAGTGGACACCGGTTTTCGGAAAAGATCATGCTCCACCAATAAACCTAGAGCGGGATGACGCAGTCATCTCGCTCTAGCGCCGCCGGCCGTCAGCCGCGCGCCTGACGTGCGGCCGGGGCGCCGCTCAGCATGGTGTGGAGGCGCCGCAACTCGTTCAGCGCGTCCTCGGCCTCCTGCACCTGGCGTTCGAGCACGCCGATCTGTTCGACGCATCTGGCGCGGCTGAGCTTGAGCGAGTGGGCGGACGCGCCTTCGCCCGCCTGCACCATCTGCGCGATCTCGCCGAGGGTGAAGCCGAGCTTCTTCGCCTTGAGGATCAGCGCCAGCCGTTCCACGTCCCAGCTGTCGTAAAACCGCATCTGTCCCTCGCGGCGCGGCGCGACGAGGCCGCGGCTTTCATAGAAGCGCAGCGCCCGCTGCGTCATGCCGAGCTTCTCGGATACCTGGCTGATGGTGAGCGCCCGGTCGCCGCCGGCCGGCGCGGCCTCGGGCGTGTCACCCTCGATCCAGATGACGTCGGCGTTGAAGAGGAAGGACGGCTGTTCGTAGGATGACATGATGGTGCTCGCACAGATGGGTCCGGATTGGACGTTCGGGACACATTTGGCCGTTGCGGCAGCTGACGGTAAGAAAGATGCCGCCACGGCAGGGGCGAGTCACCGTTACATTGATGAAAAAGCGCAGTTATTTCAGGTAGCTGGTCGAGTGCCGCGGAGTCAGCTGGCGGGGACGAGACCGGCCGAAACGAGGTCGCGCAGCACCCGCTCGCCGACCGGTGATGCCGGGAAAAGGCGGTTGAGCTCTTCCTTCGGCTGGTCGCGCCATGCCGGCCGCGCCGCGATGAGCTGGTCATAGCTCGCCCGCGCCTGTTCCCGGTTACCGCTCGCGGCCGCCGCCAATGTCCTGGCCAGCAGGCCGAGCGGCGGCGCGTCGGCGGTGATCTGGCTCGCGTGCCGCAAGGCGTTTTCCGGATCATTGGTGAGGTAGGCGCCGAGGAAGAGATAGAAGTGATGCCAGGACGGCCGCACCGCGCCTTCGTCGGCGGCGCGGTTGAGCAAGTCCAGGCCGCGCGCGACCTCGCCGGTCAGGATCAGCCGGCCGCCGTAGTCGCTGAGAATGGTCATATCCAGGCTGTTGAGCGCGATCGCCTTGTCGCCGGCCGCGAACGCCGCCGCCATCTCGCGCCGCGCGAACAGCACCGTGAACAGCATCTGGTAGGCGCGCGCGCTTTCCGGGCTGAGCTCCACGCTTTGGCGCGCCGCCTGCAGCGCGCGGTCGAGCAGTTGCGGATCGGTCGGCGCGGCGCCCAGCGCGTACTGGTATTCGCGGGTGTAGACGGCCGCGAGATATGCAAAGCCCATCGCATAGCCCGGATCGCGCGCCGTCAGCGCTTCGAGGCAGGATCGTGCGCGCGCATGCTGCGCGACATCGAACGAGCGAAACGATTCCGACGCCTCGAGGATGCAGCGGTAGCGCGGATCGCGCATGCCGCCCGCGAGTTGCCTCAGCCGTTCGTTCGACCGGATCACGCCGTAGGGCGGTGCCAGCGTCTTGGCGATCTGCTCCACCACCGAATCTTCCAGCGGTCCGTAATCCGCCGCCGGCCCCAATGGTCCGAAGTTGCGCGACCACACGACCGTGCCGCTCTCGGCGTCGAGCAGGCGGAAGCGCCCGGATACGCTGCCGTCCTGATGAAACTCGCCGGAGCCGAGAAGCTGGTAGTCGGCCATCATCTCGGGCTTTGCCGGCGCCGGCGACGCCGCGGCGCCGGAGTCGTCGGGCTGCTCGCCTGCGACATTCAGCGTGTCGAAGCGGGCGATCGCGGCGCGCAGCTTCTCGGTCAGCGGCCTTACCAAAGTGGGCTGCCGCGCCACGCCCGGCGCCGGCGGCAAAGCGAAAATACTGATGCGCGGGATCGCGAGCGTCGGCATGCCGTTGCCGGGCTGCAACGGCGCGGCGGATATCGGATCGCTCGCCTCGCTTGTGCCGCCAACGCGGCCGGTCGGCGCGATGGTGCGCGAGAGTGCCACGACGCCGGCGACGATGAGCAGGGCGCCGGCCGCGATGCCGAACGCAAGCCGCCAATTCCAGTTCTTCGGAAGGCGGACCGGCGAGCCCGTCACCGGGGCGGGCGCGGCTTCATCAACCTCGCGCGTGCGGATCGCCGGAACGTAGCTGCCGCGCGACAATTCGAACACGATGCGATCGTTTGCGCCGGGACCGGCATAATAGCGGTCGAGTGTTCGCCGCAGCCGCGTCGCCTCGACCCGCACGATCGGGTCGATCTGCGGGTCGAAACTCGCGTCGCGCCCCAGCGCCTCGACGCCGATGGTGTAGCCCTTGATGCGGTCCTGCTCGCCGCGCAGCGTTGCCTCCACGACGTAGCGCATAAAGGCGGCGAGCTTCGCCGAGCCGCGAAACATCTCGCTCGCGAGCACGCCTTCGAGCGCGCGCTGGACGTCGGCGCGATCGGGTATGTCGCGAACGGGAGGTTCGGTCGTCATTTCCGCGTTGCCAGCCATGTCGGTGTCACGCGTCGGGTCGCGGCGCGACAGTGAACAGGATTTGGCGCGACAATACGGTAATACAACGTCGGCGCGGGCTCTTTTGTCGAGCGTCAGACCGCCGCCGGAAACCCGTACAGCTTGCGCGGATTGTCGACGAGGATCTGCTTCTGCTTGGCCGCGTCCTCGATCCATTGCGGGATGAGGTCGACCAGGTCGCCGTCGTTCGGCACGTTGCGCCCGTCCATGTTGACGTGCGGCCAGTCGGTGCCGAACACCAGCCGGTCAGGCCGGTGCGCGACCAGCGCGCGTGCCATCGGCGTCACCGCCGGATAGGGCCAGTCGCCCGGCGCACAGCGCATCGGGCCGGAGAGCTTGATCCACACGCGCCCGCTGTCGAGCATGCGCAGCAGCGTCTTGATGCCCGGCTGCTCAAGGCCCTGCTCGGCCTTCACGCTGGCGAAGTGATCGAGCACGATCGTGTTCGGCAGCGCGAGCAGCTTGTCGGCGAACTCAGTGATGTCGGCGCCGTGTGGATAGAACTGGATATGCCAGCCGTGTTCATGCGCGCGCGCTGAAATCCTGTCTGCGATCGTCGGCAGCACGCCGCCGCGCGAGGCGCTGAACACACGCATGCCGCGCACGCCCAACTTTGAAAGGCGCGCGAATTCCACGTCGCTCAGGTCGTCGGGGATCAATGCGATGCCGCGGAAGCGGTCGCCAAAGCGCGCCAGTGTGTCGGAGAGATGCGTGTAGTTCCGCCCATAGGCGCCGCCCGAGACGATCACCGCGTTTGAAAAGCCAAGCTTGTCCTGCAGCGCGATGTTCATCTCCGGCGTTGCGTCGCGCGCGACGTAGTAGGTGTTCGGGTCCCAGGAATATTTCCCCGCCGGTCCGAACAGGTGGATGTGCGTGTCGACCGTGCCTGGCGGGCATTTGAACTTCGGGGTCCTGGTGTCGGGATCGGGCGACGTGGTGAGGATCGGCGGCATGGCGCTCCTTTTGTTTTTCTTCAATCGAGCTTGATGTTGACCGACTTGGCCAGCTCGCGCCACTGCGCGATCTCCTTTCCGATCAGCGTTGCGAATTCCTCAGGCGCGCTGCCGATCGGATCGATGCCCTCGCGCGTCAGCCGGTCGGCGAGCAACGCATCGCCGATCGCGCGCTTCACCGCCGCGGCGAGCCTCTCGATCACCGGCTTTGGCGTCGCGGCCGGCGCCACAATGCCCATCCACAGCACGCCCTCGTAGCCGGGCAGTCCCATCTCGGCGACCGTGGGCAGGTCCGGCATCAGCTTCGAGCGTTTGGCGCCCGCATAGGCGAGCGCGCGCAGCTTGCCGCTCGCGACGTGCTGTGCGGCAGTCGCATAGGTGTCCATCTTGAGCTGAACCTGGCCGGCGAGCAGGTCGGTCATGGCGGGGGCGGCACCGCGATAGGGAATGTGCGTGACCTCCACGCCGAAGCGGCGCAGCAGCAGCTCCATCGTCACATGCGGCAGCGTGCCGTTGCCGGCCGAGGAATAGTTCAGCTTGCCGGGATTGGCCTTCGCGTAGGCGATGAAGCTCTTGAAGTCGCCGAACGGCGCCGCCGGATGGCTCACCAGCAGCTCCGGCACCGCGGCGACCAGCGCGACCGGGGCAAGGTCTTTCTCGGTGTCGTACGGCAGTTTCGCCTGCAGCGCCGCGTTGATGGTGTGGTTCGGCGCTGTGAGGAGGAGCGTATAGCCGTCGGGAGCGGCCTTGGCGGTTGCTTCGGTCGCGATGACGCCGCCCGCGCCGCCGCGGTTTTCGATCACGAACGAGGTTTTCAGATCGTCGGCCATCCGCGCGGTGACCAGCCGCGCCACGAGATCGACCGTGCCGCCGGCCGGAAACGGCACGATCAGCCGGATCGGGCGTTCGGGATACTCCGCGCGGGCGCTGCCCCCGGCCGCGAGAGCCACGAACGCCGCCGCGACCAAGCGAGTGTGAAACCGCGCGCGATGCGTCAAGGCTAGTCTCCGCATGAACCGGGCCAACACCGGCATCATAGGGGAGGGCGGCATGTTTTTGTCATGCCGTAAATTCCTGAGCAGCACCGCGGCCGCCGCGCTTGCCGGCACGCCCGCCTTTGCCGCGATGGGCCCGAACGACAAGTTCGATCTCGTCATCAAAGGTGGCGGCGTGCCGTTCGGCTGGCCGTACAATTCGCCGTTCGCCGTGAGGTGACGCGGGCGCACTCTCCCGAGGAGCGGCTGCCGGTTTTCGGACAACATTAAGCGCCGGTCGAAACAGGAAGCGGCCGCTGATTGCGCGGCCGCTTGCCTGTCGTCAGAGCTTGGTTGACGCGCGCGACAGCAGCTTCCAGTCCGCACCCTGCTTTTGCCAGTTCATCAGGATGTGGAGATTGGTGGAGCTTTTCTTGCCGTCGGCGACGGCCTCGGCTTCGCCTAACCAGTGGAAACGCACGATCGCGGCTGGTCCGACCACACGGACCTTGGGGTCCTCGTACTTCAGCGACACGAATTTCGATTTTCCGTTGGTGGCGTTGGCGATGAAAGCCGCCTTGTCCTCGACCCGGCCATCGGAATGGCTGTAACTGAGCTCCGCCGCGCAAAGCGCGTCGAATGCCTTGGCGTCGGCCGCGACCTGAGCCGCGCGGAATGCCTCGACACTCTTGGCGACGGCATCTTCATCTGCCGAAGCCGCGAAGACCGGCGTGACGCCCAGCAGCCCAATGGCAAGAGCCGGCAAAGCCAGCTGACGACGATCGATATTCATCGTTTCCTCCGCTTTTCTGGTGTGAGGGCAGTCTTGCAGTGACGCTCCCTGTTGCCGGCAATCCGAGACAAACGGGGTCGACTTGTCAGGACGCGCTCCTAATTCCGCGGCCGCATCGCCCGTTCGTCGTATTCCTGCGGGTCCATCGCCCACAGCAAGGAATCGTAGCCGTTGGCGTAGTTCTGGTTGGTCGTCGCGGGATTGCGGTTGATCAGCGGGCGCAGATACATCGGATGCGTCGCGCTGCGCACTTCGTGCTCGACGGTGAACAGCACCTTGTTCGTGTCGAGATCGACAATGTCCTGGAAGCGGTACTGATACTGGTTGTCCTCGATCGAGATGAGATTGCGCGCCTTCAGCTTCTGGTACGGACCCGAGAAGTTCGCGATGTACATCTGCACGTGATGGCCGTCGAACGCCGGCTGCGGCGCGTCGGTTTCGCGGAACTGCATGTACTGGTTCTTGCCCATCTGCACGCGCGTCAGCGTGCCGTCGCCGTTCTGCACCGTCGCGGGCGTGCCCATAATCGCCGGATAGAAAGCGGCGATCGCTTTCGCGCTGCCGACCGGCACGTCGAACTCGACGTAGGGTATGCCGAGCGAGATGCGGCCGAAGCGCTCTGCGTCGGGTTCATGGCAACGCACCTTGTTGCCCCACGGACAGATCGCCTCGACGTAGTCGTTGTGCTCGCTGAAGCCGAATTTCGTGCCGTCGAGCTTGCCGCGCACCTTGGTCAGGCGGTCGAGCAATGCCTCGCGACCGGAAATCACCAGCCCGGTGTGGCCGCGCACGACCTGTGCCGGACCGGTCGGCAGATGGAATTGGCTGCGCCCGACATTGATCCACATGTTGGTGTCGGACACCATCAGGTACGGATCGCGCGTCAGTCCGAGCCCGACCGCGTAAAAAAGCTGCGCCAGATGCGGGTCCGGCACCTGCACGTTGACGTGCTCGAGATGGATCGAATTGCCGAGGTCTTCGGCGGCGCGGTCGAAGGTCTTGTTCATGAATGGCGTCCCGGATGATCGGGACGACTTTAGCACATTTGCCGGCGCGGAAAGCTACTCCGCCGCGATGCTCATCGTGGCGCGGATTTCGGCGCGGAATTCATCGATCAATGTGAGCTTCTTGTTGCGCTCGACGTGCCAGTAGGCCCAGCCGTTGCAGGCGCCTGCGCCCTGCGCGATCGCGCCGATGCGATGGATCGACCCGACCGAATCTCCAAGCTGCAAGGCGCCCTCGGCGCGCACCAGCGCTGACACCTTGCGCTTGGCGTCGAATACGATTTCGCCGGGCTTGATCATTCCCCGCTCGATCAGCGAGGCAAACGCCACGCGCGGGGCTTCGCGCGCGGTCATGAACGGCGCGAGCGAGGCGTCGGCCAGCGGCTCGACTGCGGAAATACGCGCCTCGGCCGCTGCAGCATAGGCGGGATCGCGCTCGATCCCGATGAACTGGCGGCCGAGGCGCTTCGCGGAGGCACCGGTGGTGCCCGTCCCGCTGAACGGATCGAGGACGACGTCGCCGGGGCGTGACGAGGACAGGATGACGCGCGCCAGCAGCGCCTCGGGTTTCTGGGTCGGATGCAGCTTCTTGCCGTCGCTGCCCTTGAGCCGCTCCTCGCCGGTGCACAGCGGGATGGTCCAGTCGGAGCGGACCTGGATGTCCTCGTTGCCGGCCTTGAGCGCCTCGTAGTTGAACGTATAGCCCTTGCCGCCGGCCTCGCGCGCCGCCCAGATCATGGTCTCGTGCGCGTTGGTGAAGCGCCGGCCGCGGAAGTTCGGCATCGGGTTGGTCTTGCGCCACACCACGTCGTTCAGGATCCAGAAGCCGAGGTCCTGCATGATCGTGCCGACGCGGAAGATGTTGTGATAGGAGCCGATCACCCACAGCGTGGCGGAGGGCTTCATCACGCGCCGCGCCGCCATCAGCCAGGCGCGGGTGAAGTCGTCATAGGCCGAAAAGCTCGAAAACTTGTCCCAGTCGTCGTCGACCGCGTCGACCTTGCTGTCGTCGGGACGCCTCAGGTCGCCCTGGAGCTGAAGATTGTACGGGGGGTCGGCGAAGACCAGATCGACCGAACTGGCGGGAAGGCGCGTCATCTCGGCGACGCAATCGCCGGTGACGACCCGGAAGCCGTTTGGCTCGGGGGCCTCAAGAGTTAAGCGGGGCGTCCTACTGGACGCCCCGCGACGCGACACACGCATGACCTACATCACTCGGGTACGCGGTCGGAGACGCGAATACCTGACAACCGACAAGGGCGATCATGCAGGCCCAAGGTAAAAACTGACTTAAGCTGAACAAAAATCTGAACTATTGCGTTAGGCTTTGAGTAACCATGTGAACTGGGTTACGCCGCGCTGCGACATATCGAGACGACCTGTATTGCGCTCCGGCGTGCGGGCTTGAATCGATGGACTTCACTGCCCCGCTGGGCGTAACTGGCGGCGGGGGTGGCGAGGAGGACGAGATGCGCCTGGACGATCTGCCGCAGAGCGACAACATCGAGGATCGCCGCGACGACTCTGGCGGCGGCGGTGGCGGCGGATTTCCCATGGGCATGGGCGGCCGCGGCGGGCTCGGCATCGGCACGATCGTGGTGCTCGGCATCATCGGCTACGCACTCGGCATCGATCCGCGCCTG
>Ga0207682_10001381_pt1 | contig 11203 bp, 8 predicted proteins | sample KBSM63metaG_FD_184332 | JGI IMG/M metagenome (GOLD analysis project Ga0207682, IMG submission 184332) | Miscanthus rhizosphere microbial communities from Kellogg Biological Station, Michigan, USA - KBS M6-3 metaG (SPAdes) (version 2) | ecosystem: Host-associated > Plants > Roots > Rhizosphere >... | reverse complement strand
ACCTGCTGCACCGCTATTTCGGCCGCGACGGCCGCGAGGAGGCGGAAGCGCTGCTGGAACGCCGATCCGGCGACGAGGACAATCCGCGCATCCTTGGCGCCTTCAACGAACCGACGCCGGACTGGCTGGCGTTCTACATGTTCACGTTCTTTACCGATCGCGACGGCAAGTTCCAGCTCTCGTCACTGGCCGAATCGGGATTCGACCCGCTGGCACGCACCTGCCGCTTCATGCTGACCGAGGAAGCGCACCACATGTTCGTCGGCGAGACTGGAGTCGGCCGCATCGTTCAGCGGACGGCGGAGGCGATGGCCGAGGCCAAGGTCGAGAACCCTGACCAGGTCCGCGACCTCGGCGTGATCGATCTCCCGACGATTCAGCGGTATCTCAACTTTCACTACAGCGTGACGCTCGACCTGTTCGGATCCGATGTGTCCTCGAACGCCGCCACCTACTTCACCTCCGGCCTCAAGGGTCGTTTCGGCGAAACGAAGATAGACGACGACCACGTACTTGACGAGGCGACGTACGGGGTCTCCGAGGTCGTCGGCGGCAACGTGGTGAACCGCTACGCCCCGGCGCTTTCAGCGTTGAACGAACGGCTGCGCGACGACTACATCGCCGAAGTGCAGGCGGGTGTCGACCGCTGGAACCGCCACATCGCGAGGGCAGGCTTGCCGTTCAGCCTGAAGCTCCCCCACAAGGCATTTCATCGTGCGATCGGCAACTTCGCTGGCCACTACGTCAGCCCGAGCGGTGACGTGATGAGCAAGGAGGAGTGGCAGGCTCGTCGCAACCGGTGGCTTCCGACAGAGAAGGACTACGCGTTCGTGCAGTCGCTCATGGCGGGCCGCGTCGTCGAGCCCGGCAAGTTCGCCAACTGGATCGCGCCGCCGCGCACGGGAATCAACGCCCGGCCGCTCGACTTCGAGTACGTGCGCTTCAACTAAGTGCGTATTTCAGTTCCGCGTAGCGTTGCCCGACGGCGCCGCCTGAGAGCGCCGCGAGGGGCGAGAGTCCGAAAAATGCCGCGCAAGGCCGGGTCCCCAGCGCGCGTTTTTCGCGCGTTGGGGTGGAAGGGGGCGACCGACGCGTGGGTGACTGGGACCCCCGCGGATCGCGCGAAGACGAGTGCCCTGGAGCGGCATTTTTCCGCGGCGTCGAGCGGCGGTGACCGGCGGGCGGCGCTATGCGGAACCGCAAACCTGCGCTAACCACCGTGCACGACGTCACAACGGGCTAACATCTGTGCCACTCGCATGAGAGACGCCTTCATCGTGTCAGCGGCGCGTACGCCTGTCGGTCGCGCCGGGGGCGCCCTGGCTACGATCCGCGCCGACGACCTCGGCGCTCTCGCTGTTCGCGCGGCCGTCGATCGGGCGTCAATCGATCCTGCGACGATCGACGACGTCATTCTCGGGTGTACGAACCAGGCTGGCGAGGACAACCGCAACGTCGCTCGCATGGCTGCACTCCTCGCGGGCCTCCCCGTCGAAGTTCCCGGTCAGACCGTCAATCGCCTCTGCGGGTCCGGGCTCCAGGCCGTCATCACCGCAACGCATGCGATCAGGGCCGGCGAAGGCGACGTGCTGGTGGCCGGCGGCGTGGAGAGCATGACGCGTGCTCCCTTTGTCATGCTCAAGTCTCAGGCGCCGTGGTCTCGCGACGTCCCGCAGATCGCTGACTCGACGGTGGGCTGGCGATTCGTGAATCCGCGCATGAACGCCGAGTGGACGATCTCCTTGGGCGCGACCGCGGAGCGAGTCGCAGAGATCCACGGCATCACGAGAGAAGAACAGGATCGATTTGCGCTCGAAAGCCAGCGAAGAGCCGCGTGCGCCATCGCCGAAGGTGCCTTCGACGACGAGTTGATTCCGGTGCCCGTCACGACCAGGGAAGGACCCGGCACCGTAGATCGGGACGAGCATCCGCGGCCCGATACAACACTCGACGCGCTTGCGAAGCTGAAGCCCGCGTTCATCGCTAACGGGACGGTCACGGCGGGTACGGCCAGCGGTATCAACGATGGCGCATCGGCACTCGCTATCGTGTCTGAAGCCATGCTTCAGGGACGCAAGCCACTGGCGCGCATCGTGTCGACCGCCGTTGCCGGTGTGGACCCGGCGGTGATGGGGCTCGGCCCGATCCCCGCCACACGCAAGGCCCTTCAGCGCGCAGGTATCGACGCCACACAGCTCGATCTGATCGAGCTCAATGAGGCCTTCGCGTCACAGGCTATCGCCTGTATCCGTACGCTGGCGCTCGATCCGGACAAGGTCAACGTCTACGGTGGGGCGATCGCGCTTGGCCATGCCCTTGGCTCTTCGGGTGCGCGGATGCTGGTCACGCTGGTGCACGCGCTTCGCCGTCGCGGAGGCCGATATGGCATGGCGACGATGTGCGTTGGCGTTGGCCAGGGTGTCGCGGTCGTTGTTGAGCGCATCTAACGAGATCTCCGTCAACTCCCAATTCCCAACAACCAACTCCCAATCAAGATAGGAACGGCTAAGCAAGCCTTGGGAGTTGGGAGTTGGAGGTTGGGCATTGACGCGCTTCGACAATTTGTCGAGGAGGCTGTCTGGAGACTTCGTCCCGATTCGTAACACTCGATGGCTGTCGACTGGAGTACGAGTGGCACGGCCCGCCCGCGAGTGCGGCGCCGACGATCGTCTTCCTCCACGAAGGCCTCGGAGCCATCACGCGATGGCGCGACTTTCCTGCCACGCTGTGCGCTCGACTCGGCTGGAGTGGACTGGTCTATAACCGTCAGGGATACGGCGGCTCGGATCCGTTCGACGGCCCGCTGACACCGCGTTTCATGCATCGCGAGGCTCTCGAGGTGCTCCCGCGTCTTCTCGATCGGTTCGCCATCGCCACGCCCATCCTGTTCGGCCACAGCGACGGCGCCTCGATCGCGCTGATCTACGCGGGCTCGGGATTAGCGCCGACGCCCGTCGCGTTATTACTCGAAGCGCCGCATGTGTTCGTGGAGGATCTGACTGTGACGGGAATCGCGCAGATCCACAGCAGCTATGGCTCGAGCAACTTGCGTGAGCGACTCGAGCGGCACCACGGAACGAACGTCGATGCGCTGTTCGAGTACTGGACTCGCGTGTGGCTCAGCGATGAGTTTCGAAGCTGGAATATCGAGGAGCACTTGCCGCGAGTCACATGCCCGACGCTAGTGATCCAGGGTAGAGACGACGAATATGGAACGTTAAGACAGATGGACGCCATCGCCGGCGGCGTGTCGGGGAAGATCGAGACAGTTGTCCTCGACGACTGCCGACACTCGCCACATATCGATCAACGGGACGCAGTGGAAGCGTTGGCAGTGACCTTCCTGAGTCGGCTGCACCTGTAAGGTCAGCGCCGCGCCGGCGGCGCAACCGTGAAGTCACTTCCCTGCTGCTGCCCGTCAACGCAGGTGAAGTTGGCCGCCTCGTCGGTGCTGCCCTTGCCGGTCCACTTCGCCGTCGTCGGATATGGGCACAACGGCCGTGACAGCACCGTCCCGTCCTGACGCGTGCGGCTTGCGGAAAGCGTGTTCGGGGCTACGCCCTTCTCCACCCAATCCACCATGGCCTCGAACACACCGACCGGATTCGGCCCGTCTCCACCAGCACAGTGCCCGACGCCGGGAGCCATGAAGAGACGCGCGAACTCGCTCACCTGACGAGCACCCCCATTTGCCGCAACCACGCGGTCGTAGTAGTTGACTGTGCCGCGCGGAAAGATCAGCTGGTCGGCCTCGCCGTGCCAGAGGATCATCTTGCCGCCGCGCTTGCGGAACGCCGCCAGGTTCGGGTCGTCTGTGCCGATGACGTCGCCAAATTTCCGCTGCGATTCCTTGAAGGCGGCCTCGAAGTCCGCCTCACTCAACGTCCGCCAATCGAAGCTCGCGTTCTGACGGAGCCAATGCTGAAAATGGGTCGTGGCGATCGGAAACGGGTTGGTACCGGCAAGAAAGCCGAGCGCCGCGCCGCGCTCGAGCCCGAACCACAGACGCTCCCCGGACGCGCTGGTCGGCCCGTTCCAGATCTTGCGAATCGCGTCTGCCTCCTGGGACGTCAGACAGCTCGTGGCGCCGACAGACTGGGACCCCGTCGGCGCATCGTTCCCCGCCTTGCACACCAGCGCAGAGGGATCGTATGTGCACTTCCGCGGATCGCCGATGACTCCGTCCCGCACGCCGTCATTGGCATCGCATGCGGCGACCGCCGCCTCGGTCACCGCCGCCAGCTTCGTGCCGCTGATTGGTCCGCCCACTGTCTTGTTCATGACGATCTGCGGCCAGAGTTCCGCAGGAATGAACCGATCCCAATTGATGGCCGGCGCGGCAATGACAAGACCGTCGTATTCATCGGGAAAGCGCTGCGCGGCCACGAGCCCCTGACGGCCCCCAGTCGAGCATCCGTTCCAGTAGGAGTAGGCAGGTGGTTTCCCGTAGTGGGCGGCGATCACCGCCTTCGCTTTGAGCACCATCTCGCGCAGCGATCGTTCTGCAAAGTCGGAGATGAGCTGCGTGTTCAACGAGCCGTCGGGGTTGAGGGCAAACGTGCCGCCGGCCGAGGCTGGATGTCCCGTGTCGGTGCTGGCAGTCGCGTAGCCGGCCCTGATCCCTGCGGCGAGGCCACCGTACGAGATCTGCCCCGCGTATCCACCGCCGCCCTCTCCCCGGTAGCGGCCGTTCCACGTGTCCTTCGGCAGCCAGATCTCGATGTGAATCTGCGGAGCGACCGTCAGCGCGACACGGCAGAACGCCGGGAGGTCGGCCTGCGCTGGACCCTGCGGCGGCGTGTAATTGCCGGCCTGAACCTCGAGCGCAGCGGTCACGGTCGTCTGGGGGAGCGACAACGTGGCGAGCTCCGCGCAAGCGGTGGCGGCGGCTACCTTGGGACCGGACGCGAGACAGATGACGGCTACTGACGCAGCCACCGTGAGACGACCAGCCATACCTATCCCCCGACGTGCGGCAGTCTAACTCGCCTGATGCCGGAAATGGAACGGTCGTTCAAATTTCTTTTGTTCAGGCCGCGCACGGGTTAGATTTCCCATCACGATCGTGTTCAACGCTGCTGCATATTTCATCGATCGCCACCTGGAGGAGGGACGCGCGGCCACGATCGCCATCGAGTGCGAAGAGCGCCACGTGTCGTACGGGAGCCTGTTCGAATACGTCAATCGAACCGGCTCGGCCCTGCGCGCTCTGGGGGTGCGGCCGGAAGAGCGGATCCTGCTCCTCATGCTCGACGGACCGGAGATGGTGTTTGCGTTTTTCGGAGCGATCAAAATCGGCGCCGTACCGATCCCGACGAACACGCTATGGACCGCATCGGACTACGAGTTCCTGCTACAGGACTCGCGCGCGGCCGTGGTCATCGTCAGCGCTGCACTCCATCCGCGGATCGCGGAGGTTGTTCCACGGTGCCCGTGGGTGCGGCAGGTCATCGTGGCGGGAGAGCCGAGCCCCGACGGCACCATCGACTTTGATTTCCTGGTCGGGCAAGCCTCGCCCGAGTTGGCTGTCGAGCCGACCAGCAACGACTCCCCCGCCTTCTGGCTGTACTCGTCGGGCAGCACGGGTCGGCCAAAGGCGTGCGTCCATTTACAGCACGACATGACGATCTGCGCCGACAGGTATGCCTGTGGTGTGCTGGGGATTGACGCGACCGATCGTTGTTTCAGCGTGGCCAAGCTGTTCTTCGCGTATGGACTGGGCAACGCGATGTATTTTCCGCTCGCGGTCGGTGCCACAAGCATTCTGTGGCCTGGCGCAGTCACTCCGCCGGTGATTTACGACATCATCGAGCGATCCCGGCCGACACTGTTCTTCTCGGTACCGACCCACTACGCGATGTTGCTCGCACACCGCGACGAGACAAGAGAATTCGATCTGTCGAGCATTCGTTGTGCGGTCTCCGCAGGTGAGTCGCTGCCCCCGGCCGTCTTCACGCGCTTCCGCGAACGATTCGGCGTGGAGATTCTCGACGGAATCGGCTCGACGGAGGTGCTGCACATCTTCATCTCCAACCGGCGTGGCGAGACGCGGCCCGGCTCGAGCGGTGTTCCGGTGCCAGGATACGAGGCCAGACTGGTCGATGAAAACGGCCTGCCCGTGGCAACGGGCAAGATCGGCAGCTTGCTGATCAAGGGCGATTCGACGTGTGCGTTCTACTGGAACCGGCATGAACTGACCAAAGCGACGATCGAGGGTCACTGGATTCGGACCGGTGACCACTACTACCAGGACGACGACGGCTTCTACTGGTTCGCCGGACGATCTGACGACATGCTGAAAGTCGGGGGCCTCTGGGTGAGCCCAGCCGAAGTGGAGCACACGCTGCTCGAGCACCCGTCCGTTCTCTCCTGCGCTGTCATCGGACGAGCCGACCACGACGAGCTGATGAAGCCGCTCGCCTACGTGGTCCCGCGGCCGGGCGTAAGCGCGACTCCGGAGCTGGCCACAGAGCTCCAGCAGTTCGCGCGAACGCGGCTCGCCGAATACAAGCGTCCGCGGTGGGTGGAGTTCGTCGACGCTCTGCCAACGACGGCGACGGGCAAAGTGCAGCGTTTCAAGCTGCGCGAACGGGGCGCGCAAGGTCAGGCGACGACGTAGCGTGGTACGCTCGTGCCCTCATGGACCGCAAGCGACCTCGCGGCGAGCGCAAACGGATCGAGATCCTGCGCGCTGCAGCCGCCGTCTTTCGACGGCGTGGCTACCACGGCGCGAGCGTCGATCAGATCGCCCGAGCCCTCAAGATGGCGCCGGGAAATCTCTACTACTACTTCCGCAACAAAGAAGAGATTCTCTACGTCTGCCACGACTACTCGCTTGGATTGATTCTCAAGGAGCTCAGGGACGTCGAGGAGAGCGACCTGCCACCGGACCGACAGATCCACCGCCTTGTTGTCGCGTTCGTGCACCTGTTCATCGATGTCCTGCACGGCACCGCGTGGACACTCGAAATGGAGGCGCTCTCTCCGCCCCTCCGGAAGAAGGTCGTCGCCAAGCGCGATCGGATCGACAAGGGATTCCGGACCATTCTCCGCAACGGCATGCGGTCCGGTCTTTTCACCATACGGGACCCAACGCTGGCATCGTTCGTGATCTTCGGAGCGATCAACTGGATTCCGCGATGGTACGATCCGGCCGGCCGTGCCACGTCGCATGAGATCGCACAAGCGTTCGCCGACTACCTCGTTGCCGGTCTGCAGAACAGCGATCAGGCGGCACTTGCCACAGCCAGCATCGGGCGCGTTCGGCGGCGCGCCTGATTCTCGCAGCGCCAGACCGCCGCACTGCGTGATGTAGAATGCTCGTTCAAATTCTCCTCGGACCGAGAATGACCTCCGTCCACCCCGCAGAGCGCCGCGCATGAGCGCACAGGTTCTCTTCGAGCGCCACGAGCGGGTCGGTCTGATCACCTTAAACCGTCCGGAGAAGCTGAACGCATTCGCCGATCGCATGCGCGACGAACTCGCGGAGGTCACGCGCGCCGCGGCGGAAGACGAGGCAGTCGGCGCGCTAGTGCTTACCGGCGCGGGGCGGGCGTTCTGCGCCGGCGCCGACATTGGATACATGCACGACCTCGTCTCGCGCCAGGAATGGGACACGCTCGAGGCGCTGGTGGTAGCCGGCGCGCAGGTCGTCTCGACCATCGACGGACTCGCCAAACCCGTGCTCGCGGCCGTGAATGGGGCCGCGGCCGGAGGCGGAGCGAATCTCGCGCTTGCATGCGACATCCGTATGGCCGCAACGAGCGCATCCATCGGTCAGACGTTCAACCGTATCGGTCTTCAGCCCGATTGGGGCGGAACCTATTTCCTGCCCAGGCTTGTCGGACTCGGTCGCGCGCTGGAGTTGGCGTTGACAGCGGAGATGCTCTCTGCCGAGGAAGCCCTCCGGCTCGGGTTGTTCAATCGAGTCGTAGACGATGAGCGCCTGATCGACGAAACGCTCTCTCTCGCGGCACGCCTTGCCGCGAAGCCTCCTCTGGCGGTCGCGCTTACCAAACAAGCCCTGAGGCAGGGCCTCGTCTCCACTCTCGAGGAATCACTCGATCGCGAGCGGCTCAACCAGATGCAGCTCTTTCAGAGCGCAGAAGCACGTGCCGCCATGCACGCGTTTCTCCAGAAGCACGCGTCCGTCCACCGCGACGCGACATGAGTCAGGAGGAAGGGGTTCTACGAATGGCCGTCGACCAACTCGTGTTCAGCGAAGTCGCCGACGGCGTCGCCACGCTGACCATCAATCGACCCGACAAGCTGAACGCGCTCAATACTGCTGTACGTCTGGCCTTCATCGCCGCCCTCGGCCGTCTGGAGGAGGACCCCGATGTCCGCGTGGGTATTGTCACCGGCGGTGGCACGAAGGCGTTCGCCGCCGGGTCCGACATCGCAGAGTTCGAGCATCGAACCGCCGTCGAGCAGTTCACTGCATTTCGTGGCGAGACGATCTACTCGGCCACGGCCGCGTTTCGCAAACCCATCATCGCGGCGATCAATGGATTCTGCCTGGGAGGCGGATGCGAACTGGCACTGGCCTGCGACGTTCGCATCGCGGCGACAACGGCGCGGTTTGGCCAGCCGGAGGTCAATCTGGGACTCATTCCGGGTGGCGGCGGTACGCAGCGGCTGGCGCGCCTCGTTGGCGTCGGGCAGGCGTTCAAACTGATCTACTCCGGCGACATGATCAGCGCAGAGGAGGCGTTGCGCATCGGCCTGGTCGAGGAAGTCGTTCCACCAGACGAGTTGATGCCGCGGGCACGCGCGCTCGCCGCCGCGATCGGGCGAAAGAGTCCCGTCACGCTTCGGTTGATCAAAGAGGCGATCCAGGCAAGCCTTGAAACGCCTCTTGCCGAAGGACTCCGACTGGAGACATCTCTCTTCGGTGTCGCCTTCGCATCCGAAGACAAGCGCGAAGGCGTGCGCGCCTTTCTGGAGAAGCGGCCCCCGGCGTTCAAAGGACAGTAGTCCGACACTCAGGCGCAACGCAGATGGACGAGGACGTCATGAACGAGCCGGCCACACACACAGAGGCGCCAGTCGACTTTCGAAGCGACCCCTCCCAGTACCGGCATTGGAAGCTCGGCGTCGACGGGATGGTGGCCACGCTGACACTGGACGTTGACGAAGGCGGGGGCCTGCGTCCGGGCTACAGGCTGAAGCTCAACTCGTACGATCTCGGCGTCGACATCGAGCTGCACGACGCGCTGCAGCGAATCCGCTTCGAACATCCGCGGGTCCGGGTTGTCGTGCTGACGAGCGCCAAGAACCGCGTGTTCTCGGCCGGCGCGAACATCTACATGCTGGCGCAATCGAGTCACGCGTGGAAGGTGAACTTCTGCAAGTTCACCAATGAAACGCGCCTGGGCATGGAGGATTCGAGCCGCTATTCCGGGTTGCGCTTCCTGGCCGCCTGCAACGGGACAACCGCCGGCGGCGGCTACGAGCTTGCGCTGGCCTGCGACGAGATCATCCTCGTGGACGACCGATCGTCAGCCGTCAGCCTACCCGAAGTTGCGCTGCTTGGCGTGCTCCCCGGCACCGGCGGTCTCACGCGCCTGCTCGACAAGCGGCGTGTCCGCAGGGATCACGCCGACGTCTTCTGCACCACGCCGGATGGCGTACGCGGCCACCGCGCCGTCGCATGGCGCCTCGTGGACAGCGCGGTGCGCACACAGGACTTCGCTGCGCGCGTCAAGGACCGCGCCCTGGCACTCGCAGACACGAGCGACCGGCCCCACGATGCGATCGGCGTCACACTGCCAGCGATTCCAAGGGACCTTCGCGACGATCGCATTCAGTACACATACGTAGACGTGCAACTCGATCGGGATCGTCGCACGGCGACGCTGATTGTGACCGGTCCGCCAAGCGGCTCGACCACATTGGAAGAGGCACTGGCGCAGGGCGCCGCCTGGTGGCCGCTGGCGATGGCTCGTGAGCTGGACGATGCGATCCTGCATCTTCGAACCAACGAGACGGCGCTCGGATTGTGGCTGCTCGACACCAGGGGTGACGTGCGCGCGGTGCTCGCAGTCGATGATCTCCTTCACGACAAGCAGGGCCACTGGTTCGTACGCGAGGTGGTCGGGATGCTGCGACGGACGTTCGCCCGCCTCGACGTGTCGTCGCGATCGATGTATGCGCTCGTCACCGCCGAGTCATGCTTCGCGGGGACGTTGTGCGAACTGCTGCTGGCGGCGGACCGTGTGTACATGCGGGATGACACTACAGAGCAGTCGCACGTCACGCTTTCGCCGATGAACTTCGGGGCGCTGCCAACTGTCGGCGGTGCGTCGCGGCTCGAGTCACGCCTGCTCTCGCCGCAGCAGGTGCAGGCGGCCGCTGAACAGATCAGGGTCTCACTGGCTCCAGCCGCCGCGTTCCAGCTCGGCCTGGCAACCGAAATTCCAGATTCGCTCGACTGGGAGGACGAGGTGCGGCAGGCGATCGAGACTCGAACATCGTTATCGCCAGACGCGCTGACGGGCATGGAGGCTAACCTGCGCTTTCCGCTGCCGGAGACGCAGGGGACTCGCGTATTCGGCCGGCTGTCGGCGTGGCAGAACTGGGTCTTCAGTCGGCCGAACGCGGTGGGGGCGTCAGGCGCTCTGAAGGTCTATGGTTCTGGCGCTCCATCGAGATTCGACTGGAACCGCATCTGACACGCAATTCCTCGCCCAGACGAAACGCGCCATTCTGACAGTTATTCCGATTTGCTCAGCTCCTCCATCATGCGCCGCTGCCAGGCCACGGTCTGCTCCACCTGGTTCATGGTGAAGACGTGCAGCGCCCGCACGTCGGCGGCCGGTGCCGCGAGCGTCGGCGCCAGATCGCGAAGAAACGCGTCGGCCCCGAACGAGCCGCGCTGCATGAGGTGACCGAGCAGCGACCGATGCTTCAGCAGATACCGCGTCGAATCGGCGACCCCGATCCGCGCGGCGATGGTCATCAGCCTGCGCAGCTCCACCGCACCCGGAACGCCGAGATGAATCGGGAGCGTGATCCCCTCACGGCGGATCCGCGCGATCCAGCTCGCCACGGCCCCGGGATTGAACGACATCTGCGTCGTCATGGCCTGCGCGTAACGCTGCTTCTCCCGCAGATCGCGCAACAGCACATCGTCGGCAATCTTCGGGTGCCCCTCGGGATACGCAGGCACGCCGATCTCGTCGAACGAATGACCGAGTTCGTC
>Ga0207682_10001380_pt1 | contig 11215 bp, 8 predicted proteins | sample KBSM63metaG_FD_184332 | JGI IMG/M metagenome (GOLD analysis project Ga0207682, IMG submission 184332) | Miscanthus rhizosphere microbial communities from Kellogg Biological Station, Michigan, USA - KBS M6-3 metaG (SPAdes) (version 2) | ecosystem: Host-associated > Plants > Roots > Rhizosphere >... | reverse complement strand
GGAAGCCGAAGCTCCAGCTCGCCTGCCCGCGCTTTTCGCCCGACGGCCGCTCCATCGCCGTGATCCACGGGATCATGAGCGATGAAGGCTCCAACGGCGGCGACGTCTGGGAAGTGCCGGCGTCCCCCGGGGGCTCGCCGCGCAACCTCACGCCCGGCATGCACTGGTCGGCGAGCCACCTCGCGTGGAGATCGCCCTCCGAGCTCTGGTTCGCCGGCCATCGCGACGGCGGATCCGGCATCGCCTCCATCGAACCGGCGACCGGCCGCCTCACGAGCCTCTTCGCCGGCGCCGAGAAGATCGGTCACTTCGGGGTGGCGCGCAACGGGGCGACCGTGGCGATCCGCGAGTCCTTCGAAATGCCGCCCGAAGTCTGGGCGGGGCCCGCCGGCGTCTGGACGAAGCTGTCCTCGGCGAACGCGTCGGCCAAGCGCTTCTGGGGCGAGGCGAGGTCGCTCCGCTGGGAATCCGACGGGGCGAGCGTGCAGGGCTGGCTCCTGTATCCGGACGGTTTCGATCCGGCCTCGGGCGCCGCATACCCGATGGTCGTCGTCGCGCACGGCGGCCCCTCGGGCGCCTCGACGGCTTCGTGGCCTTCCCGCTGGCAGGGCACGCTCCCGTCGCAGGGCTACTTCGTGTTCCTGCCGAACCCGCGCGGCAGCTTCGGCTTCGGCGAAGCCTTCGCCGAGGGCAACGTCAAGGACTTCGGAGGCGGCGATCTCCGCGACATTCTCCGGGGCGTCGACGCCGCGCTCGGCCAGGCTCCCATCAATCCCAAACGCCTCGGCATCACCGGCTGGAGCTACGGGGGCTACGTGGTCATGTGGGCCGTGACCCAGACCGACCGGTTCGCGGCGGGCGTCGCGGGCGCCGGCATCGCGAGCTGGCAGAGCTACTACGGCCAGAACAAGATCGACACCTGGATGCTCCCCTTCTTCGGCGCCTCGGTGTACGAAGACCCGAAGGTCTACGCGAAGTCCTCCCCCATCGAGTTCATCAAGAACGCGAAGACCCCGACGCTCGTGCTTCACGGCGAGCGCGACTCGGAGGTCCCGACGCCCCAGGGGTACGAGTTCTGGCACGCGCTGAAGGCCCTCGGAGTTCCGACGCGTCTCGTGATCTACACCGACGAAGGCCACTCGATCCGCAAGCCCGAGAACCAGAAGGACATCGTCGCGCGGAGCGTCGCCTGGTTCGACCAGTACCTGAAGGCGCCATGACGGCGACGGAGACGGCCGGCGCGACAGGTTTCGGCCCCCGCATCCTGGCCGGACGTTCCATCGTCGTCACCGGCGGCGGCTCGGGTCTCGGCCTCGCGATGGCGAAGGCCTTCGCCGCCCACGGCGCGAGCGTCACGATCGCCGGGCGGCGCGCTGAGCGGCTCGAGAGCGCGGCGAAGGAGATCGCGGCCGCAGCGCGCGAGGGCGGCGCGGTCGAGACGTTCGCCGCGGACGTCCGCGAGCCTTCCCAGTGCGAGGCCCTGATCGCCCGCGCCGCGGGACGGTTCGGAAAAGTCGACGGCCTGGTCAACAACGCCGCGGGCAACTTTCTGGCGTTTTCCGAATCCCTCACGCCGAACGGCTTCGACACCATCATGAAGACGGTGCTCTACGGCACCGTGCACTGCACGCTGGCTTTCGGCCGCCACCTCCTGACGACGCATGCGCCCGGCGCCGTCGTCTCGATCCTCGCGACGTACGCCTGGACGGGTTCCGCCTTCGTCCTGCCCTCCGCCTGCGCCAAGGCCGGGGTGATGGCGATGACGCGCTCGCTCGCCGTCGAGTGGGGCCGCGCGGGCATCCGCCTGAATGCGATCGCCCCCGGGCCGATCCCCACGGAGGGCGCGTTCTCGAGGCTCATGGCGAATCCCGCCGCCGAAAAGGCGGCCCGCGAGCGCACGGCTCTCGGCCGCTTCGGCAAGCCCGAGGAGATTGCGAACCTGGCGACGTTTCTCCTCTCGGATCTCTGCCCGTACCAGACGGGCGACGTCGTCACCATGGACGGCGGCGAGTGGATCGCGGGCGCCGGAGAGTTCTCGGACTACCGCAAACTGCCGCGCGAGGCGCTCGCCTCGGCGTTCGACGCGATGAGGCCGAAGAAGGGCTGAGACCGTGCCGCGGTCATGGATCGCCGTCCTCCTGTCGCTGGCGTGCGCGGCCGCCCGCGCACAGACGCCTCCAGCAAAAACGCCGGTTCCTTCGACGACGGACGACCGCTCCTTCGAAGCTCTCGTGGACCTCGTCGAGTCGAGCTATTTCCGGGAGACGCCCCGCCGGACGCTTCTCGAGAGCGCGCGCGACGGTATGTTCGCCGGCCTCGATCCCTACTCGCGGTACCTCCCGCCCGCCGAGTGGGCCTGGCTGCACCGGGGCCTCGCCGCGCAGTTCGGCGGCGTCGGCGTCCAGATCGAGATGGACGACGCCTCGAAGCGGCCGCGCATCCGTCGGCTCCTTCCCGGAGCGGCCGCGGACGCCGGCCTCCTGCCCGGCGACGTCATCCTCTCCATCGACGGCCAGTCGACGGAGTCGATGTCGCTCGACGACGTCATCATGACGCTGCCCGGCGCGGTCGGAAGCACGGTCCGGGTGTCCGTCCAGCGCGGCGACGGGCCGGGGAAAATCGCCGCCTACACTCTCGTGCGTCGCGTCGTGAAGACTCCCAGCGTTCGAGCCGGACGGCGGGACGCCGCGGGTCTGTGGAACGAGTATCTCTACGACGCACGGGACCGCATCGGATACGTGCGCATCCAGTGGTTTGCCGATGACACGGTGGATCTGGTCGAAGCCGCCCTGCGGGCGCTCGCGAGGCGGGAGCTCCGCGGCCTCATCCTCGACCTGCGCGACGACGAGGGCGGATACTTCGGGGCCGCGGTCGGCGTCGCGGATCTCTTCCTCGATTCCGGGCGCATCGTTTCCGAGATCGGGCGCGACGGCGTGGAGGAGGTCCGGGACGCGAAGTCCGGCGGCTTCGTCGGATTTCCCATGGCCGTCCTCGTGAATCGGAAAACCGCGTCCGCGGCCGAGATCCTCGCCTCCGCGCTCCAGGACCACGGCCGGGCCGCGATCATCGGAGAACGGACGTTCGGAAAGGGTCTGGTCCAGGAGCTCTTTCCGCTCGGCTCGGGCGACGAAGGGATCCGCCTGACGGTGGCGGAGTATCGCCGGGCCTCCGGCGGCAACGTGGATCGCTTCACGGCTCCCAAAGAGTCTGACGCGTGGGGCGTTTGCCCCGATCCCGGCCTCGACGTGAGCGTCGCGCCATCAACGTACCAGCCCTGGGCCGATCCCAACCGAGGGGGTCTTCTCCCGACGCCGCTCGAGCTGGCGACGCAGGGTCCGTCCGACGAACGCGACCCGATCCTCGAGCTCGCCCTGGGTTGGCTGCGGAGCAGAATGGCCGATACGGGAGGGGCACTCCGGCCATGAGACCGGTCGTACGCGAAATCTTTCCCGGCGGCGCTTGATGGGCGCGCCCCGCGGCAAGCTCTTCCGGTTCGTCTGGGGCGTCGACGCCCTGATCGCCGCGATCTTCGTCGGCTTCTTTTTCTGGGGCCTGGCCGACGGAACCGTCTCGTCGTTCAACATCGTTCTCTGGCTCGGCATCCTGGCGGGCCTCGCCGGAATCCTCGGCGGAAGCCATCGACTCGAATCGAAAGGCTACACGCGGCCCGCGATGGGGCTGCTGCTGATCCTCGCGATCCCCGGATTTCTGGGTGTCCTGTTCTTCCTCGCGGTCCTGATCCTGCACCCGCGCTGGAACTGAGACGGACGGCCTATTTCGGCGGGATGTTCGAGCAGTGCTCTGAGAGCACGCGTCCCCGGCCGTCGGCGAAACCCACGACGACGCTGCAGCGCTGGTCGTCCTGAAACGGCTTTCCGTCGAAGACGCCGGCGCCCTGCCAGCGCGTGCTCACGACGACCGTGGTCCCGATCCGAAACGCCCGAATCTCGCTGCGCTCGCCGCGCTCCAGCCGATACGCCGGCGAAGCGACGGTCTCGCGCGTCTTTGCGAGATCACTCTCGCCGCCGAGCGAAGAAAAGTACACGTATTCGGGAGCCAAAATCTTGTCCAGGGCCTTCACGTCCTTGGCCTTCCAGGCGTCGTCATAGCGGACGATGAGCGCGCGAGCGTCTTTCACGAGCGTCCCGTGCGCTTCGCTCGCGGGAGGCTCCGAACGTCCGCAGCCCAGGAGCCCGAAGAGCGACGCGACCAGCGCGAGTGCGGCTCCGCGCCTCCGTGTCACGCCCCGAACGCCTCTGCGAGGAGCTGCTCGAGCTCCCTCTTGTGAACGCCGGCGTTTCCGGTCGCGGGCGAGGGGGAGGCGGCGCGGCCGACGTACTCGAGCGCGCACGCGTTCGGCAGAAACTCGGGCGTACGCTCGAGGACGAAGCTCCACGCTCCCATGTTCTTGGGTTCTTCCTGCACCCAGATCGTGCGCGTGGCCTTCGGATAGCCCGCCGCGATCTCCGCGAGGCGCTCCTTCGGGAACGGATAGAGCTGCTCGAGGCGAACGATCGCGGTCTTGAAATCGCCGCGCTTCTCCTTCTCGGCCCGCAGGTCGTAGTAGACCTTGCCGCTGCAGAAGAGAATGCGATCGACGAGACCGCGGTCGGCGACCTCGGGATCGTCGAGACAGACGCGGAAGCCGCCGGTCGTCAGGGACTCGATCGGCGAGGAGGCCGCGGGCAGCCGGAGCAGGCTCTTCGGCGTGATGAGAATCAAGGGCTTCGCGAGCGGCTGGCGCATCTGCCGGCGCAGGAGGTGGAAGTACTGTGACGGGTTCGTCGCGTTGCAGACCTGCATGTTCCCGTCGGCGCAGAGCTGAAGGTACCGCTCGATGCGGGCGCTCGAATGCTCGGGCCCCTGGCCTTCCGAGCCGTGCGGGAGAAGCAGCCCCAGGCGCGAGGTCTGCCGCCACTTGTCCTCGGCGGAAGCGATGAACTGGTCCACGATGACCTGGGCGCCGTTCGCGAAGTCACCGAACTGGGCCTCCCAGAGGACGAGCGCCTCGGGCCACTCGACGCTGTAGCCGTAGTCGAAGCCCATCACCGCGAACTCCGAGAGCGGGCTGTCGCAGGCCTCGAAGTGGGCCTGTTTCGGATCCAGCGTCGCGAGCGGGGTCCAGGTCTCGCCGGTCGCCGTGTCGTGGAAGACCGCGTGGCGGTGAGAAAAGGTTCCCCGGCTCGAGTCCTGGCCGCTGACGCGGACCGGCGTCCCCTCGAGGACGAGTGAGCCGAATGCGAGCGCCTCGGCCGTGCCCCAGTCGAGCGGCAGGGCGCCTTCGGCCATCTTCGCGCGGCGGGCGAGCTGCTGGACCATTTTGGGGTTGAGGCCGAAGCCTGCGGGCACCGTCGTCAGCGCGCGGCCGATCGCCGCGAGCGTCTCGCGGGCGACGCCCGTCTCCAGCTCGATGACCCCGAGAGTGCTCTGCGCGCTTCCCGCGGCGGGTTCGCCGCGCGGACGGCTCGCGGCCTCCTTGGCCGCCGCCAGCGCGGCCTCGTACACGGCGAGCTGGCGCGCCTCGAGCTCCTTCACTTCCTCTTCGGTCACGACGCCTTCGCGGACGAGCCGCCGCGCGTAGAGCGTGCGGACGCCCGGATGGGCCTCGATCGCCTTGTACATGAGGGGCTGCGTATACGTCGGCTCGTCGCCTTCGTTGTGCCCGTGGCGCCGGAAGCCGATCAGGTCGATGACGACGTCCTTGTGAAACTCCTGCCGGTAGTCGAGTGCGATCTCGAGCACCCGGTACGCGGCTTCCGGATCGTCGGCGTTGACGTGGAAGATCGGGATCTGGTTGATCTTGGCCACGTCGGTCGAATACACGGAGGACCGCCCCTTCGACGGCGGCGTCGTGAACCCGATCTGATTGTTGATGACGACGTGGATCGTTCCGCCCGTCCGGTAGCCCGGCAGCTGGGCGAGATTGAAGACCTCGGCCACCATGCCCTGCCCCGCGAACGCCGCGTCGCCGTGGAGAAGCACCGGCAGAACGGGCTTCCAGGCGGCGGGGCCATGGCCGGCCTTGCGTTCCTGCTTGGCCCGGACGACGCCCTCGACGACGGGATCGACGGCCTCGAGGTGCGAGGGGTTCGATTCCACCTGGACGGCAACGTCCTCACCGGATTCGGTCTTGCGGGTCGTGTGCGCTCCCTGGTGGTACTTCACGTCGCCTTCGTCGGCCGGGAAGTCGGGATGGACCACGCCCTCGAACCCCGAGAAGATCCGCTCGGCCGAGTTGCCGACGACGTTCGCGAGGATGTTCAGCCTTCCGCGGTGGGACATGCCGATGACGATCTCGTCGACCCCGCGCGACGGCGCATCTTCGACCAGGCGGTCGAGCAGCGGAATCGCCGTCTCGCAGCCCTCGACCGAGTAGCGCCGCTGACCCAGAAACTTCGTGCCCAGGAAGCGCTCGAACTCTTCGGCCGCGATGAGCTTCACGAGGATGCTCTTGCGGATGTTCCCGGGCAGGGGCTTGCCCGCGGCGGCGGCCGCGACGCGCGCGCGGATCCAGTACTTTTCTTCCGGGCTCGAGATGTAGCGGTATTCGGTGCCGATCTTGCCGCAGTACACGCGGCGCATGAGCGCGATGATGTCGCGCAGGGGCATCCGGTCTCCGCCCTTGAGCCCGCCCGTGTAGAACTCGCGGTCGAGGTCCCAGATCGTCAGGCCGTAGGTCGAAAGCTCGAGCTCGGGATGCTCGGCGAGCGTGCGGGCGCGGAGCGGATCGATGTCGGCCAGCAGATGGCCCCGCACGCGGTACGCGTTGATCAGCTCGAGGACGCGGGCCTGCTTGGCGATGTCCTCGCCGTGGCCGTCGTCCGAGAGCGAGCGGTCGATCTCCCAGCGCAGCGGGCGGAACGGGATCCCCAGATCCGCGAAGACGCCGTCGTAGAAGCCGTGCTGGCCGAGAAGGAGCTCCTCGACGCGGGCGAGAAACGCCCCGGATTCCGCGCCCTGGATGATCCGGTGGTCGTAGGTCGAGGTGAACGTGACGACCTTGCTGATCGCGAGCCGGGACAGCATCGTTGGCGCCGTGGCCGCGAACTCCGCGGGATAGTCGATCGCGCCGGTGGCGATGATGGCTCCCTGGCCGGGCATCAGGCGCGGGACCGAAGCCGACGTGCCGAGCGTGCCCGGGTTCGTCAGGGAGATCGTCGTTCCCTCGAAATCGGAAACCTGGAGCTTGCTCGTCCGGGCGCGCGTGATGACGTCGTCGGAAGCCGCGACGAACTCGCGGAAGGTCATCTTTTCGGCGCCCTTGACGTTGGGGACGAGGAGCGTGCGTGAACCGTCCGACTTGGCGACGTCCACGGCCAGGCCGAAGCGGATCTCTTCGCGTCGGACGCGCGCGGGCTCCCCTCCCACCGCCTCGAAGGCGTCGTTCATGGCGGGGAACGCCTTCACGCCCTGGATCACCGCCCACGAGACGAGGTGCGTGAAGGAGATCTTGGATTGCTCCGTCTGCGCCCGCGCCTCGTTGATGAGCCGGCGGTTTTCATCGAGCAGCTTGATCGGGATCTGGCGCTGCGTGGTCGCCGTCGGCACAGTCAGGCTGGCCTGCATGTTTTCGGCAATCCGCGCCGCGGCCCCGCGGAGGGGAACCCGTTCGCCCGAGACCGCCGGGGCCGGCGCCGCAGAGGCCGCGGGTACGGCGGGCGTCGGACGGGTCAGAGGCGCGGCCGGCGCCTGGACGGGAGCCGGCGGAGGAGGCGCTTCGATCTCCGGGACCGCTCCGAACCGTTCCTGGAAGTAGCGGCGCCATTCATCGTCGACCGAGGACGGGTTGGCCCGGTACCGATTCAACAGGTCGGAGACGTAGCTCGCGTTCGCGCCGAACTCGGCGAGGAGCTCCTCCGACACATCGGCCGGGGGCGTGCGTGTGGACATAAGGAGGGGGATTCTAGATCAGGAGGCAGGAGGCGGGAGGCGGGAGGCGGGAGTCAGGAGGCGGGAGGCAGGGAGCCGGAGAACGGGCCCCTGATACCATCCGCGCCGAAATCGGGGGACCCCTTGAAACGACTGATCTTCATCGCCTCCGCCCTCGTGGCCGCGGTGGCGGCAATGGCCGCCGTAAAACCCGTCGCCATGGCCGCCGTGAAACCCGCCGCCATGGCCGCCGTGAAATCCACCGCAATGGCCGTCAAGGCGGCCTCGCTCACGCCGGAAACGGTCCGCACGGCCACCGAGCTCCGCGACCGGATCGCGGGCGGCTCGAAAGCAGCCGACTGGGTCCGCGACATCACCGACCTCGCCGGCCCACGGATGCCGGGATCCGCCGGCGACCGCGCCGCGGTCGCGGTGACACTCGCGATGCTGAAAGCCCAGGGGTTCTCGAACGTCCGCGCCGAGAAGGTCATCGTTCCGGTCTGGGAGCGCGGCGTCGAGACCGGCGAGGTCCTCTCCCCCGCTCGGCAGAAGCTGGTCCTGACGGCCCTCGGCGGAAGCATTGGCACGCCCGAGGGTGGACTCGAAGGCGAGGTCGTCCGGTTCCGATCGCTCGAGGAGCTGGCTCTGGCCGGAAGCTCCGCGCGCGGCAAGATCGCGTTCATCGACCGTCCGACGGCGCGCACCTCCGACGGCTCGGGCTACGGCTCGGCGGGCGACGTCCGGGGCCGCGGCGCGTCCGCGGCGGCGAGACAGGGGGCGATCGGGCTGCTCATCCGCTCGATCGGCACCGACGATGAGCGCGCTCCCCACACCGGAGGCATGCGTTACGAGGACGACGCTCCCAAGATCCCGGCGGCGGCGCTCGCGGCGCCGGATGCGGCGCTGCTGACGCGGCTCCTCGCGCGCGGGCCCGTCAAGGTGAAGTTCACGCTCGGCTGCCGGACTCTTCCGGACGGGGAGTCCGCCAACGTCATCGGCGAGATTCCGGGACGCGAGCTGCCCGGGGAGATCGTGCTGCTCGGCGCGCACCTCGACTCGTGGGACCTGGGCACGGGCGCGCTCGACGACGCCGCGGGATGCGGCATCGTCGTGGAGGCGGCGCGGCAGATCGGACAGCTTCCGAAGAAGCCGCGGCGCACGATCCGCGTCGTTCTCTTCGCGAACGAGGAGAACGGGCTGAAGGGCGGCAAGACCTACGCGGAGGCGCACGCGGCGGAGCTCCCGTCGCACGTGGCCGCGTTCGAGGCCGATCTCGGACAGGGGCCGGCGCTCGGCATCTCATGGAACGCCGGGCCGTCCGCGGAGGCGATCCTCAAGGCGATCGCCGGGCTGCTCGCGCCGATCTCGGCGGACTCGCTGGTCGCGAACGACATCGGCGGCGCGGACCTGATCTACCTGATTCCGTCGGGCATGCCCAACCTCGGCCTGCTCCTCGACGCGACGGATTACTTCGACTACCACCACACGGCCAACGACAATTACGACCGCATCGATCCGAAGATCCTCGACCAGTCCACCGCGGCCGCGGCCGTGATCGCCTATGTCCTCGCGGAGGCCGACGCGCCACTGGAGCGCATCCCGTCCGAGAAGCGCGTCTTGCCCTCATGGGCGCGCTGAACAGGTTTTCCGTCCGTGGGCCCGACGAGTTCGCCGCGCCGAGTCAGGCCTGCCCTTTGACCTTCTCCCGGACGGCCTGAACCTCGGGGTGCTGGAATCCCAGAAGCTCCGCGATGCGGCGCGCGAGCTGGTTCTCTGCGGCCGTGAGCATGCCGTCGGAATAGACGACGCCCCAGATGACCTCGACGAGGCGCAGGCGCTCTTCGCGGGAGAACTTCTCGGACACGAGGCGCGTGAACTGATAGAGGTCCACGCTCTCGCGGCGCTCCGCCTCTGCGAGGCGCACGATTTCCGCGACGTCTTCCGCGGGCACCCCGAAGTCCTCGCGTACGGCGCGTAAAATTCGTTCGCGCTCATCTTCGCCGAACGTATCGTCGGCGTGCGCGATCTCGAGCAGCAGCGCGCAGGCCGCGATGGCCACGGCGGCCGGACGGGTGGTCTCCTCCGGCGAGGACAACTTCGAGAGGAAGTACCGGCGGATTTCGTGGATCCCCATGGGAGACCTCACTTTATGCCGAAACCTTTTCGCTCCAACTCGCGTATTGGGTTGTGGAAGCAAGGATTAACTATGAAACGGCGTGAATTCGAAGCCCTGCTGGTGACCCTGGAATCCACCGCGGCAGTCCTGTCGCGCGCGGCGGCGACGCTCTCGCCCGCCGAGGCGCGGCGGCGTCCCGCGGCCGGCGGATTTTCTCTCGTCGAGAACGTGTGGCATCTCGCGGACCTCGAGCGCGAGGGATACGGACTCCGCATCCGGCGCATCCTCTCCGAAGCGAATCCGGCGCTGTTGAACTTCGAAGGAGACCGCATGGCCCGTGAGCGCTCCTACCAGGAGCGCGACATCGACCGCGGCATCGTGCTGTTCGCCCGCGCACGCGCCCAGAACCTCGAGGCCCTTCGGAAGCTCTCGCGCGCGGACTGGAAGCGCTCGGGCTCGCAGGAGGGCGTGGGGTGCGTCAGCCTCGACGACATGCCCCGGATGATGGCCGAGCACGATCGCTCGCACGGCACGGAGATCGCCCACCTGATCGCCGAGATCCGGGGAGGCGCCGCTGAGGCGGTCCCTTTTCGATCCGCCGTCGCCTAGCGCCTGACCGCCCCGGGCCCTGACCTAGAAACACTCGTCCTTCCGCGATCCCGTCGGCGTCGATGCGGGCGCCGTCTTCCCTTCGCGCTTCGCGGCGGCAATCTCGCCGCGCGCCTCCGCGAGGTCGTGGCGGAACTCGGGAGACGCGAGCAGCCGGTCGACGACCTGCCGCGCGAGGGCCCGACCCGATTCCGAGTCGCTGGGGAAGTGGACGCCGAGGATCTCCCGCGAGTACGCGAGCTCGGCCGCGCCTCGCGCGAAGACGTCGCGGTCGTCGGGCATCAGCTCCTGGAACACATAGGCCGCCGTCCACGAGTTCGCGGAATGAGCGCTCGGGTACGCCGGAAAGCTCGGGGTCTCGAGCCGCTCGATCCGGGGCTCGAGCTCGTACGGCCGCGCCCGGTTGAATCGGTACTTGAACGCCCAGATGTAGTACGTCGCGTCGGACTGGACGCGGGCCATTAGATCCGCCGTCTTCGGTAGCGTTTCGGGGCCGAACCACTCCCCGAGCTCGCTTCCGGTGAAGAAGAGGTTGCGGCGCATCCGGGCGTAGTCCTCGTCGCCGGGCTGCGTGCTCACGCGATAAAAGCCGCCGGCCACCATCTGGCTGCGGGCCACGGC
>Ga0207682_10001374_pt1 | contig 11227 bp, 10 predicted proteins | sample KBSM63metaG_FD_184332 | JGI IMG/M metagenome (GOLD analysis project Ga0207682, IMG submission 184332) | Miscanthus rhizosphere microbial communities from Kellogg Biological Station, Michigan, USA - KBS M6-3 metaG (SPAdes) (version 2) | ecosystem: Host-associated > Plants > Roots > Rhizosphere >... | reverse complement strand
GCGGTGGCCGATCCAGTAGCCGAGATCGAACAACAGCACCTGAGCGACGGTGACGACCGGGATCCCGGTAGAGCGGCGCCGTGAGCGGCGTGAACGCGCCGAAGCTACCGGTCAGCAGATTGATGGCGAGATGCGAGACCGCGGCGCTCGACATCACCATGCTGCCCAGGATGCCGGCGCGTCGGGGATGGACACCGGTTTTCGGAAAAGATCATGCTCCACCAATAGCCTAAAGCGAGATGACGACATCTCGCTTTAGCGTGCGAACTCGAGCAGGAGATCGAGCGCCTCGGTCACCGAGAGCCGCCGCACTTCGCTTCTCCCGATATCGCCGTAGCGCCTCTCGCGATGGATCAGTCTGTTGTCCTTTGCGGCGGCCGCGAAATGCACCAGTCCGACCGGCTTATCCGCCGACCCACCGCCGGGACCCGCGACGCCGGTGATTGCAACAGTGAGATCGACGCCCGAGCGTGCGAGCGCGCCTTGCGCCATCGCTTCGGCGGTCTGCCGGCTCACCGCGCCATGCGCTTCGAGGACCGCTTCGGGCACACCGAGCAGCGCCATCTTGGCGGCATTCGAATAGGTGACGAAGCCGCGATCGACCACGTCGGACGAGCCGGCGATTTCGGTGAGCGCTCCCGCGACCAGCCCGCCGGTACAGGATTCGGCCGTGGCGATCGTCCACTTGCGCGCGCGGCAGGCAGCGAGCACGCGCTCGGCCAGCGCGCGCGTCTCCGCGTCGATCACGGCGCGCTCCAGGGAAGGCGGATCGTGGCGGTTGCGTAGGCCGCGATGCCTTCGCCGTTGCCGATCGCGCCGAGCTTCTCGTTGGTGGTCGCCTTGACGCCGACGCGGTCCATCGTGAGGTTCGCGATGTCGGCGATGCGTGCCCGCATCGCGTCACGGTGCGGATTGACCTTCGGGGTTTCGCACACGATCGCGACGTCGAGGTGGCTCACTGCGCCGCCGCGCTGTTTCACGCGATCGACGGCGAAGGCGAGGAAGCGGTCGGACGAGGCGCCGCGCCACTTCTCGTCGCTCGGTGGAAAGTGCACGCCGATGTCGCCGTCGGCGAGTGCGCCGAGGATCGCGTCGGTCAGCGCATGCAGCGCCACGTCGGCATCGGAGTGGCCCTGAAGCTTGCGCACATGCGGAATCCTGATGCCGCCGAGCCACACGTGATCGCCGCCCTGATCGAACGCATGGATGTCGTAACCGATGCCGGTGCGCACATCGGACAGCGCGGCCTGCGCGTCGCGCTCGATGCGGGTGAAATCCTCCGGCGTCGTCATCTTGATGTTGCCGCGCTCACCCTCGAACACCGTGACTTTCAAACCCGCCCATTCGATCAGCGCCGCATCGTCGGGGAAATCCTCGCGACCGACTTGCGCCGCGCGGCGGTGGGCGTCAAGCAAGGCCGCGTAGCGGAACGCCTGCGGGGTCTGCACGGTGCGCAGCGCGGCGCGGTTGAGCGTCGAGGCGACGCATTCCTCGCCGTCGACCAGCTTGACCGTATCGGTCACCGGCAGGCCGGGGATTGCGGCGCCGCTCGCGCGCGCGGTCTCGATCGCGCGGCTGACCAGCGCCGACGAGGTGAACGGCCGCGCGGCGTCATGCACCAGCACGATCTCGGGCGCCTCAGCCGCGAGCGACTCAAGGCCGGCCCTGACCGAGCCCTGACGCGTTGCCGCACCGGCGACCGGCCTGGCAAGCCGCAGACCCTGCGTCGCGATGGCAAAGCGCTCAGAATCGTCGGGATGGATCACCGGCAGCACGAGGTCGACCGCCGGGTGCTCGGTGAACACACGCAGGCTCGCACGCACCATCGGGGTGCCACCCAACACTTTGTACTGCTTGGGAAAATCCAGCCCGGATCGCGTCCCGCGCCCGGCTGCCACCACCACCGCGGCGACGCGCACTGCCATAACTTGCCTCGATTTACTGATCTGGCCTAAGGCTTTAGCGCCTCCTTCCGGCGTGGCAAATCGCAATTTTGCTTCATCTGAGCCCGTCACGGCCAAGCAGCATTGATGTTGCATCGCAGCACTTGCGGTATCGAGGAAAATGGCTAAACTCTGGGCAAATGACTAGGCGCCTAAATAGTGTGCATTGAAGCCCTGCAACTGCCTCCAACGACGGGGGATCTCGTAGAACCGCTGGCCGTCGGGCCGGCCGTTCTGCCGAATCGCGTCTTCCTCGCGCCGATGTCCGGCGTCACCGATGCACCCTTCCGCCGGCTCGCCGCCCGTTTGGGCGCCGGCGCAGTGATCTCCGAAATGATCGCGAGCGCGGCGCTCGCCGAGGGCAAGCGCGACGCGCAGCGCCGGCTCGACGGTGAGGGGCTCGGCCTCAATATCGTGCAGCTTGCCGGCTGCGAGCCGCGCTGGATGGCCGAGGGCGCGCGCATCGCCGCAAATGCCGGCGCCGACATCATCGACATCAACATGGGCTGTCCGGCCAAGCACGTCACCGGCGCGCAATCCGGCTCCGCGCTGATGCGCGATCTCGACCATGCGCTGACCTTGATCGACGCGGTCGTCGGCGCGGTCGGCGTGCCGGTCACGCTGAAGATGCGGCTCGGCTGGGACGACAACTCGCGCAATGCGCCCGCGCTTGCGCGCCGCGCCGAGGCAGCGGGCATCAAGCTCATCACCGTGCACGGACGCACGCGCTGCCAGTTCTACAAGGGCGCCGCCGATTGGAGTGCGGTGCGCGCCGTGAAGCAGGCGGTGTCGATCCCGGTCGTGGTCAACGGCGACGTGACTGATTTCGAGCGCGCCGTCGCGGCGCTTTCACTCTCCGGCGCGGACGGCGTGATGGTCGGGCGCGGCGCGAACGGGCGACCGTGGTTTCCCGGCGATCTCGCGCACTACTTTGCCACCGGCCTGCAGCGCGCGGCGCCGTCGCTCGGCGAGCAGTTCACGCTCACTGCTGCGCTCTATGACGAGATGCTGACCCATCACGGGGCGCGCATCGGTGTTCGCCACGCACGCAAACATCTCGGCTGGGCGCTCGACGCCGCCGCCGAAACGGCGGGTATCTCACCCGAGCAACTGAAGGCGACGCGCGCGCATGTGCTGACCTCTGACGATCCTGTCGAAGTGCGCCGTCGCCTGGCTGATGCTTACGATGCCTTCTCCTGGAGGGCCGCGGCATGAACCAGGCCCTCCGGGCGTTCGGCGGCGAGACCGCCGACACGGTGCTCAACGCGCTGCCGCATCCGGTGCTGATGGTCGCGCCGGACGGCAAGATCGCGGAGGCGAACGTCGCAGCGGAGGCGTTTTTCGAAGTCTCGATGCTGCTGCTGCGCCGCCACCAGCTGCGCGATCTCGTACCGTTCGGCTCGCCGCTGCTCGCGCTGATCGACCAGGTGCGCAATCGCGGCTCGGCGGTGAACGAATATCGCGTCGACCTCTCCACACCGCGTACGCAGAACGAGCGCCTTGTCGACCTGAACGTTGCGCCGGTTCCCGAACGGCCCGGCCATGTCGTGGTGATGCTGCAGGAGCGCACCATCGCGGACAAGATGGACCGCCAGCTCACCCATCGCGGCGCCGCACGCTCCGTCATCGCGCTCGCCGCCATGCTGGCGCACGAGATCAAGAATCCGCTCTCCGGCATCCGCGGTGCCGCGCAATTGCTCGAACAGTCCGCCGGCGACGACGACGATCGCACGCTGACGCGGCTGATCTGCGACGAGGCCGACCGGATCGTGAAGCTGGTCGACCGCATGGAGGTGTTCGCCGACGAGCGCCCCGTCGAGCGCGAGCCGGTCAACATCCATGTGGTGCTCGACCGGGTGAAGAAGCTCGCGCAATCGGGCTTTGCGCGCCACATCAAGTTCGTCGAGACCTACGATCCCTCGCTGCCGTCAGTGCTCGCCAACCGCGACCAATTCATCCAGGTGTTCCTCAACCTGGTGAAGAACGCCTCCGAGGCCATGGGCGACCAGCCAGACGGACAGATCGAACTGACCACCGCGTTCCGTCCCGGCGTGCGGCTGCAGGTGCCGGGCTCCAAGACGCGCGTCTCGCTGCCGCTCGAGTTCTGCGTGCGCGACAACGGCGCCGGCGTTCCCGCCGACCTGATGCCGCATCTGTTCGACCCGTTCGTCACCACCAAACCGACCGGAAGCGGCCTCGGTCTTGCATTGGTCGCCAAGATCGTCGGCGACCACGGCGGGATCATCGAGTGCGAGTCGCAGCCGCGTCACACCATCTTTCGCGTCTTGATGCCGATGTTCACAGGCGACGACGCCTTGCCGGGTGGCGGAACCTGAAGAGGAAACGATGCCTGCAGGAAACATACTCGTCGCCGACGACGACTCCGCGATCAGGACGGTCCTGAACCAGGCCTTGTCGCGCGCCGGCTACGAGGTCCGCTCGACCGGAAACGCCGCGACGCTGTGGCGCTGGGTCAGCCAGGGCGACGGCGATCTCGTCATCACCGACGTGGTGATGCCGGACGAGAATGCGTTCGACCTGTTGCCGCGCATCAAGAAGCTGCGGCCCGAACTGCCGGTCATCGTGATGAGCGCGCAGAACACGTTCATGACGGCGATCCGTGCCTCCGAGCGCGGCGCGTACGAATATCTGCCCAAGCCCTTCGACCTGAAGGAGCTGATCACGATCGTCGGCCGCGCGCTGTCCGAGCCGAAGGAGCGGGTGCGCGAGCAGCCGAAGGTCGAAGACCTCGGCAACATCCCTCTGGTCGGACGCTCGCCCGCGATGCAGGAGATCTACCGCTTCGTCGCGCGGCTGATGCAGACCGATCTCACCGTGATGATCACGGGCGAGTCCGGCACCGGCAAGGAACTGGTCGCGCGCGCGCTGCATGATTACGGCAAGCGCCGCTCGGGTCCGTTCGTCGCGATCAACATGGCGGCGATCCCGCGCGATCTCGTGGAATCCGAATTGTTTGGCCACGAGAAGGGCGCGTTCACCGGGGCGAATTCGCGCGCGTCGGGCCGCTTCGAGCAGGCGGAAGGCGGCACGTTGTTCCTCGACGAGATCGGCGACATGCCGATGGAGGCGCAGACGCGGCTCCTGCGCGTGCTGCAGCAGGGCGAGTACACGACCGTGGGCGGCCGCACGCCGATCAAGACCGATGTGCGCATCGTCGCCGCCAGCAACAAGGATCTGCGCGTCCTGATCCAGCAGGGCCTATTCCGCGAAGACCTGTTCTTCCGGCTCAACGTGGTGCCGCTGCGCCTGCCGCCGCTGCGCGAGCGCGCCGAGGACGTGCCCGACCTGATGCGGCATTTCTTCGTGCTTGCCGAGCGCGAGGGCCTCCCGCCGAAACAGGTCGATTCCGCCGCGCTCGAGCGGCTCAAGCGCTACCGCTGGCCGGGCAACGTACGCGAACTCGAAAACCTCGCGCGCCGCCTCTCGGCGCTCTACCCGCAGGAGACCATCACCGGCGCGGTGATCGACGCCGAATTGGTGCAGCCCACGATCGCGGCGCCGGACGATGAGGGGCGCGGAGAGGACGACATCGCGGGCGCGATGGAGCGCCACCTCACGCGCTATTTCGCCGATTTCGGCGATGGATTGCCGCCGCCCGGGCTCTATCACCGCATCCTGCGCGAGGTGGAGCAGCCGCTGCTCACCGCGGCGCTGGCGGCGCCGCGCGGCAACCAGATCCGCGCCGCCGACCTGCTCGGCGTCAACCGCAACACGCTGCGCAAGAAGATCCGCGATCTGGATATCCAGGTGGTGCGCACCAGCAGCTAGGGCGCTCGCATCTTATTTGATTTCCTGCAGGGGCGAGCATGATGCCGGCGTTCCTTGCGCAGCACGTCCAATGCCGTCCAGAAGATCGCGGCGCTCCCGCATCCAGCCTCGTCGCCGACTTTATTTCGGAAGGCATTCCACATTGAAGGCAATGATGATCTGCGATGGGTCAGCCTTACCTATGCTCTTCAAGTCTTCCAAACCACTTTTTAGCTTGGCTCCCGCCTCCTTCAAGCTGCCCTCAAGTGTCGACTTGGCCGCCCTGCATCGCTCTTCATTCGAGAACTCCTGAAACACCACGGTTGGGAGGAGCCTCCATTCCGCCCTGTCGTTTGTAGCGGCCGGACTGACTGAGTAGGAGAAGACGTACATCAGGATCCACATCGGTATGCTCCACTTGTGATGCGACGGCAGTGATGGCCTGCGCCCGATGGACGATGATCGTCCCGGGCGCCTCGTCGCACCGAGTGGCCAGTCAGCTCTCTCAGAGTCTGCCTGCGCGGAACCGAGTGGCGATCGTTCGATCAGCAAGATGAAGAGTGTCGGCTTGATCGGCTGCGCGGGCAAGCGAACAAAGGTCTATCGACCATATCCTTTTGGCTCACACAGCAAGCGACTCGAATGATCACCTGCCTGGACAATTTCGTGCACACTCGCGTGGGGCAGAACTCCGGATCGCTACAAGAGGAGGTGGCCATGACGTGTCGAATGTCGCTGCGGCGTCCAAGCATGGTGACGAGAGAGGGCCCGTTCTATACGCAGCCGCCTGACGAAAAGATCAACCTGGGTAAACGGGCGTCTCCTGTGAACCGTGCCGTCATCATCACCGCGACTGTCGCCGCGTTCGCATTCGTCGCCGCTGCGGTCGGTGGGCTGTTCACGCCGGCAGTCTATTTGCTGGCGGGTGCGCCCTAAGCGCGTACCGCTGCCGCCAGGGCGGACGTGTCTTCGGTGGTTGCAGGGCGACACACAGGCGGTGCACGGGCCTCCGGATTAGACCAATACGCCGCCTGCTGCGAATTCGTCTCTCCGTACGGGCTTTGCTGCTGGGCCTTCATCGAGCTGCGGAGCGGTCCACCGTTCGCTTCTGCGTATGGCAATCAGATGTTTGCACCACGGACAAAGTGAACGTGTGCGACCTTGGCGGGCTGAACGTCGGCTTTAGATGGAGTGAGGAGGGCCTGGAGATGACAACGACAGTATTGCTGATGACGATATTGACCGGAATAAATCATACCGTCGTCGCCGAGTATGATACCCCGTCGGCTTGCGAGGCCGCAGCACAAGCACATCGGAAGGTCCTTTTGGAGAACTCCATCACCATGGTCTATTCTTGTTCTCCCAAAACGGGTTCACGCTGACGAACTGCAGGATCGGGCGTCTGGCCTTGCCACGCGTGATGGCGTGTCGCATGTCACGCGTTCTTCCTCGCCTCAAAACGCGATTTGCGAGCGTAGCGGGGTGAGGGTTGTGAACGGTACCGGAGGCCACGCGTCGGCCGGAAGCCGCCGCCAGTCATGGCGTGGCTGGTTTCGCTTCCCGGTGCGGGGGTTCTTGCTGCTGCGAACCGGCAAGCGCGGGTTCGCCGCGATATCGCGCGAGTACGAACAGCCGCAGCGCCGACGATAAGTTGCCCCGCTCGCCCCGGTCGTGATCGACCATCGCGATGAGCTCCGAGAGCGTGAGGCCCCGTTCCGCTGCTATCTCCTTTGCCGCCGACCAGAACGCATCTTCGAGACTGACGCTCGTCTTGTGACCATTGATGACGACAGATCGCTTTGCGACTGGCGATTTCATGATCCGGACTCTCCCGGCTTGCGCCATTGCGCGCAGCTCGCTGACGCGGCTCGCATCGGAACGATAGGCGCTCGGCGATTCTGCAATCGTCTCACGTCGCACGATCTCCGCACATCGGGCGAAATTCCGAAATTGTCCTAAAGGACAGCGGCCAGTACCTAAGGATGATACCGCTCGTTCCCGATTTGCCATTAGGTTCATGAGTTGGCCGACAGACACCGACGGCCAGGAACTGGCTCGGTTTTCGCAGCCAAGCAGGAGGTCGTAAATGAGCGAGAAGATCGGATTGGAAGCGATTTCGCGTCGAAGGATGTTTTCCCTTTTAGGGCTGGCGGCCGCGGCAAGCCTTGCAGTGCCGGCGACGGTGCTCACCGCAACTGACGCTGAGGCCCGCGTTGGTAATCCGGGCTCAGCCGTGAGCATTGCTGGCGCAAATCGGCGTGATCGTCGTCAGGATCGGCGCTATAAGAAGAAGAAGAAAAAGTAGCTTCCTAACCCCACACGGTTCGCGCTCGGGGCCGGATGCCGCACCATCGCGGCAGCCTTGGTGGTGGCGCATGAACGGGCGCGAGGCGCGCACGCCCTTGTCGCCGATCAGCGCGCTGCCCGCCAGGATCGCGAACGCGATCAGGCAGGCGCGCAGCGCGACCTGACGCCGCGAATTGCGCGGCAGCCCCGCCGTGAGCCCGATGAAGGCCGGCGTCAGCCCGACCGGGTCGACCACGACGAACAGCGTGACGAGCGCCGAGACCAGAAAATCGAGCGGGAGAGTCATCGGGGACGGCCGCGTTTCGCGAGGAACCGGGAGGCCATCAGTAGCATGCCGCAGGGGTCGCGGCGACGCGGCTTCGGGTGCCTCCAGAGCCGTCAGCAAGGTATTGAAAAAACAAAGGAAATTATCACCAGAATTGCGCGCTTTGAGGTGGCCCAGCACAGCCAAATCACCTATATGAATCGCAGACTGAATCGCTTTTTCGGATTCCCCCTTTGGCCGATAACGAAGACGACAAGCCCGGCGAGCCTTCCTCGCCCTCGGACGTCCGTCCCGTGTCCATCACGGACGAGATGAAGCGCTCGTATCTCGATTACGCGATGAGCGTGATCGTGGCGCGTGCGCTCCCCGATGCGCGCGACGGTTTGAAGCCGGTGCACCGGCGCATCCTCTATTCCATGCACGAGAACGGGCACACGCCCGACAAGAAGCATGTGAAGTCGGCGCGCATCGTCGGCGACGTGATGGGCAAATATCACCCGCACGGCGATCAGGCGATTTACGACGCGCTGGTGCGCATGGCGCAGGACTTCTCGATGCGCCTGCCGCTGATCGACGGGCAGGGCAATTTCGGCTCGGTCGACGACGATCCGCCCGCGGCGATGCGCTACACCGAAAGCCGCTTGACCAAGGCCGCGATGGCGCTGCTTGCGGACATCGACGAAGACACGGTCAATTTCCAGGAGAACTACGACGGCAACGAACGCGAGCCGGTCGTTATGCCGGCGCGCTTCCCGAACCTGCTGGTCAACGGCGCCGGGGGCATCGCGGTCGGCATGGCCACCAATATCCCGCCGCACAATCTCGGCGAGGTGGTCGATGCCTGCGTCGCGCTGATCGACGATCCCGGTCTTTCGATCGAGGACCTGATCGGCATCGTGCCGGGGCCGGACTTCCCGACCGGCGGCATCATCCTCGGCCGTCAGGGCATCCGCTCGGCCTATCACCTCGGCCGCGGCTCGATCATGATGCGCGGCAAGGTCTCGATCGAGACGCTGCGCGGCGACCGCGAGGCGATCATCGTCACCGAGATCCCGTATCAGGTGAACAAGGCCTCGATGGTCGAGCGCATCGGCGAGTTGTGGCGCGAGAAGAAGATCGAGGGGATCGCCGCGCTGCGCGACGAATCCGACCGCGACGGCTATCGCGTGGTGATCGAGATCAAGCGCGACGCGATGGCCGACATCGTGCTCAACCAGCTCTACCGGTTCACGGCGCTGCAGTCCTCGTTCGGCGCCAACATCGTCGCGCTCGACAGCGGCCGTCCGCAGGTGATGAACCTGAAGGACCTGCTCACGACCTTCGTGGCGTTCCGCGAGGAGGTCGTTTCCCGCTGCACCAAGTTCCGTCTCAACAAGGCGCGCGACCGCACGCATATCCTGGTCGGCCTCGCCATCGCGGTCGCCAATATCGACGAAGTGATCCGCACCATCCGCGCCTCGAAGGATGCCAACGAGGCGCGTGAGTCGTTGATGACGCGCGACTGGCCGGCGCAGGACGTCGCGGCTCTGCTGTTGCTGATCGACGATCCGCGCCACAAGCTCGCGGCCGACGGCACCTATCGGCTGTCCGACGTGCAGGCGAAGGCGATCCTCGATCTGCGCCTGCAGCGCCTCACGGCGCTCGGCCGTGACGAGATCAAGGACGAGCTCGACAAGCTGGCCGCCGAGATTGCCGATTACCTCGACATCCTGCGCTCGCGCGCGCGCATCCAGGCGATCGTCAAGGAAGAGCTGGCGCAGGTGAAGAAGGACTTCGCCACGCCGCGCCGCACCCAGATCGTCGAGCAAACCGACGAGGTCGAGGACGAGGACCTGATCCAGCGCGAGGACATGGTCGTGACGGTGTCGCATCTCGGCTACGTCAAGCGCGTGCCGCTCTCGACCTACCGCGCCCAGCGGCGCGGAGGGAAGGGGCGGGCGGGCATGCAGACGCGCGACGAGGATTTCGTCACCCGGCTGTTCGTCGCCAATACGCATACCCCGGTGCTGTTCTTCTCCTCGCACGGTCGCGTCTACAAGCAGAAGGTCTGGCGCTTGCCGCTGGCGGCGCCCCAGGCGCGCGGCAAGGCGCTGATCAACATCCTGCCGCTCGATCAGGGCGAGACGATCAACACCATCATGCCGCTGCCCGAGGACGAGGCGAGCTGGGACAAGCTCGACGTGATGTTCGCGACCACGCGCGGCACCGTGCGGCGCAACAAGCTGTCGGATTTCTCCGATGTGCGCCCGTCCGGCATCATCGCGATGAAGCTCGACGAGGGTGACGGCATCGTGAACGTGCAGATCTGCACCGAGACCGACGACGTGCTGCTCACCGCGGCAGGCGGCCAGTGCATCCGCTTCCCGGTCACCGACGTGCGCGTGTTCGCCGGCCGCACCTCGATGGGCGTGCGCGGCATCGCGCTCGAGGAAGGCGACAAGCTGATCTCGCTGTCGATCCTGCGCCATGTCGAGGCGACCGCCGACGAGCGCGCCGCCTACCTGAAGCGCGCGAGCGCGGTGCGGCGTGGCGAGGAAGGCGAGGAGGGCGCGCCCGACACCGAGGACGCCGGCAGCGACGCGATCGAGCTCGGCGAGCAGCGTTATGTCGAGATGTCGGAGGCCGAGCAGTTCGTGCTGACCGTGTCGGAGAACGGCATGGGCAAGCGCACGTCCTCGTATAATTATCGCACCACCGGCCGTGGCGGCAAAGGCATCGTGGCGATGTCGATCACGCCGAAAACCGGCAAGCTCGTCGCCTCGTTCCCGGTCGAAGACTCCGACCAGATTATGCTGGTGACCGACAAGGGTCAGTTGATCCGCACGCAGGTCACCGGCATCCGCATCGCGGGACGCTCGACGCAAGGCGTCATCGTGTTCGACACGGCCGACGACGAGCGCGTGGTCTCGGTCGAGCGGCTGACCGAAGAGGGTGAGGAGAACGG
>Ga0207682_10001372_pt1 | contig 11230 bp, 8 predicted proteins | sample KBSM63metaG_FD_184332 | JGI IMG/M metagenome (GOLD analysis project Ga0207682, IMG submission 184332) | Miscanthus rhizosphere microbial communities from Kellogg Biological Station, Michigan, USA - KBS M6-3 metaG (SPAdes) (version 2) | ecosystem: Host-associated > Plants > Roots > Rhizosphere >... | reverse complement strand
GCCGTTGGACTTGCCAGCCTCGCCGCAGCGATGGGGATCGGCCGCTTCGCGTTCACGCCGATCTTTCCGCTGATGCAGGAGAAGCTCTCCCTCACGCTTGCTGAAGGAGCTTGGCTCGCAACCGCGAACTATGTCGGCTATCTGCTTGGTGCTTGCGCTAGCTTCCTTCTGACACCGAGGGCCGGCGTCTCCGCGAGGGGCGGCCTTGTCGCGGTCGCGCTCTCGACACTCGCGATGGCCGCCACCAGTTCTCTCTGGCTCTGGCTCCTCCTGCGCCTTGTCGCGGGCGTGGCCAGCGCTTTCGTTCTCATCGGCGCCTCGGCATGGGCGCTGGGCCACCTCTCTCGCCATCAACGAAGTGATCTGGCAGGCTGGGTGTTTGCCGGCGTGGGGACCGGAATCTGCCTCGCGGGCTTGGTTGCACTTGCCCTGGGAACTGCTCGCGGGTCACCCGCTCAAGGCTGGGCGGCGCTGGGCGTCATCGCCTTGATCGTTGCCGTTGGTGCTTGGCGAAGCCTGTCTCTGGCCACACCAGTGTCGCAGGCTCAGGAGTCAGCGGCGGCAGGTCGGCTCGGTCGCTCGGCCTGGCTCCTGGTTGCAAGCTACGGCGCGTTCGGCTTCGGCTACATCATCCCCGCTACGTTCATTCCTGCCGCGGCCCGTACCCTCGTCCAGGACCCGCTGGTGTTCGGGTGGGCATGGCCCGTGTTCGGTCTGGCGGCGGCGATTTCAACGGTCGTCGTGTCGACGTTCTTCCGATCGACCGCGCCGCGGAGAACAGCTGCGTTGAGTCTTCTTGTCATGGCCGTGGGGGTGGGCGCGCCGGCCGTGGAAATGAGCCTGCATACGCTGGCTGTCTCTTCAGTCGGCGTCGGAGGTACGTTCATGGTGATGACGATGGCCGCGGTCCAAGAGGCCAAGCGCATTTCAGCAGGTAACCCCACCAAGCTCATCGCCGCCTTGACGGCAGCGTTCGCTCTCGGCCAGCTGGCAGGGCCTGTTGTCGTCGGCTTGAGCCTTCCGGCTGGAAGTGGCTTCACGCTGCCGAGCGCAGTGGCCGCGGCCCTTCTCGTCTGCAGTGCTCTGGCTCTGCTACTGACCGAGGCCAATGCTTTGCCGGCAGTGCAGCAACTCCCTTACGAAAGGACTTCCTGATGCCGCTGCCACAAGAACGTTTGCCGCTTCCTTCGCTCGAAGCAATGACCGAAGCCCAACGAGCGGCGGCGAATGACCTGATCGCCGGCCCGAGAAAGGGCGTTAAGGGTCCGTTCATCCCGCTGTTGCGCAGCCCGGAGTTGATGACCAGGCTGCAGAAGGTGGGTGAATATCTCCGTTTCCAAAGCTCACTCGCGCCGCGGATCTCCGAATTCGCGACGCTTTGTGTCGCCCGGGCGTGGTCGCAGCAATTCGAGTGGGTCGTGCACGTGCCCTTGGCACTCAAGGCCGGGACGAGCAAGGAAACCATCGACGCGATTCGCGAGGGGCGACGTCCCGCCTCGATGTCATTGGCGGAAGCGGTTGTCTATGACTTCATCGCGGAACTGCTGACCACCAAAGGCATTGCGCAGGCCACCTACGATGCGGTGATGAGCGAGCTGGGCGACCAGGGCTTGATTGATATGGTCGGGGTCGTCGGCTACTTTACGTCGATGTGCATGGTAATTAACGTGGCTCATACGCCGCCTGAGTCAGGCAACGACGTTGACTTGTTGCCTTCTCTTCCGCGTTGAGGGACGCGGGTCGCTTGTCGATCGAACGGCCCGACTCGAGGCCTTCTACAACGGTGCGACCTCCCAAAGCCTGAGGCGATTCGCGATGCGTGCAGCTCAGCGCGGCTGGTGAGCGTCGAGGGCCTCGAGTGAAGGTGCCTCGGATGTCCGTTCGCAGTGAGCGCTGCGGTAGTCAGTCCCGTGGTGCCGCGCTGGAGAGCTGAAGCTGACCGGAGTAGTGGAGCGGCTCGCGCGAGGCGAGGAGCACGATGCGGGTGGCGCATACCCGCTATGAGCTGGCGCCCTCACCTCTTTACAAAGTTCCAATTGGCTTCTTCGGGAGGCTGGTCTAACGTCGTCCCTCCTGCCCATCGCGGCTGACGTAGTCCACCGGGAGGTTTCATGGCTGTGTTGCGTGGCGACTCTAGCGATCCGAAGATTCCGGCGGTTCAGGGACAACAGACGGGGAAGGACGGCACGGGCGTCTCCGGCGTCGCACTCGGTCTCGGGGTGTTCGGTCAGAGCACGGGACCCAACGGGTTCTCAGGAGTACGAGGCGAAAGCACGGGAGGTGCCGGGGTCTCGGGCGCGAGCGTCGGCTCCGTCGGTGTCGACGCCAGGACCCAGACCGGTCCTGCCGCGCTGCGGGCCGTCAGCGCCGGTAATGGGCACGGCGTGTTCGGCAGCGCGCCGCACATCGGCGTGTTCGGCACGAGCACGGGGACCGAAGGATTCTCGGGCGTCCATGGGGAGAGCATCGGCGGACCGGGCGTCTCCGCGACCAGCGTGGGATCGGTCGGAGTGGACGCGAAGACGCAGACCGGTCCCGCCGCCGTGCGCGCCATCAGCGCGGGCAACGGACATGGCGTTCTCGGCAGCGCGCCGCATATCGGCGTGTTCGGCGTGAGCACCGGGACCGAAGGGTTTTCCGGCGTCCATGGCGAGAGCACCGGCGGACCGGGTGTGTCCGGCACGAGCTTCGGGTCGGTCGGCGTGGACGCGCGGACGGATCACGGACCCGCGGCTCTGCGCGCCGTCCACGCGCACAACGGAATCGCGGGCGAGTTCGGCGGCAATGTCCACGTGTCCGGCGACCTCCTGGTCGACGGCGACGTGAAGTTGAAGGGCGGCGACCTCGCCGAACAGTTCGAGGTCGTCGGCGCGCTCGACGCAGAGCCCGGCATGGTGGTCGTGATCGCGGGCGACGACCGGGTGCGGGTGAGCGAGCGTTCGTACGATCGACGCGTGGCCGGCGTGATCTCGGGCGGCGGCTCCTATCGTGCCGGCATCGTTCTCGATCGCAAGTCCTGCGGACGACGACGCGCGCTCGCGCTGACCGGCAAGGTGTGGTGCAGGGTCGATGCGAGCGATTCGCCCATCGAGATCGGCGATCTGCTCACGACCTCGACGCGGCCGGGTCATGCGATGAAGGCCGTCGAATCGTCGAAGGCCTTCGGCGCCGTGATCGGAAAGGCGCTGGAGCCGCTCGCCTCGGGACAGGGTCTGATCCCGATCCTCGTCGCGCTCCAGTAGCGACCATGCGCAGCCTTCGCGAGAGTATCGGGCGGAGCTGGCTGCCGGGTCTCCTGGACCTCGGCGCGGGTCTCGCGCCCGCGCTCGATTTGCCGTCGCCGCTGTCGATCAGTGCGCTGATGCGCGTGTTCGACCAGGTCGAGACACGCCGCTTCACCGCGGCGATCGACACCGACGCGATGCACGGCGACACCGAACTGATCGTCCACAGCGACGGCAGGTACAGTTTCAGCGGGACGGTGCGTGCGACCGGAATCCCGTCGTTCTCGTACAAGGTCTTGGCCACGTTGCGAACGCCGGGCGGCGCGCTGCTGGCCGTCGAAGCGGGAGGCGAGGTCTTCGGCAAGGACACACCGAAGCACAGCACGAGTCACTGGGACGAAGGCGGATCGAGTTCGGAGATCGTGCGCTTCTGGACCGACCTGCGCCGCGCGAGCACGGTGTTCGAGACCGATACGCAGAAAAAGGTGATCGGCACGATCGGCACCGTGATCGACGTCGCGGAGACCGTCGTCGAGTTGTACGTGGCCGCGCAGTTCCGCGGGCTGATCGGCGTCGTGATCGTGCTCGGCGTCCGCCTCGGGTCCGAGAGCGGAACGACGTTCGTGAATCCGAATCTTCTCGCGGGCATCACGGTCGCCGGCGGCGTCCTCGTGCTGTTCGGACCCGGCGCGATCGTGCCGGCGCTCGTGGCGGGGACGGGAACCGCGTTGCTCGCGGACATCCACCACCGGCCGATGTCCGATCCGGAGAAGGCGCTCGCCCGTCAGGTGTTCGGTGACCAGTTGCCCTTCGACCGCATCGTGCTCACCGACCTGTACAACCCGAGCACGACGCCGAACGGAACCGCGCTCGATCGCGAGTTCACGTTTCCGGCGATCGACGGCGGCATCTGGGTCAACCTCGGCAAGAATTTCGTCGACCCGCTCGGGGTGGACGTGAACAAGCGGGGGTCGTACAAGACGCGCGGCCAGGTGCTCATCCACGAGCTCGTGCACGCGTGGCAGATCGCTCACGTCGATCTGGTCTCGCTCGGCTGCGATGCGCTCGTCGACAGCAACTACACCTATGGCGTCGAACGCGTGGCCGCGGGAGTGCCCTTCCATCAGTTCGGCCACGAGGAGCAGGCCGCCATCATCGACAGCTGGTACGGCCAGTTCGTCACGAAGGGCCTGACGAAGACGGAAGCACTGCGTGACCCGCGCTTTCGCTATGTCGAACACAACATCCGCGTGGGCCACGACCACTGAGCCAAGGTCCGCGGCGGCGCCGAGAGCCGTGCGGCCGGCTCTCGTACGCTGGCGCGCTCGCTCGCAACCGATGCCGGGCATTTCCACGACAGTTCGCGCCCCGCATGGACTCGTTCAAGACTTTCATCTCGCTGTTCGCCCTCGTGAAACCGTTGGCGCATAGGAAATTTAACCGTCGGCTTCTGAAGCGAACCGGGCTCTCGCATAGACAAGCGGCCAAGGTCAGCTTGAACATTGGCTGACGCTCGGCGAAGAATGCTGACGGTCTGCACCTAGTCTGAAGCGGACATCGTCAAGGCGGATGACCGCCGCTCCTGGCCGCAGCGCATGCGCATCGCTCCAGGAAGCCGCCGCGCTCAGTGCTCCGTCAGTGCTCCCACCAACTGGTCTGCGGGCGCCGCTTCGGGCCAGGTCGGCACGCCGTCCTCCAGTGTCAGCCAGGGCTGCTTACGCTTCACCCAGATGTGAGCGACGACACGGAGCTCGTTGCTCCGGTGCAGCGTGCCGGCGCGCACGACGGCCACGTTCGGCCGGGCACTGTTCGTGTTGTAGATGCGGGCATGGCAGACGCCGCACATCCGTTGCGTCGAGGTATTGCCGCTCGGGGTTGTGAACTCGTAGACGGCGACCGCTCCGGTCACGGCCAGTGCCGCCTCGGGCACGAACGTCTGTTGGCTGAACGCGCTGCCGCTCCAGGTCTGGCAGTCCAGGCAATGGCAAGCGTAGGTGAGCGGCAGCGTATCCAGCGCCAACTTGTAGCGCACGGCGCCGCATCGGCACCCGCCCTCGGTATCCTGCATGCCAGCCTCCGTCGAGTGAAGCAGCCCACTATGCCGAAGTCGAGCATAGTCCGCCGAGCGGCTGCGATGATCCTCCGCCCTCGGGCATCACTGCTCGCCATGGCCGGATGCCTCCGTGCCTCGATGGGCGTGATCGGGGTCGGGGTCGTCGCCGTGCCGGAGCCGAGCACATCCGCACTGATGGGGATAGGCGTTCTGGCAGGCCTGGTGGGTTTCACTCGGCGTCACTGGAAGAAAAGTGAGGACCGTGTGAGCCTTGCGGTCGTTCAGTAGCACCGGTCATTCGGCATCCAAGTCCGAACCGGCAGCACCCGGTTTTAAGCGGACGGCGGCGCTGGCGCGACTGCTCAGCAGCGGTTGCTGCCGGTGACCGTCGCTCCCCTAACCCACGCTCTCCATACATTGCGGGTCATCCGGGGGGAGCTATCGTTCGATTGGCGGACGATAGGCAACTGGCTACTAGTCTTGAAAGCGACTCCGAAGAAGGCGGACCAACGCCTATTGCGGGCGCTCCAAGCTCGCCTCCGAATCATCGCCGCCATCACCCATGGCCGTGAGCCGACCCGTTCAGCGTTGCCACCATCGCTGCCGTTCAACCTCGTCATGGGCCGCACCGAAAATCACGTTCAGCGATCCGTTTTCCCCTGCCCACCATAGCTCACGGCCGCTAGGCGAGAACGCGAGCGCCCAGACCTTGCCGGCCTCGCCGACGACACTGAAGAGCTTCTTCCCGCTCACGGGATCCCATAGCCGTAGCGTGCCGTCGAAGCTGCCACTGGCGAGCGTGCGGCCGTCGGGCGAAAAACGTATGGCGAGCGCAGGCCCGGTGTGGCCGTAAAGCGAAAGCACTTCTTCGCCGGTGTCGACGTTCCAGACCGAGACCGTGCCGTCGCCGCTCGCCTCGGCTGCGCGCTTTCCATCAGGCGCGAAGTCAACAGCTCGCACTGCGTCGGCGCTTGTGATTCGGCGAATCTGCTTGTCTTCGAGTCGCCAAAGGTGAAATAGGTGGTCTGCGCCTCCAGAGGCGACAAAGCGGCCATCGGGCGAGATCGCCACCGATATTGCCGCGTCTTCATGACCGCTCAGCGTGAAGCGAATGGTGCGCGTCGGCAGGTCCCAGACAAGTATTGAGCGGTCGCTGCCTGCGGAGACGAGCGTTTTGCCATCACCGCCGAAAGCGAGAGACCAAACGGTGCCTGCGTGCTTACTAAGCGTGAGGATCTCGGTGCCGGTGATGGCATCCCAAAGCCGGATCACGCCGTCCTCGCCGGCTGTTGCGGCCACGCGTCCATCGGGCGCGAACGCGGCGGCATAAATCGCGCCAACGCGTTTCTCCAGCAGTCGCGTCTGGCGGCGCGCGGCCATATCCCAAAGTCGCGACGTACCGTCGTCGCCGACAGTCAGCAGCCGGTCGCCTTGGGGCGCCATCGCGAGCGCGCGCACGGTTCCTTCATGCGCCGGCCATTGCACGTGCGTGAGACGGGGGATCGGATGCCAGGTCTTCACCGTCCAATCCCAGCCTCCGCTGGCAAGCTCCTTTCCGTCGGGCGCAAACGCTAGCGCGGTGACGTGCCCGCGATGGCCGGTCAGTACCACGGGTGGTGCGCTGCCCCCCGCGTCCCACAGTCGAATGGTTTCATCGGCACTCGCGGTGGCGAGGGTTTTGCCATCCGCCGCGTAGGTAATGCGCCAAACAGCACCGCGGTGACCCTCGAAGCGCCGGACCGATTTCCCGGTGTCGACATCCCAAAGTTGTACCAACGGGTTCTCGCCACCGGCGGTTGCGAGCGTGCGGCCGTCGGGAGAAAAGGCGATTCCGACAACGTCGCTCCCGAAGCTACGCCGGGGCTCTTGGTCGCGTGGTCGCCAGATCGAAACCGAAGGACCGCCCTCTTTCCGCTGCATCAGCACTGCGAGCGTTTCGCCGTCAGGGGCAAAAGCGATCCCGTTCGCCGCTCCGATGCCTTCGAGTGTGCCGATAAGCGTTCGTGTGGCAACGTTCCACACCTTCACGCGATTGTCGTAGCCGGCGGTGGCGAGACTGGTGCCGTCTGGCGAAAACGCCAGGCTGTCCACACGATCGGTGTGTGCTTCGAACCGCCGCAGCTCGCGTTGGTTCGCAACGTCCCAGAAGATGACCTGCCCGTCTTCCCCGCCGCTCGCCAATAGCCGACCGTCGGGCGAAAAAGAAACGCCACCGACAAGCCCTCGATGGCCGCGGAGAAGGCCGACGCCACGTCCGCTAGCGCGATTCCACAAACGCACGTCGCCCTCCTTACCGGCGCTGGCGAGGAGTCTGCCGTCAGGCGAGTACCGCACGTCCATCACCCACCCGCGATGGCCGACGAAGGCGGCCGTTTCGCGATGAAGCCTTCGCCATAGTGCGTACCAAGCGAACTCGCGCAAGTCGGCTTTGCGGGACTCGCCGGGACGAGGGATGAAGGTGCCAAGTAGTTCATCGGCGGTTCGAAAGCTGCCGGCGGACATCGCCTCGGAAGCGAGGTTGATGTTCGCGACGTAAAGCGCGCGCCATGCCTCTGCTTCGTTGCGCAGCGCGGCGGCGCGAGAAACGAGCGCCCAAGCGGCTAGCGAGGAAAGCGCAACGACCACAGCTGCCGTGATGCCCCCTATCCAGCGCTGGCGAACTGCGACGCGCCGCCGCTCCCGCTGTTCGAGATCGGCGCGTGAGAGGCCAAGCAGATTGGCGAGCAAGTGGTACCAAGAAGCTTCGAGCGCGCCCCGTCGCACGTCGATGCGGGAGCCGCTTCGGGCAGCGGCGCGATAGTCGACGGCAAGTGGCAAAGCTATGGCATCGATGAGAGCTTGCGGAAAGGCCGCCTGCGACGCGCCGCGTTTGGCCACTTCGTTGTTCGGCTGCCCGGCATATAGCACCGGAACGACGTGCTCGGCGCCGCGCGCGGCGACGAAGCGCCGCACTTCGTCGTCGACGTACGAGCTCGCGCGCGCGTGCGGCGAACAGACGACGAGTAGCCGCCCCGACCGGGCGAGATGCCGATCGACGGCGTGGTAATAGTCGACGCCGGTGAAATCACTCTCGTCCCGAAACACACGCAGATGTCGACCCGCCAGCGCGCTTCCCGGTGGCGGTGCGTAGGCCTTCAACGTCCTTTCGAGCGCACGCGCAAACGCTGCGTCGTGCCGCGAATACGAGATGAAGACATCGAACTCGAAGGGTCCTTCCATCATGGCGGGGCGGATGCCGATGGTTCGGTCATGATCGCACCAATCAATCTCCTGCTCTGCGACATCAGCGCCGCGCAACGCGTATCGCGCATTGGCGCGCCTACGATCAGCCGATCGATCAGCGACGTGCCGCAGTTGCCAGCTCGCACTACGGCCGCTTCATGTTCGTAGCATCCAGGGCCCCCGGTCTGACCCTGTTGATCGAGGGTCCTGGCGCAAGGGGCGTCGCTGACGTGAAGTCGGGGGCCGTACGCCGGCCTCAGCGAGCCGGCAGCCTCAGCTCGGCCAAAGCTGGTGTGTGCCTTCGAACGGCTTCGCGGCTGATGCTAGGTCGTGCAGGCTGGGCAGTTCACCGGGTCGACCAACCTTCGCTCGGCCTCAATGCGGACTCTCGCGAACGGCAGCTCCTGGCCGCAAACGGACGGAGATGTCGACGGTCTAATCCGCTGCTGTGTAGACCACCTTGTCGTTGACGACAGTCTGCACGGGCTTGATGTCCTTGATCTGGGCCTCGGGAACATTCATGTAATCGGCCGACAGGACGACCATGTCAGCAAGCTTGCCCACTTCGATCGCCCCCTTTTTGCGCTCATCGAAGGTGTAGTACGGGCCGGCGTTCGTGTACAGCCGCAGCGCTTCCTCGCGCGTCAGTGCCTGGTCCGCTCCATAAACCTTGCCCATCGGATCCTTGCGGGTGACCATGACATACAGGCCGACGAACGGATTGAGGATGTTGACCTGGTTGTCCGTACCTGCTGCCGTTCCTGCGATGCCCAGGGTGTCGATCAACCACCGGCTCGGGACTGCCCGATTCGCGAGCGTCGTGCCCATGTTGCGCTCCACCGCAGCAGCTTTGTCCCACATGAAGATGTTCTGAGCATCCACCCGCACTCCGAGCTGCTTGGCACGCACGATCTGCTCGCGCGCCATCAGGCTGCCGTGGATGACGATGAAGCGGCGGTCCTTGATCGACTTGTCCTTGTCGGCTGCCGTGTACGCATCGAGAACCAGATCGACCGCCGCGTCACCCACCGCGTGGGTCCCGACACGCCATCCATGGCGGTTGGCCAGCAACACGTTTTGCTTGTAGGCAGCGGCGTCGACCGCGAGCGTGCCGTGGTTGTGCGGTTCTCCGGCATACGCCTGGCGCGTGTAGGCCGAACGCAAGGTCATACCGCCGTCGGAAACGATCTTGATGCCGGACACCCGGACCCAATCGTCGCCTTGGTTCTCCTTGAACTTGGCCGCTTTGAGTGCACGGTCGAACTCCTCCGCCGTGCCAGCGCTTGGTTTCCACATCAGGCCTGCGCGCACCGATGCCTGTTTGCGCTCGGCGACGACGAAGTACGCTCGCATCTGTTCTTCCGACAGCGCAGCGTCGATCGTGCTGGTGATGCCGGACTGGTTGTAGATGCGCTGCGCGGTGACGAGCTGCGCGATCACCTGCTCGAAGGTCGGCTTGGGGATCTTGACCTCGACCAGATCGATCGCGGTTTCTTCGAGGAGCCCGGTCGCATCTCCGTTGGAATCGCGGAAGATCTTGCCGCCGACGGGGTCCGCGGTCGAGCGGGTGATGCCGGCGAGCTCGAGCGCTTTCGTGTTCGCCATCGCGAAGTGGCCAACGGTCTGCACGAACACCGGGTGGTTCGGCGCTACCGCATCGATCTCCTGTCGCGTCAGGTAACGACGTTCAAGCAATTGCGACGGCGGATGCCAGCCACTCGTCTGAACCCACTCGTTGGGTGGAACGTTCTTCGACTTGATGAAGTCGGCGATGATTGCCTGGGCCTCCGCGACCGTCTTGGCCCTGAACAGCGGCGCTCTGGTTTCGGCCGCGCCGGCGCCCAACATGTGCGTATGGCTGTCCATGAGGCCGGGTATGACGGCTCTACCGTTCAGGTCCACGACGCGCGTGGTCGGTGACACGTATCGGCGCATCTCGTCCGACGTGCCGACGCCCACGAACCTGCCGTCTTTCACGGCAACAGCCTGCGCGATGGTGAAAGCTTTGTCGACAGTGATGATCTTGCCGTTGACGTACACCGTGTCCGCGCTCGGCGGTGGAAACGATGCGCACGCGGTGAGAAAGCTGAGTGCGATCAGAACGGTGCACGCCTTCATCGGTCCTGACAAAGACACCATCCTTGATCTCCTCTACGGTGGATCGCTGTCGCACGGCGGGTCGCCGAACTGACTTTGTCCCGACGACACCCGATCGCAGGCATTGTGCTGGTTCTGGTGAGTCCGTGTCTCCGGTGATGGTGGCCGTTGCGTCAAGTACGGCTGTTGCACTGGCAGGTATCCACGAACAGGCCGGCGAAGGCGACCACGGTGCGCTCGGATCGCAGGGCCGAAACCTGGACCGCCGAAGTGTCGGGCGGCTCACGCGTGCGGGCGAAGCTGGGGACGCGGCAAGGAACTTGCCTGAATGGCCGTCGACGGCCGAGCCCTCAGAGATGGAGGCGATCGGCGACCTTCCACTCTCGTCCGATATCACCTCGACGATCTCGGCGACGGTGGCCTCGATGAGAGGTCAACAGAAGCAGGCGCGATTGCGCCTGCCGAAGAAGCCCTCCGGCTCTCTGATGCGCCCCCTGATTGCGCCTGCCCCTTGCGGGGTCGTCAATCCCCAACCCACCGTGATGCTGACGCCTTGAGGTGCGCGCGCATTGCCGCTTGCGCCGCGATCGGGTCGCGCGCTTCGAGCGCCCGCAGGATTGCCTCGTGCTCCTTG
>Ga0207682_10001371_pt1 | contig 11230 bp, 7 predicted proteins | sample KBSM63metaG_FD_184332 | JGI IMG/M metagenome (GOLD analysis project Ga0207682, IMG submission 184332) | Miscanthus rhizosphere microbial communities from Kellogg Biological Station, Michigan, USA - KBS M6-3 metaG (SPAdes) (version 2) | ecosystem: Host-associated > Plants > Roots > Rhizosphere >... | reverse complement strand
GCCAAGGATCGGATAGCAGCGGATTGCGGCGAGGGCCCGCGCTCGAGCAGTGTCTCGCGTGTCGCCGCTCGCGATCAGCTTCACGAGCAGCGGATCGTAGTGAACCGCTACCTCGGAGCCTTCCGTCACGCCACTGTCGATTCGAATGCCTGGCATCGAGGGTTCGCGATAGAGCAGCAGTGTCCCGGCCTGCGGCAGGTCCTGTCTTGCTGGATCTTCCGCGTAGATGCGCAGCTCGATGGCATGCCCGCGCTGCGACAGATCCTCCTGCGTCCATGGCAGATCGCTTCCACCGGCGACTTCGATCTGCGCGCGAACGAGGTCCACGCCGGTCACCTGTTCGGTGACCGGATGCTCGACCTGGAGCCGCGTGTTCATCTCGAGGAAGTAGAAGCGAGCGGAATCGCCGCTCCCTTCGACGAGGAACTCCACGGTTCCGGCGTTTCGATATCCCGCCGTGCGCGCGACCGCCACCGCCGCTTCGCCCATTCGTTGCCGCAGCGACGGAGTGACGGCAGGCGATGGACTCTCTTCGATCACCTTCTGGTGGCGTCGTTGAATGGAACACTCGCGCTCGAACAGGTGGACGACATGGCCGTCATGATCGGCGAGGATCTGGAACTCGATATGTCGCGGCTTCTCGATCAGCCGTTCAACGTAGAGCGTACCGTCGCCGAACGCGGCCAACGCTTCGCGTCGTGCCTGCGCGATTGTCTCGATGAGATCTCGATCGCTGCGCGCCGTCTTCATCCCGATGCCGCCGCCGCCTTCTGATGGCTTTAGCAAGACGGGGAAGCCGATGCGGCGCGCGGCGTCGGCAATCGCATCATCGGATTGATCTGTCGGCGTCTCACCCGGGACAACGGGCACGCCGGCCTCGACCGCAATGCGGCGTGCAGCGATCTTCGACCCCATGCCTTCGATGGCCTCGGGTGGCGGCCCGATGAACGTCAGCCCCGCGGTCGTGCAGGCCGACGCAAAGTCGGCGTTTTCGGAAAGGAACCCGTAACCGGGATGCACCGCCTGTGCGCCGGTTCGTCGTGCTGCAGATATGATCGCGTCTATCGATAGATAGCTGTCGATTGCCTGCGGCGGGCCGATGCGGATGGCCATGTCCGCGAGCGTCGTGTGCAGCGCGCGCGCGTCCGCGTCCGAATAGACCGCAACCGACTCGATACCCATCTCCCGGCAGGCGCGGATCACACGCACCGCGATCTCGCCGCGATTGGCGATCAGGATTCGATCGAAGGGGCGCGGGCCGGTCACCGGTTACATTCGGAAGATGCCGTACTTCGCTTCCGGAATCGGCGCGTTATACGCCGCCGAGATTCCGAGCGCGAGTGCCTGTCGTGTGTCCACCGGGTCCAGGATGCCATCGTCCCAGAGCCGGGCGGTTGAGTAGTAGGGCGACCCTTCGCGTTCGTACTTGTCGAGGATCGGACCGCGGATAGCCTGCTCCTCTTCGGGGACGAGCGACTTGCCCTCGCGCGCGAGCTGGTCGCGCTTCACGGTGGTCAACACGCCAGCGGCCTGCTCTCCACCCATGACAGAGATGCGGGCATTGGGCCACATCCAGAGAAAGCGCGGATCGTACGCACGTCCGCACATTCCGTAGTTGCCGGCGCCAAACGAGCCGCCAATGACGACAGTAAATTTCGGGACGACCGAATCGGCGACGGCGTGCACCATCTTCGCTCCGTCCTTCGCGATGCCGCCTCGTTCGTATTGCCGTCCGACGATGAAGCCGGTGATGTTCTGGAGGAAGACAAGCGGGACGCCGCGCTGATTGCACAACTCGATGAAGTGCGTCGCCTTGAGCGCAGACTCGGAAAACAGCACACCGTTGTTGGCGACGATGCCGACGAGAAAGCCATGCAGCCGGGCGAAGCCAGTGACCAGCGTCGTGGCGTAGCGTTGCTTGAACTCGTCGAAGCGCGATCCGTCCACCATGCGCGCGATCACGTCCCGCACGTCGTACGGCTTGCGGACATCGGCGTTGACGATTCCGTAAATCTCCCGAGGGTCGTACGCCGGCTCCTCGGGCGCCGTCATATCCGCAGGAAGACTCTTCTGCGTGTTGAGGGTGCCAATGATGGTTCGCGTCTGCCTCAGCGCGTGGTCATCGTCTTCAGCGAGGTAGTCGGCGACGCCGGACAGCCGCGTGTGGACGTCGGCGCCGCCAAGTTCCTCCGCAGTTACGTCCTCCCCTGTCGCCGCCTTCACAAGTGGGGGACCTCCCAGAAAAATCGTGCCTGTTCCCTTCACGATGATCGTTTCGTCGGACATCGCCGGCACATAGGCGCCACCGGCTGTGCACGACCCCATGACGACGGCGATCTGCGGAATGTCGAGCGCAGACATTCGAGCCTGGTTGTAGAAGATGCGGCCAAAGTGATCGCGGTCGGGAAAAACCTCGGCCTGCAACGGCAGGAACGCACCGCCAGAATCGACGAGATAGACGCACGGCAGGCGGTTCTCGAGGGCGATCTGCTGCGCTCGCACGTGCTTCTTTACGGTGATCGGATAGTAGGTGCCGCCCTTCACCGTGGCATCGTTGGCCACGATCATCACTTCGCGACCAGAGACCCGGCCAATCCCGGTCACCAATCCGGCACCAGGAGCTTCCTTGTCGTACATCTCCCAGGCCGCCAGTGCCGATAACTCCAGCAGGGGAGAACCCGGATCGAGCAGTCGGCTGATGCGTTCCCGGGCCGGCAGTTTGCCCTGTTCGCGGTGACGCTGGAGGTAGCGTTCTCCGCCGCCGGCTCTGGCTTGGGTCAGTTGTGCTCGAAGCTCGGCTACCAGGCTCTCCATTCGACTCGCGTTGCCGCGGAACTCGGCGTCAGCCGGATTGATCTGCGTATCCAGGAGATCCATAAAACTGTTCGCGATTATAGGAGGGTTCTCAGGCCTATTACGTGGGTGTAGTTGTTACAAACTGTCTGATTTGACTCGTCAGTGGTCACTTGTGTATTGATTGAAGACGGCCTGTGCTAGTGTAACCGCCGGGGGGATTTTGCTTATTTCTACGCACCCATTTTCGAACAGACGTCGCCGACGAGTGCTCGCGATCGATGAGCAGAGCTCAATGACCGGCTTGCTTCAAGCCGTCTCCGAAGCCGAACGCTACGATGTGCGCGGGGCCCGGACGGGAGCCGATGGCGCAGAAGTCTACAAGCAGTGGCGTCCCGACGTGGTTTTGACGGATCTGTCTCTGCCGGACATGGACGGCATCGAGTTATTACGTCGGCTCAAGCAGTTGGACCCCGAGCCCGAGGTGATCGTGGTCGGCGGACAGGGAACGATTACCCGAGCCGTCGAAGCCGGACGAGCGGGCGCCTTCTTTTTTCTCGAGCGCCCGGTATCGGAAGACGGTCTGGTCGACCTGTTGGGAAAGGCTGTCGGCCGCATCGACGAGCGCGTCGAACATCAACAGCTCAAGGATCGACTGCGAGGGCAATACAGCTTTGCGAGCGTGATCGGTCAGAGCTCGGCCATGATGACGCTGTTCGAGCTGGTGGAAAGCGTCGCAGCGAGCGACGCCAACATCCTGATTCAAGGCGAGAACGGCACCGGCAAGGAACTGATCGCCAACGCCATTCACTACAACTCGCATCGTGCGAGCGGTCCCTTCATCAAGATCAACTGCGCGTCCATTCCGCGAGACCTGATCGAGAGCGAGCTGTTTGGCTACAAGAAGGGCGCGTTCACCGGTGCGGCCGCCGACAAGATCGGGCTCGTCGAGATGGCGGAGGGCGGCTCGTTGCTGCTCGACGAGATCGGCGAGATGCCGGCGTACCTGCAGACGAAACTGCTGCGCGTCCTGCAAGAGCGTGAGTATCGTCCGGTCGGCAGCGATCGCGTGGTTGCGGTCGATTTTAGGTTGATCTGCGCGACCAACGTTGACCTCGACGTGGCACTGCGTGAGGGCCGCCTGCGCGAGGACCTGTACTTCCGCATCAACACGATCAGCGTGCGCGTGCCGCCGCTTCGGGAGCGGACGGAAGACATCCCGCTGCTGTGCAACCACTTCCTCTCGAAGTTCAACCAGCGGTATCAGAAGTCGATTCGCTCCGTCTCACCATCCGTGTATCACCTGCTGATTCGCAACCGGTGGGCAGGCAACGTTCGCGAGCTCGAGAACGCGATCGAGCGTGCGGTGCTGGTGTGTAAGACAGGAGAGATCACACCCGCGGATCTCCCGGATTCCGTGCGCGACAGCGCCGCCACCGCGCGCGAGTTCACCATCCCTCCGCATCGCACCCTGGCCGAGATCGAGCGGATGGCCATCCTGCAGACGCTTCAGCGCACGAACTGGAATAAGCAGGAGGCGGCACAGATACTGGGTCTCTATCGCCCCACCCTTTACAGCAAGATGAAGAAGCACGAGATCCGCGACAACCGGGCCTCGCGGCGGGAGGCCGCACAGCGCTGACTCTCGAGTGGACGCGAGTGTGGCGTCCCCTACGCCGCGAACTGCGTCTCTGGGGACAGGCCGCGTGGCGGGCCCTGATCGGGCTCCTCAGCAGGAACGACCTGACGCACGCCGCTTCGATCGCGTACTACTCGCTGCTCTCGCTCTTTCCATTTCTCCTCCTCCTCCTCTCAATCCTTGGATTTGTGACGGCTGATGAAAGCGACCGGGCGCGGGTCCTCGGTTTCATCTTCCGTTATTTCCCGACGCGGCTCGACTTCATGACCGACCAGCTGGACGCCTTCCGTAGGGACAGCATTCGCATCGGTGTGGCGGGCGGGCTCGGGCTTGTGTGGGCATCACTCGGGTTCTTCGGTGCGGTCACGAGTGCAGTAAACGAGGCCTGGGGAGTCGAGAAGCAGCGAAGCTTCTGGAAACATCGACTCGTATCGTTCCTGCTGCTTGTGGCAGCGACGGTGGCCATGGCCGTGGCGTTGGTCGTCGTCAGCTTCATTCAGGTGGCGGAGACGTCGCGCGTCGGGCAACTGCTGGCCGGCGCACCGTGGTTCGTGGCATTGCAGACATTCGTGTTCAGGTATCTGGCGATGGTGCTCCTGATGGTCGGCACCGGCCTTGTTTTCTATTTCATACCCAACGCACGCACGCGGTTTCGGGACGTGTGGGTTGGCGCCATCCTGACCGGGCTGCTGTGGCGAGTCGCGCTCTCGGGCTTCTCGTGGTACGTCCGCCAGAACCAGCGACTCAGCATGATTCACGGGTCGATCACTACCGTCGTCGTCTTCCTGCTCTGGATCTACATCTCGTCAGTGATCCTGATGTACGGCGTAGAGTTCACGGCAGCGTACGCACGACTCCGCCGGCATCGAACCGAGACGATGCCCGCGGCGGCCAGCCCGAGGACATGAGACAGCGGGCTTCAGGCTCCGGGCTCTGGGCTTGTGGTTGTGTGTTCGTGGCCTCGACGAGCGTGGCAGCCATGGCGCTGGTGTCGGTCGAGGAGGAGATCGAAATCGGGCGCACCGCAAACGAGCAGGTACGCAAGCAGGTGCCCGAGCTCAAGGATTCCATGGTGACCCGTTACGTTCGGGATGTCGGAAAGCGGCTCGTTGGCGCGGCGCAAGGAGCGAAATATCCCTACACGTTCGCCGTTGCCGATTTGCCGGAGACCAACGCGTTCTCGCTCCCAGGCGGCCCCGTGTGGATCAACCGCGGAGTGCTGAGCAAGGCGGCGAACGAGTCGCAAGTGGCGGCCGTTCTGGCGCACGAGGTCGCGCATATCGCCAGGCGCCATGGCGCGGACCGGCTCACGCAGGGCATGGTCGCGAGGTGGGGCCTTGGTCTGTTGGGGGCACTACTCGGCAACACCGGCGGTGCGGGAACTGCGCAGGCCGCGGCCAGTGTGCTGACCGGCGGCGTCTTTCTGAAGTTCAACCGCGCCGAAGAACGCGAGGCCGACGAAGCAGGGATGACGATCCTCACGCGCTCCGGGTGGAGTGGACGCGGGATGGTCGAGTTGTTCCTGATGCTCGCACGAGAGGCGAGTCGCGACCAGAGTGGCGTCGATGCCTTCCTCTCGAGCCATCCATCGCCGCAGGATCGCATCGATAATCTCGCAGCCCAGGTGAAGAGACAGAAGGGCGGTACGCGCGACAGTGAGCGGTATCGATCCGTCAAAGCGCATCTCGCCCGCGTGACCTCGTCGCGGTCGGGGGATAATCGCTGAAGTGCCGAATCGTCTCTCTGCAGAACAGAGTCCCTATCTCCTCCAGCACAAGGACAACCCGGTCGATTGGTATCCATGGGGCCAGGACGCGTTCGACCTGGCGCGTCGTGAGAACAAGCCGATCTTCCTGTCGGTCGGTTACTCGACGTGCCACTGGTGCCACGTGATGGAGCACGAGAGCTTCGAGAACCCGGTGATCGCCGAGGTGCTCTCCCGCTACTTCGTCGCAATCAAGGTCGATCGAGAGGAGCGCCCGGACGTGGACCGCGTCTACATGACGTTCGTCCAGGCCACGACCGGATCCGGCGGATGGCCGATGAGCGTCTGGCTCACGCCAACCCTCGAGCCCTTCTACGGCGGGACATATTTCCCGCCCGAGGCACGATGGGGACGACCGGGCTTCGTCGAGATTCTCGAAGAGATCGCGCGAGTCTGGCGCGAGGAACAGCCGAAGGTCGAGCAGTCGGCGGTGACGATCATGGGACGCCTTCAGAGCATGCGCTCGACTGGCGGGCCCGGCGCTGTTCCCGATGCCGGCGTACTGGGTCGCACCGTGGGAGAGTTCGCCTCGTCGTTCGATTCGCGACGCGGCGGCTTCGGGGGCGCACCGAAGTTTCCACGGCCGAGCGAGCTGTTGTTCCTTCTCCGCGAATATGCGCGAACCGGAGCGGCCAATGCGAGAGACATGGCGCTGGTGACCCTGCGTGCCATGGCGCTGGGCGGAATGCGCGACCACCTCGGCGGAGGATTCCACCGGTACTCAGTCGATGCCGACTGGCGCGTGCCCCACTTCGAGAAGATGCTCTACGACCAGGCGCAGCTCGTCCTCGCATACGCCGAAGCCGCGCAGATCGCCGGCGATCGCTTCTATGCCGATGTGGCCCTCGACACGCTCGACTACGTCCGACGCGATCTGACCTCGCCCGGTGGCGGATTCTTTTCCGCCGAGGATGCCGACAGCGTTCCGCCGGAACACGCGCACGAGCCTCGTCCCCACAAGATGGAGGGTGCGTTTTACATCTGGCGCGACGACGAGATTCAGGATGTCCTCGGCGACGATGCAGCGGTGTTCCGGGCTCGGTTCGGCATCCTCCCGGATGGCAACGCGCCGAACGATCCCCAGGGCGAGTTCACGGAGAAGAACCTGCTCTATACGGCCCGACCGCTCGATGACGTCGCGTCGATCACGGGTCGACCCGTCGAAGGAGCCATGGACGCGCTACGGCGCGCGCGGCCCCTGTTGATGGCGCGCCGGGGGTCGCGGCCCCGTCCGCACCTCGACGACAAGGTGCTCACTGCATGGAACGGGCTGATGATCGCGGCCTTTGCACGCGTTGCCCGCACTATTGACGACGCCGAGTCTTACCTCGAAGACGCGCAGAAGGCCGCGCGTTTCGTCCGCGAGCACCTATGGCAGTCGTCGAGCCAGACACTCCTGAGGCGCTATCGGGAGGGATCCTCCGGTGTGGACGCGTACGCCGAGGACTATGCCTATTTGATCTTCGGCCTGCTCGAATTGTTTCAGGCAAATGGCGATCCAGACTGGTTGGAGTGGGCGACCACACTGCAGCGGCGCCAGGACGAGTTGTTCTGGGATGCGAACGATGGCGGATGGTTCAGCACGACAGGCAAGGACGAATCAGTGCTGCTGCGCCTCAAGGAGGACTACGACGGCGCAGAGCCCGCGGCGAGTTCGGTGAGCGTCATGAACCTCCTGGTGCTCTCGCATCTCGGCGTCGGGGATTTTTCGGGGCAGATCACGCGCACGCTTGGCGTGTTCGCATCGCGGCTCGCGCAGTCAGGGCGGGCGGCGCCTATGATGCTGGCTGCGCTCTCCACCTATCACGCCGGGACACCCCAGTTGGTCATCACCGGCGACCCATCGGCTGACGACACAAGAGCGCTTCGTGAAGTCGTCATCCACCGCTATCTCCCGACGACCATCGTCGTTCCGCTTGGGCCTGCGGCGCGGGCCAGAATTTCCGAGTTGCTCCCATGGACCACGAGCATGAAGGAGGTCGATGGGCGGGCGACGGCGTATCTGTGTCGTGACTTCGCATGCGAGGCACCGACGACGGATGCCGGTGAGCTTGGAAGAGCACTGGACAGGACGTAATGCAAAAGGCAAAATTCAAAATGCAAAGGGAACGCCTGCCTTTTGCAGTTTGAATTAGAGAGATGGAGATCCCCCTGGACATCTGGCTGCGTGGCGAGGTTCACGCCACGAGTCACGTCATCAGCGTGGCGACTGGCGAGCCGGGACGTTGGACCGATGACGACGTGACCGCCGTGCTCGTGGGGATGTTGCGCGCGCTCGAGCAGGCGAAGAATCCTGACGCCGACGAGCATCGGCGGGTGGCGATGCGAGGTTTCAGCTGGATCGTGAATCCGTACGACGGAGGTGGCGTGGTGATCGCGCTCGAGTTGTCACTCGGTGCGGTCATTGCCGGACCCTTCGACGTCGCGGAGCGCGACTTGACCGCGATGATTCAGCGAGTGATGGCCGCGGAACGTGCGGCGATGCCCACGGCGGGAACGACGGTTCACTAGTTGGGCAAGATCAAGATGGGGCGACTGGGGTAAGCGCGGTTGCTCAGCCAGCGGGGCGAAGCCGCCGGCTGAGTCCGCGTCGGAATCGGACGGACGCTGCCCCTCGACAGGCTCAGAAATCCAAGCCGGTCGAGGGAAGGTATGAGGGTGCCGCCCAGGAGAAGGCGACTTGCGCCCGGCCAAACCCGAGATCCAGCATATCCCAGTCGGCCCCTCCCGGATCCGCCTAGAACCTCTGTGTATACAACACTTTAGAGGCGGCTCGTCTGTCCAGAGTACCGAAACGGTCGCGCACCGGGTCCTCCACCCAGTTGTGCGTGTAGACCACATAGAGGTCGTTTCCGGGCTTCAAAATCCATCGATAGCGTGATTGCCATCCGAGCACGCGACTCATCGTGTCGTACTGAATGATGTTCACGAGCGCCATGAACGGTGAGAACTGCGTGTCGGCGACACCGCGGAAGACGTTCGATGCGAAGCTCCCCTCGGCCAGGTCGATCTGATTCCACTCGCCGTTGAGGCTGATGATGTAGCCGGGCCGCGCCCTGACCGTCAGGCCGAGGATGGTCTGATCGCGATGGCCTGAGTAGAACCCTCCGGTCTCGAAGCGGCCATTCAGTGCAAGCACCCGCCGGTTGGCAGTCTGCCCGCGGATGGCGAGTCGCGTGAAGCGATACTCGGCGCCCGCCGGCATGGTAATGCCGGGGGCGATGTTGAACGGGCGGTCGAGCATCACGTAGGTCGGGTCCACCTCGATGCCGACGTTGTCCTGGCTGTGGAACTGCGCGCTGAAGACCGTCAGGTTGAGGGCGCGCTCCAGCAGCTGATTCCGCAGATCGGTGACGACCTCGAGGTTCGCGTCGTACTCGGTGCGGCGGATGTAGCGGTGGTTCTGGGGACGTGGACCGTAGTAGACCTGGCTGCGGTAGCGCCGATAGTCGCGGCGCAGCACGAAGCCGACGGACGGGTCGAAGTTCCGCTGCACTTCGCGCGCATCAAACCGGAGTTGCCAGAGGTCGTTCGGATACTCGATGCCGGCGCCGAACGCGTTGGCGCGATCTCTGACTCCCGGGGGGCCGGCGTGCAGCATCCATGCGGTCGCCGCCAGGTTCTGATTCCCCCTGAACTGTGACGTTGCCAGGCGGGCGTCGACGCCGACCGTGTGGCTCGCATCAATCCGATCGCCCGTGCGGGCATCTCGTCGGGTGTAGATCGCGCCGAAGTAGGACTGCTGCAGCACGCGCCGTTTCACGCGCGCCACCAGGAAGTCCTCCGGAATGAACTGACCATCGTCGGCCCCCGTGCGAACCTGCAGGAAGCCAACGTCCTGACCGCCCATCTGCCCGGTGAACTTCGTTCCGAAGTCGATCTTTTGCGGTGTGGCGTCAGCACTGAGCCCGATGCGCCGGCTGAAAAACGGTTGAATCTGCGGACCGCCGGCGCTGTCGCTCGCGAAGTCGAAGAACGTCGCGCCGTCGAGGAAGAAATCGCGGCGCTCGGGGAAGAAGAGCGAGAAGCGCGTGAGGTTGACTTGCCGTTGATCGACTTCGGTCTGTGCGAAGTCGGTGTTGATCGTCAGGTTGGCACGGACTCCCGGGGTCGGGTTGTAGAAGAGATCGAGCCCCGCGTTCGCTTTCTCCTGCGAGCTCCCTCCGTTGAGCGCGCCGAACGATTCCGACGTCAGCAAGCCGTATGGCTTCACGTCGAGACCGAGGCCCTGCGTCACGTCCGTGATGCCGGTGACGTGACCCGCGTTCGTCATCCGGCGCAGACCCTGATTGCGGGGCCATCCCATCCAGATGCTGTCCTCGTTCTTGCGGCGGACAGTGCGCTGGAAGTTGAAGCCCCACGTGTCGTTGTTGGGATCGAAGTTCAGGGTGCGGAACGGGATTTCGATCTCGATCGTCCAGCCGATCTCGCTATGACGCACGCGCGCGTCCCAGATGCCGTCCCACGCGCGATTGTCGCCGTTGATCCCGAAGAGCGAATCGGCCATCAACCCGGATGGGTTCATCTCGAAGAAGTAGCCCGAACGTTCGTCGAGAAATGTATCGATCGTCCACATGAACCGATCGTCGGCGGGCAGGAACTCGTCGCGGCGGCGCTGATACCCGAGCCACTTGTCCGGTTCCGAGTCGTAGCAGGTGACACCCATGTAGATGGCGTCTTTGGTGAAGACGATGCGAACCTCGGTGGGCTCGGTGGCTGGCGTGCCGTTGGCAGGATCGATCTGGATGAACTCGGAGGCCGGCACCGCGCGCTGCCACACCTCTTCATCGAGACGGCCGTCAACCGTAATGCGCTCGGTGTCTTGCAGTCGGGTCGCCTGAACGGTCCTGCGCGCGAGAGGACCCGCTTCAGGGGTTTGTGCGTCAGAGCTGAGGGGGAATGCCGCGACGATCAGGAATGTAAACAAGAGCCCGAAGACACGACCCGCCGAAACCGAGATCAATAGGGACCATCCTTTTTATAACGTTAGGACTACGACGATGACCGCGTTCCTGTTGACCCCTACCAGAGTC
>Ga0207682_10001370_pt1 | contig 11231 bp, 11 predicted proteins | sample KBSM63metaG_FD_184332 | JGI IMG/M metagenome (GOLD analysis project Ga0207682, IMG submission 184332) | Miscanthus rhizosphere microbial communities from Kellogg Biological Station, Michigan, USA - KBS M6-3 metaG (SPAdes) (version 2) | ecosystem: Host-associated > Plants > Roots > Rhizosphere >... | reverse complement strand
CCGGGATATAGACTTCCGCCCACGCGTGCAGGTCGGTGAAGTCGCGCTCGGGCCCCGACGGGCCGTCGAGCGCCTTGACGTCGGCGGTGAGTTGGATCAGGTAGCCCGACACGAAGCGCGCGGCGAGCCCGAAGTGGCGCAGGATCTGCACCATCAGCCAGCCGCTGTCGCGGCACGATCCGCTCTTGAGGCCGAGGGTCTGCTCGCACGTCTGCACGCCGGGTTCCATGCGCACGAGATATTTGACACCGGATTGCAGGCTGCGGTTGACGGCCATCAGAAAGTCGATGGTGAGCATCCCGGGCTTCATTTCGCGCGCCTGGAACCCCGCGATCCACTGCTTTAATTGCGGTCCCTGCTCCTCGATCGCAAGGAACGGCGTCAAATCGTGCGCTAGCTCGGCTGGATAGCTGAACGGAAATTTCTCGGCGTAGGTTTCGACGAAGAAATCGAACGGGTTGATCACCGTCATGTCGGCGACGAGATCGACCGTCATCTCGAATTCGCGCGTCTGCTCCGGAAACACGTAGCGCGCGATGAAGTTGCCGTAGACGTCCTGCTGCCAGTTGACGAAATGCTTGGCCGGCTTGACGGTCAGCGAATACGAGAGGATAGGCGTGCGGCAGTGGGGCGCCGGGCGCAGCCGCACTTCGTGTGCCGACAGCGCGACCGGCTTGTCGTAGCGGTAACTCGTGCGGTGATTGAGGGCGACGTGGATGCTCACGCCGGGTTTCCGTGCACCGGCCCGCGCGCCGGGCCGCGGCTAACCGGCATCATCCCATTGCGGGTTGGGGATCTGCGCGAACACCCGCCGCAAGCCCTCGCCCCACTGATTGTGGATCATGTTGAAGTAGGTGTCGGACTCGTCGATGCGGCGCACGATGCCGGGCTTGAGGCTATTGTTGTGGTAGACGAGCATGTCGATCGGTAAGCCCACTGAAATATTGCTGCGCATGGTCGAGTCGAACGACACCAGCACGCATTTCGCGGCGTCGAGCAGGCCCGTATGGCGGGTGACGACGCGGTCGATCACGGGCTTGCCATACTTGCTCTCGCCAATCTGGAAATACGGCGTCTCGGGCGTGGCTTCGATGAAATTGCCCTCGCTGTAGACGTGAAAGAGCCGCTGCGTCTCGCCGCGAATCTGGCCACCGACGACAAAGGACGCGTGCGCTTCGATATTGCTTTGCGCGAGATACGGCCCGTCGCGGCGGCGCACTTCGCGCAGCGCATTGCCGATCAGGTCGGCAATCTCGAACATGGATGTCGCGTTGTTGATCGTCTGCTCGGAGTCGGCGCTCTTCGACTGGTGCTCGAGCAGGTTGATCGCGCTTTGCGTGATCGACAGGTTGCCGGAACTCAACACGACGATCAGGCGTTCGCCGTCGCGTTTGATCATGTGCATCTTGCTGAAGGTGGAGATCTGGTCGACTCCCGCGTTGGTGCGCGAATCGGATGCGAAGACCATGCCCGCATCGAGCATTACGGCGACACAGTAAGTCATGAAAACGATACCCCGGACGGCTGGCGTAAAGGATCTTATTCTAATGGTTGCCGCTCACGCTAGGTAACTACTCTGTGTCTGAGTTTGCGTCGCGCCGGGGCGTGGATAGACCGGCACCAGGAAATCGCGGTTGATTTCGCTGGCCAGGTTGCCGATGCCATCGAGAAAGTCCATCAGGTACTCATGCAGTCCTACATCGAAGATTTGCTGGGTGCGCCCGTAATGCAGCTTGGCGTGCAGCTCGCCTGCCATGCGCTCGGCTTCGAGCTGGGTGTCGTCGGACAGGTTGCGCAGGATTTCGTAGATGTCGTTCATGCACGCGTGCAGCGAGCGCGGCACGTCGTCGCGCAGGATCAGCAGCTCGGCGACCTTCATCGGCGTAATCACGTCGCGATAGACCTTGCGGTAGGAGTCGAACGCGGAGACCGAGCGCAGTAGCGCGCTCCATTGGTAGTAATCGACGGCGCCGCCGACATCGGCCGCCGACGGCAGCAGCGTGTGGTATTTGACGTCGACTATGCGCGCGGTGTTGTCGGCGCGCTCCATGAACGTGCCCAGCCGGATGAACTGGTAGCCCTCGTCGCGCAGCATGGTGCCGAAGGTGACGCCGCGGAACTGGTGGGACTGCAGCTTGACCCAGTCGAAAAATTCGCTGATGCCGCGCGACTCGACGTGCGGATAGTCGACGTTGCGCATGTCGAGCCACAGCTGGTTCAGATCCTCGTACATTTCGGACGTGATCGCGCCGCGCACGCTGCGCGCGTTTTCGCGCGCAGCCTGGATGCACGAGTAAATGCTCGACGGATTGGACGGGTCCAGCACCATGAAGTGCAGCATGTTGTTGGGCGTGATCTCGGGATAGAGCTCGTAATACGCAGTCGCGCGGCCGGTGATCACGAGCGGCAGCGCCCACGGGTCGGCCCACTCCTGCCCGGCTTCGAGCACGCGGTAGGGGAGCAGCGACATGCGGTAGGTGACGTCGAGCATGCGCGCGGTGTTTTCCGCGCGCTCGATGTGGCGCGACATCCAGTATAGGTTGTTGGCGGCGCGGGCTAGCATCAAGCCTCCAACACCCAGGTGTCTTTGGTGCCGCCGCCCTGCGACGAATTGACCACCAGCGAGCCTTCGCGCAATGCGACGCGCGTCAGCCCGCCGGGCACCAGCGACACGGCCCTGCCCGACAGCACGTACGGACGCAGGTCGACGTGGCGCGGCGCGATGCCCGACTGCACGTAAGTCGGGCAGGTCGACAGCGCGAGCGTCGGCTGGGCGATGAACGCCGCGGGCGACGCGAGTATCCGCTCGCGATAGGCGTCGATTTCGGCGCGTGTCGATGCAGGCCCCACCAGCATCCCGTAGCCGCCCGAGCCCTGCACTTCCTTGACCACCAGTTCCGGCAGGTGCGCGAGCACGTATTTGAGGTCGTCGGGCTTGCCCAATTGATACGTCGGCACGTTTTGCAGTATCGGCTCTTCGCCGAGGTAAAACCGGATCATGTCCGGCACGTAGACATAGGTCGACTTGTCGTCGGCAACGCCGCTGCCGATCGCGTTGGCCAGGGTCACGCGGCCGGCGCGGTAGGCGCCAAAGAGGCCGGGCACGCCGACCACCGAATCCTCGCGGAACGCGAGCGGGTCGAGAAAATCGTCGTCGACGCGGCGGTAAATGACGTCCACGCGCTGCGGCCCGTGGGTCGTGCGCATGTAAACGTAGTTGTCGGCGACGAAGAGATCGAGCCCCTCGACGAGCTCCACGCCCATCTGCTGCGCGAGGAACGCATGCTCGAAGTACGCGCTGTTGTACGAGCCGGGCGTCAGCACCGCGACGGTGGGGTTGCTCACGCCCGCGGGCGCTACGGCGCGCAGGTTGTCGAGCAGCACGTCGGCGTAGTGATCGACCGGCGCGATCGGAATGCGCGAAAACAGATCGGGGAACAGCCGCATCATCATCTTGCGGTTTTCGAGCATGTACGAGACGCCCGACGGCGTGCGCAGGTTGTCTTCGAGCACGTAAAACGTATCGCGCTCGACTTTGACGATATCGATGCCGGCCACGTGCACGTAAACGTCGGCGGGCACGTGGACGCCGCGCATTTCGGGGCGGAACAGGATGTTGCCGAGCACCTGCTGCTCGGGAATGATGCCGGCCTTGATGATTTCCTGGCCGTGATAGATGTCTTTGAGGAAAGCGTTCAACGCGCGCACGCGCTGGCAGCAGCCGTCGGATAAGGCTTTCCACGCGCCCGGCCGCATGATGCGCGGGATGATGTCGAACGGGATCGAGCGCTCGACGCCGGTGTCGTCGCCGTATACCGCGAATGTGATGCCCTGGCGCGCGTACAGCGTGTCGGCTTCCTTCTGCTTTTGCAGCATGAATTCAACCGGCTTGGACCCGAGCCAGTTCGCGAAGGCGGCATAATGCTCGCGCGGAGCGCCGGATTCGTCATACATCTCGTTGAACCAGCGCTGCGCGGTCAACGATCCGTTGGTAGGCATGTTCATCGAAAGTCGTTTAGCAATGGCTGTGCCAAGCGTGGCGGCGGGGAGGGCGGAAAGTTGATGCGGATTTAAGGTGAATTAACGGTGAACTGTTGTTATGTTACGCCCGTCGGCGGGGCAAGCGGTAATCCGGAACGGTCAGGGAGCCCGCCGCACCAAAAGCGGGAGCCCGGGTTGACACGCCGCCTGATAATGGTGCGTTGCCCCGATGCGGTGCTACATTCCCGCTTCAGGGCTCGATGGGAGGAATTATGGCGAGGTTGCGGCATATTGCGATGCAGGTTCCCGATCCGCACAAGGCGGCGGAGTTTTACATGCGCGTGTTCGGCATGCACAAAGTCGGCGAGACGGATTGGGAAAACGCGCGCGGCGTGTATTTGAGCGACGGCGTGATCAATCTCGCGCTGCTCGACTACAAGACCGTCGAAGCGGCGGGAGAGGACCGCGGCTGCGGCTTCGTCGGCATTCACCACATCGGTTTCTGGGTCGACGACGTCGCCGCAACCCGCAAAGCGATGGAAGATGCAGGCGGGCGCCACTGGATGGGCGAGCCGGCGGCGGGCGGCGGCTTTTACGAGGTGAAGTACCGCGATCCGAACGGCGTCGTCGTCGATATCACGGAAAACGGATGGGGCGGCGCCGCGAAAGACGTCGTCGAGGCCGGCACTAAGTAAATGGCGAAAAAACGCGCCGCCGACCGCGTCGACTTCGCGATCCGGAAAACCGCCGTGATGGTGGAGGAAATCCGCCTCGAAGCCGGACGCGCCGACGGTCCGCCGCTCGTGCGCGTCACGGCAATGGCCGCAATACATAACCCATATGCGGGCACGCCGCTGGCGAACATCGAGCCGCTGATCGCATTCGGCTCCGCGCTCGGGACGCTGCTGGTGCAGAAGTTGCTCGCTCAATATGACGACGATCCGCGGCGGGTCGAAAGCTACGGCAAGGGAGCGATAGTCGGCACGCAAGGCGAAATCGAGCACGGCTACGCACCCATCACGCGGCCGTTTGCGACGAGCGTGCGCAAAGCGCTGGGCGATGCCACCGCTTGGATGGCGGCCAACGTCAAGCGCGGCGCCCTCGGTGCGTCGCTCGACGTTCCGCTCGCGTGCAAGGACGCGCTATACGTGCGCTCGCATTACGATACAGTGACGGCGGCGATGCCGGATGCGCCGCTGCCCGACGAAGTGGTAGTGATCCTGGTCGGCGCCGGCCGCGGCCGCCTCCACGCGCGCATCGGCGGCCTGCGCAAAGCCGACGTCAAAGGCCGCGATATTTACCTGGACAGCAAGTGAGCGGTCTGTGCCGCGAACGCAGCTCTGATCTCACCTGCCCCTTCAAGGGGAAGGGCGGGATGGGGATGGGTTAGCAAGACTGTGTAAGTACGGCAATTATCGTTATGAAATAACCAGGGATGTAACCATGCGCAACATGAAACGCGTCGGTAGCTCGATATTGTGGGGTGTTTTGTTCGCCGGAATGACAGCAAGCTCAACGGCCGCGCAGCCCGTATATCCGGAGCGGCCGATCCGGCTCATCATTCCGCAGGCCACCGGCGGCGGCTCGGATACCATCGGCCGCTACATCACGCAGAAACTCGGCGACAACCTCGGCCAGCAGTTCGTCGTCGACAACCGGCCGGGCGCGGCGGGCATGCTCGGCGCGGATATCGTCAGGCAGGCGACGCCCGACGGCTATACGATGCTCTTGTGCGCAATCGACACGATCACTGCGCCCATCGTGAGCCGCCGCGCGCCGTTCGATGCGATCAAGGATTTCGCGCCGGTGACGCAACTCACGCTGTCGCCGAACGTGTGGCTCGCGAGCGTGTCGTTCGCAGGCCAGACGATGAAGGACCTCGTCGACATCGCGAAAGCCAAACCGAAGCAGATCGACTACGCATCTTCCGGCGTCGGCAGCATGCAGCATCTCGGCGGCGAACTCCTGAATAAGATGGCCAGCATCCAGCTCAATCACATTCCGTATAAAGGCGGCCCGCCGGGACTGGTCGACGTGCTCGGCGGGCGCGTGCCGGTCATGGTCTCAGGCATGCAAGGCGCGCTGCCGTACGTGAAGTCGGGCAAAGTGCGCGGGCTTGCCGTGACGACCAAAAAACGCTTTGCGGCGCTGTCTGAGTTGCCGACGGTTGCGGAAGCGCTGGGTCTGCCGGATTACGAAGCCGTCAACTGGCAGGGATTCCTGTTTCCGGCCGGGACGCCGCGCGCCGTCATCGAGCGGATCGCGGGAGAAACGATCAAGATCCTTGCCGCGCCCGAGACGCGCGCGCGCCTCGACGTCCTCGGTTATGCGCCGTCAGGGCCCACGCCGGTCGAGTTTGCTGCGCTCATGCGTGTCGAGCAAAAACGCTGGACGGCCATCATCAAAGAAGCGGGCATCACTTCGGATTAGCGGCACGATCATGAAACGAATCGGTGCCCCCAAAGGCTACAGGCTGGCGACCTCGGTGACGGTCGATCCCGGCGGTTCGTGGGGCGCACGGCTTGCGCGCGGCGACGTCGTGCGCTTTATCGATCTCGAGGGCCAGCAGGCGGTGGATTTTCTCTGCTACAACGCGAGCGACACGCGCGACCGCTACAACGCCGCCAATACGATGAAGATGGCGGAGAATGTTTTTCTGAATACCGGAACCATTCTATACGGCGAGTACGCGACCGAGCTCATGCGCATCACGGCATCGAGCTGCCCGAACCACGACACGATAGGCGGCTGCTGCAGCGTGGAGATGAACTGGCTGCGTTATGCGAAGCGCACGCACAGCTGCCGTGCCAACTTCATCCACGAGCTCACCAAGTTCCGCATGGGCGAGCCGGACATCGTCGCCAACGTCAATTTTTTTATGAGCGTGCCGGTCGGGCTCGACGGCCACATGGCGATTTCGGACAGCCCGTCGAAGGCCGGTGACTACGTCGACGTCGAGGCGCTGACCGACGTGATCGCGGTGATTTCCAACTGCCCGCAAAAATACAATCCGGCCTGCGGATACAACCCGTCGCCGGTGCAGGTCGAGACGTTTACGCGCACACGCGCGCGGCGCTGAATCCGGCCGCAACAGGATCTATAGAAGGAGGAGCAGCGATGGCAATCAAGCGCGGCAACCCGCCGGGCATGAAGAATGTGCGGGCGACGGTTTACAACCATTACGTGCGAGTCGATCAGCCGCAGAGCATGATCTTCGTCTCGGGCCAGGTCGCGCGCGACAACGACGGCAATCAGGTCGGGGTGGGCAGCATGCTCGAGCAAACGCAGTGTTTGCGGAATATAGAGAAAAATCTCACCGCCGCGGGCGCGTCCCTGTCGGATGTCGTGTGGACGACCGTGTATACGACCGACATCCGGGAATTCAAGCAGATCGTCGCCGCGCGCGAGGAATTTTTCAAGGACCACCTGCCGACCAGCACCATGGTCGAGGTCGCTCACCTGGCCGACCCGGGGCTGATGGTCGAGATTCAGGTTATCGCGGCAATCTAGTAATCAGCGCTTGCGCGTTGACGCGTATCGGCGGCGACGACGGCCAGCAGCCGGTCGAGGTCCGCCTTCAGTTTCGCCAGGCCCGCCGTCGCGCGAAACGTTTTGGTGTCCATGAAAAGCTTCTTGTTGACTTCGATCTGCACGCTGTCAATGCCGTGCGCGGGATCGCTGTTGCGACCGATCAGCACATTGCCGACGTAGGGCTCATTGACGCTGACGCTGTAACCGAGCCCTTTCAGCGTATCGACGACGAGCGCGCGAAATTCCGGCGACGTCGTCCTGCCGTGCAGATCCCCGATGCAGAAGTCCGGGCGCGGCTTGCCCGCGTCGGGATGCGTAGGGGCGCCGACCGCCGACATGCAGTGGCACGAAATCTGGCGCACGACACCGAAGCGCGCATGCAGGTCGTCAATGATGCGTTTGAGCTCGGCGTGATACGGGCGGTAATATTTCGCGAGGCGTTCCTCGATCTCGGCGACCGCGAGCCTGCGTTCCTGGAACGGCTCGCCATAGCGCGATTTGCTCTTGATGAGGCCGAGCCCCTCGAGCGTGCGCGGCGTCGGCTTCAGCGCCACCGGCCACTCGCCGTCGACGACCGCCGGGTCCATGTCGAGCTCGTCGCGATTGACGTCGACCCATGTGTTCGGAAACATGCAATAGAGCAGCGTCGCGCCAACCTGCGGCGCGCCCGCGTACAAATCCTCGACGTACATCGACACGTTGTCGTGCACCGTCGTGAACGGCAGCGCCGTGCGGTACTCCTTCGGATACTCGCGTCCGCTGCGCGATACATCTACAATCAGCGGCACCGCAGCGGCGGCCGGCTCGTAGCGCAGGAAAAGTCCGGGTTCGGCGTGTATCATCGGCGGTCCATAAAAATGGCGGAAGACAGTGCGGAGATCATAATGCAAGCGGTGCGGCGTTGAAACAGCTGTGGTGCGCAATGCTGTGCGCTTGCGCGGCGGGGAGTGCGGCAGCGGCGGAATTTCCCGAGCGTCCCGTGCGGTTCGTCGTGCCGTACACGCCCGGCGCGATCAACGACTTTATCGGCCGCCTGGTCGGCCAGAAGCTTTCCGACTTGTGGAAGCAGCAGGTGATCGTCGACAACCGCGCGGGCGGCGGCACGACTATAGGCACCGAGATCGTGGCGAAAAGCGCGCCCGACGGGCACACGCTGCTGCTCACGGCAGTGGCGTTCGCCGTCAATGCCACGCTCTATCCAAAACTGCCGTTCGACGTGCTGCAGGATTTTGCGCCGGTCACGGAGATCGGCGCAGCGCCGATGCTATTGGCCGTCGCGCCGCAACTGCCGGTGAAGTCGGTCAAGGAGCTGGTCGCTTACGCGAAGTCACGGCCCGGACAGCTTTCTTATGCCTCGACCGGTAACGGCGGCTCGGCGCACCTGATGGGTGAAGTGTTCAAATCGCAGGCCGGCATCGAGGTCGTGCACGTGCCCTATAAAGGATTGGCGCCGGCGCTGAACGACGTGATCTCCGGGCAGTTGAGCTATACGTTCGGCAGCCAGCTCGCCCTCGATGGCCAGATCAAGGCCGGCCGTTTGCGCGCCATCGCGGTCACCAGCAAGGCGCGTTCGCGCGGAACGCCGGACCTGCCGTCGATCGCCGAAGCGGGCTATCCCGATTACGACATGACTTCGTGGTGGGGCGTTGCAGTAGCCGCGCGCACTCCGCCGGCCATTGTGAAGAAGCTGCACGACGACATAGTGCGCGTGCTCAAAACACCGGATGTGCGCGAGCGCCTGTCCGTGCAGGGCGTGGATGTGGCCGCCACGACACCTGCCGAATTCGAGCGTTTCCTGCGCGCCGAAGTCGTGCGCTGGGGCAAGGCCGTCAAGCAGTCGGGCGCCAAGCCTGACTAAAACAGGGGGCATGATGAAGATAATATTGCTTGCAGTATCGCTGGTTGCGGGGGCCGCGGCCGCCGCCGATACGGCGCAGTTTCCGGTCAAGCCGATCCGCCTGGTGGTGCCGTTCGGCGCGGGCAGCAATACCGACGTGCTGGCCCGCACGGTCGCGGTGCGCATGGCCGAGCATTGGAGCCAGCAGGTGGTGGTGGATAATCGTCCCGGCGCGGGCGGCAACATCGGCACCGATCTGGTGGCGAAGGCGCCGCCCGACGGCTACACGATCGTGCTGGGCGCGGCGAGCGTGTTGGCGATAAACCAAAGCCTGTATTCACAGATGCCGTACGACAGCAATACCGCGTTTGCGCCGATCACGAACATGGTCAAGACGACCAACGTGCTGATCGTCACGCCTTCGTTGCCTGTGAAATCGGTGCAGGATCTCGTCGCTTACGGCAAAGCCAATCCGGGCAAGCTCACTTACGCGTCGGCGGGCGCGGGCGGCACCATCCACCTCTCCGGCGAGTTGTTCAAGTCGATGACCGGCATCACCATGGAGCACATCGCGTATAAATCGAGCCCGCTCGCCCACATTGACATGATCGCCGGCCAGGTGCACGCGATGTTCGACGCGATGCCGACCGCATTGCCGCAGATCAAGGCCAACCGTTTGCGCGCCATCGCGGTGACTACCGCGAAACGCTCGCCGCAACTACCCGAGCTGCCGACGATTGCGGAGGCCGGCGTTCCGGGGTTCGAGGCCGCCGGCTGGTTCGGTTACGCAGCGCCCGCGCGCACGCCGAAAGAAATCGTCGCTACACTCAACCGGGAGATCGTGCGCATCCTCGCACTGCCCGACGTTAGAGAGCGTCTTATCGCGCAGGGTGCGGAACCGGTAGGCGATACGCCGGAACAATTCGCGCAGTACATCAAGGCCGAGGCCGCGAAGTGGGGCAAGGTCATCAAGACGCTGAATCTGAAAATCGAGTAAGGAGCCGGTCATCGAACGCAAGCAAATCGGGCTCGCCGTCGTTGGTTCGGGCCGCATCGGGACGCTGCGGGCGAAGCTCGCCTCGTCTCACCCGGCGGTCAACTTCATTGCGGTGTCGGACACAAATCTCGGCGCTGCGCAAAAACTCGCGCAGGACGTCGGCGCGCAGTTCGCCTCGGCGAACAACGACGAGATCATCGCGCGGCCCGAAGTCACCGCAGTCATCGTGTCGACCAGTGAGGGCGAGCATCTGGCGCCGGTGCTGAAGGCGATCGAGCTCGGCAAAGCGGTGCTCGTCGAGAAGCCGATCGCTCTCAATATCGCGGATGCGGATCGCATCATCGCGGCGGCGAGGAAAGCTAATGTCGATCTGCGCGTCGGCTACAGCCGCCGCTTCAAAGACCGCTACCTGATCGCGAAGGAGCAGATCATCCAGGGCCGTGTCGGCAAGATCATCGGCGGCGCGGCGCGCGTGTTCAATTCGCGCTCGCAGGCGCTGGCCATGATGAAGCGCAATCCCGAGGCCACGCCGGTGGTGGATGCGCTCACGTACTACGTCGATCTCATGAACTGGCTGCTCGAAGGCAATGCGCCGGTCGAAGTGTTCGCGCGAGGGCAGAAGGGCGTGTTGAAAGAGGCCGGCCACGACGTCGACGACGTCAACTGGTCGATCGTCACCTACGCGGATGGCGCAGTGGTCAATCTGGGAGTGAGTTACGCGCTGCCGGAAAAATATCCGGCGTTGGGCCACGCCGCGCGCGTCGAGATTCTCGGCACCGAGGGCGTGATGATCCTCGACGACGATCACACCGATCAGCTGATGTACAGCAACAAAGGCGTGCCGCACGTCTACCTGCCCGATCACAACGTCAACATGGTGTTCCT